>Ga0209067_10000393_pt1 | contig 28531 bp, 27 predicted proteins | sample ColStrG_CSR_2013_FD_187199 | JGI IMG/M metagenome (GOLD analysis project Ga0209067, IMG submission 187199) | Freshwater sediment microbial communities in response to fracking from Pennsylvania, USA - Cold Stream Run_MetaG_CSR_2013 (SPAdes)... | ecosystem: Environmental > Aquatic > Freshwater >... | reverse complement strand
ATTGGCTAATAGTGCCGGGAAATAATCTGCCTGATTCATTTTTAAATTCACCAGATTCACCAATTTGATTTCGGATTGAACGGCACTCGGTAAATCGATCAAATCAATTTCAGTAGAAGCCGGATTGTCAACCGCTTTTAAACTGGGTAATACCAATGCATTTCCTTTCCAGGATCCCAATACTTTTTCTACCAGGCTCTTCGCTGAAGCAGGGTCAATATCCCCTACAATCGTCAAATATGAACGGGAAGGGCTTATATACTGGGAATAGGCATCCTGAATATCCTTCAAACTAAGAGCCTGAATACTGGCTTCAGTTTTAAATTCCCCTTCTGGATGGTCTTTTCCATAAGCCAGTGCATTGGTCACCCTGGATGAAATCTCAGCAGCGCTTTTTTCGCCTGCTTTTAAGCCTGTAATTTCCTGGGATTTCAATTTCTCAAACGATTCCTGTGGAAATGCAGGCTCACGTAGGGCCTGTCCCATTAATTCGAAGGCCTTTGAAAAATAGCGGGTTAGGGCCGATACACTTCCACCATTTGCTTCCAGGCTAACCTTAGCTCCCAATTTTTCAACGGCTTCATCAAAATCGGCTTTATTAAGGGTTTTAGTGCCTTCATTGAGCATTTCTCCCATAATATCCAAGGAACCTGCTTTTTTACCCTCTTTTATTGGACCGGCATCAATGGTCAAACTCGCCGAAATTTTGGGTAATCGATGATCTTCTACTACCAAAAGGGTGATGCCATTATCGAGTTTAAATATGGCCGGTTCCTTTAATTGAATGATGGGTGCAGGTCCTGGTCCAGGCTTTGCATTACGATCGATAGATTGGGCATTTAGGTTCTGAAATAGGATTAGACCTAAAAGAATGAGTATATATTTTTTAATCTGCATGATTTCTTATCGTTAAAATGAATTATTGAGCGGATTTTGACTTTCCAGGAAGATAATATAGAACGAGTCTTTGATCCGATTTTAGATATTTCTTCGCTGCTTCCCGAATATCTTCCCGGCTAATAGAACGAATCTCCTTCAATTCCTCATTGATATGATTGGTGTTTTTATGATAGAATAAATACCCACCGGCAAGATTCTCGTCGATGCCTAACATACGGGTATTGGCACTAACATAATTATCTTCAAATTTATTCTGAAGCTTTTTATACTCCTCTTCCGATATTAAATCGGTTTGTAGCTTTACGATCTCCTCATCCATATCGGATAATAAACCCGGAAGGGCTGCTCCATTATTGGGAAGGGCCCCAACGATATACATACCATAATCCTCTAAGGCATAATTAAAAGCAAAAACCTGAAGGGCATTCTTTTTAATGTCCACCATTTTTTTATACATCGTCGAGCTGGCACCACCCGATAATTCGGTCGAAATCATTTCCATAATTTTCGAATCTTTTGAATCTTTTCCGGGTACCTTATAAGCGGTCAGAATAGCAGGAATCTGGATATTGGCATCATAGCTTGTATCTATTTCAGTCGATTTCTTGGCAGGCTCCTCCAGCTTTTTGTAAACCACTTCATCGCCTTTAGGAATAGGTCCAAAATAGGTATCAATTAATGCCTTGATAGAAGCCGTTTCAAAATCACCTGAAATGGCTAAAACTGCATTATTAGGCGCATAAAAATGTTTGAAAAAGGATTTAAACTCATCCAGTTTTGCCGAATCAAGATCCTTCATAGAGCCAATAACCCCATTTTTATAGGGATGGGTTTTAAAAAGTCCGGAAGCGATGGCATCAATAATTTTTCCATACGGGCGATTTTCGAAACTCTGTCTTTTTTCTTCCTTCACCACCTCATTCTGGGTTTTCACCCCTATAGGATTGATCACCGGGTGTAACATTCTTTCACTTTCGAGCCATAAACCCAGTTTTAATTGATTGCTGGGAAATATTTCATAATAAAAGGTTCTATCCTGGGTGGTATTGGCATTGTTTTGACCCCCACCCGCGGATACGATTTTAAAAAAATCTCCCCTCTTAATATTTTCGGTACCCTCAAAAAGCAAATGCTCAAAGAAATGAGCAAATCCGGTTCTGCCCGGAGATTCATTTTTAGAGCCTACATGATACATAACCGAAACGGCCACTACCGGAGCATTATGATCCTCATGCAATATCACGTGAAGGCCATTGGGCATATCATATTCTTTAAATTCTATTTTTTGAGCCTGGGCACCCAACCCCCATAACGAAAGGGAAAATAAGGCTCCCCAAGCCAATTTTTTAATTTGCATATGAATCTAGATTTGTTTCTAAAGTAAAATAAAAAAATAATACTCCGTTTTAGATCGAAATATTATAGGTGAAATCACCCTTTTTAAAAAATCTACCAGGAATGAAAACGATTGGATAATCGCTTCCAAAGCTCGTCTTTGAGTTCGGTTAGTCCCGATTGAGCCTGAGAGGAAATAAAAACTTTTTTAATCTGAGGTAATTGCCCATTCAATTCGGCTGATAATTCGGCTTTTAATTCCTCATCCAATAAATCAGATTTGGTAATGGCCAGCATACGGGGCTTATCCACCAGTTCAGGATTATATTTTTCAAGCTCACCCATTAAAATGGCATATTCCTTTTCAATATTGGGACTATCCGCTGCAATCATAAATAACAATACGGAATTTCGTTCAATATGTCGTAAAAACCGTAGCCCCAATCCCCTGCCTTCGGCTGCTCCTTCTATAATTCCAGGTATATCGGCCATTATAAAGGATTTGCTTTCCCGATACGCCACAATACCTAAATTGGGCACCAAGGTGGTAAAAGGGTAATTGGCAATTTCAGGTTTAGCGGCCGAAACCACCGATAATAAGGTGGATTTTCCAGCGTTTGGAAAGCCTACCAAACCCACATCGGCCAGAATTTTCAATTCCAAAATTTTCCATTCTTCCCGACCGGGTTCACCGGGTTGGGCATTTTTGGGACTTTGATTGGTCGAGGATTTAAAATGCCAGTTGCCTAAACCGCCTCTCCCACCGGGCGTCAATATTTTGGTTTCACCGTCCTCGATTATTTCGAAGTCGATTTCACCGGTTTCAGCATCCCGGGCAATGGTTCCCAATGGAACTTCCAGAATTTCACTTTTACCACTATGACCGGTTTTTAAAGCCGAGCCCCCATTTTCACCATGGCCGGCCATAATATGTTTTCGGTATTTTAAATGAAGAAGGGTCCAGAATTGAGCATTTCCCCTTAAAATAATATCCCCTCCTTTGCCCCCATCTCCCCCATCGGGGCCTCCGGTAGCCGTTTTTTTATCCCTATGAAAATGGGCCGATCCACCTCCCCCATTTCCCGAGCGGCAACAGATCTTTACATAGTCGACAAAATTGGAACTCGCCATTAAAAATGGTTTATCACAAAGTTAATCGAGGCAAAAATTTCTTCAATATTTCCTATGCCTGAAATCGAGCGAAGTTTGCCTTGATTTCTATAATATTCAGCCACTGGGGCGGTTTTGGTAAGATATTCGACAATTCTTTTTCGGATCACTTCAGGATTGGCATCATCCGGCCTGGAGGATTCTTTTCCTCTCAATAAAAGCCTTTTCTCCAATTCCTCCTGATCTACCTTTAATTCAATCATTCCGGAAATAGAGGTATGCATTGATTGAAGTAGATGGTCCAAGGCCTCGGCCTGAGCCACCGTCCTGGGAAAACCATCAAAAATAAAACCCTTTGATTCTGGGTTTGAATCCAGCTTATTTTTTATCATCCCTATCACCACCGAATCCGGCACCAATAAACCCTGGTCCATTAATTTTTTTGCTTCCAAACCCAGCTCCGTTCCCATAGAAATTTCATGTCTTAATAAATCTCCTGTGGAAAGATGAATTAAATGGAACTCCTTAATTAATAAGTGAGACTGAGTGCCTTTACCTGCACCAGGAGGGCCAAAAAGTACGATATTAAGCATGCATAATCAAATTAAAAGCCCTTCCATGAAAATGGAAAGGCTTTGAAAGGGTTTTTCGTGGACTTGGAGGGAGTCGAACCCCCAACCTTCTGATCCGTAGTCAGATGCTCTATCCAATTAAGCTACAAGTCCTTAGCCTTTTTATCAAAAGGCTGTAAAAGTAGTATTTTATTTTGACTCTCTAAAAACTATTTATTTAATTGAGCGGAAACGAGCTCCAGACCTTCTTCAAAACTATTGGGTTTGTAGCCAAAGTCCCTGATAGCCTTAGAGATATCGAAACCGGTTCTGGGAGGACGTTTGGCCGCCTGGTTTAGGGTAGTGGATGAAATGGGGTTCACAAATTCAGAGGGTAGTTTGAAAAATCGAGCCACTCTATGAACCAATTCCAAAACACTCATAAAATCAGGACCACTGATATTATAAACACCCCCTTTTTGATGCTCTGCAATACCTATACATCCATCCGCTAAATCTTCGGCCAGAGTAGGGGTTCTAAATTGGTCATCCACCACATTAATCGGGCTACCTTTTTCGAGAGCCCCTTTGGCCCATAATACGATATTGGAGCGGCTTAATCCCGGAACCACTCCATATACTAAAACCGTTCGAACAATACTCCATAAATATGGATAATCCATTACCAGTTTTTCTGCATCCCATTTCGAATGACCATAAAAACTGAGTGGATTCGGCACAGCCTCCTCGGTATAAGGACCATCCTCCCCATCAAAAATAAAATCGGTGGATAAATGGATAATATGGCTTTTATATTTTTTACCAGCCTCTAGAATATATCGGGTGGCATTCACATTTAAATCTATACAACCTTCCTTATCGGATTCGCAAATATCCACATTGGTCATAGCCGCGGTATGGATAACGATTTCGGGCTTAAAATAATCGAAAGCCTCCACAACCGCCTTTTCATCACAGATATTTACATCCTTGTACTGAAAATCGGTATTTAAAACCCTATTTTCCCCTCTGGAGATTCCGATAACCTCGAAATTAGGGTTTTGGCTAAGTTTAATAATAAGCTTTTGACCCAAAAGTCCATTGCTTCCGGTAATTAGGATTTTCTTCATACCGTAAAAATAAAATTAAAATCAAAACCAATTAGCCTTAAATTTAATCGATTCGTAGAAAATCCGCATTCATATTGCCGGTTTATTCGGTTTTTATCAGTTTAACCTGTATTTTTGCCGACCATAAAATTTAAAGCATGTCTCAAAAAAGCGGAAAAATAGCCCAGATCATTGGCCCAGTGGTCGATATTAGTTTCAAGGACAATAAGGACCTTCCCAGGATTTTCGATGCCCTGGAGGTAACAAAGGAAAATGGAAGTAAGGTTATTTTAGAGTGTCAACAACACTTAGGGGAGGATCGGGTACGCTGTATAGCGATGGACTCGACTGATGGTTTGGTGAGAGGTATGGAGGTAACCGATACCGGTTCCCCTATTTTAATGCCTACCGGAGATAAAATTAAAGGAAGATTATTCAATGTAGTGGGGGAGGCAATCGACGGGATTAATACCGTTTCTACCCTTAACGGAACCCCTATTCATAAAGAAGCCCCTCGTTTTGAGGATTTAAGTACCGAAGTAGAAGTATTATTTACCGGTATCAAGGTAATTGACCTTTTAGAACCCTATGCAAAAGGAGGTAAAATTGGTTTATTCGGTGGTGCTGGGGTAGGAAAAACGGTATTGATTATGGAATTGGTAAATAATATTGCCAAAGCCTATTCGGGTATCTCCGTTTTTGCCGGTGTTGGAGAAAGAACCCGTGAAGGAAACGATTTATTACGTGAATTTATTGAGTCCGGCGTTATTAACTATGGCGATGAATTCCGTGAATCCATGGAAAAAGGAGGATGGGATTTATCCAAAGTGGATACCGAGGTTTTAAAAGATTCCAAAGCCACCCTGGTTTTTGGTCAGATGAACGAACCTCCCGGTGCAAGAGCCCGTGTTGCCTTATCCGGACTTTCCGTAGCTGAATATTTTCGTGATGGAGATGAGCAAAGTGGTGGTCGGGATATCTTATTCTTTATTGATAATATTTTCCGCTTTACCCAGGCTGGTTCAGAAGTTTCTGCACTTTTAGGACGTATGCCTTCTGCCGTAGGTTATCAGCCCACCCTAGCGACCGAAATGGGTGCCATGCAGGAAAGAATTACCTCAACCAAAAGAGGTTCCATTACTTCGGTTCAAGCCGTTTACGTACCTGCCGACGATTTAACCGATCCGGCACCCGCAACGACTTTTGCTCACTTGGATGCCACCACCGTTTTAAGTCGTAAAATTGCTGAATTAGGTATTTATCCTGCAGTGGATCCATTGGATTCAACCTCCAGGATTTTATCGGCTGCCATTTTAGGGGAAGAGCATTATAACTGTGCTCAAAGAGTAAAAGAAATTTTGCAACGATATAAAGAACTTCAGGATATCATCGCCATTTTAGGTATGGATGAATTATCTGAAGAAGATAAATTGGTGGTTTCCCGTGCCAGAAGGGTTCAGAGATTCCTGTCTCAGCCTTTCTTTGTAGCGGAACAGTTTACTGGATTAAAAGGGGTTTTAGTGGATATTGCCGATACCATTAAAGGATTTAATATGATCCTGAACGGAGAAGTGGATGAATATCCTGAGGCAGCCTTTAACTTGGTAGGAACTATCGAGGATGCTATTGCCAAAGGAAAGAAACTTTTAGAGGAGGCCAAAAACTAATATGAATGTTGAAATCCTAAGCCCCGAAAAGACTTACTTTTCGGGGCCAGCTTTATCGGTAACTCTTCCGGGTGAATCAGGATCCTTTAGCGTTTTGGATCACCATGCCCCAATCATGTCTACCCTTGAGAAAGGAAACATCATTATCGATTCGGGAAAACTAACGATCCCCATTCAAAAAGGAGTGGTTCAGGTTCTGAACAATAAGGTTATTGTTTTGGTTCAGGCCTAAAACTTATTTTCCAGAATTACTAACAAAGGCCAAATGCTCGCTATCAGGCGACCAGGAGTTTACATTCATGGTTCCCTGACCCCCATAGAGATAAGCAATAACCCTGGGTGCTCCTCCCGAAACCGGAATGAGCTTCAGGGTTATTCGTTTATAGGAAGGATGCGAACTGGGATCAATGGTATTGGGGAAAGAAATATAGACCATCCATTTACCATTGGGAGAAATATGAGGGAACCAGTTATTATCATCATCAAAGGTGATTTGCTCCTTGGATGAGCCATCGGCCTTCATCCTCCAAATCTGCATGGTACCCGTTTGATTCGCATTAAAATAAATGTATTTACCATCGGGCGAATATTCAGAGCCATCCACATGCCCGGAAGCATTCTGGCTTAGGGGACTTTCCTTACCGTCCTGGGTGGAAACCTTATATATATTATAGATTTTACTTCCCCCCCTCTGTGCGATCACTAATAAATCCTTGCCATTGGGATTCCAGCCATGCAAATAGGATGGGGTTTCAACCGTTATGAGTCGGGGCTCTCCTCCTTTTAATGGAGCTATATATACCGTAGAACCCCCTCCTGCCAAACCTGGCCGATGACTACTTATCCCAATCCATTTCCCGTCAAAGGATAGGGTATGATCATTGTTATTATGGTTTACCGATCCTAGATTTAATTTCAGGGTATCGCCCCCCTCCACCGGAATAGTATATAAATTACCTCGGCTATTGAATAAAAGTTTCTGACCATCCGGCAACCAGTTTGGCGCTTCAAACCGGGAAGCCGACTCATAAATAACCTTTCTTAATCCATCCCGAATATCCAAAATTTCCATTCGGCAACCCAAAACCCCGGGATCTGGCAAAGGTTTTGCCCCCGGACTAGAATTATACTCATCTCCGTTTACAGGATAATCGATCCGAACATTCCAAATTTTGGCCGAGGTGGAAGAGCTTGAATCATGAGAGCAAACATAAATCCCCGCAAGCACCTCCTCCTTTAAATCATTCATGGTATGCGTACCTACGATCTGTAAGGGCTCACCCGGATGGGCAATCCGCATGATAATCTTCTTCCCTATCCGTTCAAGCTGCATAATCTGACCACCCTTTTTGGGAGCAAAAATCTCATCTTCGGGATCACGCATAAAAGCCCCACGCAAAGCTCTCCATTGCATAACGGTTAATCCATCATAATGAGCACAGGCATTGATACCTGCCGAATATTCATCGTTGGATTCACGAATCATCCATCCCATCTTTCGGTGGTTGGATTTTTTCTGGTCCAAATCAGAAAATTCAAAATTGGCGGTTAGAATAAAATCCCCCTTGATTTTTTTATAGGCATATTGAAATTCATCCCGGTTAAACCAGATATTATAACCAGCCCCTGTTAAAGTATAGGTTTGGGTTGAAGGATCATATAGGGTATTTCCCTTGATTTTAGGATGACCTATATCCTCATGGTTATCAAAAATGCCTACCGGATTTTGGGCCCATAATTCATTGGATAAACCCATTAAAACCAGAAAAAAAGAAATCAAAAAAGGGAAAGGCCTTGAAAACGAATTCATAGAGAAAGGAATAGATTGGTTTAATCAAGTTCATGATAAAATCGGAGATTATCAAAAGCCCCTAATTACTGAATAAAAAAATCTGTCAAAAAAATTGCAAAACAAAAAACATGTTTTACATTTGTAGTGTACTATTAACCCAATACACTAAATATGGTATCTATAAAAGAATTATGTTTCGGATACTCCTCCAAATCCATCCTTTATAGGGATTTGAATTTAGAGTTAAAACCCGGCCATATCTATGGCTTACTTGGAAAAAATGGTGCTGGAAAAACCAGCCTGTTAAAAAACATGGTAGGTTTAGTCTATGCACAAAATGGCCTCGTGGAATTTAAGGGCATAAACGTGAAAAATAGATCGGTAGATGTTTTAAGCGACCTGTATTTTATCCCAGAGGATCCCTATTTCCCCCCGGTCAATCCATTAAAGTTCGCCAAATACCATTCTCCTTTTTATCCAAAATTTAGCTTAGACCGCTTTAATAAAAACCTAGTTTCTTTAGAGGTTGATCCTAATAGAACGATATCGGATCAATCCTTTGGCCAGCAAAAAAAGACGATAATAGCCTTTGCCTTAGCTACCGGAGTTTCATTGACCTTAATGGATGAGCCTACCAATGGTTTGGATATTCCATCGAAATCCCAATTCAGAAAATTGATGGCTTCCACCTTGGATGAAGAAAAGGCCCTCATTATCTCTACCCATCAAGTCAGGGATTTAGAATCCTTAATTGATACTTTAATAATCCTCGATAAAAAAGAAATTAAAGTAAATGCCAGCCTGGATGATATTTCAAAGAAGCTTTCCTTTTCCAGAAATCCCAAAGGTTTGGAAATGGAGGGTATTTATAGTGAAGACTCGGTTTATGGAAAAACTGAAATAGTACCCAATAAGGATTCTGATTCTGGGAAGGTGGATTTAGAATTACTTTTTAATGCAGTAATTAATGAAAATGAATTAGTTATCAATAGCCTAAAATCCAATTGATCATGAGCCAGAACTTTAATTTAAACCGATACCGATTATTATTTCTAAAAAATTTATCGGAGAATTACCTGAAATACATCCTATTTTATGCTGGAATGGCCCTGGTGCTATCCATACTTTTATATATTTCCTTCCCAATGTTGAGTAATATAACCACCATTTATAACTCAAATCATAAGCTTCTAAAAAGAGAACCAGATACCTTCCTTGCAATCTTTTTTTTTCGAATTCTATTGCAATTTGGTGGTGCCATCTTTACAAGCACCATTTTCGCAGAGTATGGGAATAAACAGGAAGCGATATACAATATTACACTACCCGCAACTATTACTGAAAAATTCTGGGTTGCTTGGACCCTATCCGTTAAATTATTCACTGTCATAGCATTAGCACTATTTTATTTAATTCTTTGGATAATTGTGGAAATAAAGGGTGAAACAAATTTCCATTATTTAAATCTTTTGAGTTTAGAGGGAATTAATATTATCTCCTTCTTTTTGTTTTTTCAATCTCTTTACTTCTTCGGTGCCATTTCATTTAACAAACAGCATTTAATAAAAACAACCCTAATCATTGCCGTTTTTGGCAGTTTATTTTCCTACTGGAATGCTCATTTATTGCCGATAATTATGGGAAGGGATTATTTAGGGTTTACCACGAACGGGGATATAATTGTAAAAAATATGGTCATCTACTCCAGAAACCATCGATTCCCCTTAAACATTCTAAAGGAGCTTATATTTTTTGTATTGGCCGTGATTTTTTGGACTGCCTCCTATTTTAAATTAAAGGAAAAAGAGGTCTAATATTTACTGAAATGGAATTTAAAGACAATGAGCCGATTTATATCCAAATCGCAAACTATATAGGGGATCAAATTATGATAGGAAAATGGAATAAGGAAGAAAAAATTCTCTCCGTAAGAGAATTAGCCGTTTTTCTCGAGGTAAACCCCAATACGGTTATGAGAGCCTATGAATACCTTGAAAATTTGGGGGTGATATATAATAAACGAGGGATTGGATTTTTTGTAGAATTGGAAGGACTTAATCGATGGTTAGAAAGAAAAAAAGAGATTTTCTTAAAGGAGGAACTTCCTGAATTTTATAAAAAGCTCCTCTTTCTAAACCTGGATTATAGCCAATTTGAAGATGGCTTTAAAGAATTAAAAAATAAAGATCTTAAGAACTAAGAAATGAAAACGAGTAATAAATTATTAATCCTTGCTTTTGTGCTCCTAACGCTCTCCTTAATAGTTTGTGATTTCTTTTATATCAAGCTACTTTAAAGAGAACTAGAAATTCCTAATAATCGGATCCCTTTGCTTTACATAGGTTTGGGATATTTTATCATACCAACTTATGCCTGAGGGAATAAAGCTTAAAGGGACAAAGGGGATAAAACGGCAAAGGCTACGTAAAGCCACTTCATACCAAATTGGCTTTTCTCCATATCGATTTACTACCATGGTTCGGGTGATCATTTTCCCTATGGTCTGTGCGGTAAGACTTTCCATGATGAAATAATATAAAAAAGTAATTAAATAGATAATCAAATATCCATTTGGATTCCAGGTATAGTATCCCTCGGTAAGGTTAGGAATGACATAAGGGGAAACAGGAGCTACCCCTTTTGAAAACACCAGGGGTTCTGGGAGGTGATATCCAATTTTAAAGGCTAGATAATAAACCATTTGAAACAAATAAGCCAAAATAAACTGGTCGATCACCCAATTCCCTAGTCTTACCCAAAGATTAACGGTATGGATTTCTCCTTCAGGCTCTCCTAAATTAATGGTTTCCGGTTCTTGATTCTCCTCTATCATGTTTTCTGGTTCCTTATTTCTCTGCCTTATTTTTTAATCGGGATAATCGGTACAATCGAATAGCCAAGGTAAGAATAATGCCCAATAAGATTAAACCCAGCAAACCCCAAATCCAACTCAAACTATCCTTTAAAACCACCAGAAATACGATCGATACTAATAAAAGAGTGGCTCCTTCGTTCCACATCCTTAATTGATTCGAATTCCAGGTGAAAATATTAGACTGAAGTTCTTTGTATTTTTTATAGGTATAAAAATGATAGGCCAATAATAAAACCACCATAAGAAGCTTAATATGCATCCATCCCTGATGTAAAAACCCTGGATTTAGCCATAATAAGGTAATACCCGTGATTAGGGTTAATACCATGGCGGGGGTTGTGATAATCGTCCAGAGCTTTTTTTCCATTATCTGAAATTGCAGGGAGAATTGACGGGCTAATTCAGCTTCCTTTTCCTGGGATTCGGTATGGTAAATAAATAAACGGGGCATATAAAATAAACCCGCAAACCAACTTACCATGAAAATAATATGGATGGATTTTATATACAGCATATTACCAACTATATTCTTTTATGGTTTCAACCGCAAATTTCACATTATCAAACGGAATATCGGGCATAATGCCATGTCCTAAATTGAATATATATCCTCCTTTATCTTTCATGGAATCGAACAAACGAATAATTCTATCCTTAATCACTTTTTTATCTGCATAAAGAATAGATGGATCCAAATTGCCCTGAAAGGCAATATTTTTGGGCACTCTATTTCTCAGTTCGGCTAAATCAGCATTCCAATCGACCGATATAACATTCGGACCCGCCTCAGCCATCAAAGGGGCAAAAACAGAGCTTCCCTTACAAAAAGATATAACCGGAACTTTATTGGATATGGACTGAATAATTTGGGCGATATAATGATGCGAAAAATCTCGGTAATCCTCCCAGGATAAGGCCTGTGCCCAACTATCAAAAATCTGAAGAGCATCTACTCCGGCTTCAATTTGAAGATTTAAATATTCAATGGTGATCTGGGTTATCTTTTTCAATAAAGCATGTGCCAGTTCGGGTTGATTAAACAGGAATAATTTGGTCTGCTTAAACTCTTTCGTCGAACCGCCTTCAACCAGATAACTCAAAACGGTAAAGGGAGCTCCTGCAAAACCAATCAAAGGGATTTTACCGCTTAACCTTTGTTGCACAATTTTAATCATATCCCCTACATAGGATAATTTCTGTTTTGTATTCCCAATTTCCAATCGCTCAACATCTTTCAAAAGCCTTACGGGATGCGTAAACTGAGGACCAATTCCTGCATGAAAATGCAATTCGGAACCTAAGGCTTCTCCGGTAACCAATATATCAGAAAACATGATAGCGGCATCAATTCCCAGCAAGTCAACCGGTAACATGGTTACATCGGCAGCAATTTCCGGGGTTTTGACCATTTCCATAAAGGAATACTTTTCCTTTATGGCCCAATATTCCTTCATAAATCGACCGGCCTGGCGCATCATCCAAACAGGAGGGCGATGGGTGGATTCGGAACGGGCGGCTTTTAAAAACAGAGAATCGTTTATACTATTCATTAAACTTGAGGATTAGTGTATTTATACCCTATTCCCCGAATGGACTGGAAATATTGAGGGTCTTTGGGATTTTTTTCAAAATATTTACGAAAGGAGGAAATAAAATTATCGATAGTACGGGTTGAAGGGTAAACATCATAGTTCCAAACCCTATCCAGAATCATTTCCCGAGATACGACCTCTCCGGCTCTTTCAACCAATAATTTTAATAACATAACCTCCTTTTTGGTAAGAGGGAAGGTTTCTCCTTTTTCATTTTCATATTCATATCGGGTAAAATCAACGGTTTTATCCCCGATTTTCATCCGATTATTGAGGTTGAAGCCCGGACTATTTCTATGGGTTCTTCGTACCAGGATACCGACGCGCAATAATAATTCTTCGAGATTAAAGGGTTTGGCTAAATAATCATCCGCCCCTCTTTTCAAACCCTGAATTCTATCCTCAGAAGTATTTTTAGCGGTTAAAAATAGGATTGGAACTTCCGAATTCTCCAATCGGATAATTTCACAGACCTGAAAGCCATCCATTTCCGGCAACATCACATCCAAAATAACCAGACTATATCTCCCCTCCTTAAATAATTGAACGGCTTTTAGGCCATTGGTAGCGGTTATAATATGATAGCCTTCAAATTCCAGGTTCAGTTTAATAGCCTCCAATAAATGCTCCTCATCCTCCACCAATAAAATTCTATGCTGTATATTGGGCTTCATTAAAATACAATCTCAAATACACTTCCCTTGGGCAAATTGTTTCGAACAATAATTTCAGCCTTATGGTTGTCCATAACCTGTTTAACAATATATAAGCCTAAGCCCGTTCCCTTGGTAGCCCGGGTTTCTTCATTACAAGCTCGATAAAATTTTTGGAATATCTTTTTCTTTTCCTGATCCTGTATCCCAATTCCCTGATCGGCTACTTGTAATACCAAATGAGTATCCTTTTTTTCCAGATTGATTTCAATGGGGTTTCCGGGCAAAGAATACTTTATGGCATTCTCCAATAGATTATTAATGGCTGAATTCAAGGCCATTCGATCCCCCAATATTTCTAAATCAGGTTCAATATGCGTATGGAAGCTATACTTATCGCTATAAAGCCGGGTAATATTATCTATTATGGTTTGTGACTCCTGAGATAAATTGAATTTCTCTTTTGGAAAGGAATAGGATTTATTTTCAAGTTTGGTGGCTAGTAGCATATTTCCCACTAATTCGTCCAGTCGATCAATATCCACCAGGGAATTTCGCAAAAAGGATTTTTGCTGATCCCGGTCTAATTCTCGTTTCTCCAGGGTTTGGAGATATAATTTAATGGATGCCAATGGAGATTTTAACTCATGCGTTACAGACAAAAGAAAATTCTTTTGCTGCTTATTCAAATTGGATTCCTCATGGATAGCCTTTCTTAACCGGGTCATTCCAAGAATCAGGAGCAGAAAAAACACAGAAAATTCACCAACCACCATTCCTAATTTCTCAGGAGAATGTTCTACAATTAAATATCCCCACCAGGCTAATTGTAAAAAAATATAGCCTAAAATGAGATTAAATAATGCAAGGGGCCTGTTCATGCGCTTTGCCTTATTTGCCCAGGTTTGAAAATACAATATCCAGGCTTTCAAAAATCGCTCTCTTGGCGATTTCCAAATCCACTTTGGTATGAGCAGAGGAAATAAAGCCTACCTCATAACCGGATGGACCCATATAAACCCCTCTATTTAAAAGTTCACGATGCAATAGCTTAAAAAACTCCATGCTTTCGGGCTCAATATCCTCCGATTTGGAAATCTTTTCCTTATCCGTAAAAGCAAACCAGAAAATAGAACCGATGCTAAACACTTTAAATTGATAATTTTTAGCGCTGGCAAATCGCTGAACAGAATCGGCAAATTCCTTGGCCTTGGCATTAAGATCCTTATAAAAGCCCATTTTCATGAGCTCGGTTAACTGAGCAAGACCTGCCGACATAGCCACTGGATTTCCAGATAGGGTACCGGCTTGATATACATCCCCTTCTGGTGATACTCTCGACATAATTTCGGCTTTTCCACCATAACAACCTACCGGAAGCCCCCCACCTATAATCTTTCCAAAGGTAATTATATCGGGAGCGATCATATAATGACCGGCAGCTCCTTCAAATCCAATTCTAAAACCCGAAATAACCTCATCAAAAATGAGCAAACTTCCATATTCGGTGCAAATAGATCGTAATGCCTCAAGGTATTCCTTATCTTGTAATAATAAACCATTATTCGCCGGTATAGGTTCTATAATAACGGCAGCTATGGTCTTTCCATGAAGTTCAAAAGCCTTTTTTAACGATTCCAAATCATTTAAGGGAAGCACAAGGGTTTCTTCGGCAAAACTTTTTGGAACCCCGGCCGAACTACCCTGACCAAAGGTCACCAGGCCCGAACCCGCCTTTACCATAAGGGAATCAACCGCCCCATGGTAGCACCCTTCAAATTTGATGATTTTATCTCTACCGGTATACCCTCTGGCAAGCCTGATCGCCGACATAACCGCTTCGGTTCCTGAACTGGTAAAACGGAGTTTATCTAAATATTTATGATTTTTAAGAATTAATTCGGCCAGATCATTTTCTGCCGAAGTGGGTGCCCCAAAGGTTAAACCATTGCCTATGGCCTGAACTACCTTTTCACGAATCTTGGAATGGTTATGACCAAGAATTAATGGGCCCCAAGAGCAGCAAAAATCAATAAACTTATTCCCATCGGCATCATAAACATGGCAACCATCCCCCTTTTGGATAAATAAAGGTGTACCCCCAACCGATCGAAAGGCCCTAACCGGTGAATTAACACCACCCGGAAAATATTGCTTCGCTTTTTCAAATAAATCATGCGAATGCTCCCGTTTAATATCTTGTTTTCCGTTCAGAGGCAGGGGATTTTCAGCATCCTCTATTCTGGCAAAAAAATTCTTTATGAGATTCATTATTTTATGATTTAATCCATTGATTGGATAATATATCCTTTGAATGGTAACTAATTATAATGGATGCCCCAGCCCGGGCTAAAGCATACATATTTTCCATCACTAATTTTTCTTCATCTACCAGCCCTGCCGCCGCCGCCGCTTTTACCATAGCATATTCACCGGAAACATTATAAGCTGCCACCGGTAATAAGGTGGATTGTGATAAATCTTTTATAATATCCAAATAGGCCATGGCTGGTTTAACCATCAAGATATCGGCACCCTGTTGTTCGTCTAAATCGGCTTCTTTTAGGGCCTCCCGACCATTTCTAAAATCCATCTGATAGGTTTTTCGATCCCCAAATTCGGGCGCTGAACCAGCTGCATCGCGGAAGGGTCCATAATAGGCCGATGAAAACTTGATGGAATAGGCCATGATGCCGATATCCTCAAAATGTTCCTTATCCAAATCTTCCCGTATGGAACCAATTCTTCCATCCATCATATCCGAGGGAGCTACCATATCCGCCCCTGCTCGGGCATGCGCCAGGGCCATTTTAGAAAGCACTTCCAGGGTTAGATCATTATCCACATCCCCATTTTGGATAATACCGCAATGCCCATGAGTGGTATAGGCACAGGTACAAACATCCGTGATTAAAAATACATCCTTTCCAAACTGGGATTTTATGGATTTTAAACCCTCCTGCACCACCGAATGAGAATAATAGGCCGAACGCGCATCTTCAAATTTCGGTTCTCCGGCACCAAACAATAAAAATGTATTTAAACCCAATTTTAAACATTCCTCAATCTCACTTAATACTTTATCGGGTGAAAAATGAAATTGGCCCTCCAAGGAGCCTATTGGATTTTTTTGATTTTTCCCGGGTACCAGAAATAAAGGATAAACAAACATATTTCTGGATAAACGGGTTTCAGCTACCAGTTCTCGAATAATTGGATTTTTACGAAGCCTACGGGGTCTCAGGATCATAGCGTTTGAATATTACAACATGCCAAATATAGCCTCTGCCAATCCCATTTCATCGGGGGTATACGGAATGGCTTGGGGCTCAATTTGGTATTCCCGAATTTTAGCAGCGGTTGACTTTCCAATAGCAATTACTTTTTGTCCTGGTTCAATTAGGTTTTCAGCCATAAAGGAATCCACATTGGATGGACTAGTAAATATGATAATATCAAAATAAAATATATCGACATTTTTTTCAGCCTCTGTTTCGTAAAGGGGCAGATCGATGGTTTTGGTGAGATTCGGATCCAAACCATTTTGTATGGTTCTTAAAGAATCTTTCGACTGAGGGAATAAAACCGTTTTACCCTCTACCAATCGAGCAAATTTACGAGCCACACGAGTGGTATCGGAGGTCTCTCCCACAAAATCCGCCTCTCTTCCAAATTCCCGCAAGGCGGTCTCTGAACCCCTACCAATAACCCCAATTTTGATATCCGGTTTTAATTGAGGATCCAAAGCGAAAAAATACTCTACCCCATTTTTGCTATTAAAAAAGATCCAGTCCACGTTATGAAACACCGAGGTATCCATTTTATGGATTATGGGAAAGGTTCTAATCAGGGATTTTCCATCTAAACGGATGTTTTTTGAATTCAGATATCCCTGCAAATAACCTCCCTGATTCAATTCTCGGGTAATAAACACACTGGTTATTTTGGTCTCCTTTTTTTCAAATTTCTCAAATACGTTTTTGGCTAAATTATCCAAACTATCCTGAGCCAGGTATAATCGGTCGGGAAAATTTTCCTGAGAATCTGCCTTGCAGGCCCAAACCATATATTTATCCGATTCCCGCTTACAATAAACCCCTAACGGTAAATGACAACCCCCTTCGAAAAGGGATAAAATCGTTCGCTCAACACCAACCAGTTCCTCTACATCAGGATGATGAATTAATTTCAATTTTTCCTCCAGTTCAGGATCGGATTCACGGATCTGCAGAGCCAGGACCCCTTGACCAGGAGCCGGAATGAGTTCAACCGGTGAAAGTTCTTCCACATGTAAACCGGTTAAGTCCAATCCCAATCGCTTTATACCCGCTTTTGCCAATAAAATAGCGTCATAATCCCCATCTCTTAATTTCTGAACCCGGGTAGGCACATTGCCTCTAAGCTCATCAATATCTAAATCAGGTCTATGCGATAAAAGCTGGGATGCCCTACGAGGGGAAGAGGTCCCCACTTTCGCTCTGGGGGGAAGGGCAAAAACCTCATGTAAATTGACGGATTGGGGATGAATTAATAAAAGTTCGGAAGGATCTTCCCGATAGGATAAGGCGGCAATTTTAAGGCCTTCTGTACTTTGAGTCGGTAAATCCTTCAATGAATGAACGGCTAAATCGATGGAACCCTCCAGGAGTGATTCTTCGAGTTCTTTGGTAAAAAATCCTTTTCCTTCTAATTTGGAGAAACTTCGGTTAAAAAAATTATCACCCTGGGTTTTAATAATCTTAATCTCTGTTTCTACGCCCAGTTCATTTAATTTTCCTTGAATAAAATGGGCTTGCCATAAGGCCAGTTCGCTCCCTCGGGAACCAATATGAATTTTTCTCATAGCGTGTGGTTATCAGGAATTGACTAAAATTTCCTTGGCCAAAACCATAGGAATGCTGATATATTTCTTTTCCATATAGTTCAGCACCTTCTCCAGAATCATCTTCGAGGAATCATCCATTTGATCAATATCCTTGGCAAAGATAGTACTTAATGCCATCTCCTTTATTTCCTTGATCATTTGAGGCACTTCCTTCATAGCCAGTTCAACCTTTCGGGTTTTTAATAGAAGATTAAATTCCACCAAATTGGCTTCAATAATCTTTTCGGCAGAATATAATTCCTTGTAGCGCTCATCCATATTCTCGGATGCAAGGTCCTGTAAACTCTTGATATCAATAAAATGAACCGGGAATTTCTGGATAATTTCCGAATCAATTCCCGATGGAACCGATAAATCGATGATAATTTTTTTATCCCTTAGGTTTTTACCGGATGAAATGAGTGTATTATAAAGGGAAGTATCGATTACAGGTGAACTTGAATCCGTACAAACCACCATTAAATCAAATCCCTCCTGAAACTGATTCAAATCCTTTAAGGGATATGCCTTTCCGTTTATTTCCCTAGCCAAGATTTCTCCGTTAGAAAGGGTACGATTAAAAATATGGAAATTTTTAAACCCGTGTTTTACTAAGTATTTACTAAACAAGGTATTGGTTTTACCGGCACCTATCATGAGAATATTGGCCTCTTTATCCAATTTGAGGCTGGCCAATTTTCGAAAGGCGATGGAAACTACTGAAATCGGCTTTTCGGATATCTTGGTATGAGTATAAACCTCTTTAGCCGCCTTTACTACCAGATTCATAACCAACCGTAAAATCTCTCCGGTAAATCCAGCCTCTCTGGACCGGTCATAAGCCAATCGTAACTGAGCCAGAATTTCCTTCTCCCCTACCACCATAGAATCCATTGAACAGGAAACCTTTAAAATATGATTCATGGCTTCATAGGCCTCATAAATCCGGGCATTCTCAGCCAAAATATCTAAGGCCTTTGTAGGAATATCCGGATTTATGAATAATATGAATTTTCGAATATCAAAAACAGAAGTATTCTTTTCTTTTGTGGTAAATACTAACTCTATTCTATTACAGGTATTGAGAAGAAAAAACTCATCTAAAAAAAATTCTTGCTTAAGATTTGGGCTCAATTTTAAAATCCGTTCGGGGTCTAAACTTAAATAACCCAAATCGGCCAAATCAATGGACTTATGTGTAAAGGCTACTATGGTAAAATTTGTAATCAAAACAGAAAATTTTATCAAAAATGAAAATTTCTTAATAAACCTCTGTCATGGCTTTGTCATGCCTTATTTCGGAACTCTATTTAGATAAATTCTAAATAAAATCGATTCAAAAAGGGAAAAACACCGAAACCATCCGTTATTAAAACAAGACCTGGGTTTTTAAACGGTAAACGAATTCTAGTGGATTGACTATGCCTATTTGGGTGAATGGACTAAAGGTTTCGATTCAGGGTCCTCCTAATTTGGTTACCGAATTAACCTCAAAAAAAAATCATGAAAACCTTAAAAAAATCCCCTGGAAACTGGAAAAGCTTTTCAAACTTTTCTCTTTTTTTAATCCTTCTGTCCACTTCGGCCATGGCTCAAAAAAACAAGGCCCTTTTAATTCAACGAGAAAAAACCGCTTCCCCGGAAGTAAAAAACCGCTTGATTAAAGCCCGTCAGGAAAACATTCGAAACCAATACACTTTTACCATCGGATTTACGACCGCTTCGGAAATTCCATTGGAAAAACTGGCAGGCACAAGGCCGCCGGAAAATCTTCAACAGGAAATAATTACCCAAAACACAAAAGCCGAGCAGCTTCTTAAAATTGATGCTGAGGCTACCGAATTAGCCCGCAAGGATTATGCCCGACGCAAATTACCCTTTCCTATTTTTAGGAACATTTGTTATGCCGGACTTCCTAGCTATAATTATGAGGCATTACACAAGGTAACCCCTATTGAAGATCAAGGACGTTGTGGAAGTTGTTGGGATTTTGCTGCGGTAGGAGCCTATGAATGCGCTTCCCTTATTTTCAATAATCAAACCCTTGATATTTCGGAACAGGATGTATTGGATTGTTCCGGTGGGGGGAACTGTGAAAGCGGATGGTATACAAATGTTTTCGATTATATGATCTCACATGGAGTAGCCACCGCTTCTACCTATCCGTATACAGCCAATGATAATCCTTGCCCTGGAAGCTTATCGACTCCTTATCGGGCCGTAGCCTGGGGTTATGTTCCGACTACCGGAGGTAGTCCGATTCCTTCTGTTCAAGCTATAAAGGAAGCCCTTTGTCAATACGGACCTGTGGCCGTAGCGGTTTTTGTCACTCCCAATTTCGAAAATTACACCTCAGGCGTTTTCAATGAAAAAGCTCCTGGATTGGTCAATCATGCGGTGGTATTAGTGGGTTGGGATGATTCGAAACATGCCTGGAGATTACGCAATTCTTGGGGAACCGGATGGGGAGAGGATGGATATATGTGGATTGATTATGATAGCAATTCGATAGGATATGGAGCAGCCTGGGTAAAATCAAAACCAAACTTTTATGCTTTCCCTATAGCGAAAATTCAGTCTATTACTCAATTTGAGGTAAAGCCCATAATGAATAAATAATAGCTGGAGAAAATTTTCGTTTAACCTTTTATGAAACACTTCATGATTCTTTCCATCCTATTCTTAACCGGAATTTTCAGTTCCTTTCAAGAAAAATCAAAAACCATATTAAACGAAAAAAATAATGGGGATACGCTTTCCCTCACCAAGGGGAAAACCTTCCAGGTTGTTTTTACTTATAATCAGGGAACAGGTTATGAATGGGAATTATCTAAAAAGGACCCTTTCTATTCGTATGAGAAAAAAGTAGAACTCCCCACTCATCAAATGCCAGGAGCCCCTGTGAATGTGGTATATACGGTCAAAATCTTGAAATCAGGATTTAAAAGAATCAGCTGGTATTTTAAACGGTCCTGGGAAAAGGAAAATCTTAAAACCTTTAAGGTTTATATAAACACTCCTTAAATATTCATTTTCTTAAAAATTTAAAAGCCTCAATGGATTACCAAAAACGGAATCCTTTGAGGCTTTTTTAATCGTATCTGCTTTAATGGATATAGACCCTTTTGGCCTTATTAGCCTCGAAATTATCTAGGGAACCTTAATGACCGGGAATTTTGGGGAGACTCCGTTTTCATTTAAAGCCTCAATAGTAAAATAATAGGGCTTTTCTTTATCCATACCCTTAAACCAATATTCCGAACTATTATAGATCATCACCGAATTATAAAGTTTTTTGGGATCCGTTCCATAATAAAGATTATACCCATAGGCATCATCCTGTTGGGTCCATCGAATCCAGGCCGAACGCTTATCTTTTTCGGTTCGCAAAACGATGAAATTTTTAACCGCTTCGGGCATTTTACCATTTCCTTTCCCAAAAACCCTAAAACCACTAATGGCAAATTTACCGGTAGGCATATGGATATTTTCCAATTTCAGGAATCTTGCTGAATAAGGTTTTTCAAATTCAATATAATCATGGGGGATATCGGTTCGATTCTGGCTTTTATCTACCCATAAATCCCATTTTTTACCATCTTTTGAACCATAGAGCTTGTATTGATGATAGATATTTAATTGCTTTCCTAAAAACTCCGCATCCTGATCGGCATAATTAATTTGAACCGCCTGTACGGTACTCAATTCCCCCAAATCGGTTTGAATCCATTCACCCGGATTGGCGGTTTTGGCCGACCAATAGGTTTTAATACTTTCATCTACCGCATTATTTGCACTATATCCCCCCAATGTGGAGGATACTAAAACGGGCTTATTAAAGTTTAACAGCATCCATCCTGTAAATCGGCTTTTTAGGGGATCTGAATTTCCATTGGGTAGATAATGGGGATAATCACCAAAACTACCATCCATAAATAGGATATCATCCGAATCAAATCCGGCAGGCCAAATTCCTAGCCGCCTTTCGAAACTGTTTTTAACCGCGATGGTAATGGTAGAAACATGCCAATAATTCCCCCATAAATCCTGAAAAGTACTACCATGTCCGGCTCCCCGGGCAAATCCACCCGCTTTGGAGCTAAAAGGATCGGATTGAGGAGTAAATGGCCCCAGAGGAGAATCCCCAACCACTACCCCATCGGCATACCCACTAAATTCGGTGCCTGGAGCCCCATATTGAAGATAATATTTATGGTTATGCTTCGTCATCCAGGAGCCTTCAATAAAAGGATCCAAAAATGTATTATCCAGATTTTCACCAAATCGTTGCCAACCATATCGATCCGGTTCAAGTAAATAAGTCTCCTTTCGGGTACCTTTCGGATGCAGGGTTTTTCTATCTAATTCAATTCCATATAAAGGGAAACGATTGCTACTTCCATTATACATATAAAATCGCCCATCATCATCGGTAAAAAAGGCTGGATCCCATCCCCCTATTTCCAATGAATCCAATAAAATCTTCCATTCATCGCCCTTAGGATTGGTTGACATCCATAAGGGAAAATTGGTGGAATAGGTTGAACCGAACAATAATAGGGTATCGCCAATAATCCCTACAGCCGGTGCACATAAATCATCGTAAACCTTATTTCTAGGCAATAGGAAATGGCGGAAAACGAAATTCCAATGGAATAAATCATGACTCCACCAATAGCCCCATTGATTGGTGCTAAATAAATAATAATCGTTTTTATAATTCACAATGACCGGATCGGCAGTGGCCCTATGCCTACCCGATTCGGTGAAATTGGGAATAGGGGTATAGCCATAATCCAAATTAATAGGATTACAATAGGTTTTTTGGGGGTGTATATTTTGGGCTTTTAGATCCTGGATTCCAAAACGAAAAAGGAGAACCCAAAAACAGAGACCAAAAAGGGTATTGATTTTCATAAAAACAGAATAAAATAGACCGGTTCTTTTAATGGTAATTTAATAATATCTTAAATAATTAATTGAACCTAGAGATATACTAAATTATAGATCCCATGGAATTTTTATTAAAGGCAAAGCATTGGATGATTTTTATTGGGCTGTTGATAGTGACCATTTTAGGCGTATTATCTCCTAAAACGGGTATGGAAGGGGACCTATTTTTTATAGTCTTTTATTCTATAAATGTTTCGTATTATTTTTTTGTGGTAAAAGAATTGCTCCCCTATTTGCCCAAGGATATAAAATTCAACTACAATTTATTTGTACTAAACTTATTTATTTCCAATTTCCTGAGTTGTTTAGAAATTGTGATCACGGGCCAGGGAGAAAACCTATATACCGGAATTTTTGGTCTTCTCAATTTCTATATTTTATATGGTTTTATCCAATCCTTCTCCCAGCCGGGAATATTAATTAAATCCATTGAATTAAATCGGAAACCTGATTTTGGTGAATATTTAATTACGGTATTGGCATTTGTAATATGGCCTATTGGAATTTGGTTTATTCAACCCAGGCTGAATAAAATAAGCCTCTTAAAAAAACAAGAGGGCTTTATGGATTCACAAAAGATTCAGGATTAATAAATTCATTCCCTTTTAAAATTTCAAATATATAGCCAGCCTCCACATCTTCCAGTTCAATTCCAAACCGAATCGTTTCCAATCCATAATCAAAGGCCATTGTACCACATTGACGAATATTAAAAAGGGAAATTATACTAATTAGGGAGAAAAATGGATGATTAGAAATGGGTAATATTCGAAAATGACGGATTTGATTAGAATCATAAACTTGGGAACGAGAAAAGAAGTAAAGTTTCCTTTCCAGTTTCCAACCATTCCTATCCATTCGAATCCTTTCTTTACCCCAAAACGACCAGACCAGAATCCCCATTCCCAAAAAGGCCAAAATCAGTCCGAGTATCGAAACTAAAATTAAAGGCCAAAGAAATACATTTAAGGCATTTTTAAACAGAGATATAAAACTTAGGCCTGGCATAGATAAGCTGGTTATACCTGCGAAAATTAAATAGGCTCCAAAAAGAATCATCAGAAGTTTTCGTTTTACCGATATTTCGATTTCAATAAAATTATCCCCATTGGAAATTTTCGATCTACCTATACCCGGTTTTTTCATTTTTATTTAGGCTTTATTTTATGGGTTTAAAATAAGAAGTTAACCAAAAGAAACCCTATAATGTGAATAGAAATGTTGATTAAACAGGAAAAAATGGGTTAAATAACCCTTCATAATTTCCCAGGGGTTTTGTTTTTTTAATAGATAAATCCATTCATTTAAAACCTAAAACCATGAGTTTCGGCATCAAAAATTACGGGGTACTTAGAGGAACCGTTATCAATTCAATACCCTACCAACAGGGTGCGGATCATTTTCAAATTGAAATTCAGGCCGATGATATTTATCGAATTGCGGTCGATGTATTTTCACAGTTTGCTGGATCCAAGGTTAATTTCTCGTCACGAGGAAATTTAACCTTGGATACCGATCGATTTGTTATGTTCCATAAGGAGGAGAATTTCAATCATCCCCTTTTGGAAAAACTGATAGAACTAAACCCCGGCTTTACGCCTAAAGCGAATTTGGATCCAATTCTTCATTTGGATTATTTACGGACGGAGCCTAGTTTATTCCCCATAGAATCGATGCAGGTAGTTCAGCCAAAGGATGCTTCCGGAAATCAGGATGATTTGAATGATGAAATTGGCCCATTAGCGACTGAGGCAACCAATAATCCGAATATGGAGGTTTTTGCTTTTGGATCCGGTTGGGATGATAATGCACCCGGTGGCCATCCAGATACTGCCCATTATTTTGATCCTAACCCATCAAAAGGAATTCATGATATCCATATGAATCAGGGGGATACGGGTCAGGAAAAACATTTTAATGGAATCAATCAAGATGGAGCTTTATTTTTCCATTATAAGGATACCAATAAATGGGTGGCCTTGTTCTTTAAATTCCAGGTACAAAGCACCAAAACGGATTTTCACGGAAACCCGGCATAAAATTAGGGCTCATGGACTTCAATGCCCCAGAATCCTATTGGGGCATTGATTATACCGGTTTTAACTCAACCCAATTCCCATCTTCTTCAATAATCCGAATCAATTCCTTTACGGCTTTTTCGGAATCTACATTTTTCTTAACAACTTCTTTTCCCCGATAAAGGGTTATTTTTCCGGGTCCAGAACCAACATATCCATAATCGGCATCGGCCATTTCACCGGGGCCATTTACAATACATCCCATAATGCCAATTTTAACCCCTTTTAAATGACCCGTTTGGGATCGAATCATTTGGGTTACCTCCATTAGATCAAAAAGGGTTCTACCGCAGGATGGACAGGAAATGTATTCGGTTCTAGAGGTACGGGTTCGGCAGGCCTGTAAAATACCGAAGGCCAGGGAGATATTTTCGATCCATATTCCATCTCCAAATCCATCAACCAGCAAACTTCCAAAATCGGTAGAAGCGTTTAGCAAAATGGACTCTGGATCCATTCCTGAATAATCCTTCTTTAAAATAACAGGACATTGAATGCCTCGTTCCATTAAAGCAAAGTAAACCTGTCTAAACGGAACTAAAACCGATTCGGTTTTTGCCTTCAGCACCAATATACTTCCTTTGGCATTTTTTAATTGGTCCAGAAAAGGATCATCCACCTCTTCGGTCATGGCCTCTACATAATGCTTATTCAAAGGGTTTGATGGATTCTCCCGAAGATAATTCTCATATTCTTCCTTTAAAATAAAGGGATGAAATCGATGATTTTCAGGATGATTTTTCCAGGCTGAATAATTCAATAATAAGTCCAGATTTCCGGGAGGCTCAAAAGACGGTGGGGTATCTCCTAGATATACTATATCTGCTGCGGTATCCGAAATAGAATATTTATCGGTTAAGCCATTATAGGAATAGCCAATGCTTTTTAAACTATTAGGATCCCGTAGGTTTAAATGGCTGATATCCGAAACCACTCTGGGAACTTGATGTCCTCCCAGGCTATCTAACTCTAGACTTGGTCTTCGATTATAATCGAAAGGATTAAGGATGTATTGAGAATAGGTTTTAAATGGATAATGTAGGGTTTCGGGCTTTTTTTCCCTATGGCTATAACGGCTAACTAAGGCTCTGGCTACGGGAATTTCTTCTTCTGGATCCTCGGTCAAGGAAACCCGGATCGTATCCCCTAAACCATCTTCCAATAAGGTGCCAATACCCGCCGATGACTTAATCCTTCCATCTTCCCCATCGCCGGCCTCCGTTACGCCCAAATGGAGAGGGTAATTCATATCCTCCTTCATCATGGTATGCACCAATAATCGATAGGCTTCTATCATGACTTTGGGGTTGCTGGCCTTCATAGATATTACCAGTTCATGGTAATTTTCTGCCGCACAGAAACGAATAAATTCCATAGCGGATTCTACCATACCCCGGGGAGTATCTCCATAATAACTCATAATTCGGTCAGAAAGAGAACCATGGTTCGTTCCTATTCTCATAGCCGTACCATATTCCTTACAAACCTTAATAAGGGGAATAAAACGTTCCCGAATTCTTTCCAGTTCTTCCTTATATTCTAATTCGGTATACTCTAATTGCTGGAATTTTTTCTTATCCGCATAGTTTCCTGGATTGATACGAACCTTTTCTACCAATCTGGCAGCCAACTCAGCCGCATTAGGGGTAAAATGAATATCGGCAATTAAGGGGGTATTATATCCCCTCTTCCTTAATTCCTTTTTGATTTCACCTAGATTTTCGGCCTCTTTTAAACTAGGGGCCGTTATTCGAACATATTCTGAACCCGCTTCAATCATTCGAATCGATTGCTCTACCGTTTTCAGGGTATCGAGGGTATCCGTGGTAGTCATAGATTGAATCCGTATAGGATTATTGCCCCCCAAAGCGATATCCCCTATATGAACTTCCCGGGTTTTAAATCTCTTATAATCTAAAATAGATTCTGAAAAAGCGAATTCATGAACCTTGGAAATAATATTCGATTCCATCAAAGTATTCAATTAATATTGGTCGATCGTGATTGCGGAAATACCTCCGTTTATATGAATATCAATTTTACGGTCGGCTGAATCATAATTGGCCGTTTTATAATTCTCATCGTCTATTTTCTTAAATCCATCAAATTGTTTGGAACTTAAAGCCCCATCCATATGGATTTTGCAACCTGAACTCTGAGGAACCATCAAATGAAAACTTGCCAATCCGGTCTCCACATTTAAATAGGTCTTTGTATTCAGCCTTCCTAATTTTAAATCTACCGCCGTTAAACCGGAATGAAAATTGAGAGTTTCAATTTTATATCCCGAAAAGTCATAATCTACCTTGCCTGCTCCGATATTGAAATCCATATTCCATAGAATATCGGGGTTCAGGCGAATCTTTACCTGGTTGGTATTATCCTTATCCCCGAGATTTATATTATGGTCCTGATTTTCCGAAACCAGTTTTATATTCTCGGTATCCCCATCATTACTTCTTTCGAGACGGTAGGAAACGCTTTCATCCACTAAAGTGGCTGCCTCAAAAATAGAGGCATGGGTAAAATCGGCATTAAACCTTGCTGCACCCCCTTGAAGGTTTAAATGGGCTTTTTTAATTTCGGAAGAAAGTGGCACTTTAAAATTTTGCTTAATTGATGAGCCTTTCCCAAAGAAATGGTTTGAGGTATCAACGGGATCCCAATCTGAGCTATCGGGCTTATTCTGATTATCGTCATCATTATCGGGGGCAAAAAAACCTCCATTTCCGGCCTGTTGCAAGTTTTTATTATAACGAAATCCCTCATAAACACTAAATGCGAATATCCCTACCACGGATAAAATTAAAATATAGCCAATCGCTTTATTATCCTTAGGTAATAGAAGTCGGATTCCAATTAAAATGATTAAAACAGGCCAAAGCTTTGCCCAGAGGATCCAGTCAATATGGAAAAATATTAAACCCAATTTTTTTAATAAGATAAATACTCCCAATAGAATTAGGAAGGTACCCCAGAAAAAGCCTTTTGAATTCATTTTGTTTGGTTTTTAGTTTGCGTAGTAGAAATCACCAATACGATTCCTAAAATA
>Ga0209067_10000392_pt1 | contig 28586 bp, 21 predicted proteins | sample ColStrG_CSR_2013_FD_187199 | JGI IMG/M metagenome (GOLD analysis project Ga0209067, IMG submission 187199) | Freshwater sediment microbial communities in response to fracking from Pennsylvania, USA - Cold Stream Run_MetaG_CSR_2013 (SPAdes)... | ecosystem: Environmental > Aquatic > Freshwater >... | reverse complement strand
AATCGAAACGGCTATAACAATTGCGGACATAAATCGACTAATAGTACGACGCGTTGAACCTTCATGATGAATATCTTTATGAAGCAAAACTTCCTCCTCCAAAATTGTTTTCCCTAAATCGAAAATCGCCAAGCCCAACGTAATTAAAATAACCGCTCTAAATATTTCTATCGGCTCTTCAATGTGATTCAGCACGACGTAATACATTTCCTTACCGCCGTAATAAAGCAACAAACTTGCAACAAGCACAAGCATGACACCAATAATGGCGTAAACACCCTGAAAAAATGGGTGCACACGACGACGCAGCTCATCGCCATTTAAAAAGGTAATAAGTTTTTCTAAATTAAAATTAATTACCAAAAAACCAGTTTTGTTCTCTGCAGTGATATAACGTTGTACGGCAGAAATCGCCAATTGATGTGTTGCGTTAGAAAGATAAGGCGATGTAACCGTAGAAATTTTTTCGCTTTTCACCGCTTTAGTGTAATACGCACGATTGCTGCGGTCAGAGCACAAACCCGGCTCGCTACGTTTGGAATCGTCAATATCTGGCGCGGCAGCAGATACTGTGGTTTGCATGCCGTTTTCGTCCAAACAATAAAGCAACTCCACAAATGGATAAGATTTATGCAGCCGCTCTACGGTTTTATGCAACTGTTCTTCATTAGCCTCCAGCCTGCGCGGCATCAGCGCCGTCACAATAGAATCTAACAGGCGGTCAATTTGCGGTTGGTATTCCTCGTATTTGCGAAGTAAATATAAATAATTACGCGGCGTCATAACAAAATCTCACTCTATATATGCAGCTGAATCAGAATTCAATCAGCAATTTGGCTCAAGCATAGGTTAATCATACACAAGAGCCTGCCGTATTCATAAAATTTTTCATCTATTTTCAAGCAAATAACATGCAATAAAAAACCCCATTGAGGTCATCAATGGGGTTTTTATCTAACATACAAATTTTATTTTGGCAGGTCGATATTCGACGGGGCAGCCGAGCCTATAGCCACATTGCCTTTATTCAAAATAAAACTGACTACCTGTGCCTGCATTTCTGGAGTTACTTGCGGGGCAGCCGTTGAGGGGCGCAGTAAAGATACATGATCGCCAGCGTTCATTTTTACATAGCCTAATCCTAACTGGGTTTCGCCCAGTCCCAATTGAGTTGCACCGAGAAGATGAACAAAACCTTGCGTACCCGTGAGAGGAGCACTATCTGCACCGTTAGGAATAACCAAGTCGCCATTCACTTGTTGCGCAAGTACAGGAATTTGCAGAGTGCCCAATAACTGAGCAAAACTGACAGGATCGCCCGAATCCATCGCACTTTGTGCGGCATACATAAATTTCTCATAATTACTGGTTCCCACCTTAACGCCGTTTTGACTCAAACCAGCATTGATAATAGGAGCAAAAGTTGCCGAATTTACTAATATTTGCGCGACTTGCGCTCCTGTGACTGATGCCACCAAGCTCCGTACTGGGTTGAGATTGGCAGGTAAACCAATTTTCGCATCATTTGCTATAGCGGCTTGGTTAACAGTCACGAACACCGAGCCCAAAATCCCCCCAAGAGAGATGCCGACAACATTGACATTCGTCAAATCGAGACTAGCACCCAAGGGTTGTACAAAATCTCTATTCAAGCCACTCAAGCTGGCATTCAAGTTGAGCAAATCCATGACACCTTGGCGATTGTTATCACGTGTGTTTATTAAGTAACCCAAATTGATAAATTGCGCGCCAGATCCATCGTTAGCGGTTGGGGCAGTAAAGTTCATAGGTGCCGGCACACCGCCAGGTCCCGCCACATTGAAATGCCGTTCATGCGGCGCATCAGCGCCATACAGGCTAGCAAAAGGAATCATCTGACTTTTTTCAACATTCAACACATTTACAAAAGGGTTGTTGGCAGCAACACCATGCAATGGAAGGTCGATAGCCACAGTGGCGACACAACGGCTCGCCAAGGTATGCGCCAAAGCCAATACTGAGCTGCGATCACTGGTAATACCGTGCACATAGATGACTACCGGATAACCACTCGCCGCATAAATTTGACTACAACTCAGCGAACCGGCATAACCAGGCACCCAGGTTTTTTCGGGCAAGGTAACCTGCAAAGGTACCGACTCATCAGAGGTTTTTACGGCAAAAGGATAACGATAAGTAACGTTATAAGTGCCATTAACATCCGCTGGCACTGTAACGCCCAACGCTGCGGCCAGGGTTAAATCGGGGGTCCAATTGCGGGTCAGGAATGCACCGAAGGGTAAATTTGACGGGGCAGTTTGGTAATAAGGTAGCTTGATATAACCGGTAAAAAGTTTACCCACATTGCCCGGTAATACGCCTTGACTAAGCACGCCCATATCAATTCCCGTTAACGCCGACACTTTCAATGCCCGCTGTTTAGGAGTGGATAACATATTCGCTGTATCTAAATTCACAACATTACCCACCGCCGTTGCAGCAGGCACTCCCGCTGCAATCTGGGTAGCTGCTAGTGCTGCGCGGGGCGATGCCATGGCAATAAGCGGCGCCTGAGGGTCAGTGGTCGTAAAGGTGTAACTCAAAATTAACTTGTCCGTTGCCGCACCGGTATTCAAACCACTATTCATCGCCACCAAGAACCCAGATGCTAAAGCCTCCCATCCCAAAATGGCAGTGCGCACCGGCATCAAGCTATCCATGACGGTGTAGGTCGAATCATGTAGTGCGTTGTAGGTCCAAGAGCGCGTTAAGGCTTTGCCTGAGGTATCTTTGATATCGTTGGTTAAAAATACCAAATACTTGGTTTTAGGCTTCAACGGCAAGGTCGGACGAATACGAATAACGTTATTGGCGCCACCATCAAGCGACACAACGCGCGTATCAAAGGTGGCAGCTCCACTAATACCGACGACATTGGCAGGGTTAAGTGCATCTTTACTTGCAGTATTTAGCTCCAGTAAAAATACCGTTTTCATCGGCACAACACTTGTTGCATCCACGCTACCTGCCACCATGACATCGAAAAAAGCCGATGTGGAAAAACCATCAAGAGCATTCAGCGTAGCGCGCACAGTATCGGTCGGACTACCGACATCGGCAGTGCCATCTGAGGTGGCTGCCAACGCAAAAATAAGGTCAGTGTTGAAAGGAATATCGGAAGTGACCGGATCAAAGCGTGGATGAGTTCCCGCAACAAAGGCATCCGCACCTGTCAGTGGTGGAGTTTTTTCTTTACCCGTATTACCCCCACCACAACCCACTAAAAGCCCTGAGATCACAAGGGTTGCACCTGCCAACAAGAGCATCTTTATTTTATTGTTCATAATCGATTCCTAAAAAAGGGAAAACCGTACCGAAAGAGTATAGACAAGATTCGCTAAGTGGCTGGTGACGATAAAAATATCTGCAGTCACTCCGCACAAGCACTGAACAAACTACCGACTATGATGTTTAAACATGGCTTTTGACGAAAAACCACCCTGTTAGAACGAGCCCATCCAATTCAATCCCCCAACTCGATCCGAGACAGCGGTTTATTGCCCACCTTCCCCTTTGTTAGATCGCGCCCTCTCACTGTTTATAAATCAACAGATCAGACTCAAAATTCATCGCCCGTTAGTTATAAGCTCATAAAAAAACAATATTTTTAGTTTTAAAAATTGATGTTTATTATGGCGCCGTCACTGAGCGATTCTGTTTGGTGAAAAATTCTAACGAACCACTGAGGTTTGCATCATGAAAAGTTGTCGTAGTGAGCGCATCCATTTCACTGACAATTTACTCAATAAATTCTTGTGATGAAGGTGATAACGAAAAAAATATACGTTTAAAAAAACCAAAAAATATTTATAAAAAACACACTGACCGTATTAACGCAAGCGATATGAATACTTGGAGATGAGCAACTCATTCCATCGAAATGAGCCTGCCAACTGTTCACATAAATACTCCGTGAAATTATTAACACCTGTAACAAGTGCATTGATTACCCAATGCAACCGTTTTACATGCAGAGGATTTTTCATGCAATCGTTAAAATATGTAGCGATATTGGCAGGAGTTTTATTGCTGTCATCCGTCGCCTTGGCCAAGGACGTGAAATTACTCAACGTATCTTATGACCCAACACGTGAACTCTATCGTGAATATAACGCAGCCTTTGCCAAATATTGGCAAGCAAAAACAGGAGACATTGTTACCGTAGAGCAATCTCATGGCGGCTCTGGTGCACAATCGCGAGCCGTTATCGACGGTTTACAGGCCGATGTGGTGACTTTTGCCTTGGCTGGCGACATTGATCCTATTGCGAAAATTGGAAAGTTAATTCCTGAAAATTGGCAGTCGCGATTACCCGAACATTCAGCGCCCTATACCTCAACCATTGTGTTTTTAGTGCGTAAGGGAAACCCGAAACATATTAAAAATTGGGACGATCTTATTAAGAATGGGGTAGAAGTTATTACTCCAAACCCAAAAACTTCTGGTGGTGCACGCTGGAATTATTTAGCCGCGTGGGGCTATGCCAAACGCAAATTTGGCAGTGATCAATCAGCACAAGATTTTGTAAAAAAGGTTTATAAAAATGTACCTGTGCTTGACTCAGGTGCCCGTGGTGCAACAACCACCTTTATTCAACGTGGCATTGGCGATGTGCTCTTAACTTGGGAAAACGAAGCATTCCTTGCGGTGAATGAATTAGGCTCCGATAAAGTAGAAATTGTAGTGCCTTCAATTTCAATTCTGACAGAAGCATCGGTAACAGTTGTGGATAAAAATGTAGATGCTCACGGTACACGCGCCGTGGCAGAGGAATACTTGAAATATCTCTATAGCAAAGAAGGCCAAAACATTATTGCTAAAAACTTTTATCGTCCGCGCGATAAAAATGTTGGCACCGCCTACGCCAGTAAATTTCCCAAGATTGAATTGCTGACCATTGAAGATTTTGGCGGCTGGAAAAAAGCCCAACCAGAGCATTTTGGTGACGGTGGGATTTTCGACAAGATTTATCAGTAACAGCACTAATTCACTTGCAATGAGTTACAAGTGAATTAGTTTTTTTCAGATATACAATACACCTGACCTGACCAAGGTACTGACGAGATTTTTTAATGAGTGCTTCAAACACAATACAACCACCGCCGCTACCACGAATTCAAAAAAAACAACCTTGGGTACAAAAATCCGTTCTTCCTGGTTTTGGTTTATCTTTCGGTTTTACAACACTTTACGCCAGCTTGTTGGTTTTTATTCCGCTCGCTGCATTAATTGCTAAAAGTTTTGGCCTGCCGCTTGATCAATTATGGGATGTCGTAACCAATAAACGCGCGCTTGCAAGTTACCGTTTGACCTTTGGTGCATCTTTTATCGCTGCTACTATTAATTTAATTTTTGGATTAATTGTTGCCTGGGTATTGGTGCGCTATTCATTTCCCGGAAAACGTATTGTGGATGCCGTAGTTGATTTACCTTTTGCATTACCAACTGCCGTTGCAGGCATTGCTCTTACCGCCCTCTATACAACCAAGGGATGGGTAGGACAATGGTTTGCATTACTCGATATTAAAATCGCCTATACGTGGATTGGAGTAACCATCGCGCTCACATTTATTGGCTTACCTTTTGTCGTGCGGACCGTACAGCCTGTCCTCGCTGATTTAGAAACAGAAGTGGAAGAAGCCGCTGCAAGCTTAGGCGCAAGTCGCTGGCAAACCTTCACACGCATTTTATTACCGGCATTATTGCCCTCACTATTGACAGGATTTGCGTTGGCATTTGCACGTGCGATTGGTGAATACGGCTCTGTCGTATTTATCAGTGGCAACATGCCCTATCGCACCGAAATTACACCATTGTTGATTATGACCAAACTCGAACAATTTGATTACGCAGGTGCAGCTGCACTGGGTAGCGTCATGTTGCTGTTCTCATTTATTTTGCTGCTATTAATTAACTTGCTCCAACACTGGAGCCACAAGAGAACAGGAGGCTAATCATGGCAGGTATCATTTCTAATTTGGGCAATAGCACCTCCACCAAAATTCAAAAAGCGACTGCAGAAGCGCGTTGGGTTCGCTACTCATTAATCACAACAGCATTAGTGTTTCTATCACTTTTTTTAATCCTGCCTTTGATAGTGGTATTCAGTGAAGCCTTTGCTAAAGGTGTAGGCGTTTATTTTGCAGCAATCACTCACCCTGAAGCTGCCAGCGCAATTAAACTGACCCTACTGGCTGCAGGTATTGCGGTTCCGTGTAATGTGATTTTTGGTTTAGCCGCGAGTTGGGCTATTGCTAAATTTCAATTCAGAGGAAAACAAATTGCATTAACCTTAATTGATTTACCTTTTGCCGTATCACCAGTGATTGCAGGCCTCATTTACATGTTGTTATTTGGTGCACAAGGATTATTTGGCCACTGGCTGATTGATCACCACATACGCATTATGTTTGCAGTTCCCGGCATTGTCCTTGCCACTGTGTTTATTACCTTTCCATTTATTGCACGCGAATTAATTCCGCTCATGCAAGAGCAGGGTAAAGAGCAAGAAGAAGCTGCGATTACCTTGGGCGCCAATGGTTGGCAAATGTTTTTTCGCGTGACACTGCCCTCCATTAAATGGGGGTTACTCTATGGCATTATTTTATGTAACGCGCGCGCTATGGGCGAGTTTGGTGCGGTAAGTGTGGTAAGCGGAAAAATTCGCGGCCAAACCAATACCATGCCACTGCACATTGAAATTCTCTACAACGAATATCAATTCGCCGCTGCCTTTGCAGTTGCCTCACTGCTCGCACTCTTGGCACTGGTAACACTGGTATTAAAAAGCGGACTGGAATGGAAAGCAGCAAGAGAACATGAAATTGCCGTAAGAGCTGCGCAGATACAATAAGCTTTTTGACTTTTTATAGGGTTTCTGTGGCCAACCGGAAAGTCTAGAAAATTTATCCGTGTTTTTTAACGTCACATTTTTTACGAGATTTATTATGAGCATCGAAGTCCGTCAACTGAATAAAACCTTCGGTAACTTCACCGCATTAAACAACGTATCGCTGGATTTCCCCACCGGTGAACTGGTTGCGCTACTTGGGCCATCTGGATGTGGAAAAACTACGCTACTGCGTATTATTGCAGGGCTGGAAAATCCCGATAGTGGCAGTGTGTTATTTCACGGCGAGGAAGCTACCAATGTTCATGTACGCGAACGCAATGTCGGTTTTGTTTTTCAACACTACGCGCTTTTTCGCCACATGACTGTTTTTGATAATGTCGCTTTTGGTTTAAGTGTTCGCCCAACAGAAACTCGCCCAAGCAAAGAAGATATTAAAAAACGTGTGCATGAATTATTGGAACTGGTACAACTGGATTGGTTGGCTGATCGCTACCCTCATCAATTATCAGGTGGACAACGACAACGTATCGCCTTAGCACGTGCCTTAGCAGTAGAACCTAAAGTCTTATTACTTGATGAACCTTTCGGCGCGCTAGATGCAAAAGTGCGCAAAGACTTACGTCGCTGGTTGCGCCGTTTACACGATGAATTGCACATTACATCTATTTTTGTAACTCACGATCAAGAAGAGGCCATGGAAGTGGCCGATAGAATTGTAGTATTGAATAAAGGCAAGATTGAACAAATTGGTTCACCAGATGACATATACAATAATCCGGCAAGCCCTTTTGTGTATGACTTTATCGGCCAAGTTAATTTATTTCACGGACGAGTTGAAGATGGTTGGGCGCACATTGGTAATTACAAACTGCCTGCACCTGAACATGCAAGCGCCAACAATCAGTCTGCAGTGGCTTATGTTCGTCCGCACGATATTGAATTAACCAACGAAAACAGTGAAGGCGCCATTCCTGCCACCATTGCTCACGTGAGTACCGCGGGTGCGGTTTTGCGCATTGAACTAACCAATGACCTCAGCGAGGCACCTATTCATGTAGAACTGCCGCGCTCACAGGAACGCACGCTTAATTTACATGTTGGCGCACATGTATTTGCAAAACCAACAAGCTCTAAAATATTTCTGCAAGCTGAATCCTAATAATTAAAAACCCGTTAAGTGAAACACCTAACGGGTTTTTAATTACACCGCAATTTCTGCCAAATTTCCTTTTTCTTCTAACCAAGTCTTTCGATCATTAGCGCGCTTTTTAGCGAGCATCATATCCATAATTTGATTAGTTTCGTCGCCCTCTTCTATCGTAAGCTGAACTAAGCGGCGCGTATCGCGCGCCATAGTCGTTTCGCGCAATTGCAGTGGATTCATTTCACCCAAGCCTTTAAAGCGCTGCACGTTGGGTTTACCTTTTTTATGTTCGGCCGCAAGACGATTCAGAATGCCATTTTTTTCGCTTTCATCCAGTGCGTAATAAACTTCTTTGCCAAGATCAATGCGATACAACGGCGGCATTGCAACATAGACAAAACCATTGCGTACCAATACCGGAAAATGTTTTACAAAAAGTGCGCACAACAACGTGGCGATATGTAACCCATCCGAATCGGCATCAGCGAGAATACATATTTTGTGATAACGCAACTCACTGATATCTTCACTGCCTGGATCCATACCTATAGCAACAGAAATATCGTGCACTTCTTGGCTGGCTAGAATTTCACTGGAATCCACTTCCCACGTGTTAAGAATTTTTCCGCGCAGCGGCATGATAGCTTGGTACTCGCGGTCGCGCGCTTGTTTTGCAGAGCCACCAGCCGAATCACCTTCCACTAAAAATAATTCGCTGAGCGCTGGCTCTCCGCTTGAACAGTCAGCCAACTTACCCGGTAACGCTGGGCCTTGAGTGACTTTTTTACGCGCAACTTTTTTGCTCGACTTCACTCGTTTTTGAGCGTTGTTAATGCAAAAATCCGCAAGTTTATCGCCTTCTTCGGTGTGTTGATTTAACCAAAGCGCAAAGGCATCTTTTGCAATTCCTGATACAAACGCTGCAGCTTCGCGTGACGTTAATCGCTCTTTGGTTTGACCGGAAAATTGTGGGTCATGATTTTTATAACTTAATACAAAGCAGCAATTTGCCCAAATATCTTCAGGCGCAAGTTTAATGCCTCGAGGAATTAAATTGCGAAATTCACAGTAATCGCGAATAGCATCCAACAAACCGGTACGTAGACCATTAGTGTGTGTACCACCTTGTGCCGTTGGAATTAAATTGACGTAACTTTCTTGAATAACTTCGCCGCCCTCTGGCAGCCATTGCACGGCCCAGCTCACAGCATCAGTCGTTGCACTAAAGTCGCCCACAAAAGGAATTTCTGGTAAGGTTTCCCAACTTTGCGTAGCACCTGCCAAATAGTCTTTTAAGCCGTCTTCATAGTACCAAACATCTTTCTCGCCAGTTTGTTCATCTAAAAAACTCACAGTTAACCCGGGACACAACACCGCTTTTGCGCGCAAAATATGCCGCAAGCGGCTAACCGAAAATTTGGGCGAATCGAAATAAACAGGGTTGGGTAAAAATTTTACGCTGGTGCCAGTTTGGCGTTTTGGACAGCTGTCGATAATTTCTAAATCAGTAGCTTTATCACCATTGGCAAAGCCCATGCGGTATACATTGCCATCGCGCTTAACGGTCACCTCAAGCTTATCAGAAAGCGCATTCACAACTGACACGCCCACACCGTGTAAACCGCCGGAGAATTGGTAATTTTTATTAGAAAATTTCCCGCCCGCGTGCAGTGTACACAAAATGACTTCAATGCCGGGTTTGCCTTGCTCTGGGTGAATATCTACCGGCATACCGCGGCCATCGTCTGTGACGGTGACGGATTGATCTTTATGCAAAATAACATCAATCGTTTTGGCGTGACCGGCCAAGGCTTCATCTACCGAGTTGTCGATAATTTCTTGTGCAAGGTGATTGGGGCGTGTCGTCTCGGTGTACATGCCCGGACGCTTTTTAACAGGATCTAATCCCGTGAGTACTTCAATATCTTCTGCAGAATAATTTGCCATAGTCTTTTAGTTTTCTAGTTTTAAATTACGAATAAAAACCAATCATCAATTTATTAAGGCGTCGTCGAAGGTCGCTCCGCATCAACATAACACCTACAAGCCTCAGACTCACGTGTGACGCGGCTTAAGTTGCTATGAACGCAAAAACGCTAAGCCACGCTCTAAATATCGTTCAAATCCTTGAAATGCATGATCACCACCTTCTTCTACTGTTTGTTTACAACCGGAATATTTGTGTACAGCATGGCGATAATCTAAGGTTTCATCGTCTGTTTGCACTAATAGCCAGTAATGATCCAAACGTGTTGGCTGTACATCAACTCGAACGATCTCGTCGATATGATGTGCGTTCAACCGGTAGTTATCATCCGAGTGGTAGTTTTTCAATGTCATACCTAAATACTTAGGCATGAAACCTTGCGGATTTACCGCAGGATTAATCAACAATGCACGTAGATTATATTTTTCAACCAGCCATGTAGCCCAAAAACCGCCGAGCGAACTGCCTATTAAATACACAGGCTGAGGCAACAGCGATTCCACTAACTGCTCAAGCAACTGCTGAGTTTCCGCAGGATATGCGCTTAACTGGGGGCAATGATAGGCTATTTCGGGGTGATTTACCGCAAGCCATGCTCGTGTTTGTTGCGCTTTAAAGGATAAGGGAGAGCTGAGGAAGCCGTGGATGTACAACAGGGCAGCCATAACGTGAATTAATATCCGGCTGACTTATAGTCGATAACGTATTCTTTGCCGGTTACACGCTCTATGCCTGTGTCGAAACTACCGTCTTCATGTAAATCAAACCAGCGATAGCCGGGCATTTGAGTGTCTACAGTGAAGTCATCGCACAAGGGTTTAAACTGCACACACGTTGAAGGTGTGGCAATCAGCGCAACGCCATTGCGCTGGCTTACGAAATCCTGATGCACATGCCCCCAGACCAAGGCTTTCACCTGAGGATGGCGATCAATAATGGCAAAGAGCGCATCAGCATTACGAATGATGTACTGATCAATCCATGCGCTACCCACATTGACGGGTTGGTGGTGAAACATCACCATGATGTGTTTATTGGGGTTAGCCGCTAGAGTTTGCTGAAGATAATCCAGCTCAGACTGCTCAAAATTGCCATGTACTTTAAATGGCACGACAGAGTTAAGCAGCAGAATCATCCAGTTACCCTGCTCGATAGAACGCGCTTCGGGCGGATGCGGAAGTTCAATTTTTGCCATCAACTGAGCAGAATCATGGTTTCCGGGTAACCAGGCAAGAGGTTCTGAGAAATACTGGCGAATAATGCTGATAAAACGGCAATAGCAATCATCATGGCCAGCGCTGGCAATGTCGCCAGTGCACACCATGTAGTCGAAGTCAGCCTCTTTTTCAGCGATCAGCGCCAAAACGTCATGAAGGCTTTCATCGGTATTGAGACCAAGCAGAGTTTCACTGGTCAGCGGCCCCAAATGGCAGTCGGTGATCTGAATGAAGCGCTTGGTTGTAGTGCCCGTTTTTGCCACAGCAGCATCCATCTCGCGGTTGACTCTTCCTTATTATGGTTATTAAGAAAAGAGAGTTAAGAGAAAATAGGGTTAACTGGATGCAACGATAACTGTTAAATCAGATTAATTCCACCCTCTAGTTCGCTTAAATATACTTTTACGAGTTGACTTGCCGAAAAAAACACCAGAAGTGTGAAGACGTCACCCTTAATCTTTACATCAAAAACATCGTCAATGAAGTGACAGTAGATCTGCAGGCGTTTTATCAAATAAGCTGCGCAAATCCAATACGGGATAACCTCCAGTGTCATCCTTAAACGCCGCTTGCGCTAACAAATGCCACTCCTGCGTTAACGCCGAGACCGGAATAGCCTGTGTAGAAGCTACAGGAATTAATTTAGGTACCCCGCGCAATAAAATTGCGCCTAGTTCAATGCCCCCCTGTGTATTTTCATAGGCAATAATGGCCGCCATTTGTTCGCCTTCCGTAGCAGGTATACGCCGACGGGTTACCAACGCGTGCACATCCAATACGGGAATAAAATGATTGCGCCAGATAAATCCCCGCTCGCAAAATGCAGGCAAACCTGGCAGAGAAATACATGTACGAATGTATTCAATAAACTTTAATTCATAGCGCCCCACTGCCACTGCCATGGTTTGGCTGATAGGTAAAATCCACGCGGCCAATTCACTATTTATTGATGGTGAAACAATACCCGTAGAGAATAACTCACTCATTAGTAACCCTCATGTGCTCGGATTAATGTTGGGGAAATTGTTGCACCTACAGCGCCGCGCAAGTGCAATAATTTCCACAATTCTGCACTATTGGTTAAACACGCCGCTTTGTCACCGACAATAGCAACTTGGCTAAACGGTTGCTTGCGACTGCTCATACATGTGGGCACACGAAATAACTGCAAATTCCCAATCTCGCATTTCGCCAAACTATTACAAGCCAGTGAAAACCACATCGACTGATAATTTAAAATTGCAATAACACTATGAGAGTCTTTTTTACTCGATTGCAATTGCAGCGCTTTATTTACACTAAATACCGGCACACTATGCCCGTTATATTCCACTAAACCACAACTGTTCGATGCTACAGCTGCATCAATTTTTTGAATAGGCAACAACGACAAGACATCTTCGCCGGGCACCAAAAAAGTAAACTCATCAAAACTCAACAAGGCTAATGAGTTAGCAGAAAGCGACGCTGCGGTTGATGGTATATATTTTTCAACTAATTTCATGCGTGTATATTTTCCTGTATGCGATTGAATAATTCTTCTTCGGAAAAAGGCTTATTTAAATAAGCATCCACACCCGCTGCTGCCGCTAAATTGCGATGCTTTTCAGTATTGCGCGAGGTAATCATAATGACCGGAATATTCCGTGTCGCCTCGTTGGCGCGCATATGTGCGGTCAACTCCAAACCATTCATACGCGGCATTTCCATATCCACCAACATAATATGCGGCAGCTGTTCCTGCAAAATATCTATCGCTTCAAAACCATCTTTAGCGGTACGTACGTCAATACCCATATCGCCCACGAATTGGGCGAGTGATCGGCGCGTACTTAAAGAGTCATCCACAATCAAGGCCATTGGCTTTTGAACCAAGGCTTGTTGATTGTTGCGAATAACATCAGTGAGTTGCGTAGACGCTGCGGTGCCGGCGTTCAATCTACTCAAGACTAAATGCTGTATATCAATAACAGGTGCTACAGTACCATCACCCAATATCGTTGCACCTATTACACCCGCGCTCTTAGGTGTAAATGGCGTAAGTGGCTTGACAACCATTTCACGATTGGTCATAACCCGCTCCACTAAAACACCTACACGCTGCCCGGGTAAAATTTCCACAACCAATAAAGCCTGTGCATCCGCGGTCTTCATGGCAGTTACATCGGGGAATTGCGCCACATGCGCTAAAGAAAAAACGTCTAATTTTTCTTGATCAAAGTAGTAGTGTAATTGTTCGCCCTCCTGAATGAGCGATGACTTGTCTAAAAATAATAATTGTTCTACCCCACGCGAAGAAATCACTAAGCGATGCTGACCACTACCAATTAATAAACCCTGCTCAGCAATCATTGGCATAGGCAGGCGAATAGAAAACTCGCAGCCTCTATTGGGGCGACTATCTACCGTAATACGTCCTTTCAATATATTAACGCGATCGGCCACCATATCTAAACCTATGCCGCGCCCCGATGTTTGAGTAACATGGTCACGTGTCGAAAACCCTGCTGCAAAAATGATTTGCTTTAACCACAAATCATTAACCTCCACATTGCTCTCGGTTGGCGGAATTAAGGATAACTCTTGCGCTTTTTGGACTATGCGCTCATGGTTTAAACCAGCACCATCATCGACAACACGAATCACAATGGTTTGTCCCTGCCTCATAAATTGCAACTCAATCAAACCTTCTCTGGCTTTACCTTCAGCTTCGCGCTCCTGAGGAAACTCCACACCGTGATCAACCGCATTGCGCAATAAATGCATAAGCGGATCAACCACATCATGTAATACTCGGCTGTCAATCATAGTGTCGCCACCACGCAATACAAACTGTGCCTGTTTACCCGTTAAACGGCAGGCCTGACGCACACAACGTTGAAAACGTGCCTCAAAATAATTTGCCGGAATCATGCGCATTTCCAACAAATGATGTTGGCTGGCACGATTTGTAACTTGTTGCTCAAAAGTCAAATTTTCCAAGCTGCGCAGCTGTCCTTGCGTATGGAAAATCGCATCGCGAGTATCTATCGCAAATTCTTGTAGCTGGTGAAAAAAACTATGTAATTCGTTGTATCTATCCAGCTCTAAGGGATCTAACCCCTCATCATTCTTATTTTTGTTACGAGTAGAAAATAGCTCACGCACTTCAATTAAATAACCAAACTCTTCCGTCAACTGTGTCAGTTTGTTATGCAATTGGCCAATATGTTGCAACTCGGTTTTTACATTTTGCACTTGGCTTTGCAAGCGATTGGTTGAAATAGCGCTCTCACCGGCCAAGCGCAGCAAATCCTGTGCAGTATCTTCTTTGATTCGCAGATGGGCAGAAAGCACCTCATGCAGATTCGGTGTTTGAGGTTGAACCCCCACCACTTCATCAACATTGGTGTTTGAAATATCATTGGCTAAGGGATTAACAGGGATGAGATGTGTGGGAGGTTCGTAAGCTGCAAAACCTTTTTCTGCGATTGCATAATAAGCATCCAACACTTGTTGAATCACCGAAAACTCAACGTCCCCTACCATTACACAATTGGCTTCAGGTGATGACAAGTTGTCCAACATGGCTGCCAAAGTATCACTCATATCGATTAATAAATTAGCTAAAGATGGCGTCAACGGCTCAGTATGTTTAGCCATTTCTTCCAATAAGTCTTCACTGTAATGCATAAAATTTGCAAGGCCGCTAATACCCACGACATTGGCGGAGCCTTTTAAGGTATGCGCAATCCGCTGAGCGCTTGCAAGTGCCGATTGACTTCCGGTATGAATAAAGTCATTTAATTGATTGGAAAATTGCGTGACTTGTGCAGGCAGCTCAATCATTAAACCTTCAAACAACTCAGGATTAATATCATCACTCAATGCTAAAGAAAGCATTTCACGAGTTGCAATCTTTGGTAAACGATCATGTTCCTCTTCGGCAATAACAACATGTATATTTAATAATGCTTGCGCTAATTGTTTTTGTTGTTCGTTATTAAGCGGTACAGGCCAATCGTTATTGGACAAAAACTGTAGGACAGGAGTAATGACATCCGCTGTAATATTTCCACATGAAAACTCTTGTAAAAAATCCAAAAAATACATTACCCACGAATCAATCAGTACTATTTGTTCATTCGTAATAGCAGCAATTTCCGTCAAGGCCAAAAAATTTTCCCGCAAGCAACGCCAAGCTATGGCTAAACCGTCAAGACCTATCAAGTCCGCAGCATTGGAAAAATTATTCAATACCTCTGCAGTTTCTTGCAAGCATTCCGGCGATCTAGACGAGTACTCCGGTTTTAATGAAAGTTCCAATTGCGCCTGCAACTCACCCGCGAGCATGTCGAGTAATTCTTGTTGTTCAGGCGTTACAGAACCATTAGCCATAATCAATTCTCGCAAAGAATTCTATTAAGCGATTTTCGCCTGTTGGGTTTTCTCAGTTGGCAATTGACCCAAGGCGATTTTTTCTAAATGCAATTGATTGGCTGTAGGTTGATTATTAACAATAGCTGCCTCCGCAATAGGTGCCTTACCTGCTACTGCAGCGCCTTCAATGGTAGGCGTACGAGAATCTGCACGGAACTCTGGCAGAACAAATATATTCACACGATCCATTAACGAAAAGGCGTAGTTTTTTAATTCATCCGTCTGTATCCGCTGCTCCTCTAATTTAGCATGCGTTTTCTCGGTCGACTCGGTAATCAGTAGCGCTCGGTCGCGCACACGGTTGGCGATATTCGCTTGATTCATAGAATTCACCGCAATGGATTTTACGTGGTTTACCAATTGACGAGTGGCAGCTTCAGTCTCATGCATACGCTGGCCAGAGTCTTCCGCTAAGCGGGTACCATCGGCAACTTGCGTAATTAATTTATTCATAATATTTACCGTGTCAGATGTTTCCACACGAATATTATTCACCATCGCCGAAATTTCAGAGGTGGCATTGCGCGCATTTTCTGCCAAGCGCTGCACTTCCTCGGCGACCACCGCAAAACCTTTACCGGCTTCACCTGCAGAGGCTGCATGCATACTCGCATTGAGTGCGAGAATATGTGTGCGCTCCGCAATAGTATTGATCAGATTGACGATACTGGTAATTTCTTGTGAGCGATCACCCAAGCGCTTAATCCGCTTTTCTGTTTCAGAAATCGTACCGCGAATAGTTTGAATACCTTCAACCGTTTGAATAACAGATTCTTGTGCTTTTTGCGTGTAATCAATGGCCGAACTGGCAATACTATTAGCCGTACGCGCCTCTTTGGCGATAGAGGTCATAGTTTTTGCTGATTGATCAAGCGCCGTTACAGTTTCGTTTACTTGCGCACGCTCCTCTTCCGCTACTTGCAATACCACTGCAGATTGATCCTGTAATAGATCTGAAATGAGATTAATTTTCTCTGAAAAGCCTTTTACCTGATGTAAGGTGCGAGCGGTTTCAGATGTGAGTAAATTTACCGCATCAGAAATAGTACCGGTCACATCAGCAGACACAGGTACTTTTATCGACAAATCTTTTTTTGCAATCGTTCCCAATGCGCGTATCAAACCAATAATCGACGTGTTCAAGGTTTCATTTTCATGGGATTGTTCGGCGAGCACCTTTATACGCTCATCCAATAAACGGTTGAAAGCGCGGCCCAAATCACCCAACTCATCATTAGCTTGAATTTTTACACGAGCCTTGTCATTACCACTGTTTTGTTGCGCAATAATGCGCTGCATATGCCATAAGGGTAATACGATACTACGATAAATTAAAAATAACCCTAAGGTAGTCCCGACAGCAGTAATGAATAACACCGCCGCAAATGCAGTTCGCGCTATATTTAAATCACCCTCAGCAACACCAATGCGGCGTTTTACACTTACATCCAACAAGCGGCGATAATCCTGCAAACTGCTGGTCAGCGCAATAATCGAATCATTAAAATCCGCTTTTACTATTTCTTTAGCTGCGGAGTCTTTTAACGTTGTTAGCGATTGACTCGTCATTGTATCGAGCTTATCACCTAATTTTTTTACCAAGGATTTGGCGGTATTTAATGCGTTTTTATTTACATAACGTATATTCATAGAGCCCAATAAATTTAAAGACTCGTTGATTTGCATTTTTCCGCCACGAAAGTACTCGAGGGACTTCTCATCACCCGTTTCTATATAGGTAGGTGTAGCCGCACGAATTTCAGACGCAGCATTTAAGCTAGCCGAAATAAGTTGATCGACAGTTTTATAATTTGCATTAGCCTCATTAATAGTTTTCTCTGCAACAATTTGCGCGTAGTAAGCTACTGCCATGAGTAAAAAACCCACCACTAAACCTATCATCAAACTACTAATTTTGTGGGATATTTTAATTCCCGATAATTTCTTCATCGTTTGACTCCATAAAGTCGCCAATAAAACAGAAAAAAATTTAGCCAGTTCAATTAGCCATAAAATGTACAGTTAGTTATGTGCTGCTCAAACAGGAATAGTGTCAATATTATTTATAGCTTGATACTGATGCACACGAGTTGCCACAGTCATTAATTGGCTGCCGAGTGTGAAACCATTCAACGCATACCACTGCATATCATTTGCCCAAAATGCACGCTGCACTAAAAGCTGTAGTAGTTGATTATCCAGAACTGATAACACCTGTTGCTGTTTGGAATCTAGAGATAAAGACAGAGGCAAATTATCGACTAACAGACCTATTGTGTGTTCACCTTTGCCCACACTTAAAATAATAGGTTTACTCGGTAGATCAACATTAAAGGTTTGATGCAATTGGTACACAGGCATTAAAATGCCGCGAACATTGCACAACCCATATAGGCACATGGGAGAATTCGGTAAAGCGGCCACAGGAATATCTACGAAGACCTCACAAAAACAACTGGCCTGTACAACAAAATGACAGGCTCCAATCGAAAAACCAAAAAAAGATTCTGACCTAGCTCGTTCATCTTGTTGTGAGGTATCACCCAACAATTCTTTATCAACAACACTGTGCTGCAGCTTACACAGTGCATCAATTAAATTTCTTTGCAAACTTTCTTGATCAGCGGCGATAATATTTAACGCATCATGATTCATATTTTTTACTCAAAGCCATTAACACTTATAGCGCGGCAATAGTGTCCAATATTTGATCCTGCGTGTAGGGCTTGCTAATCATTGCCTTGCCACCTTGCAATTCACCCCACACTCGATCTGCACGCTGATTTTTGCTAGTGACAAAGACAACGGGAATTGCCGCTAAATCTTTATCACCCGTGATATTCCTGCAGGCTTCAAAACCGTCCACACCGTCCATCACGACATCCATTAAAATAACATCAGGCTTGTAGGCTTTGGCTTTGTCATAAGCATCTTGTCCATTCGTTGCTGTGATGACTTGATAACCAGCATCCGACACAATTTCTTTTAAATGCTGCAATTCAACTGGCGAATCATCGACGATCATTACGCGATTAGGTTTCATTATTCACTCTCCATTTTTTGTTGATATGCTTTTGTGTAACAGCGGTAAATTCATTGTGATTAACCGGCTTGGTAAGATAGGTATCACACCCCGCCAATACACCTTTTAATTTATCAAACTTTGATGATCGACTCGTGAGCATCACCACCGGGGTTTGTTTGTTTAACTTGGTTCGTCGAATGTGTTTACATGCGCTATAACCATCCATTCCTGGCATGACAACATCCATGAAAATAACATCAAATGCTTGCTGTTCAGCTGCTTTCACAGCAGCCTCACCATCCTCCACTAAACTCACCTGTGCATCTAATACATCAAATTCCATTTTGAGTTGGCGGCGTACGGCTAAGCTGTCATCAGCAACTAATACCCTTAAGGGATTTTCATGATGAGGCTCTTGCTGCGCATGCGCGGTTAGACTGATCGCTTTGAAGTTTTTAATGGTCGTGGTTGAGGGCTCTGTCTCAGAACCTATTTCAAACTCAGGGTAAAAATGTAAATGGCGAATGGTGTAGTTATCTAATGTTTGCAATAATTTTGCAGGGTTAATGGGCCAGGCAATTGTAAATTCCGAACCATTTTCAGATGAAGGGATCACTTTAGAAATTTTCAATACAGGCTTGCGTCGCTCGATAGGTATTAATGCTGATAGTCTGTGCCAACAGTGTACAGCGTGAGTATTATGTAAATTAACCACATAAATATCGGCTGAAGCAGCACTACTCAGCTCACCAATGGAACTATTTTCACTAACCACTTTTAAATGATAGCTGCGCGGCCGATAACGAGTAATTCCAAAAATACGAGAAAATATTTCCAAATCATTGGCGCCTGCACCAACAATAGCCACCTGAAATATTTTTCCCGTCTGCTTTATCGATGATAACTGAGCCGCCATTACTGACATTCCCCTATGCTTAATTACTTTGACTTAAAAAATTAATCCCTTTAAAGAGTCATTACTAATATTGATAACAAACATGAGTTTAGAACAGAAGACGTCTGAAGCAATGATCATTTTTTACGTACAGCATCTAGAAAAATAATTTATTTTTTATGGTTAATCATAAAAAATGGTTGGCGCGACAAACGTGCAAACACACGCGACACAAATTTTCATTCCCATAATTTATTTATTAGCAGTGACAACAAGTTACCCACTTTAACTCGACCAGTTCACATTTTTTTAATATTTTTTGAAACCCAAAAACATCAATACTAAAAAATATATTTTTAAAAACTTTATGAAAATTTAATCTATTAGGATTTAGTTTGAATAACTAGAATAAGTACGCAAGATGAATTTTTCATATTCTGCAGGTTTTATATGTAACTGCGCCTAAATCATCTGAAACCTTTTTTGCACATTCATAACTCTACGTTAGCGAGGCAACCCCATGGAAATGGATGTAAGTTATAACTGGTTTTTAGTATCACTCTCTTTCTTAGTTGCCGTTTTTGGTTCATTTACCGGATTACAAATTACGAATGGAATGAAATCATCTAAAGATGGCCCAACGAGCTTATGGATTTTTGCTGCAGCGCTTGCCCTTGGTGGCGGAGCCATTTGGACAATGCATTTTATCGGCATGCTCGCTTATCAAACGCCCATGGATATTGGTTATAGCCCAGGACTCACGTTTGCATCATTAGTACTTGCTGTTGCCTCAGTCGGCATCGGTGTTTATATCGCGGTCAGCGGTCAACTCTCATTTATTCGTTTACTGGGGGCGGGATTATTTACGGGTCTTGCAGTTGCAGGCATGCATTATTTAGGAATGGAAGCCATGGTGATGCCGGGCAGTATTATGGTGTACAACAAACTGATTGTAGGTATTTCTGTTGTTATTGCTGTTGTAGCTGCAACAGTTGCACTCTGGTTGGCAGTTAATTTAAAAGGTACTGCGATAATGATTGGCAGCGCTATTGTTATGGCTATCGCGGTGTGTGGCATGCACTATACAGGCATGGCCGCTATGACGATGGTGCATACTCAAGAGGCCGATCAAACCATTATCGAAAACACAATGACGCCCATGACGATGGGATTGTGTATTTTTTTCGCGAGCATGCTGTTATTGGTTATTTGTTTGATTATGTCGCTAAATCAACTCAGCGATAAAATTCAAAGCGATGATGTAGGGGATGAACTCGCTCAATAACAACGTAAACGTTATACATAAATAACGCGCAGACAGGCCAAGTATTTTTTAGCGTCAAATATATTTATTATTTTTTCTTTAAAAAAAATCAAGGAGTTAATTTGAAAATTTTATTGTTCGCAACCGCTTACAATGGAATGTGCCAGCGCATGCACCGCGAGCTGGAAGCCGAAAAACATCTTGTATCAATTGAACTCTCAGCCAATGAGCAGCATATGCTGGATGCCGTTGAAGAATTTCAACCAGATCTTATTCTCTGCCCATTTTTAAAACATGCCGTACCTGAAAAAATTTGGCGTCATCATCTGTGTTTAATTGTTCACCCCGGTATTGAAGGCGATAGAGGTCCCTCATCGTTGGACTGGGCTATTGATAGCAAAACAACAACCTGGGGGGTTACACTGTTACAAGCGGACTCTGTCATGGATGGGGGCGCCATTTGGGACACCCAAAAATTCAATCTACGTAACACTAGCAAAGCCAGTATTTATCGTCGTGACGTTATCAGCACGGCTGTACAAATGGTGAAAAAAATATTACACAGCGCTATCGACAATCCCGATTTTAAACCACGTGCACTGGATTACAGCAACCCAAATGTTATAGGCAAATGCTTACCCTTAATGCGTCAAGATTCACGTCAAATTAATTGGAGTATCGATTCAACTGCAAACATTGTAAGCAAAATAAATGCAGCAGATAGCTTCCCTGGAGTACTGGATGCTATTGCAGGCAACCCCGTTTATTTGTTCGGTGCCAAAGCAGAGTATTCGCTTTATGATGCAGTACCAGGTGATATTGTCGGCCATCGAGATGGTGCCATCTGCCGTGCCACCACCGACGGCAGTGTGTGGATACGCCAATTAAAAATGGCGCAACAAGGCGACCGAAAATTTTTCAAATTACCCGCAATGCAAGTTATAACTCAGCAATTCGACAATGCAGCACTATTCAGTAATTTACATGCCCTTCACTCAAAAACACAAAACGACATTAAGATTGATGTAGTCAATGCGATTGCCTACGTCTCCTTCGATTTTTACAATGGTGCCATGAGCACGGAACAGTGCCTTAATTTATTAACTCACTTGCGCGAACTGCGCCTGCGAAATGATGTGCGTGTTATCGCCTTGTTAGGTGGCGAAGATTTTTGGAGCAATGGTATTCACTTAAATTGTATTCAAGCATCCGCAGATCCAGCACGCGAATCTTGGCGCAATATTAATGCTATTGACGATGTGGTCTGCGAAATCATTAACATAACAAATAAAGTAACAGTTGCGGCACTACGCAATAATGCTGGCGCCGGTGGCGCCATTATGCCCTTAGCATGCGATAAGATTTTTGCCCGTGATGGTGTGGTCTTAAATCCTCACTACCTTACTATGGGTCTTTACGGTTCCGAGTATTGGACTTATTTACTGCCTAAGCGTGTTGGCGATACGAAGGCAAAAGCATTAATTGAAAGTTGCTTACCGGTATTAGCAAGGGAATCCAAAAAATTTGGCATGGTTGATAAAGTATTGGTGGAAAACTGGGACGCTTATCACCGTTTATTACAAAACGAATGCGAGGCGCTTGCCGATGACTCAGTCTTTTTTTCACTGCTTGCGCGCAAACAATATAACCGTATGCAAGATGAAGCCATTCGGCCACTGGAGTCTTATCGCCAATTGGAGCTGCACCGAATGAAAGCTATTTTTGATAATCCTCACAGTGAGTATCATCAATTACGCTACAACTTTGTCCATAAAATTAGCTGTCAATCCACGCCCAGTAGATTGATATATAACACCAGAGAGGAACCTAAAAAATATTTTGCATGGTAATTGTCTGCACAGTTCATCTTTACAATGATGAGCTGTAAATTACTCAAACACATCCAGCATAGAAATATTCAAGCCGCATTCCAAAGCTATTTTTAACCAATCGCCTAAAAACTGATTAATTTGTAATTTTTCATCGGCTTGATACATGGATTGATTAGGGTAAACATAACGCGGGCGCAAGCGTTTATGCCCTTCCCATGCTAAAACTTCAGCTAATTTTGCATCGTGATACATGCGCACAGTTAAACGCGGCATATGTAGCCAGGACGAGATATCCGCAACTGCAGTTTGGGTTAATTGTAAAGTGGTGGTGTAAGGTGAGCGCTCCAATACACGCAAGATCAGCAACCACTGATGATCTCCACGCGACATCATAAAACGGAATTCATCATTACCCGGTTGTAGATGATGGGCAATTAACTTAATAAGACGTGCGTAATTGGTTTCACATTCAGCCATTTGTAACGACAAGTCAACCTTATAACGTTCACGATAAGTAACGTAATTAGGTTGAGGCTTGGCAATACGTAAACTAAACATAGAAATGAAAAATAAATCCCATAAAGTGATTCAATCGCAAAGTGAAGCATTTTAGTCGCCAGCTTATGAGTTATTCCCCCAACACGCTTGGCTTACTGAAGTGTTAGCCAGACTTGTCCTTAAGTCAATCGCACGCGAAAAATATTATGCAAAGGCTTATTCCCGCAAGCGGCTACGATTAAGTTGTAGCCATTGCAAACAAATTAACGCCGCCGCGTTATTAAAACGACCGTTTAATAACTCAGCGAAAACTTCATCGGCCGCCAACACATGGACGCGAATATCTTCACCCTCTTCTGGCAAACCATAAACACCGCCAGCATTGCTTAAATCACACAAACCGCAATACAAATGTAATTTTTCATCGCTGCCGCCGGGACTGGAAAGATAATTGCAAATATATTCCATGGCATAGGGCTCAACGTTAGCTTCCTCGATGAGCTCTCGGCGTGCCACCGCTTCAGGTAACTCCCCAGCCTCAAGCATGCCAGCCACAACCTCATAACACCAAGGCCCTGCAGATTCATCTAAGGCACCAATACGAAACTGCTCCACCATGCCAATGGTGTCATGTACAGGATCATAAAGTACTACAGCCACCGCTTCACCGCGCAAAAAAATCTCGCGGCCAATTTCTTTACCCCAACCACCGTTAAATAATTTGTGGCGGAGAAACACTTTTTCGACACGAAAGAAACGTTGGTACATTTCCTCACGTCTAATAATTTCAACATCATTACGTGAAAATTTTGGAGGCTGAATCATAATTATTCTCTTAGGTTTATCCCTTTCCTGATGTTGCTCAATCCTCTCCCGCAATGGAGAGGATTGGATATAGATTATACTTTGCGATAAATTTCTGAACCTTGTTCAACAAACTCTTTAGCTTTTTGTTGCATTTCTGCTTCAACATCAATCATTTTGATAATATCTTTATCGCCGATCACTGAGATATCAGTTCCGTGTTTAGCGGCATAATCGCGCACTTCTTGCGTGATTTTCATGGAGCAGAATTTGGGGCCACACATGGAACAGAAGTGCGCAACTTTTGCCGATTCTTTTGGCAGAGTTTCATCGTGATAAGAGCGCGCTGTGTCAGGATCTAAACCTAAATTAAATTGATCCTCCCAACGGAATTCAAAACGTGCTTTTGACAGCGCATTGTCACGCAATTGCGCACCCGGATGGCCTTTGGCTAAATCTGCTGCATGCGCTGCAATTTTGTAAGTGATAATGCCTTCTTTTACATCGTCTTTGTTAGGCAAACCCAAATGCTCTTTGGGCGTTACATAGCAGAGCATTGCACAGCCATACCAGCCGATCATGGCGGCGCCAATACCGGAGGTAATATGGTCGTAACCGGGGGCGATATCAGTGGTCAATGGGCCAAGCGTGTAGAAAGGCGCTTCGTCACACACGTCTAATTGCTTTTCCATATTTTCTTTAATCATGTGCATGGGCACGTGACCTGGGCCTTCAATCATTACTTGCACATCGTGCTTCCATGCAATTTTTGTTAACTCACCTAAAGTCTCAAGCTCGCCAAATTGCGCTTCGTCATTTGCATCGGCAATTGAACCAGGGCGCAAACCATCCCCCAATGAAAAACTCACATCGTAAGCTTTCATGATTTCGCAAATTTCATTAAAGTGCGTGTACAAGAAATTTTCTTTATGATGCGCCAAGCACCACTTTGCCATAATGGAACCACCGCGCGATACAATACCCGTAACGCGCTTAGCCGTGAGCGGCACATAGCGCAGCAATACGCCCGCGTGAATGGTGAAATAATCTACACCTTGCTCGGCTTGTTCAATCAAAGTATCGCGAAAAATTTCCCAGGTTAAATTTTCCGCAATACCATCCACTTTTTCTAGCGCTTGATATATGGGCACTGTGCCAATGGGCACATGCGAGTTGCGAATAATCCACTCGCGGGTTTCGTGAATGTTTTTGCCGGTGGACAAATCCATCACGGTATCTGCGCCCCAACGCGCACCCCATGTTAATTTTTCTACTTCTTCTTCGATAGAAGAACCCAACGCCGAGTTACCGATATTACCGTTAATTTTCACCAAGAAATTACGGCCAATAATCATTGGCTCTAATTCTGGGTGATTGATATTTGCAGGGATAATCGCGCGGCCACGAGCCACTTCACTGCGAACAAATTCTGGGGTGATTTCATCGGGAATACTGGCACCAAAACTCATACCCTTGTGTTGCTGATCAAGAATACCTAGCTCGCGTGCTTGCGCCAACGCCATATTTTCGCGGATGGCGATATATTCCATTTCTGGCGTGATAATGCCGCGTTTTGCGTAGTGCATTTGCGATACATTCATACCCGCTTTTGCGCGGCGAGGCTTGCGCGTTAAATTAAAACGCAGCGCAGCTAATTTAGGATCATTTAATCGTGCATTGGTAAATTCTGAGTGGCTATCTTCTAACACTTCTGTGTCATTGCGCTCTTCAATCCATGTGGTGCGCACATCGCCTAAGCCTGTACGCAAATCAATAGTCACGTCAGGGTCAGTGTAGGGGCCAGAGGTATCGTACACGCGAACGGGTGGATTTTTTTCTCCACCGAAATCAGTAGGAGTGTCAGCCAGCGTAATTTCACGCATAGGTACACGAATATCAGGGCGCGAACCTTGCACGTACCTTTTTTGTGAGCCAGTGAATGGTTGAACTGACGCTTTATCCACTTGCGCGCTTTCACTCAGAATTTTTTCTACGCTGGTGTTCATTCGATTTCCTCTGTTTGAAATTCTTTCTCAATAAAACGTATAAAAATGATGCACAGGACCACTGCCCTGCCCAATGGTTAATCTATTCGCATTTACTAATGCATGATGTAAATAATGTTTTGCTTCTGCAACAGCATCGCGCAGAGATAATTTTTTTGCGAGGCCAGCGGCAATCGCTGAGGCCAATGTGCAACCTGTGCCGTGTGTATTTTTTGTGGCGATTCGCTCCGCATTAAAGAGTTCGCAACCCTCGCGGCCCAACAATAAATCTGTCGATTCTTTACCTGAGCCATGCCCACCTTTCATGAGCACAGCATTAGCGCCCAACGACAATAATTGCTCAGCTTGTTGTTGCATTTCCTCAAGCGATGTCGCAACTTTTCGATTCAACAAGGCAGCTGCTTCCAATAAATTGGGTGTGAGCAGCGTGGCTCGCGGAATGAATTGTTTTATCAATACCTCGATAGCCTCTTCTGCCAACAATCTATCACCGCTAGTAGCTACCATCACCGGGTCAAGCACCAATGGAATCTGCGGATATTGACTGAGCAATTGCGCGACCGCGGTAATAATATCGGATGTTGCTAACATACCTGTTTTGATTGCACCGACATTTATATCGCTAAGAACCGATTGTATTTGTGCCTTTACAAAATCTGGGGCAATTGGCAACACACCTTGAACACCCTGCGTATTTTGTGCGGTGAGCGAGGTAATTGCCGAACAACCGAAAACACCCAAGGCAGCAAAGGCTTTCAAATCCGCCTGAATACCGGCACCGCCGCCGCTGTCGCTGCCAGCAATGGTTAAGGCTATGGGTGTTTGAACACGTTGAGTCATGGGTATTCCGCAGCGAATGCAAAGGGCGCGGAAATGAGAGGTGCGGCAAGCCGCCAGTGAACGCTCTCGTTCCCTACGCCGGTACTAACCGGATCAGGTCGACGGGTATCTCTCAGCTCTAGCTGCCACGCAGCGGAGCACCCCGACAAGAAGCTCGCAGTGTAGAGAAGTTAATCGCGAGAAGCTAGGTTTCGCAGGCATCTTTACCCAGCCATCGCAGCAAACCCTACTTTCCAGCCAATCACGCCGTACGCATTATGTAGCCGCTTGAACCAGTATCGCACCCAGATAACACCCGCCACGTCAATACTCGACATGAAAACCTCGGCTCAATAAATCTGGCGGCAAGATTCCTTCGGCTTAATCCGACCTCAATAAAGAGGTCACGCCCTAAATAATCGATTTATTCACAGTGACAAAGTACTCTCGATGGTGCTTACATTTGTAACTACAACGACACGCCACAAGTGTTTACCCTTTTTAACCTGACGATTGGCTTCAAAACTCGACCAGCTGAGGCCAACCAGCTAAACTCCTGTCTTTAATCACTGAGCATTACTGAATCTAAAACCTGCCATTTTGCATCTAAACTACGGCGCACAAACTGGCACTGCTATTTGCAATTGAATATTTTGGATACTTTCACTTGGGACTCTTTATGAAAAAGTCAAAGCTTTACCTTGCTATTGGTCTCCTTGCGCTTGCGCCCTTAGGTGCCAGCGCCAATAGCCTGTTGGATATCTACGAACTTGCCCTTAAAAATGATGCGCAATTGAAAGCAGATCAAGCCGGCTATGAAGCGGGCAAAGCATCTAGCGATATCGCACGCGCTGGTCTTCTACCCCAGATCAATGCGAATTATAGGTACACGAGTAATACAACAGACACCACAACTAACATCCCTTATTCACTATCGGGGGAAAATACCAGCAAAGACAAAACGTGGGCTGTATCACTAACTCAACCTTTATTTGATATGTCTGCTTGGTATGTTTACAAACAAGGTGAGAAATTGAGCGCGCAAGCTGAAGCCCAATTTGGAGCCAATCAGCAGAGCCTCATCGTGCGCGTAGCAACAGCTTATTTCAATGTATTGCGCGCAGTAGACTCGCTCGAGACAGCGATAGCTGCCGAAAATGCTTTTGCCCATCAGCTAGACCAAGTGAAACAACGCTTCGAAGTGGGTCTCACAGCGATCACCGATGTACACGAAGCTCAAGCAGCTTATGACAGCTCCGTTGCAGTCACATTGGAAGCACGCGGTAGCGTCAGCATTGCCTATGAAGCATTAGAAGTTTTAACGGGCAAGGCGGAAAGCTCCATTGCTGCACTGTCTGATAAATTCCCTGTTGTTAACCCAACACCTACCGATCGCGCAGAATGGGTAAGTTTTGCACTGAAGAACAACTACTCGTTGAAAGCCACTAAACTGAACGCAGATGCAACAGAAGATAATGCAGATGCAACGCGTGCTGGCCATCTTCCAACAGTTACTGCCGCATGGAATTTCAACAAAGACAATAACACTATCCCCGACCTAAATTTCTATACTAATAATCATGGCAACTCTGCTTCTATTAGCGTAAACATTCCCATTTTTAGCGGCCTGCGCACGTCTAGCAGAACTCGTCAGGCAGTTGCACAAGAGTTGCAGGCACAAGAACAACTGCACAGCACTGAGCGCAGCACCATTCAAAATACACGCTCCTTGCATCTATCGGTAGAAACCGATGTTGCGCGAGTGGCAGCACGTAAGCAGGCAA
>Ga0209067_10000391_pt1 | contig 28650 bp, 33 predicted proteins | sample ColStrG_CSR_2013_FD_187199 | JGI IMG/M metagenome (GOLD analysis project Ga0209067, IMG submission 187199) | Freshwater sediment microbial communities in response to fracking from Pennsylvania, USA - Cold Stream Run_MetaG_CSR_2013 (SPAdes)... | ecosystem: Environmental > Aquatic > Freshwater >... | reverse complement strand
CCTCTATCCTAGCACCAAGGACTTCTTCGCGGTCTTCCTCTCGCGTGGTCCCGGTGACGTCGCCCCGTGGTAGGGCGTCACGCGCGGCCGCGCCCACCCCGACGGGGCCTCTGGACCGTCGTGGTGCTGCTGGTGATTGTCGTCGGAGCCACCGGAACCTACGTCGCCACACGACCCGTCGCCACGACCACCACCACGACCACGACGACCACCTCGGTCCCAGTGACGACTACGACCACGGTACCGGCGAATCCCACGTTCACCCTCTCGGCGGTCGGGGACACCGATCTGGGCAGTACACCCCAACTGCCCGCCGATCCGGTGGCCTACTTCTCCCCGGTGCGCGCCGCGCTGGCGGCGGACATCGAGTTCGCCAACTTAGAGGGCACGATGACGAGCGCCACCACGTCGAAGTGCGCTCCCCACGCCAGCGAGTGCTACGCGTTCAAGGTACCGACGTCCTTCGCACAGGCGTATCGCCGCGTCGGTTTCAACGTCCTCAATAGCGCCAACAATCACTCGTACGATTTTCTCGCGCGGGGCCAGTCCGACACGACGACGGCGCTGCGCGCGGCTGGCATCGTGCAGGCGGGTCTCCCCGGTCAGATCGGTCTGATCAGCGCGCACGGGGTGCGGGTCGCCTTCGTCGATTTCGCGCCGTACTACCTCACCAATAACTTGGTGGTACCTAGCCAGGAGAGCGATCTCATCGCCCAGGCCCGCCGTGAGGCCCAGGTGGTGGTCGTCTACATGCATGCGGGGGCCGAAGGGACCACCGCCGACCACGTCACGCGGGCCACCGAGACGTACTACGGCGAGAATCGCGGCGACCCCTACGCCTTCGCGCATCGCGCGATCGATCTCGGCGCGGACCTGGTGATCGCCAGTGGACCGCACGTGGTGCGCGGCATGGAGTGGTACCGGGGCCACTTGATCGCCTACAGCCTGGGAGACTTCACGAACTACGACGCCTTCGCCACGGTCGGCGATCTGGCGATGTCCGCGATTCTGCACGTGACGATGACCTCGCGCGGCGTGATCCGCGCGGCGTCGGTGACGCCCATCATCCTGCACCCGGGTGGACAGGCCTTCGTCGACCCGACGCACGCGGTGTGGGGATTCATGAACCAACTCTCGACCGCGGACTTCGCGACGCACGCCGCGTTGATCGATGCGCGGGGACGACTGGCGATTCCCGCCGGCGCCTAACAGCCGCCGGCCGGTCCCGCGACCCCGCGACCGAGCGCCGGGGCGGCGATCGTCCCCACCGGGTACGTCCGGGGATTGGGACCGAGGTGCACCACGTACCAGACGCCGCGCCAGGAGATCAGGGACGCCACCGCCACCGAGCGCACGACCCCGCCGTGTCGGTACACCAAGCGCACCCCGGGGACGTGCCAGTAGCCGATGGAGTTCTCGCACCAGCCCGGATGGATCCACAACGCGTCGGCCGGATTGACGTTGACGCCGAGGAAGGTACTGGGGCCCCGGGTGGTGAGGTAGCGATGGTACGCCGCGACGTCGAGGCGGAAGAAGCCGATGAGTCGGTGCACGTAGTCCGAGGACGGCGCCGCGATGCGACCGGTCTTCATGGCGACGTACGCCGACTCCGGGAAGAAGAGGGTCTGGGCGCGGGCCAGCGAATTCGACACCAGGTCGGAGAACAAGAGCGACATGCGCGACGTGAGCGATGCGCCGAAAGCGGGCTCCACCGTTTGGGCCGACGGGGGAGTGGCGCTCGGGGCCGCGTTCGCGACCCCGGGGCCCACCAACGTCACGACCAGGAGCCACCCGGCTATCGGGGCCCTCCAGCGCCGCGACGGTCCATGACGGGTGGTGCTCACCTCGCCAGCGTAGGCCGGTGACCGAGGGCCTCCTCGCGGGTGCGCGGTCAATTCTTAGCCAACGTTGACGTTGGCCTCACGGGGTTCACACCCCCGCCGGTCAGGCTCGAGGTGGCGCATCCTTGCTTGGCTAGGGTGTACGAAACAAGGAGTGCTCCCACATGTCTATGCCCATTCGCCGCGTCGTGGCCCTCGCCACCTTGAGCGTCGCCTCCCTCGTTCCCCTGGTGAGCGCCTCCAGCGCTGGCGCGGCCACGGCGCCGGCGGGGGTGGGGATCGTCCAGAGCATCGTGCTCAATACGGACAACTACTTGACCACGGTGCGCACGGCGTTCCTGTGCTCGAGCGCCAAATGCAAGGCCACGCGCACCGCGCTCCTCAAGAGCGCGCAAAGTGCCATGGCCAAACTTACGACGCAGCAGAAGCAGGCGACGGGCGCGAACGTGGCGGCCAAGTACCGTGGTGCGCTCAAATTATTCGTCACCGACATGGGACTGCTGCGGACCTCCTACAACCAGTACTTCACGACAACTTCCACGGTGACGTTGTCGGGTCTCGTCGGGAATGTCTTCTACCTCACCAGTCAGGTCGGTTCGGACGTCAACGTGCTCCTCGCCGCGCAGAAGAACCAGCCGGTCACCTTCAAGCTCTGGGTCGAGGGTGAGGCGGCGACTCTCGTGGCGATGCAGACCGACGCCTCGGCTCTCCAGTCCTCGAGCGCGACGACGGCCATCGGCATCTACGCCAACCAGCTGTTGCAGGTGGAGGCGCAAGAATTGTTGGCGCACGCCAACGGGCCCGTCGCGTCGTTCAACAAGTTGCTCACGGCCTTCGCGAGCAACCAGCTCAAGATCTCCCAGAGCGAGATCCTCTTCCTCCAGGGCAAGAAGGCGCCGATGACGGAAGTGCAGGTGGCAAACTTAAACGTGACGGTGGCCGCCGAGTTCGCGTCACTGGTCAAGACCGAGACGGCCCTGGTGAAGAAGAAGTAGCCGGATCCGACGACGCGAGGCGAGGAGCACCGATGCGGTCAGCCGTACTGGTGATGGACGTGCAGAACGGCATCGTGGATCGCCTCGGTGAACGGGCGGACGAACTGCTCGAGGTCCTCGAACGAGTGGTCCAGTGCGCGCGCGATCGCGGGGTGCCGGTGATCTTCGTGCGGGTGGCTTTTCGCTCGAACCACCTCGAGATCAGTTCGCGTAACCAGGCCTTCTCCGCGTTGGCCGCTCAGATTTCCTTCGACGAGTCCGCCGAGGCGACGCAGATCCATCCGCGCGTCGCTCCGCGCGAGGACGAGGCCCTGGTGACGAAGCGTCGCGTCAGCGCCTTCGCGGGGAGTGACCTCGGGGTCCTTTTACGTAGTCTCGACGTCGATCACCTAGTGCTCACCGGCATCGCCACCAGCGGCGTCGTGCTCTCGACGACGCGCCAAGCGGCCGACTTGGACTACCGACTCACGATTCTCTCCGACGCCTGCGCCGACGCCGACGCCGAGGTCCATCGGGTGCTGATGGAGAAGGTGTTCCCCCGACAGGCGACGGTGATCTCCGCCGACGACTGGATAGCGGAGTTCTAGATGGGCGCGACCCGGCCCCGCGTGGTGTGCCTCGACACCGTGATGATGGACGTGGTGGTGACCGTGGAGCAACTGCCCGCGCGCGGGGGCGACGCCCTGGCCTCGCGGCGCGTCGTCAGTGCGGGGGGCGGATTCAACCTGATGAGCGCGGCGCGACGCCAGGGGGTGGACGCCCTCTACGTCGGCCAATTGGGGGTCGGACACTTCGCCGACCGCGCGCGCGAATCGCTGGCCGCCGAGGGGGTCACGGTGGCGCTCGGTGCCCGGGGCGAGCTCGACCTCGGCGTGTGCATCGTGATCGTCGACTCGCTCGGTGAGCGCACCTTCGTGACCTCCCCGGGGGCCGAACTCACGATGACCGCCGAAGAACTCGCCGGAGTCACCGTGGGTCCGGGGGACGTCGTCTACCTATCGGGCTACGACGTGGTCTACCCGGAACTGGCCCCGGTGGTGGCACCCTGGTTAGGCACACTTCGCGAGGACGTGGTGGTCGCCTTCGACCCCGGTCCTCGGGTCGGTGATATCGACCCGGACGTCCTCTCGGGCGTCCTGGCGCGCACCACGTGGTTACTGCTCAATGTCGCCGAGGCGCACGAGCTCAGCGGATACCACGTAGCGCGAGATGCCGCGCAGGCGTTGCGGGCGACGACGCGATGCGCGGTGGTCGTCGTGCGTGACGGTGAGCGCGGCAGCGTCGGGGTCGATGCGAACGGCACGGTGGTGGCGCCGGGTTTTTCGGTGGACGTCGTCGATACCAACGGTGCGGGAGACGTCCACAACGCGGTTCTTATGGGTGAGTTACTACGCGGTCGCCCTCTCGAGGAGGCCCTGGTGCGCGCGAACGCCGCCGCCGCTCTGTCGATCGGCGACGTCGGTCCCGCCACTGGTCCCACGTCGGCGCGGGTGGATGAATTTCTCGAGCGCCCGTCGCGGGGAAGCGGTGGCGACTAGCGCCTAGAAGTACTTCTCGCCGAGCTCTTCGCTCCAGGCCGGCGCGCGCACGTCGCTGCGCGGGACACTCCAGCGGAACACCGGCTTGATGTCGAGCACCGGCGTCCCGTCGATACCGTCGAGCCCGCGGACGCGCAGCGTGCGCTCGCCAATCTCTTCGATCTCGACGGTGGTGAGCAGAATGCGGTTCGGGCGGTCCTTGTTGCGCTGCGCGAAGACGCCGACGTCGGGCCAGTCCTCGTTGCCCCGCGGGTGACGGTGCCAGGGCGCCGGCGGGACGTCCTCGGCCCAGTCGGCGAAGAACACGATTTCCACGTGGCTGAACTCGCTCAGTCCCGCGAGGGCCTCGCTCGGGACGTCGGCGGCCAACTCGACGGTGGAGACGACGTCGTCCCAATTGTCGTCGAGCGCCTCACTGCGCTCGTTACGGATGTAGGCCACGGCCCGGACGGAGAGGTTCATGGCACCAATCTAGCCAGGGGGCTCGACGGCGGCGATGACGGGCGAAGTAGGGTGGTGCGCGCGACGAGCGGGGACGAGATGGGCGAATTGACTTTTACCTACGGCACGATGGCGGCGGGCAAGTCGACGCTGGCCCTGCAATTGTGCTGGCAATTGCGCGAAACCCGCTCCGACGTGGCGCTGTGGACCTTCGGCGACCGCAGCGCCGAGGGCATGGTCACCAGTCGCATCGGTATCGAGGCCCACGCCGACGCCATCATTCCTGGTGAGGACCTGACGGGGCACCTGGCGCGCCTGGTGGACGAGGGGGACAACATCCTGGTCATCGACGAGGCCCAATTCGCCAGCGTCGATCAGGTGGATCAACTCGCGGCCCTCGTGGACGACCAGGGCCTCGACGTCCACGCCTTTGGACTTTCGGCGGACTTCTTGCTCAACGTGTTCCCCGGTTCGGCGCGTCTCTTCGCCATCGCCGACCGGTGCCAGGAACTGCCGCTGACCTCGACGTGCTGGTGCGGTGAGAAGGGTCGCTGCAACGCGCGCGTCATCAATGGCGTCATCACTCGCGAGGGGTCACAGTTCCTCACCGGCGACGTGCACCACGGAGTCGTGCACTACCAAGTCGTGTGCCGCAAGCACTACCGGTTGGGCCAATTGGGGCCCGACGACGCAGCGGCGGCGGCGCGCGACTAGAAGAAGGCGGAACAGAGCTCGTAGATCTCGCGCGGGACCTGACGCTGGCCGTGCGCCACCGTCGTGAGCGGTGCCAGAACGACCTCGTTGCCCCGCACCACGGGAATGACCCCAAACGTGCCGGCGGCGACCGCCTCGTACGCGGCGGCGCCCACGCGCGTGGCCCAGATGCGGTCGTACGCGGTCGGGCTCCCGCCGCGCTGGAGGTGTCCGAGAACCGTCGTGCGCACCTCGAAGCCGCCGTGGGCGTCGATCTGCGACGCCACGAACTGTCCGACGCCGCGCGTGGCCAACCGCACCCCACCGATTCCTTCGGTGGGGACGCCATTCACTTCGGTGCCACCCAGGGTCTCGAGGTTGATGCCTTCGGCCACCACCACGATGGAGAAGCCGTAGCCCTTGGAGCGGCGCGTGACCAAGTGATCGATGATCTGATCCATGGTGAGGGGAAATTCGGGGATCACGATGAGGTCGGCCCCTCCCGCGAGGCCCCCCATGGCCGCGACCCAGCCCGTGGCGCGACCCATGGTCTCGACGACCATCACGCGGTGGTGCGAGGCGGCGGTGGTGTAGAGGCGGTCGAGGGACTCGCACACGATCGAGACCGCGGTGTCGAACCCGATGCAGTAGTCGGTGCCGATCAGGTCGTTGTCGAGCGTCTTGGGCACGCCAACGACGGGCGCCCCGTGCTCGGCGAGCCAGTGGGAGATTCGCTGGGTACCGTCGCCACCGATCGCCACCAAGGCGTCGAGATGGGCCTCCATGGCGGTCAAGATCCGCTCGCGACCCCCGGCGGGATCGTCCAGGTTGTAGCGAGCGGTACCCAGGAGAGTGCCGCCCTGGGCCAGGATCGGCCCGAAATCGCTGACGTCGAGGCGTCGACCGGCGTACTCGTGCGCGAGCCCGGCCCAGCCATTGGCGATGCCGATGACTTCGTGTCCGTCGCGCACGGCCATCTGGCCGATGGCCCGAATAGCCGCATTGAGCCCCGGGGCGTCACCGCCAGCGGTCAGAACACCAATTCGCATCAACTTCCACCTTGTCGTTCACGGCCCCCGCATCCACCTTAGGACAATTCGACTTTCGGGCCCTCCGTCGCCCTGGGGGCATCGGCAGATGGACCGTATCTCTCGAAGGGGAGTGGAGGAACCATTGTGTGACATAACGCACACCAGAAATTCATCTGGAGTTTGCATAACCGACAAGTTGAGGTCATTCTTCCCCCCAACGGTCAGTTCCCTCCTCCGTAGACTTTTGCTGTCGTTCCTCGGTCGTGTCGACGCAAGTCGCGGGCCGCCAGTCAGGAGATTGTCATGTTGGAGAACACCACGGAGATCGCGACCGAGGCCGTGTCGACGGCTACGACGGTCCCGACGACGACGACGGTGCCAGTCAAGGTGGCCATGAGTCTGCGCGACGTGGCGGTGTCGTTCAACGACCGTGTCGCGGTGCGCGACGCGACCTTTGACATTGCTCAGAACCGGGTGACGAGTTTGATCGGCCCGTCGGGTTCGGGCAAGACGACGTTGCTCCGGGCGCTCAATCGACTCCACGATCGCACGGCGTCGGCGAAGGTGACGGGCGACATCTTGCTCCAGGGCACCGACGTGTACCGCGGGGACATCACGTTGACGGAATTGCGCAGTCGCGTGGGCATGGTCTTCCAGCGCCCCAATCCCTTTCCCACCATGTCGATTCGCGACAACGTCGTCTCGGGTTTGCGCTTCAGTGGGATCAAGAAGAAATCCCTCCTTGATGACGCCCTCGAGACCTCGCTGCGTTCCGCCGCGCTCTGGGACGAGGTGGACAATCGCCTGAAGGCCCCGGCGTCGAGCCTCTCGGGGGGCCAGCAGCAGCGGCTGTGCATCGCGCGCGCCCTGGCGATGAACCCCGAAGTCCTGCTCATGGACGAGCCGACCTCGGCGCTTGACCCCGTCGCCACGCTGCGCATCGAAGAATTGATGGCCTCGCTCAAGCAGCGAGTCACCGTCGTGATCGTGACGCACAACATGCAACAGGCCGCGCGCATCTCGGACGACTGCGCCTTCTTGTTGATGGGCGCCGACCGCGCCGGTGAACTCATCGAGTTCTCCACCACCGAGAAGATCTTTCACAACCCCCAAGACTCGCGCACCCTCGATTACATCTCTGGCCGCTTCGGCTGAGTCCCGACGTCTCCGGTAACCTCGGGAGATGAACGTCGTGGTCGCCGGCATCGAACGCCACGAAGTGCGCGACGCCGTCGCCCTCATCGAGGAGGGAACCCTCAGCCCGGGGTCGGAGGACCCCGCTCGTCTGGACGACTACTGGGAAGCGGTTCTCGAGACGCGCGCGCGGGGCGGTGACGTGGTCGTCGCCCGGCGCGACGGCGACGTGGTGGGGGTCTGTCAGATCATCGTCTTTCGCCACTTCCAACGCACGGCGGGTTGGTGCGCGGAGCTCGAGAGCGTCTACGTCCGTTCCGACCTGCGCAGTCAGGGTATCGGTGCCACCATCCTCGACTACGCGGAGGCGTTCGCGGCGACGCGAGGGTGCTACCGGGTGCAGTTGTCGAGTCGCAACGAGCGAGACGACGCCCACCGGTTCTATCGCACGCGGGGCTACGACCAGAACTCCCAGGGCTTCAAGAAACCTCTACGGTAGGAGGACCTCGCGCAGGTCGCCGTCGTCGACGTTGAAGACGAAACCGCGCACGTCGGTGGTCTCGACGAAGGGGCTCTCACGCAGCGTCGCCACGGTCGCGCGCACGTTGGCGTCGACGTCGCGGTAGGCCCCGAGGCGAAAGGGCGCGCGCTGCCCCACCGTGCGGGCGAGCTCACTTTGGAGTTCGTCCTCGTCGAAGGTCTCGAGCCCGCATCGCGAGTGGTGAATCACCATGATCGCGCTCGTTCCGAGGAGTCGCTGGCTGAGCAACAGCGACCGGACGGCGTCGTCGGTGGCCAGGCCGCCGGCGTTGCGAATCAGGTGGACTTCACCCAGGTCCAGGCCCAGGGCGCCGAAGAGGTCGAGGCGCGAATCCATGCACGTCAGTACCGCTAAGTGCAGTCGGGGCGCGGTCGGCAGTTCGCGGTGCCCGTGCCCGGCGACGTAAGCGCGGTTGTGGGCCAGGAGGTCGTCAATCGTGCTCATGGCCCCTATCCTAAGTAACGACGTTGTCTCGGACGACGCGAGGAGGTCGAAGTGCAACACTCTCACGAAGTCCGCGCCGAACTCAGCGCCCCGGCCATTGCCCTGCGCGCACTCATCCCCGACGTCATGCGCGGGTACGGGGAACTGTCGCGCGCGGCGATGTCGCCCGGTGAGGTCCCGGTGGCGACGAAGGAGTTATTGGCGATGGTCATCGCCATCACCCGCGAATGCGATGGCTGCATCGTCTCGCACGCCCGGTCGGCCGTGCGCGCGGGAGTGACTCGCCAAGCCCTGGCGGAAGCGATCGGGGTGGCCATCGTCATGAACGGTGGTCCGGGCACCGTCTGGGGACCGCGGGCGCTGCGCGCGTTCGACGAGGCGACCACCGACATCATGGGCACCCCGCCACCGCCACCCCCGTCGTCGTAAAGGTCACGGCGCGCGCTTTTTCCGCAAGACTGGAGAGATGAGCCAACTCAGTGACCTCGAACGAGCCTCGCGCCTGACGGCGCTGCGCAACCTGCTGGACCTGATGCGTCCGGCGGTCCAGGCTGACGGGGGAGACCTGGTCTTGGTGCGCGCCGACGTCGAGACCGGTGTCGTCGAGGTGCAGTTGCAGGGCGCCTGCTCGAGCTGCGCGATCTCCTCCGACACCTTGCAGGGCGGCGTGACGCGCATCCTCACCGATCGACTCTCGTGGGTGACCGAGGTCATCGGCGGCGTGGACGACTCGCTCGACCCCGAAGAATCGGCCCTGTTGGGCGCCGGCGGCTACGTACCGCGGTACCGCGAATTGTAAATTGCGTCGAGCGCCTATATTCGGTGCCAGTATGGACGCTCTTCGCACCTCTCGCCCCGGGCCGCTGAGCGCCCGATGACGACGTCCTCGTCGGAGCGTGGACCAGTGAGCGCCTCGCGGCCCGCGACCGAGCGAACGACGCGGGTGGTCGAGGAAATGGTGGTCATGCTGGGCGAGATGGAGATTCACGAGATTCGCATTCGCGAACTCGCGCGTCGCGCCGGGGTGGCGATCCCGACGGTGTATTACGCCTTTCGCTCCATCAACGACATCATCGCCGAAGCGACGGTCCTGGTCCTGCAACGTTTCCTCACCCCGTTGAGCGAACCCTTGGACGAGATGAGTGCGGCGCTCGCGCGCGGCGACGTCACGCACTTTCGCGACGCCACCTCGGCGTTCATGGACCAGTGCTGGTCGCGCGAGACGAACGACGGCATTCACCGCTTGGCTCCGCTCATCGCCTACTTTCGACAGATCGCGCCCGACGACAAACGGCTGCGCGCCGTGCAATCACGCGAGGTCATGCGCCTGATCGACGTGCTCGCGGCCGCGCGTGCGCGGGGGTGGCTGAGCGCGGATGCCGACGTGTCGACCTTCGTCATCGTGCACTGGACCTGCGTGTTGGGTCAAGCCGTGTTCTTCCACCCCGCCTTCGGTCCACTCACCGCGATCGATTTCACTGACGGAACGGGCCGATTGCGGTATCAGACCACTCTCGACGCCGCCGTGGGTCATCTCAGCGTGGCGACCGAGGACGAAGCGAGCGGTGCACCGCGGGAAGGCGATGCCGCTATCATTTAGTTAGGTGAACTAAATGAATGATGCGCTGACCGAGACCGCCGACCGCCTCCGTCGGGCCGTGGCGCGCCTGCAGCGCCGGTTACGCCAGTCGACGAGTGGCTCGCTGACTCCCGGGCAAGTGTCGGTGCTCGCCTCGTTGGACAAGCACGAGGCCCTGACGTTGGGTGAGCTCGCCGCTCTCGAGGGGGTACGCCCGCCGTCACTCACGCCCGTCGTGCGCGCCCTGGTGCACGACGGATTCGTCGCGCGCTCCCCCGACGAGGCCGATCGACGCAGCGCTCGGGTTCGCCTGACGCCGCTCGGACGCGACGAGCTCAACCTCGTGCGCCAGCGACGTAACGAGTTCCTCGAACGAAAATTGGCCAGCCTGACGACACCGGACCGCGAGCGGGCCCGTGAACTCATCAGCTTCCTCGAATCCTTGTTGGACGAGTCGTGAACGCGCGCAGTTATTCGTCCAAGACCTTCGCCGCGCTGGCGGTGCGTAATTTCCGTCTCTACTTCATCGGCCAATTGATCTCGGTCTCGGGGACGTGGATGCAGTCGGTGGCCCTGGGTTGGTTGGTGCTGTCGACGACCGGTTCGTCGGTGGACCTCGGCCTCGTGGTGGCGCTGCAGTTCGTGCCGATGTTGCTCGCCGGACCCTACGGCGGTCTCGTGGCCGACCGGCGCGCCAAGCGCCAGATCCTGTACCTGACCCAGGGCGTGTCGGGGATACTGGCGCTCCTCCTCGGCCTCATCGTCACCACGCACCACGTGTCGATGGGTGCGCTGTACGTCATGGCCGCATTGCTCGGACTCGTCAACCTCTTCGACAATCCGGCGCGCCAATCCTTCGTCCAGGAGATGGTCGGCCCGGAGCTCATCGCCAACGCGGTGAGTCTCAACAGCGTGTTGATGAACGCCGGACGCCTCATCGGACCGGGCATCGCCGCCGCCTTCATCGCCGTCTTCGGTTCCGCGGTGTGCTTCTACGTCAACGCGGGCTCCTACCTGGCGGTGCTGGTGGCGTTGGCCATGATGCGCGCCCGCGACTTTCTCCCGATGCGCACCGTGCGGCGCGAGAAGGGTCAGGTGCGACTGGGACTGCGCTACGTCGCGGGGAATCCTCTCCTGCGCGACGTGCTGCTGGGGGTCGCGGCGGTCGGCACCTTCGCCTACAACTTCACGGTCACGTTGCCGGTGCTCGCGCGCTCCACGTTCCACGCGACCACCGCGTCCGACTACGGACTCCTCATGGCGGCCATGGGCTTCGGGGCCATCGTCGGGGGCCTCATCACCGCCTACCGAGCGCGACCCACCGCTCGCTTGCTGGCCGGCGTGACGTTGGGCTTCGGTCTCGCGATGGCCGCCGTCGCCAGCATGCCGTCGTTCACGTGGGCCGAGGTCATGTTGGTGCCCACCGGGGCGCTGTCGATCGCCCTCATCTCGACGGCGAACTCGTTCCTGCAGACCCACTCGCGCCAGGAGATGCGCGGTCGGGTGATGAGCCTGTACGCCATCGCCTTCCTCGGGACCACACCCATCGGTGCACCACTGGTCGGTGTCGTGGTGCACTACAGCTCGCCGCGCGCCGGGGTCTGGCTCGGGGCCGGCGTGTCCCTGGCCACCGCCGGGTTCCTCTGGCGTTCGGCGCGGGTGCATCGTGCGGCGGCCGAGCTCGACCAGTCGGCCTACGCGTAGCGACTCAACTTGTGCCCCCGGTGGTGCATTTGCGAGAATGAACAGTCGCGACCCGAAAGTTGATCAGTGCTGCAAACCCTTCGTCAGACGATCGCCACGACGAGGGAGTCGCGCGCCCGCACCGCCGCGATCACCGTGCCGGCGTCGCGGGCGCCCCGCCCGGCGTCGGCGGGTGGACTGCGCATCGCCTTCTTGGTCTACCGCGGGAATCCGCGCTGCGGCGGCCAGGGGGTCTACACCCGCCACTTGACGCGAGAGCTCGTGGCCCTCGGCCACAGCGTGGTGGTGTTCTCCGGTCCGCCCTGGCCCGAGCTCGACGAGGGGGTGGGCTTCGTCCCGGTGGCGGGACTCGACCTGTACCGCGAGCCCGACCCCTTTCGCTGGCCGGCGCGCCGGGAACTGCGCACGCTGGCCGACCTGGGGGAGTTCCTCATCATGCTCTCGGGCGGGTTCGGTGAACCGTGGGCGTTCGCGCGCCGGGTGCGCGCACTGCTGGCGCCGCGGCGCGGCGAGTTCGACATCGTGCACGACAACCAGTGCCTCGCCACCGGGGTGGCCGACCTCGCGCGTCGGGGATGGCCGCTGCTCGAGACGCTGCACCACCCGATCACCGTGGACCGGGCCATCGCGCTCGACCACGCCACCACCTTCTGGGAGCGCTACTCCACGCGCCGGTGGTACGGCTTCTTGCGGATGCAGGTGCGCGTGGTGCGACGGCTGCCCGCGGTGGTGACCGTCTCACACAACTCCAAGAGCGACATCCACGCGCAGATGGGCGTGGCCCTCGATCGCCTGACCGTCGTGCCGGTGGGGGTCGACCACGACGTCTTTCGTCCCTACGACGACGTCATCACTCGCCCGGGGCGCCTCATGGTGACGACGAGCTCGGACGTGGCGATGAAGGGCCTGGTGCCCCTGCTCGAGGCGGTGGCCAAGTTGCGCACGGAGCGTGAGATCGACTTGGTGGTGATCGGACGGCCTCGACCCGAGGGTCGGGTGGCCGCGACCATCGAGCGACTCGGACTCGGCGACATCGTCACCACCATCTCGGGGGTGAGCGACGAGGAACTCGCTCGCCTCTACGGGGAGGCGCAGGTCGCGATCGTGCCGAGTCTCTACGAGGGGTTCTCGCTGCCGGCCATCGAGGCGATGAGTTGCGCGGTCCCGGTGGTGGCGACCACCGGGGGGGCGCTGCCGGAGGTCCTGGGACCCAGCGGCGAGACCGGCCTGCTGGTCGAGCCCAATGATCCCGACGCGCTGGCGCACGCGATCCGCACGCTGCTCGACGACCCGGCGTTGCGCGAGCGACTGGGCGCGCGCGGCCGAGAACGGGTGATGCGGCGCTTCACCTGGGAAGTCACCGCGCGCGGCACCGCCGCGTGTTACGACGCCGTGCTGGCGCGTCGGCCACTGCCCGACTCGGTGGACTTCACCTGATGTTGACCGCGCGCTACGACCAACTCGGACTGCTCGCCGGTGACGCCGTGCTCGATCTCGGGTGCGGTTTCGGACGTCACGCCTTCGAAGCCGCGCGCCGCGGCGCGCACGTCGTGGCGCTCGACGCCGGCCGCGACGAGGTGCTCGGCGTGCGCGCCACGTTCGCCGCGATGGTCGAGGCCGGGGAGTTGCCCGGCGACACCCTGAGCGTCGCGGTGCAGGGCGACGCCCTGGCGCTGCCCTTCGCCGACGAGTCCTTCGACCGGGTGATCTGCTCGGAGGTCCTCGAGCACATCCCCGACGACCGGGCGGCCATGGCCGAGCTGGCGCGGGTCCTGCGCCGCGGGGCCACGATGGCGGTGACGGTGCCGCGGCGAGGACCCGAACGCATCAACTGGGCGCTCTCGGACGCCTATCACCAGGTGCCCGGGGGCCATATCCGGATCTACTCGCGACGGGTGCTCGAGGAGCGTCTCGCCTCGGTGGGGCTGCGCGTGACCGCGCACCATTACGCCCACGGCCTGCACAGTCCCTACTGGTGGCTCAAGTGTCTGGTGGGAACGACCAACGACACCAATTGGTTCGTGCGCCAGTACCACCGATTCTTGGTGTGGGACATCATGCGCCGTCCGCGACTCACGCGCGGTCTCGACGCGGTCTTAACGCCGTTGATCGGCAAATCGCTGGTCGTCTACGTCGAACGGCCCGCCGCGTGAGGGCCACCCACCTCATGAGTGGCGTCCCGGGTATCTTGACCGAGGCGCAGGTGGCCCAGAGCGGCGAGTACTTGGCGCGCCTGCAGGCTCCGTCGGGCCAGATCGCCTGGTTCCCCGGCGGGCACTGCGACCCCTGGAATCTGGTGGAGTGCGCGATGGCCCTCACCGTCACCGGGCATCACGACGCGGCTCTGGGCGCCTACGACTGGCTCGCGCGCCACCAACTCGGGGACGGAAGCTGGTTCAACTACTACGTGGGTGAGGTCGTCAAGGACGCGCGGCTCGACACCAACGTGTGCGCCTACGTGGCCACCGGGCTCTACCACTTCCTGGTGGCCACCGGTGACGTCGCGGCCGTTCGCGCGCGCTGGCCGATGGTCGAACGGGCCCTCGATTTCGTGGTGGGCCACCAGCGCGACGACGGCGCGATGACCTGGTCCCTCGACGCGCGCGGGCGCCGCGAATCGTACGCCCTGTTGACCGGGTCCTCGTCGATCTATCACTCGCTGCGCTGCGCCGTCGCGCTCGGTGAGGACCTCGACCTGCACCGACCAGCCTGGGAGTTGGCGGCCGGCCGACTCGGTCACGCCGTGGCGTACCACCCGGACGCCTTCGCCCCCAAGGACGAGTTCGCCATGGACTGGTACTACCCGGTGCTGGCGGGCGCCCTGGTGGGTGAACGCGCCGGGCAACGGCTCGACGAGGGTTGGTCGAGGTTCGTCATGTCCGACCTCGGGGTGCGCTGCGTGTCGACCAGTGACTGGGTGACCGCCGCCGAGACGGCCGAAGCGGTGTTGAGTCTCGACGCGGTGGGCGAGTCGTCGCGGGCGCTCGACCTCCTGGCGACCACCACGCGGCATCGTCGCGACGACGGCGCGTACTTCACCGGCGTCGCCTACCCCGACGTGATGACGTTCCCCGGCGGGGAAGTGTCGTCGTACACGACCGCGGCCGTTCTCCTGGCGGTGGACGCGGTGACCGACTCCTCACCCGCCGCGGGCCTCTTTCGTCACGGCGTCCTGGCCGAGACCCTGGACTGGCCCGAAGCGGGCTGTCCCCTCGCGACGTACTAGCGACGCTCCAGCCAGCGCAGCGAACCGGTCGCGGCCCGTTCGACGAAGTCACCGCTCGCCAGGGCCGCGAGGTAGATCTCGTAGGGCGGCCGACCACCGTGCGCGGGGTCGGGGAACACGTCGTGGATGAGCAGACTGCCGCCCGGCACCACCTTGGGGGTCCAGGCGTGATAGTCCGCCCAGGCGACGACGTCCCCGTGGCCACCGTCGAGGAAGAGGAGGTCGAGGGGCTGGTCGAAGTGAGCGGCGATCACCAGTGAATGGCCCACCAGGCCGACCACGGTCTCTTCGAGGTCCGCGTCAGCGATGGTGCGCTGCCACGCGCCGAGCGTATTGAGACGTCCGTCGGCGGGGTCGACCAGGCCCTCGTCGAAGGAGTCCCAGCCCCGCTGGTTCTCCTCCGACCCGTGGTGGTGATCGAGGGAGTAGAGCACGCTGGCGCGGTCGTGCGCGGCCGCCCCGAGGTAGACCGCCGACTTGCCGCACCACGCTCCCACCTCGAGCCACGTGCCACCCTCGCCCCGGTGCATCGCCGCGTCGAAGAGGGCGCGACCCTCGTCGTCGGGCATGAAGCCACGCACGCCGCGCGCGAAGGCGAGGCGTTCGCCGGTCTTCACGACGTGGCCAGTCGCACCAGGGTGTAGACGCCCAGCGCGAGGAAGATGAGTCCGCCGCCGAGTCGGATACGCGCCAGGGGGACCAGGCGCTGCAGGAACTGTCCGGCGTAGGCGCCGAGGAAGGCCACCGCGACGAGCGCCGTGGCGCAGGCCAGGAAGACCTCCACCGGTTGGTGGTACTTGGCGGCGAAGTTGGCGGTCTGGATCTGCGTGAGGTCGCCGAACTCGCCGACGAAGATGACCCCGAAGGCGGTGAGGAACTCGCGCGCGACGGATGCGCGGTGCTCCTTGGCACCTTCGCGCGCGCCCTCCTCCTGCTCCTCCTTCTCGGACACGAACAACAAGTACGCCGCGCCCCCGAGGAAGAGGACGCCCACGACGGCGTCCTTGACGTGGGGCGCGAGCAAGGTCAACAGCCCGCCCGCGACCACCGCCAGCGCCGACTGGACGACGAAGGCGGCGCTGGCTCCGGTGGCGACCGCCAGGGGCCGCGCTCGCGACGACATCACGATGGTCGCCACCATGGTCTTGTCGGGGAGTTCGAGGATGAACATGAGCGCGGCGATCCCCAGGAGGGTGGCGACGCTCACGACGGGGCTAGAACTGTCCGCGCAACGTCTCGGCGAAGGTCAGGCCCACGCGCAGTCGTTCGAGATACTGCTCCACGGTGCGCTGGCCTCCCTCGAGGGGATGCTCGCGGTGGAAGGCCTCGACCTCGTGAGCGAAGGCCGGATCGCTCACGTACGTGGGGATGCCGCCGAAGAGCCGGACGATCAGACTGGGCGGGAACTTCTCGTTGGCCTCGTCGAATCGACGGGTGACCATGCGCCACACGCTCGGGCCGGTCACTCGGTTACCCGAGGCGAGTCCGAGCACGAGGGGAGCGTCTTGGCTGCGGAACTCGCTGAACGCGCGCGTCACCAGGTCCTGGGCCAGCGCCGGGTCCGGGAAGTCGCCGAGGCCCAGGAGATAGCGCATCTGCTCCTGGGGGGTACTGGCGTCGCGGTAGCGCTCGAGGAACGTGTCGTAGTCGCCGGGACGGTTGAGTTCGGCCACGACGCGCACGATGGCGCGCCCGAGGTCACCGTCGAGTTCGCGGGCCTCGAAGCGGCGCACCGCTTCGGCGCGCACCGCCTCGTCACCCACCACGACGCCGAGGGTGGTGATCAACGTGGCGCGCAGCTGACCGGCGAGTTCGCCCTCGCCCTCGCGCGCTTCCCAGCCGAGGCGGGCGAACTGCGGGGCGAAGAGTTCGCGGACTTGGCCCACGAGCGTCGCGTGGGCGTCACCGGTCAACACCCGGTGCGCCAGCGCGACGGCGCTCGCGACACTGCCCCACGGATTGGGTTCGTTCTGTTCGCCCAGACCGTGCGCGGCGGTGAGGAAGTCGTCCCAGGTGATCTGGCCGGCGAACAGTCCCGCCCAGGTGTCGGCGAACAGCGTGGCGCGTTCGAGCTCGTCGAGCTCGGGCAGTCGCGCGCTGAGCGCGGCGAGTTCCTGGTGGCCGTAGCGCGAGCGGAAGACCCCCGAACCTCCGGCGTTGACCACGACCGGGGGGACGTCGTCGATGGCGACGGGGGTCGTGGAGAGCAGGTGGCGTCGCCGCGGGCCACCCTCGAGCGAGCGGGTCAAGACGGGGGTCATCCACGACGAACCGATACTGCTCTCACCGGTGGCCGGACCGTAGGCGAAGGGCTCCTGGGTCAGTTCACCGTGGGCGAGGGTCACCAGGGGGTGACCGCCCTGGAGGATCCAGGTGTTCATGATGTCGCGCACGGGCTCACCGGAGGCTTGCTCGAGGGCGTCCCACAGGTCCGTGGTCACGGTGTTGGCGTAGGAGTGCTTGGCGAGGTACTGACGGATGCCGTCGCGGAACACGCCGGCCCCCAGGTACTGCTCGATCATGCGCAGCACCGAACCACCCTTTTCGTAGGTCAAGATATCGAACATCCCGCGGGTGTCCTCGGGCGAGATGACCTCGTACTCGATCGGACGCGTCGAGTGCAGGCCATCGATCTGCAGCGCGGCGTCGCGGTCGATGCCAAAGCCCACCCACATCTTCCATTCGGGCTTGTAGGCGTCGGTGCACAGGACCTGCATCATCGTCGCGAAGGCCTCGTTGAGCCAGATACCCTCCCACCACTCCATGGTGACCAGGTCGCCGAACCACATGTGCGCGATTTCGTGGGCGATGATCTCGGCCACTCGTTGGATCTCGAGCAACGACGCGCTCGCGGTGTCCACCAGGAGCGCGCTCTCGCGATACGTCACCAATCCCAGGTTCTCCATGGCGCCGAAGGAGAAGTCGGGAATGGCCGCCATGTCCAACTTCTCGCCGGGGTAGGGGATGGCGAAGTAGTCGCTGAAGAAGCGCAACGCGTGTTCACCGGCGTCGAGGGCCAGCTCGGTGAGGTGACCCTTGCCCAGGGGGTACACGATGCGCAGCGGCACGCCGTCCACGTCGCGCGCGGGAGTCTCTTCGAAGGGGCCGACGATGAAGGCCACCAAGTAACTCGACATCACCATGGTCGGCGCGAAGGTCACCGTGCGCCACCCGTTGCCGAGGTCGGTCGACGACGTCTCGGGCGAGTTGGAGTAGGCGGCCAAGTGGCTCGGCACGGTCAAGTTGACTTGGAAGGTCGCCTTGAAAGAGGGCTCGTCCCAGCACGGGAAGGCCCGTCGGGCGTCGGAGTGCTCGAACTGGGTGGTGGCGATGACGTGGCTGGTCCCGTCGGCGTCGACGAACGTGGAACGGTAGAAACCCACCAGGAGGTCATTGAGGACGCCAGTGAAGGCGATCTCCAGCGTCGCCGGTCCCACCGGGAGCTCGTCGTCGAAGGCGAAGGTGGCCGTGTGGTAGGTCTCGTTGTAGGAGGCCTCGCCCGAGCGATAGGTGACGCCGGCGGTGGACAGGCTCGCGGCACCGAGGGCCAGATCCAGGGCGTGCAGCGTGATGTCGCGCGTCGCGTCCTTCACGTCGACGTCGATCTCGACGCGTCCGGCGAAGGTGGCGGCGTCGAGGTCGGGCGTCAGGAAGATGCGGTAGGCGCGCGGCACCACCTGGCGCGAGAGACGGTAGGGATTGGGGGTGTGAGTCATAGGCATCCAGCCTATGGGCAAAAAGTTCTACGCTCACTAGGTGACAAATTCCCCCACGCCCGTCTCGCTGCGGATGAAGCCCGGTCCTCATCGCCTCGCCGTCACCGGTATCGGCAACGCGCTGCTCGACATCATCTCGCAGGATTCGCGTGAGGTGTATCGCCAACTCGGACTCACCAAGGCCGCGATGTCACTGATCGAGGAGCACCAACTCCAGACCTTCTACGACGCCATGGGCCCGACCATCCAGATGTCGGGGGGCTCCGTCGCCAACTCCATCGCCGGCGTCGCGGCGCTCGGGGGCACCTGCGGGTACATCGGCAAGGTGGCCGCCGACGAGTTCGGCGAGCGCTTCACCCACGACCTGCGCAGCCTCGGGGTCGAACTGGACTTGGCCATCGCCCTCGAGGGCGAGGGGGCGACCGGTCGGTGTCACGTCTTCATCACCGACGACGCGCAACGCACCATGGCCACCTATCTCGGTGCGTCGAACCAGCTACGGGTCAGTGACGTGCGCGAGGATCTCATCGCGCGGTCCGAAATCACCTACGTCGAGGGCTACCTGTTCGACCTGCCGCCGGCGAAGGAGGCGATCGCCAAGGTCGTGAACTTCGCGCACCACCACGACTCGATGGTGGCCCTCTCGCTGTCGGACAGTTTCTGCGTGAATCGCCATCGTCGCGACTTCTTGGAACTCGTGACCAACGAGGTCGACGTCCTCCTGGCCAACGAGACGGAGATCCTCTCGCTCTTCCAGGTGGACCACCTGGATTCGGCCTTCGCCGCCCTCGAGGACCTCGGCATCCTGGCCGTGGTCACCCGCGGGCCGCGCGGCGCCGACGTGTCCTTCGGGGCGGGGGTGGTCAGCGTCCCCGCCCACGAGGTGGAGCACGTCGTCGACCAGAACGGGGCGGGCGACATGTTCGCCGCGGGCTTCCTCTACGGGCTGGCGCTCGGGGCAGACCCGGTCGAGTCGGCGCAACTCGGGTCGCTCTGCGCCGGCGAGATCATTTCGCACCTGGGCGCTCGGCCCGAATCGGACTTGGAGGAATTGGCGATCGAGGCCGGGCTGTTGTAGCTAGAGACCGAGCGCGTCGAGCTCCGCGTCCAGGACGCGGGTGCGACGGGTCTCGAAGCGCACCCACGCCGCGGTGATGGGGATGCAGGCCAGCAGCATCAGTGCGTCGCCGCCGATCCACATGATGGCGCCGCCCAGGTGCACGTTGGCGAGCAACCACTCGGGGGTCGACCCCGCCGGTGCCATGGCGGCGTAGGCCGGGAAGGGCAGCGCGCTGGTCATCACCAGGGCGAGGCCCGTGAACGTGTCGACCGGCACCGCGATCATGACGAAGATGAGGCGCAGACCCGGGTGCAGGGTGCGACCACGCTCGAGGCCGAAGGCGGCGCGAAAGAACAGATATCCGGTGAACACGAAGACCACCTGTTCAGCGTGATGCACCCATTCGTGTTGCATCATCAGGTTCGCCATCCCCGACAGGTGCGTCACGGGGATGACCACCACGTAGACGGCGAAGCCGACCAGGGGCTGGGTCAACGTCGTGGCGACGCGGCCGTCGAGGAGGTGGCGAGTGCGCGCGCCGGCCGCCTCGTACCACAGGTCGAGGGGCGCCCCCAGGGCCAGGAGCGGCGCGGCCACCATGATCAACAACAGGTGTTGGACCATGTGGGCGCTGAAGTAGGCCATGTCGTAGACCCCGAGCACCGACTGCGTGGCGAGGAAGGTCACGCCGAGTCCGGCCACGAAGGGAATGGTGCGCGCCGGTGACCAGCCCGGGACCCGACGCACTCCCAGGACGTAGAGGGCGAGGGCCACGAGGAGAAGAATGTTCGGCAGCACCGCGAGGTGCCACTGGTTGAGATGGTGCCACGAGAAGCCCGCCGAGGTCGAGTGCATGGGCATACCCTTCCATCCTAGGAACGATTCCTCGAAAAGGGCCGAGAACGCGCCCACTAAGGTAGAGGGGTGCGTGCGAAGTACTTCAGTGGTCGCGCCCTCGTGGTGCACGTGGCCCTCATCGCCTGGCTGACCATGTGCGTGGTGGCGGCGTGGTGGCAGGTCGGTCGCGCGGTGACCGGTAATTCTCTGAGTTTCCTCTACGCCATCGAATGGCCGTGCTTCGCGGTGCTGGGGTTCTTCGGCTGGTGGGCGTTGCTGCACGTGGAGAAGCCGACCGCCGAACAAGAGGACGAGCGTCGCGCCTACGAGGAACGCATGCGCGCCGAGGCCCTGGCGGCGCGCGAGAGCGAGAACGTCGCCGGAGCGAGCGAGGATCCGCAACTCGCGGCCTACAACGATCACCTGGCCGAGCTCGCGGTGGCGCCCAAGAAGAAGCTCTGGGGCCACTAGTGGACGCCGCTTTCCTGCGGTACCGCCTGATGTCGTTCGTCACCGGGACGACGCTGTTGAGCCTCTTCGCGACGTTGGCCCTGCACCATTTCGACAAGAGCCTCTGGGTCACCCTCAAGCCACTCGTGACCATCGACGGCATCGCCCACGGCACCGTGCTCTACCCGATCTACCTGATCTTGTCGTTTCTGCTGGTGATCCGGGCCCGCTTACCGCTGGGCTATTTGGCGGTCATGCTCCTCGCGGGCTTCGTCCCGGGAGTGGCCTTCGCCGTCGAGTACGTCGTGGCCAAGAAGCTCTATCCCCAGGGGATTCCTCGACGTCGGGACGTGAGGAACCGCGTCGGGTAGGGGGCGAGCACGCACGGGCCTGGGCCGGTGGGTGCCGTCACGTCACGGCGCGAGCAGTATCGACAATCGGTCGAAGAGCCAGCGTCGTAGGGGTGAACTCGCGCAGCGACTAGCCGCGACCGCAGTTCGGCTTCTTGCCGTGATTGGCCTTCTTCTTTGCGCGCAGCTTGCGCTTCACCGTCCGCTTTGACATAGGTGACAATGTTAGTACGTCCGACGTCCGTCGGGCCAAACGAGGAGACCCGCGTGACCCCAGACCCACCTACCACGGCGGGACAGTTGATGGTGGTGGCCACGCCCATCGGCAATCTGGGCGACCTGTCGCCGCGCGCGCTGGCCTTGCTCGCCGACGCCGACGCGGTGTACTGCGAGGACACCCGACATTCGCGCACGCTGTTCAGCGCCCACGGTCTCACCCCGCGCCACCGCCTCCTGGCCCTGCACGAGCACAACGAGGTGTCGGTGTGCGGCGAGATCGTCGATCGGGTCCAGCGCGGGGAGCTGGTCGTCGTGGTCTCGGACGCCGGGACGCCGGGGATCTCCGATCCGGGGTCGCGCGTGGTGGCCGCGGTCATCGCCGCGGGACTACGGGTCTCGACGGCTCCGGGGCCGACCGCGCTGATCGGAGCACTGACCATCAGCGGACTGGACACCGAGCGCTTCGTGATGGAGGGCTTTCTCGCTCGCAAGGCCGGCGAGCGCCGCCTGCGCTACGAGGCGTGGCGCCGCGAGGAGCGCACGGTGGTCTTCTACGAATCACCCCAACGACTGGCCACGAGTTTGCGCGAACTCGCCGAGCTCTTCCCCGAACGTCGGGTCGCCGTCGTACGCGAACTCACCAAACTGCACGAGGAGGTCTGGCGCGGGACGGTGAGTGAGGTCGCGCACCTGGTCGGGACTCGCGACGTGCTCGGAGAGATTGTGGTGGTGCTGGCCGGCGCCCCCCCGGCCACCCCCGTCGACGGCGAACTGGTGGATGCGGCGCTGGGCGAACAACTGGCGCGCGGTGCGACGTTGCGCGATGCGGTGGCCGCGGTCGTCGAGGAGCTCGGCGTCGCGCACCGTGAGACGTACGCGCGCGCCCTCGCGCTGCGTTCGGGTGGGTGAACGAGTTAGTACCCTTGCGAGATGGCGAATTACTACATCACCACCCCTATTTTCTACGTGAACGACGCCCCCCACGTCGGCCACGCGTATTGCACGGTGAACGCCGACGCCATGGCCCGCTGGCACCGCCTCATCGGCGATGACACGAAGTTCCTGACCGGAACCGACGAACACGGCCAAAAGGTGGCCGACGCCGCGCAGAAGAATGGGGTGACCCCGCGCGAATGGACCGATCGGACGTCGGCGCGCTTCCGCGAAGCCTGGGACGCCCTCAACATCAGTTACGACGACTTCATTCGCACCACCGAGCCGCGTCACTACGCGACGGTCCAGACGTTCCTCAGCGCCGTCTACGACAACGGCTACATCTACAAGGACGTGTACCAGGGGCTCTACTGCGTGAGCTGCGAGGACTACTACACGCTCGAAGCCAGCAATGACGGTGCCTGCCCGATCCACGGCCGCGCCCTCACCGAGATGCAGGAGGAGAACTGGTTCTTTCGTCTGTCGGCCTTCCAGGAACCGCTGCTGCGCTACTACGAGGAGCACCCCGAGTTCGTCACCCCCGAGACCAAGCGCAATGAGGCCCTCGCCTTCATCAGGGGTGGCCTGCGCGACATCTCCATCACCCGCACCTCGATCTCGTGGGGCATCCCGGTGCCCTGGGACGAGCGACACGTCTTCTACGTCTGGTACGACGCGCTGATCAACTACCTCACGGCCATCGGGTACGGGCGTGACGACGACCAGACCGCGCGGTGGTGGCCGGTCTCGCACCACCTCATCGGTAAGGAGATCCTGCGTTTTCACTGCGTGTGGTGGCCCGCCATGTGCTTGGCCGCCGGTCTCGACCCGGTCAGTCACGTGCAGGTCCACGGCTGGCTACTGGTGGGCGGTCAGAAGCTCTCCAAGACCATGGCGGCCGAGGGCGGCGTGCGCCTCACCGATATCGCCCCGGTGATGCTGACCGACGAGTTCGGCGTCGACCCCGTGCGGTACTACCTGCTGCGCGACACGTCGCTGGGCAACGACGGTGACTTCTCCCACGAGGGCATCACCGCGCGCTACAACACCGACTTGGCGAACAACCTGGGCAACCTCGTGGCGCGCGTCACCACCATCGTGGCGACCAAGTGCTCGGGGGTGGGTCCGTCGCCCGAGGTGGACGCGCCGCTCGCGGCGGCCGCCACCGAGGCGGTTCGCGAGGCGTCGGCGGCCTGGAACCGCTTCGCCCCCTCCCAGGCCCTGGAGTCGACGTGGAGCTTGATCGGCGCGACCAACGCGTACTTAGAGCAGTGCGCCCCGTGGAAGATGGAGCCCGGGGCCGCGCTCGAAGCGGTCATGGGTAACGCCCTCGAGGCCATCCGCCTGGTCACCCTCCTGGCGACGCCGGCGATACCGCAGGTGTGCGCCACGATTTGGTCGCGCATCGGCCTCCCCGGCGCGCCGAGTGACGAACCCTTCGCGCAGAGTGCGACGTGGGGTCGCTACCGAGCGGTGACGCCGATCGTCAAGGGGGAGCCCCTCTTCCCGCGGATCAAGGTCGTCAATGAGTAGTTGGATCGACGCCCACTGCCATCTCCAAGATCGCTACTTGGGGGAGCGCGAGATCGAGATCTCGGCGGCTGACTCGTTGGCGCGCGCCGCCGACGCCGGCGTCAGTCACGTGGTGGTCATCGGCACCGACGCGCGATCGTCGCTCGAAGCTTTGGAGTTGACCGATCTGAGTGGCGACGTCCAGGTGTACGCCACGGTGGGGCTGCACCCCCACGACGCCCTCCAGGACGTCGAGGACATCGTGGCGCTGGCTCGAGCGGGTCACCCCCGGCTGGTCGGGATCGGCGAGTGCGGTTTCGACTACTACTACGAGCACTCGCCGCGGGCCGCCCAGCGCGAGGTCTTCGTTCGTCAGCTCCGCTTGGCCCTCGAGCTCGACCTCGCGCTGGTGATCCACTGCCGCGAGGCCTTCGACGACCTGTTCGACGTCTTTGACGAGGTGGGGGTGCCCGCGCGCACCGTCATCCACTGCTTCACGGGCACCCCCGACGAGGCGACGCAGTGCCTCGCGCGCGGGTGCGACATCTCGCTGTCGGGGGTGGTGACCTTCAAGAACGCCGAGATCCTGCGCGACGCCGCGCGCGTGATACCCCTCGATCGGCTCCACGTGGAGACCGACAGCCCCTTCCTCGCGCCCGTGCCCCATCGTGGCCGGGCCAACGAACCGGCGTTGGTCAGCGTGGTGGGCGAATTCCTGGCGCAATGGCGAGGTATCGACGTCGAGGAACTGCGGGTCGCGACGTCGCGAAACAGCGCGCGACTGTTCAAGATGCCATTGTCATAAAGTACTTTTGAACAGGTAGTAGAAAACTTTTACCTGGTTCGAGTTGCCTCGGGCCCCCACCTCCCCTAGCGTTGATACATCGGTCGAGGAGAACGACCGGTGGTCCTGGTGGAGGGTAAAGATCTGAGGACTCATCCCCGTGGGGCGCGAGCGCGCCTGACGACGATGGTTACCGCCGTCATCGCTGTGATGATGACCGCGACGGTCACTGCGCCTGCCCCCGCGGAGGCGGCGACCTCTCACGTCTACGAGGCGATGCCGAACTTCGTCGGCATGGGCCGCGCGTCGGTGTTCGCCGAGATGTACCACGCCCAGCTGTACTACAAGACGCAGGGTGTGGGCGCGAACTCCACCCGGTGGAATCGCGTGGTGAGCGAGATTCCCGCGGCCGGTACCCTGATCCACCCCTTCTCGACCGTGATTCTCACCGTCACGACGGTGCCGGTCATCACGGTCGACGCCGTCGTCCATCACGCCACCGTCGTCACCGTGCATCGTCACGTCGTGCGCACACCGGTGACGCATCGACACGTCGTCACCCGCCCGACGACGAAGAAGACGGTGAAGAAGCCGGTCACCACCAAGCCCACGCACACGCACGTCGTCACCCGACCGACGACGAAGAAGACGGTGAAGAAGCCGGTCACCACCAAGCCAACCCACACGCACGTCGTGGCGCACCCGGGTAAGCGTCCGACCAAGGTCGTGCACCATAAGGTCGTTCGTCAGGTCGTCGCCGACTTTCGCGTCGGCGTGGCGACGTGGTACTCGTACATCCCGGGCCAGTGCGCCTCGTGGTACCTCCCTCGCGGCACCCGCATCAACGTCGAAGACCTCAACACCCACAAGGTGATCAGCTGCGTGGTGACCGACCACGAAGAGGCGCACGGTACGCGGGTGGTGGATCTCTCGGAGACCCAGTTCTCCGAGTTGGCTCCCTTGGGAGTGGGCGTGGTGCCCGTCCGAGTCACCTGGTGACCCACACCCGCGCGCAACTCGTCGCCCTGCTGGACGCCCACGGGCTCACCCCCTCGCGGGCCCTGGGCCAGAACTTCGTCGTGGACGCCAATACGGTGCGCCGCATCGCGCGCCTGGCCGAGGTCGGCCCGGGTGACGAGGTCCTCGAAATTGGCGCCGGACTGGGATCACTGACGTTGGCACTCGTCGAGACGGGCGCGCGCGTCAGTGCGATGGAGGTCGACCGCTATCTCCTCGCCCCCCTGGCCGCGGTGGTCGAACCGCACGGGGTCGTGGTGCACCACGCCGACGCGCTGCACGCCGACTACGGACCCATCTTGCGCGGTCCGACCGTCGTCGTGGCCAATCTGCCCTACAACGTCGCGACCCCCCTGGTCCTGCACCTGCTCGAGACCCAGCCACTCATCACCCGCATGCTGGTGATGGTGCAGCGCGAGGTGGGCGAGCGCTTCGCCGCCGGCGCCGGGGACGAGGCCTACGGCGCGGTCTCGTTACGGGTGCAGTACTTCGCGGACGCCACCGTGGTCGGCAAGGTGGGCCCCAACGTCTTCGTGCCCAAGCCCAAGGTCGACTCGGCCCTGGTCAAGATCGTGCGTCGTGAGACCGTGCGCGTCGATCCGGCACTGGTCGCCGAGGATGAGCTCTTCACGGTGATCCGTACCGCCTTCGGTCAGCGACGCAAGATGTTGCGCCGTTCGTTGCACGACTGGGTGAGTGAGGGCGTCTTCGAGCGCGCCGACGTGGCCGAGACCCGACGTCCCGAGGAGTTGACCCTGGAGGAGTTCGCGCGATTGGCGGCGGCCAAGTGATCACGCTGATCGCCCCGGCCAAAGTGACGCGCTTCCTCGAGGTCACCGGCGTGCGCGCGGATGGCTACCACCTCCTACGTTCGGAGATGGTGTCGGTCGGCCTGGTTGACCGACTCGTCCTCGATGAGTCGGCGGACTACTTGCGCGTGGTGGGCCACGGCGTCGTTCCCGCCGACGAGTCGAATCTCGTGCGCCGCGCACTGGCCCTGGTCGGTCGCCGCGCCGGAGTCACCCTGGACAAGCAGATCCCCACCGGGGGCGGTCTGGGCGGCGGCAGCTCCGACGCCGCCGCCATTTTGCGCTGGGCCGGGGGAGTGGACGCGGCCAGTGCCGCCACACTCGGCGCCGACGTACCGTTTTGCCAGGTCGGCGGACGCGCGCTGGTCGAGGGGGTGGGCGAGATTGTCACGCCCCTGGCCTACGAGGAACTGGCACTCACGCTGTTGTTACCCGATTTCGCGGTGGCCACGCCCCAGGTCTATCGGGCCTACGACGAGCTGGTCGCCTCGGGGGAACGACCGAGCGGGACGAACCACCTGGAAGCGGCGGCGCGCCGGGTCGAGCCGCGACTGGCGAGGTTGCTCGACTGGGCCCGGGCCAATTACGGCGACGCTCACCTGGCGGGATCGGGGTCGACGATCTTCGTCGAAGGGACGATCTTCGCCTCGCCCTACGGCGACGTGACGGGCCCCGACGGAGCAGTGAAGTGGTGTCAGACGATCGCTACGCCCGCGGCGTAGGGGCGACTATTTACCGGCAGCGCGACGCTGGAAGCGGGTCCGCTTCAGCATCTTCTTGTGCTTCTTCTTACGCATGCGCTTGCGGCGCTTCTTAATTAACGATCCCATGGCCTAGTGAACACTACTAGAGAGGACGACGACTGCGCGAAACGGGTCGGGGAGCACTCGCGGGCGCGCCGGTCGCCGCGGTGCGCGTGGCGGGCGCGCGCGACGCGGGCGCCTCGGGGGTGGGGGCGGCGATCTTCGCGACGTGCAGCGCCTGGCGGGGGCATCCGCGTTCGGCGTAGCGCGCTGACTGGTAGGAGCCGATGTCGGCCATCGGCACGGGCTCGTGCGAAATGATCGGGTAGCCCCACTCGTCGAGGTGCACGAGCTCGGGCGCCAGCTCCGCGCAGTGACCGAACCCGTCGCACAGGATCGGGTTCACCTGCAGCACGAACATACCGGTACGGCGAATCACTCCCATATGAGGTCCTCCTCGTGTTCCAGCGCCGGCACGGTGAGGAAACGCTGCTTGGCGCGCGCGCCGGCGCACGGCGCGCCCTGCAAGTGGTGGTTGATGTCGGACGCGAACGTCTCGAGGCTCGAGCGAACGAAGCGCACGACGCCGTCGGGGTGGCGACACGCGCCGCGACCCTCGATGACGCCGCACCGATCCTTGAGTCGCGCCACCGCCGCCACCGCGTCTCGTCCGCCGCGCACCACCGCCAGGAGGTCCTCGGCGAGGGCGGGCAGACCGAAGGCGCACGGTCCGCACTGGCGGGCGCTCTCGTGGGCCATCCAGCGCACCACTCGGTGGGCCTCGGCGACGCCGCAGGCCTGGCGCGGCAGCACGGCGAGGATACCCGCGCCCACCGATAAGTCGAGTGGCGCGAGGGCGTCGTTGGAGAAAGGGGTGTGAATCTGGTCGCCGCGCAACCACGCTCCGCCGTAGCCACCGAGGAGGACCGCCTGGGGGGCGGTGTCGGCTCCCGCCGTCGCGAGGATGGTCGCGATGGGCGTGCCGAGGTTCACCTCGAGCACACTGGGGCGCGCGACGGCGCCGGTGATCGACACCACCGCGCTTCCGGGGTG
>Ga0209067_10000385_pt1 | contig 28879 bp, 24 predicted proteins | sample ColStrG_CSR_2013_FD_187199 | JGI IMG/M metagenome (GOLD analysis project Ga0209067, IMG submission 187199) | Freshwater sediment microbial communities in response to fracking from Pennsylvania, USA - Cold Stream Run_MetaG_CSR_2013 (SPAdes)... | ecosystem: Environmental > Aquatic > Freshwater >... | reverse complement strand
CTGCGATGCTTCTTATGCAATTTTCCACGAATGGGTAGTGCGTGCAGCCCAGCACCAGCACATCGGCCGGGCTGTTCAGGATGGGATGCAGGTAAGTTTTTAATAACGCTATGGTGGCTTCACTGCAGAGTTCTCCCTGTTCTATCTGGTTGACCAGCCCCGGACAGGCCTGGTGGATGAATTCAACCTGAGTTGATTGCTGAATCTGTTCGCACAATTGCTGGTATTTGATGCTGGCCAGCGTGGAGCTGGTGGCGAGTATGCCGACGCAGGCTGTGGTGCTGAGGCTGGCGGCGGGCTTTAAACCGGGCTCAACACCGATAATAATCATGTCGGGATAGTGCGAGCGGAGCATGACAATTGCTGCTGCGGTGGCGGTATTGCAGGCGACGACGATGGCTTTGACGCCCTGTGCCAGTAACTGCTGGGCCGCGACCAGCGTGCGCTGCATGATTTCCTGTTCAGATTTATCGCCATAGGGCGCGTAACCGGAGTCGGCAAAATAGCACAGGGCTTCATGCGGCAGTTGTTCCCGAATGTGGCGCAACACCGAGAGTCCGCCTATGCCGGAGTCAAAAATACCGATTGGTGCCTGTGGGGCAATTGAAGACATTGGAATTGATTTCGTTAGGTGCAGGATGTGGTTCACCCTGCACGGCTGGCTGATTAATTTTTGACCGGGATCAGGCCGATTTTCGCCTGCCATTCTTTTGGTCCGGTGATGTGGGCTGACGTGCCCTGTGAATCGACCGCGACGGTGACCGGCATGTCGACGACGTCAAATTCATAAATCGCTTCCATGCCCAGATCAGCAAAACCCACCACTTTGGCCGCCTTGATCGCTTTGGAAACCAGATAGGCCGCGCCGCCCACTGCCATCAGATACGCGGACTGATGCTTTTTAATGGCTTCAATGGCAACCGGACCGCGCTCTGCCTTGCCTATCATCGAAATCAGGCCGGTTTTACTCAACATCATTTCGGTGAAACTGTCCATGCGCGTGGCGGTAGTGGGGCCAGCCGGACCGACGACTTCATCGCGCACCGGATCCACCGGGCCGACGTAGTAAATGACCCGGTTGGTGAAATCAACCGGCAGTGGTTCGCCTTTCGATAACATGTCCTGAATGCGTTTATGGGCTGCGTCACGACCGGTTAACATTTTTCCATTCAACAGCAATGTCTGCCCTGGCTTCCAGCTGGCGACTTCTGCTTTGGTCAGGGTGTTCAGATCAATGCGCCGGGATTTCTCCGTATCGGGCTGCCAGTTGACGTTGGGCCAGGTCGACAGGGCCGGTGGTTCGAGATAGGCCGGGCCTGAACCGTCCATGGTCAGATGCGCGTGGCGGGTGGCTGCGCAGTTGGGGATCATCGCTACCGGTTTGGAAGCAGCGTGGGTCGGGTACATGTTGATCTTCACGTCCAGCACCGTGGTGAGTCCGCCGAGACCCTGGGCGCCTATGCCCAGCGCATTGATCTGATCGCACAGCGCGATACGCAATTCTTCGGTTTTGTTTTGCGGCCCACGCAGTTTCAATTCGTGCATGTCAATATCTTCCATCAGCGATTCTTTGGCCATGAGCATGGCTTTCTCTGCCGTGCCGCCTATGCCTATGCCCAGCATGCCGGGAGGGCACCAGCCCGCGCCCATGGTGGGTACGGTTTTCATGACCCAGTCGACGAGCGAGTCGGACGGATTCAACATGGCAAATTTGGATTTGTTTTCTGATCCGCCACCTTTTGCAGCGACTTGAATATCCAGTTTGTCGCCCGGTACCAGTTCCATGTGGACTACGGCCGGCGTATTGTCTTTGGTATTTTTTCGCTCGAACAGCGGGTCAGCGACGATGGATGCGCGCAGTTTGTTGTCGGGATCATCGTAACCCTGGCGCACACCCTGGTTGACTGCGTCGATGATGGAGCCGGTAAATCCCTCGAAACGCACGCCCATGCCGATTTTCAAAAACACATTGACGATGCCGGTGTCCTGGCAGATCGGTCGTTTCCCTTCGGCGCACATGCGCGAGTTGGTCAGGATCTGCGCAATCGCGTCTTTGGCAGCAGGGCTTTGTTCGATTTCGTAGGCGCGTGCCAGATGCCGAATGTAGTCGGCCGGGTGGTAGTAGCTGATGAATTGCAGTGCTGCGGCAATCGTTTCGATGAAGTCGGCTTGTTTGATGGTTGTCATGATTCAGACCTGATAAGGAGTGGTTAATTGTTGCGGACTGGCCAGGATGCAGTGAAGGAGTGAAGTGGGAAAACGGAACTGCCCAAATCTCAGTTCGATTCGTCGGTCAGGTCATCAGGCTCAGGCGAAGTACTGGTGATGACATAACTTTCTTCAGCCCATGCACCGAGGTCAATTTTTTTGCATCGTTCAGAGCAAAATGGCCGGTACGGGTTGCTGCTGTTCCATTCGACTTTTTTCTGGCAGGTAGGGCAATCGACAGTCATTCTGTTTTTTAAGTTCGGTTAGAAATTGCAAAGAGTGAGTTCAAATGGAATTTCACTTTCAAAGGCCCGGGGTTTCAGCGTGCCGTCCTGTGTCATGAAACGCACCCACAGCATGTACTTGTTGGCTGAAATTTCGGGAATCGCGCCGAGCGTCTCGTCGACGCGCAGGCGTATCATCTGATAGATTTTACCCTGCAACATTTGCTGGTAACTGCCGGACTGCGCCAGCATTTTTGTGGTGTGGCCTGATTCGCGCAACAGCCGCAATGCCATGGAAATCGCTTCAAACAGGGGAGTCAGCGGGGCAAACCACATGGCAATGTCGGCACGGCGTTTTTCGGTCGAATTGTTCTGCCACGCGAAATAGGACGGCAGATCAAATTCACATGCACCACCGGGGATGATGGTGCGGCCGCGGATGCTCATCAGCCATTCGTTGTCGCGGATATTCTGTCCGGATTTGCCTTGCGAATTCATCAGGGCGGTGCTGATGCGGTTGATATCATCAATAATGGAATTGAGCATGTCGGTGGCGACGTTGGGATTAGAGCGGAAGCCCAGCAGTGTCTGTTTTTGCCTTTCGAGTTCCTGCAGCAGGTCTGATTTCAGGTCAGCGCGACCGGCGACTTCCAGCATTTCAAATATCAGTGACAGCGCGACATGATGTTGAAAGGGGTGTTCCTGTTGCAGAAAGAAGGAGAATTTTTCGTACAGGTCTTCCAGTCGCAATAACGTGCGAATACGCTCGTTGAAAGGGTATTCGTAAACAATCAAAGTATTTTCCCTGTAAAAGTTGTCAGGAGTGGATACGGAATTAGCAGGCTGGGTACTGAACATTCAGCTTCAGGGGGAATAGCGGTGAGGCCGACTGAACTTATTATTTTTACTTTGCCAAAGAGGAAGGTGTTGTAACGGTTCCAGTTTGATTTACGTGATTTTGAACCAAGCCGACGAAAATTACAAATACTCTGTTTGATTTGATGAGGATAAATCGCAGTATATTTTGTGCAAACGATCAATTTCAGGAATCAGCAATTCGAAAGCACCCACATTTGAGAGTACGTCGCTTGCCATTGCCAGTCGTTGTTGACGCGTGGCCTGTTGTGCGATGATGGATTTGATCAGCGATTCTGGCAAATTATCCCTCTGCGTGACGCGCTGGATTTGCTGTTCTTCGTCGCAGTCAACCACCACGATGCGATCGAATTTCCAATGACCGGTTTCGGCCAGAAGTGGCACGACATAGATAATGTATGGACCCCGGGCAGCATGCGACAGTCTTGCAACCTCGCTGCGGATCATCGGGTGCAGTATGGATTCAAGCAGGGTTTTTTGTTTTACATCGGAAAAAACTGTTTCCCGCATCCTGGCGCGATTCAGGGCGCCTTCGGGGGTAATCATCGCTGCGCCAAAAGCAGATTCGATTAACGGCATGGCTGCCCCGCCAGCACTGGTCAGCGAGTGGGCGACGGCGTCGGTGTCAATAACGCTTGCGCCGCGCTCTGCAAACGCATTCGCCACTTTGGTTTTGCCGCTGCCGATTCCACCCGTCAGTCCAACTGAAAACTTGCTGACCGGCCTGATCGCAGCGGTGTTCACAAAACGATGCCCAGATACTTTTGAGTGATCAAATGACCATATGGCAGCATCAGCAGACCTGCGATGGCGAGATAGGGTCCGAAAGGCATTGGAACTTCCCGCCCGCGTTTGGCCATAACAATCAGCCCTATACCGACCACGGCGCCCGCCAGCGATGAAATCAGAATGGTGACCGGTAAAACAGTCCATCCGAACCAGGCTCCCATTGCAGCGAACAGTTTGAAGTCTCCGTATCCCATGCCTTCCTTGCCGGTGATGGCTTTGAATAGCCAGTACACCGACCACAGCGAGAGGTAGCCGACCACGGCGCCCGTTACAGCCGCTTCGAGAGAACAAAATACATGCTGGGTGTTGACTAACAGTCCGCACCACAATAGCGGCAGGGTCAGGTCGTCGGGCAGCAGTTGGGTGTCGAAATCGATCAAAGCCAGGGCGATCAGAAAGTAGGCAAAAATCAGGCTGGATATGCCTGCCAGCCCGGCGCCAAAATGCCAGAGCAGACCAAACGAGATGCCGGCCGTGAGCATTTCAACCAGCGGGTAGCGAACTGAAATTGGTGCCTTGCAGCCGGAGCAGCGCGCACGCAGGGCTAAAAAGCTGAGCACGGGAATATTTTCAATGGCAGTGATCTGGTGGCCGCAATGCGGGCAGGCGGACCGCGGCAGCATCAAATTAAATACATCTTTGTGAGGCAGATCCTGCCCATTTTGTTCGGCAATGTAATTGTCGAATTCACGTTGCATGATTTTGGGCACTCGGTAGATCACCACATTCAGGAAGCTGCCGATCAGCAGTCCGAATATGCCGGCGAGGATGCTTGCCGGCAGATTTTCAGGTGGTACATTATTAAGTAAGTCAAAGATCATCCGCCAACCACATTGCCGAGTTTGAAAATTGGCAAATACATCGCGATCACAAGTCCGCCGATTAACACGCCAAGAATTACCATGATAAAAGGTTCCATCAGGCTGGAAATATTGGCTACCGCTTCGTCAACTTCTTCTTCGTAAAAATCGGCAACTTTACCCAGCATGGCGTCCAAGGCGCCGGACTCTTCACCAATGGAAACCATTTGGGTCACCATATTGGGGAAAACATTCGTATTTTGCATCGCCATTGTCAGGCTGGTGCCTGAACTGACTTCATTTTGTATTTTGATGGTGGCATCCAGATAAACAGCATTGCCTGCAGCGCCGCCGACCGAATCCAGAGATTCGACCAATGGTACGCCCGCTGCAAACATGGTTGCCAGAGTGCGAGTCCATCTGGCAACGGTAGCCTTACGAACGATGTCGCCGAAAATCGGGGCCTTGAGTAATAACCGGTCCATTGTTCTTTGTAATTCCAAATTTCTTTTCCAGGCCTGCATAAAAAGATAAATGGCAGCCACCGGCACGCCGAAAACGACATACCAATATTTGACGCACACATCGGAAATATTCATCACAATCAGAGTCGGGGCCGGCAAATCGGCGCCGAAACTGGTAAATACGCTCTTAAACGCAGGAACCACCCAGATCATGATAACTGCGGTAACAATGAATGCGACCGCCAGAATAGACACCGGATAAAACAATGCTCCTTTGATCTTGGCCTTGATCGCGACGGTTTTTTCCTTGTAAATGGCCAGCCGCGTTAACAGGTCTTCCAGAATACCGGCCTGCTCACCGGCACCGACCAGATTGCAAAACAGCGGGTCAAAATACAGTGGATATTTTCGGAATGCCTGACTCATGCTTGTTCCGGTTTCGATATCGCCCCGAATATCCAGAATCAGTTTTGAAACCGACGGGTTGGTGTGACCTTTTCCGACGATATCAAAAGACTGAAGCAAGGGCACCCCTGCCTTCATCATCGTTGCCAATTGTCGTGTAAACAGCGCGATATCTTTTTCGGTGATCGCTTTGCCGGAGCTGAAGGATTTTTTCTTTATCTTGCTGACCAGTATGCCCTGCCGGCGTAACGTGGCGCTGACTATTGTTTCTCCACCAGCACGCATTTCCCCGCGCACCGGCTTACCGGCCTTGTCCTTACCTTCCCAGCTGTAAATTGTCTCTTTAACGGTCGCTTTTTTTTGGGCAGTTGCCATAATAAATTCCTGAGAGCAGTCGCTGTCGAATTGGTGGTTAGGTTCTGATTGATGAAAACTTATTACTCATTGGTACAGCCCAGGATTTCTTCCAGACTGGTAAGTCCCTGTTTGACCTTGATCAGCCCGGATTCCCGCAGTGTCCGGATACCTTCGCTGCGCGCCTGGTTTTCAATGTCGAGTGCGCTGCCGTGGGCAAGAATAATCCGTTCGATGTCTTCTGTAATGGGCATGATCTGATAAATACCAACGCGGCCTTTATAACCGGACCCGCTGCATCGCTCGCAGCCTACGGGTTGGTAGGGCGTCCATGTCCCGTCCAGCATGGACTCTTCAAAACCGGCATCTAGCAAAACCTGATCCAGAATCTGGAGGGGCTTTTTGCAGGTACAAAGGCGTCGTGCAAGTCGTTGTGCCGTGATCAGAATCACCGAAGATGCGATATTAAATGGCGCAACGCCCATGTTCATCAGACGTGTCAGGGTCGAAGGCGCGTCGTTGGTATGCAGTGTTGAAAACACCATGTGTCCGGTCTGCGCCGCTTTGATCGCAATGTCAGCTGTTTCCAGGTCGCGAATTTCACCGACCATGATGACATCAGGATCCTGACGCAGGAACGATTTCAGCGCTACGGGGAAGGTCAGTCCTGCCCGGTCATTGATGTTAACCTGATTGACCCCGGGTAAATTGATCTCGGCCGGATCTTCAGCTGTCGCGATATTGATACCGGGTTTGTTGATGACATTTAAACAGGTGTAGAGCGAAACGGTTTTACCTGAACCGGTAGGTCCTGTCACCAGCACCATGCCATACGGGCGCTGGATGGCATCGAGTAATATTGCTTTCTGATCGGCATCGTAACCCAAGGCATCGATACCCATCTGCGCCTGTGATCCGTCCAGAATACGCATCACCACTTTTTCGCCAAATAAGGTGGGTAACGTGCTGATACGGAAATCGATGGCGCGGGTCTGAGATATTAATAATTTCATCCGTCCATCTTGCGGGACCCGTTTTTCAGAAATATCAAGACGTGACAGCACTTTTATCCGGGAAACCAGTTTCTCCTTGATGGCCAGGGGGGGCTGGGCAACTTCGCGCAGTTCACCGTCGACCCGGAAACGGATGCGATAAAATTTTTCGAAAGGTTCGAAATGCAAATCCGATGCGCCCATGTTAATGGCGTCGAGCAATATTTTATTCAGGAACCGGACGATAGGTGCATCGTCAACCTCGGTTGTAGCGGCTTCGGCGGCGGTATTGCCTGCATCGGCTTCGCCAAAGTCGATCTCCATGTCATCGCCAATCAATTCATTCAGATTCTGTTCTGAAGTTTTGGACAGTTTGTCCAGCAATGCGACCAGTAAATCATGTTGAACGATGATAGGCTCAACAATGAGCTCGGTCTGGAATTTGATTTGGTCCAGCGCCTGGATATTGGTGGGATCTGAAATTGCGATGGATACTTTATTGCCTCGTTTGGCCAGTGCAATAATGCGTTGAGCATGCATTAATTTATGGTCAACAATTTTTTCAGGGAAAGAAGTTGCGCTGAAGGCATCAATATCCATCAGCGAATAGCCAAAGGTTTCTGAGCAGAAAACAGCAATTTCTTTAGCCTTGATCAAGCGGCTCTGTATCAGAGCATCAATAAAAGGAATTTTTTCGGACTGCGATTTCTTGAGGATGGGATCGATTTGCGCCATGGTAAGCCGATTTGCCTGGAGCAACGCGCGCGCCAGGCCAGAAATCGGGCTTTGAGTTGCTGGATTGGTAATTGCTTCGGCCATGGCGGAACAGTCCTGTGAGGAAATCTTCGAAGATGATGCATTGTGGAAGTAAATTTGTAAAGATTTGCTTGCAGTGTAAAGTAAAAATGTTTATTTTCGGTAACTAATGCATACAGTCAACCCTAAATCATTCATTTTGTTGATAAATTTTCACCACTTTAATTGACTGATTTTGAACCTGGATAATTTCCACAACACAATTTTTAATTTTCAGACTGACTTGTGCTTCGGGAATATCCTGCAAAATTTCCAGTAACAGTCCATTTAATGTCTTCGGACCGTCTACGGGAAAATCCAGGTGCAGCCGTTTGTTAATGTCGCGCAGGGTGGTGGTGCCTTCCAGCACGCACTGGCCATGCTGGTCCCAGTTGAACGCGTCTGCCCGGGCATCCCCCGGTACTGAGGTGGTGAACTCTCCTATCATCTCCTCAATAATATCGTCCAGAGTTACCAAACCTTGAACCTCGCCGTATTCGTCAATGATGATACCGAGTCGCTCGCGTTTTTCCTGAAAGTATTGAAGTTGCGTAAATACACCTGTGTCCTCGGGGATGAAATACGGTGGGGACAGCAAACCCCGGAAATCCTGAATGGTTAATTCATCCTGCTGATTCAGTAATGCGATCGCCTTCCGGACGTGCAGTATGCCGATGATGCGATTGATTTCACCTTCATAAACCGGCAATTTGCTGTGGTAGCAGGTAGTTAGCTGGTGTTTGATTTCTTCGACGGTCACGGAAAAATCCAGCGCTTCGATTTGCGAGCGCGGTGTCATGACGTCTTCGACAGAAATGCTTTCCAGATCGAACAGATTCAGCAGGATGCTTTTATGTTTTTGTGGAATGAAATTTCCGCCCTCCAGAATCATGGAGCGCAATTCTTCTGGAGACAGCCGGGTGTCCTGTGCCGAGTTGCCAGTCTTAATATGCAGAATTTTCAGGAAAGTGCTGACAAACAGGTTGACGAACCAGGTGACAGGCAGTCCGATAGTCATCAGCGGTTTCAATACAAAGCTGGCGGGAAGTGCTATGCGTTCCGGATAGGTGGCGCCAATTACTTTGGGAGATATTTCCGCAAAGATAATCAGTAAAAACGCGACGAATGCCGTAGCCAGGCTGATCACTTTATCGTTGTTGCCAAATGATGTAATCGCGATTGCAGTCACCAGGGCAGTGGTCAGCGCATTCAGCAGCGTGTTGGCAATCAGGATTACGGCGAGCAATTTTTCGACACGGTCCAAGAGCCATATCGTGGTAATGGCGTTTTTGTTGCCACGTTTGGCGAGGTGTCTGATCCGATGCCGATTGGCTGCCATCAACGCGGTTTCAGTCATCGAAAAAAATGCTGAGCAGAGTATCAGTCCAACCAATGTCAGGAATTGGACCCAGAGTGGAATATTATTCACGGTGACTGTGGGCCGGGGCGGTTAAATGGAGTGACCGGTTTAATGGTTACGGTCTACGGAAAAATGCGCCAGGTGGATCAGGGCATCTTTATAGTCATTGTCTGGCAACGAACTTAATGCTTCAATTGCCTGTTTGCATGCCAGTTCAGCCTTGCTGCGGCTGTATTCCAAAGCGCCGGATGTGGTAATTGCGCTCAGGATTTCATCAAATTTGTTGGTTTCGCCATTTTCTATGCATTCACGCACCAGGTTGCGCTGGTATTCCGACCCATGTTGCATCAGAAATATCAATGGCAGGGTTGGTTTGCCTTCGCGCAGATCGTCGCCCACATTTTTACCGATTTCAGCGGCATTTCCGGAATAATCCAGCACATCGTCGATTAGCTGAAATGATGTGCCCAGTGAGCGACCGTATTCAGCGGCAGCATCAATTTCTGATTCAGGCGCACCGGCAATTAACGCGCCCAGACTGGTCGCCGCTTCAAACAGTTTGGCGGTTTTGGAGCGGATAACCTGCAGATACCGCTCTTCGGAGACATCCGGATCATGCATGTTCAGCAGTTGCAGCACTTCGCCCTCGGCGATGACATTGGTTGCGTCTGCCAGGATATCCATGATGCGCATATTCTTCAGTCCAACCATCATCTGAAACGATCGGGTGTACAGGAAATCTCCGACCAGCACGGACGCCGCGTTGCCGAACAGTGCATTGGCAGTCTGCCTTCCTCTGCGCAGTGAGGACTCGTCGACCACATCGTCGTGCAGCAGAGTGGCGGTATGAATAAATTCAACAATTGCAGCCAGTGCGTGGTGTGCATTGCCCTGGAAGCCATGGGCGTTGGCAAAAAGGATGGCAAGCGCAGGTCGGATACGTTTGCCACCGGCGCTGATAATGTATTCGCCAACCTGTTTTACCAGTGGCACATCTGACTGCAGTTGGGTGCGTATCACTAAGTCAACAGCGTCCATATCCGACGCAATGATAGAGGTAACAGGAAGTTGGGCTTGTTGGTTTGTGGTGGCGGACAAAATATAACCTGCATCAGGAATCCAAGATGGGCGAAATTATACGACGCTTACCCGGACCTTATATTCCTTACGCGCAAATTCTCTTGTTTATTTCGCAGGAATGAACGGATTGATGACTGCATTACCTTTTCTGCAGCGACAGATCAATGTGTCATTAACAACAAACCTGAATTATGTTGGCAGATTGAAATGTCGCTTGACAACTATCGCAATTAAGCACAATAAATTTTGACTGGAATGTCCAATCTGTGTACAATCTAGGGCTTCCTTGAATTTTTGTTGGTTCTTGTCTGCTTTTCCAGGGGCCTGAAATGAAAGAGGAATTTAACAAGATTTTCACATTTTTGATGAGGTTTCATATGTACGCGGTCATAAAAACTGGTGGCAAACAATATAAAGTTGCTGCTGGCCAAAAACTTAAAATAGAACAGATACCAGCAGACATCGGATCCGAAATCACCATTGATCAAGTACTCGCCGTTGGCGAGGGAGATACTCTGAAAGTTGGGGCTCCATTGGTTGCAGGTGCTACGGTGATGGCTACGGTAGTGGCGCATGGTCGCCACGACAAGGTAACAATTTTCAAGATGCGTCGTCGTAAGCATTACCAGAAGCATCAAGGCCATCGCCAAAATTATACCGAGTTGCACATCGTTTCGATTAACGGTTAATTCCGTTTTAATCTGCACAGAGCAATCAATTTTCAGAATAGCAAGGAGTCTTAAATGGCACATAAAAAAGGCGGCGGCACCACGCGCAACGGTCGTGATTCCGAGTCGAAACGACTTGGCGTAAAAGTTTACGGTGGCCAATCAATTAACGCTGGCGGCATCATCATCCGTCAACGTGGTACTCGCGTTCATCCAGGTGAAAACGTTGGTATGGGCAAAGATCACACATTGTTCGCTTTGATTCCAGGTAAAGTACAGTTTGTAATCAAAGGTGCTCAACAACATCAATTCGCAACAGTCGTTCCTGCAGCTGCGTAATTGTAGTTTTGTAATGTTAGTGTGACGCGCCAGTATCGCGTCACATGCCAGGCTGAACTCTTGTGGCTTATCCAATAAGTGCTTAGCCTTTGGCAATACAAAGGCTCTACCGTCGGTAGAGCTTTTTTTATGGCATTTTTATAAATCAGCATCTATTGTAGATTTATAAAAGTGCCTTTTTTGATTGGGCAGTGGAAGGACGTAAAGATGAAATTTATTGATGAAGCGCGGATTGAAGTTGTGGCTGGTGATGGTGGTAACGGGATTGCGTCGTTTTGCCGGGAAAAATTTCGGCCATTTGGCGGGCCGGACGGCGGCGATGGTGGTAAAGGCGGCAGTATTTTCGCTGTAGCCGATCGCAATATCAATACGCTGGTCGATTTCCGTTTTTCCAAATTGCATATGGCTAAGCGGGGCGAAAACGGTCGTGGTGCAGATTGTTATGGCAAGGGTGCGGACGATGTATTTTTGCGGATGCCAGTCGGCACACTGATTTTTGATCGTAATACCGAAGAATTAATTGCCGATCTGACCGAGCACGGGCAGGAAGTTCTGTTGGCCAAGGGTGGAGACGGCGGATGGGGTAATATTCATTTCAAAACTTCGACCAACCGCGCGCCACGTCAGCATGGTAATGGCAAAGAAGGTGAGCGTCGCGAATTGCGTCTGGAATTGAAAGTGCTGGCCGATGTCGGCTTGCTGGGTATGCCCAATGCCGGCAAGTCCACTTTTATTACTGCGGTATCCAACGCCCGTCCAAAAATTGCCGACTACCCATTTACGACGCTGCACCCGAATCTGGGTGTCGTTCGAGTCAGTCACGAAAAAAGTTTTGTGATCGCGGATATCCCAGGTTTAATTGAAGGGGCTGCAGAAGGAGCAGGATTGGGGCATCAATTCTTACGGCATCTGCAACGTACTGGACTACTTTTGCATATCATCGATTTTTCACCATTTGATGATGTCGATCCGGTGAAAGAAGCCAAGGCGCTGGCCCAGGAATTGCGTAAATACGACGAAAGTTTATATGACAAGCCTCGCTGGCTGGTGTTGAATAAACTCGACATGGTACCGGTTGATGAAAGAAAAAAGCGCGTGAAAGATTTTTTAAAGCGTTTATCCTGGAAAGGTCCGGTATTTGAAATCTCGGCCCTGAATCGGGAGGGGTGTGAGGATCTGGTTCATGCGATTTATTCTTATCTTGCAGAAAAGCGGGTTGAAGAAAATCGTTCTGAAGAAACGAATATGGAAGAATCTGCGCATGGTGTTTTATCGATAGAACCAGATGATCCTCGTTTCAAAATTATTGGTTAAAGATGGCGAAAGTCCGTGCAGTGTTTTCACAAGAAACCAGACATGGTGTTTTGTAACATGCTTATTAAAATAAGTATCAGACAAACAGAATAGTAATTAAAATTGCATCGTTTGAACTTGTTGAGATAGGCGCGCGCATGAGTACCAGGCTGCAGGAAAGTAAACGGTTAATTATTAAAGTTGGTTCGTCACTGGTTACCAATGATGGGCGGGGTTTGGATCATGCGGCGATTCAAAACTGGGCCGCACAGATTGCTGCCCTGCGAAATTTGGGCAAAGAAGTGGTGTTGGTCAGTTCGGGTGCGATTGCCGAAGGAATGCTGCGACTGGGGTTTGCAAAACGACCCACCGAAATCGATGAATTGCAGGCCTGTGCAGCAGTAGGACAAATGGGGCTGGCGCAAATTTATGAAACCAGTTTTCGCCAGCATAATCTAGGCACCGCCCAGGTTCTGCTTACCCATGCCGATCTGGCTGATCGGGAGCGTTATCTGAATGCCCGTTCCACACTGCGTACATTGCTGCGATTTGGTATTGTGCCCATCATCAATGAAAACGATACGGTAGTTACCGACGAAATTAAGCTCGGTGATAACGATACGCTGGGTGCGTTGGTTGCGAACCTGATTGAAGCTGATGCCTTAATTATTCTGACCGATCAGTCCGGATTGTTCGATGCTGATCCCCGCAAAAATCCCGACGCCAAATTGATATGTCAGGCCGATGCCGGCGACCCCAAACTGGAAATTATGGCCGGCGGCGCTGGCAGCAGTATAGGGCGTGGGGGCATGCTGACAAAAATTCTGGCAGCCAAGCGGGCGGCCAATTCAGGTGCGCATACCATTATTGCGTGGGGACGGGAACCAGAAGTGCTGGTCCGGCTGGCGCAGGGAGAGCTGATCGGTACCCATCTGGTGGCCCAAACTGCGCCTTTGGCAGCACGCAAACAATGGCTTCAGGATCATTTGCAAACTGCGGGTCACTTTATCCTGGACGACGGTGCCGTCACCAAGCTGGTTAACGAAGGCAAGTCGCTGTTGCCGATAGGCGTTGTCGACGTGTTGGGAGAGTTTGGTCGAGGTGCGGCGGTAACCTGCCTGAACCGCGCTGGCGTCGCAATTGCCCGTGGACTAACCAACTATTCGAGCAGTGATGCCCGTCGAATCCGGCGTCACGCCTCCTCGGAAATCGCGGAAATATTAGGATTTATTGAAGAAGCCGAACTGATACACCGAGATAATCTGGTCTTGCTGAATTAACAGTGCTAAAACTTATTTTTCTGGATCATCAAGTGCTTTTTTGGATTCAATCCTTCTGACAATGGTTGCCTCTTTGCCCGCGACAGTACCACCGGAGCAAAAATATCCGTTGGCCAGGCTGGCGTGTTGCGTATTCATGCCTCTGATATAGATAGCCGACCATTCAGGTGTGCGTGTCAAAGTCCAGGTCCCGTCTTTATTCCCGATTGCATAAATAATTTTTTGCCGATTGCTGCAGCGTATCCCTTCGTAGCTGAGATTTACCGCTCCCTGCTGACTGATGGCTTTTAAGGTATAGCGGACTTCGTTATCGGGTCCTGACTGAATGCTGATGGAATCCGGGTCGATGGCAAAAGTCAGCTGTTGGCTCGAATAAAAATCAAGAAAACGATGTGCGGCGGCGGGCAAAGTAATTGCTGCAGGCTCAGCAGTAGTTGCAGGCTTTTCCTGGCAATGGCCCGTAATCGTGGCGATTAACCCGCCAATGATGATGGCGACATACTTCAATTTATCTGAATTGATTTTATTCACCTGCTTTATTGACCGGTTCGACAATAATTGAAACAACTTCACTTTTATTGACGGTGTTTTCCTGTTGATGAGTTGCCTGATGTTGTCGCAGGTAGCGTCCGGTGTGACGCGGTTTGGACTTGTCGGGACGAGCTAAAAAACGTGACAGTTCCTGAAGGGCCAGCTGATACACTTCACGTTTAAATTCAATTACCATATCTAACGGCACCCAGTAATCATGCCAGCGCCAGGCGTCAAATTCAGGGTGAGTTGAAGCACGCAAATTCACGTCACAGTCCCTGCCAGTCATCCGGAGCAAAAACCAGATCTGTTTCTGTCCCCGATAGTGACCTCGAATGTCGCGCTTAATGAAATGATCAGGCACTTCATAGCGCAGCCAGTCGCGTGTGCGGCCGATGACTTTGACGTGCTGGGGTAATAGTCCGGTTTCTTCCTCGAGTTCACGGAACATGGCCTGTTCCGGCGTCTCACCGTATTTAATGCCACCCTGTGGAAATTGCCAGGAATGTTCGCGCACCCGTTTGCCCCACCATACTTCGTTCGTAGGGTTGAGCAGAATGATGCCTACGTTTGGCCTAAAGCCTTCACGATCAAGCATGATGTCCTCAAAACTTTCTGCGACGTCTGCACAAACCACTTGTAGTTCAGTAAAAATCTCTCAAAACAGCAGATTTAGTGAGAGATTCGAGCAAAAATCTGTAAACAATGGGTGCATACGTCAACTAATCCTTTAAAATTGGACTGATTATAACCTCCTCTATTTAAAAAGAACTCATTGTTATGCGCGCAACCCGATTTTTTATTTCAACCTTAAAAGAAGCCCCGGCCGACGCCGAAATTATTAGCCATAAATTAATGATGCGGGCCGGCCTGATCAAACGTCTGGGCTCAGGAATTTATAACTACATGCCTATGGGTCTGCGGATAATTCGAAAGGTTGAAGCGATAGTGCGGGAAGAAATGAATCGTGCCGGTGCAATTGAGATGTTGATGCCAGTCGTGCAACCCGCTGAACTGTGGCAGGAAACCGGCCGTTGGCAAAAGTACGGCCCTGAGCTGTTACGAGTCAAAGACCGGCATGGTCGCGATTTTATTATTCAACCTACCTCCGAAGAAGTCATTACCGATGTCGCGCGTTCTGATATTAAATCCTATCGTCAGTTGCCTATTAATTTTTACCACATTCAAACCAAATTCCGGGATGAGCGTCGCCCTCGCTTTGGTTTGATGCGGGGACGCGAATTTACGATGAAAGATGCCTACTCGTTTGACCGCGATGTGGCCGGACTCGAAAAATCGTACAAAATCATGTTCGATGCCTACGTGCGAATCTTTCAGCGTTTCGGACTGCAATTCCGTGCCGTGGCTGCGGACAATGGTTCGATAGGCGGTACCGGTTCACATGAATTCCACGTGATCGCCGATACTGGGGAAGACGCGCTGGTCTACTGTCCAACTTCTGATTACGCGGCCAACATGGAAGCCGCAGAAGCTTTGCCGCTGACGGCAGCGCGCGCCGCTCCGACCCAACCATGTATTAAAGTGGCCACACCAGGCATGAGCAAGTGCGAGCAGGTGGCAGAGCTGCTTAAAATCAGTCTGCAGCAAACGGTCAAATCCGTGGTGCTCACTGTTGACCCGAGTGAGGACGGCAAAGTTAAGAAACAGATCTGGCTGTTATTGTTGCGCGGTGATCATGAAATGAATGAAATCAAGGTCAGCAAAATCGCTGGTCTGCACAATTCGCGCATGGCGTCTGAGGAAGAAATCATAGAAAGCTTCGGATGTGTGCCTGGTTATCTGGGGCCTGTTGCCACCAAATTGCCTGTCAACGTCGTCGTCGACCGTAGCGTCGCCATGATGAATGACTTTGTCTGCGGTGCCAATGAAGCCGGTTTTCATTTGACCGGTGTGAATTGGGAGCGTGATTTACCGTTATCGCTGGTCGCAGATATTCGTAATGTGCAGGCCGGTGACCCCTCACCAGACGGCAAGGGTGTTCTGGCGATACAGCGCGGCATAGAAGTCGGCCACGTTTTTCAGTTGGGCACCTCTTATTCCGAATCGATGAAGGCCACTTATCTGGACGAAAACGGCAAGCCACAACTGCTGCAAATGGGCTGTTATGGGATTGGAATCACCCGGATTCTCGGCGCGGCGATCGAACAGAACTTTGATGACAAAGGCATAGTCTGGCCAACTGCGCTGGCGCCGTTTTCTGTAGTTTTATGTCCCATGGGTTATGACCGCAGCGAGCAGGTCAAGGCCGAGACCGAGAAATTATATGCGGCTCTGCAGGATGCCGGTTTAGACGTCATTCTTGACGATCGCGGCGAGCGCCCAGGCGCAATGTTCGCGGACTGGGAGTTAATTGGCGTGCCGCACCGGATAGTGATCGGTGAGCGCGGATTAAAAGAAGGTAATCTGGAATATCAGGGACGCCGTGAAACTGCGGCGAGTGCCGTGCCGGTCTCTGACATCGTTAACTTCATACGCGATAAGCTGAGCGCATGAGGTGCGCTGACAAACGTCGCCTTTTCTTTTATTTTTCAGCACTGACAGCATGAAAGACTTTACTGTAAATAAGACGCTGTTCTTTGTTTTGTTTTTGATGGTTGGCCAGGTATCGGCTGGCAATCAAAAAGAAGAAGCATTGGCCGACTCTGTGCGACTGGCTTTATCCAAGGCGGTCGTTGACACCAGACCACCCAAACCGAGTTTTACTGCAATAGAAGATCGCTTAAGTTATTTGCAGTGGTTGGGCGAAATGTCGCAGCGCCTCAAAAAGAAAATACCGGACAATCTGACTCGAGTCGAATTTTTGGAAACCACCTGGTATGAAGCCAAACGGGCCGGACTGGATCCGGCCATGGTGTTGGGCCTGATTCAGGTGGAATCAGCATTTCGAAAATATGCGACATCGATAGTTGGGGCGCGTGGCCTGATGCAGGTCATGCCATTCTGGTCGAAAGTAATTGGTGATAATGATGCGCAAAAACTGTTTAACATGACGACCAATTTGCGCTATGGCTGTTCCATTCTGCGCATGTATATCGATATGGAAGGTGGCAACCTTTATATGGCCCTGGGTCGATACAACGGTAGCCGAGGTCAGGCTGAGTATCCCAATATGGTTTTAGCTGCGTGGAAAAAATGGGAATATAAAGCCCCGGCAACCGGCAGCTCATGAAGCCGGAGAGAAGGAAGAAGTACAAACAAAAACGCCCGCGCGATGCGGGCGTTTTTGTTTAGGGCGTTGCCCCAAGAATTAAGACAAGTGAGCAGAAATGAGTTTGGTCATTTCAAACATGGATACTTGCTTTTTACCGCCAAACACAGCAACCAACTTTGCATCGCCATTGATCATGCGTTTGTTTGCTTCGTCTTGCAGTTTGTTCTTTTTGATGTATTCCCAGATTTTCTTGGTTACTTCAGTACGTGGCAGTGGTGCTGCGCCAATTACTGCAGCCAGGGCTGGAGATAAATTCATTGGTTTCATGAAAGCGGTATTTGCCTTCTTTACTGCTGGCGCTTTTTTCACTACTGCTTTAGCTGGAGCCGCCTTTTTGGCTGGCGCTGCTTTTTTAGCTGGAGCTGCTTTGGCTGGCGCTGCTTTTTTCACCGCTGCTACTGGCTTTTTAGCTGCCGCCTTGGCGACTGGTTTTTTTGCTGCTGCAGGTTTTTTGGCTGCTGCTGCAGGTTTTTTGGCTGTTGCCATTGTTAAGCCTCCTAGAGAAATTTAAAAGAAATCTGGTTTTAAAATACGCGATAAAAAATTACCACCCGTCACGCAGTGCTTATAGTGGTGGGGATTTATTTGCTATGCAAGCGTTTTTTAAGATTTTTGTGCGTATTTTTCACTGATTGGTGACCCGTGCTGTATTTATGCTTAAAAAATGCGCATTTTCTCTATGAGAAAGCGAATTTTTTTGATTACCGGTTGGGCATCATTCCCTTCATGCTGCGCATCATTTTCATCATGCCTCCACCTTTTAATTTCTTCATCATCGATTGCATCTGCTCAAATTGTGCCAGCATCCTGTTCACTTCCTGAATCTGTACGCCGGCACCGGTGGCGATCCGGCGTTTTCGGGAGGCCTTGATCAAATCAGGTTTGGCGCGTTCCAGCGGGGTCATCGAATTGATGATGCCTTCCATGCGCCGCACCTGCTTTTCTGCCATGCCAAGGTTTGCACCACTGGCAGCCTGCTGCATCTGAGCCGGAAGTTTATCCAGCAGTCCTGCCATTCCGCCCATTTTTTTCATTTGCGAGATCTGTGCCTTGAAATCGTTGAGATCAAATTTGCCGCCGGTTTTAATCTTGTTCGCGAGATCCTGCGCTGCCGAGACATCGATATTTTTTTGCGCTTCTGCCACCAGTGCCAGAATGTCGCCCATGCCGAGAATGCGATTGGCCATGCGGCTGGCATCAAAAGCCTCCAGTCCGTCCATCTTTTCCGAAACGCCAGAAAATTTGATCGGCACACCGGTTATATGGCGTACCGACAATGCGGCACCACCTCTTGAGTCGCCATCCAGCTTGGTTAATATGATGCCGGTTAATGGCAACGCGTCATGGAAGGCCCGGGCGCTATTGACGGCATCCTGTCCGACCATGGCATCGACCACGAAGAGAGTTTCGATGGGTTTGACCGCGGCATGCACTGCGGCGATTTCTTCCATCATCGCTGCATCAATACCAAGCCGTCCTGCCGTGTCGATGATGAGTATGTCGTGATGATGTTTCTTCGCAAAATCGAGTGCCGCCAGCGCGATCTCTACCGGCCTGTCGCTGGTCAGACTGGGGAAGAAATCAGCGCCGACCTGTTCGGTAACGCTTTTAAGTTGGGCAATCGCGGCCGGACGATACACGTCGGTGGAGACGGTCAGTACTTTTTTCTTGTAATTGTCACGCAAAAATTTTGCCAGCTTACCCGCGCTGGTTGTTTTACCCACCCCCTGCAAACCTGCCATCAAAATGATGGCAGGAGGTTGAGTGGCAAAGTTAAGCGCAGAAGCGTTTGGTCCGAGATCTGCACCCATCAGGGCTGCCAGCTCTTTTTGTACCACGCCGACCAGCGCCTGACCTGGTGTCAGCGATGAAATGACTTCTTCGCCCAGCGCCTTTTCTTTTACCTTGGCGATAAATTCACGCACGGCAGGCAATGCAACGTCAGCCTCCAGTAATGCCAGCCTGACTTCGCGCAACATGTCTGCTGTATTGGATTCGGTCAGGCGCGCTTCGCCGCGCATGGTTTTGACGACCTTGGCAAGTCGTTGGGTGAGATTATCTAACATGGGAATGAGTTTCTGTGAGTGGTGGATGCAGGCAGCAAACCAGCATTTTACCTGATGGCGCTGCGCAGGGCTCAGGTCAATGTCACCGGTCGGAATAAAAAACCGGAACCGCCATTATCGGTTTGTCTGCCATTCTTCATGCATTACCAAAAAAATAACCACGGACTTACCGGTAGCTGTGAACTAAATATGCATAAATTATTGCAAGAACAAGGTTGTTGTGGTTACATTCATGCGCTGCTCACACTGTAGACTGAATTCATGCAAACCTATTTGACTGTTGCCGCCGCATTGCTTTACGCAAGCTGCCTGTTTCTGCCATCCCGCGGACGATGGCTTATTTCCCTGGTCATCGTGCTTGGCTGGTGCGCCCATGGCGCTGCGTTGTGGCTTGAAGTGAGTTCGCCGGTCGGAATCCGGCTTGGTTTTGCGATGATGTTGTCGAGCGCATTGTGGATATCGGTATTGGCCTACTGGCTGGAAAACTGGAAATTGCCATTGGACGGACTGCGACTTTTGCTTCTGCCAGGTGCTGCGATCCAGGTTTTATTACCCTTGTTTTTTCCGGGGCAGCTCATCTCTATTGCTGACAAATCCGTCTGGTTTCCCTGGCATATCGCGATTGCGCTTTTGGCATACAGCACGCTTACTATTGCAGCTTTCCATGCCGTTTTGATGGCATTGCAGGAAGCGCGGCTGCGTAATCGGAGCCCACTGTTTTCGTCAGGATGGCTGGGCGCGGTACTTGAACGATTGCCGGCGTTACTGCTGATGGAGCGAATTTTGTTCCGGCTGGTACTGATCGGCTTTATTTTTTTAAGCCTGACTGTGATTTCCGGCCTGGTTTTTTCCCGCGACATATTTGGTGTCGCTTTCAAGTGGGACCATAAAACGGTGTTTACCCTGCTGTCCTGGCTGTTGTTCGGAACTTTGCTGGGAGGGCGGCAATGGCGTGGATGGCGCGGAAAAACCGCACTAAGCCTGACCCTGTCCGGATTTGCCACGCTGTTGCTGGCCTATGTTGGAAGCCGGTTTGTCCTCGAAGTGATTCTGCACCGGAGTTTTATATGAGGTTGCTGATCTGGTTAGCACTGGCACTGATCGTCTATTTTGCGATTCGCAGCAAGATTCGGAGTATGCGCGAAGAAATGCATGCAAGCGTCAAATCTGAATTTGAGGCAGCCTCAGCGAGCCAGAATCAGCAGCGTGCAGCCGTCCCGGCTGAAAATATGGTGGCCTGTGGATATTGCCAACTTTATTTGCCTGCTTCTGAGGCGATTCATTTGCAGACTCCAACCTCTGCGCAGTTCTTTTGCTGTGAAGAACACCTGAGAATGCACGCAACCCAGCCCGGCACCTCAAATAAGAATTCCACGCATGAATAGCAGTAATCCTCAAAACCCCAATGAAACTTTATGGCGCTCACTGACAACGCTCTGTTATATCAGGGTGGTTATCGCGCTCATACTGCTCAGCCTGGTCGGGATCAATAACAGCAAATACATCTGGTCAATCGCGCCAGGTATCTACCGAAATATTTGCCTGGTTTACCTGATTGGCTCTGTCGTATTTGTTGTACTGCAAATGAAGCTCAGACACTATTTTTTGTGGCAACTCAGCGAGCAGGCAACTTTTGATGTCATCGTTATTTCGGTACTGTTTTTTTTCGCTGGCGGGGTCAACAGCAGCGTCGTGATCCTTTATCTGTTTCCACTGGCAAGTTGCGCCATTCTGGCACCTTTAACCTGGGCGCTGTTTCTGGCATCGCTGGTGGCGATATACATGATTGCGGTCAGTTCCGTTGCGGGCTTTGTTTCGGGTTCAGAACTGGCCATGTCAGGCGCCGGGCTGTATGGTGCCGTTTTTCTGACGATGGTCTATATTGTTAATCGATTAGCGAATCGATTGATCCAACAGGAAGAAATCGCGATCCAGCATCAAAAAAATTTAGTCGTTCAGCAAAAAATAAATAATCTGGTCGTCGCCGACATGGGAGATGGCATCCTGGTGGTAGATGCGACTACCCTGGTACATACCTGCAACCCGTCCACTCAGGCGATGCTGGGCATTGTGATCAGCCCGGGACTGACCAAATTAAGTGAAGTGCCAAGCCTGCAGCCAATAGCGGATGCTTTTTTTTCGTGGTCGATTCATGTCCCTGATATTGATCATGGCTGGGTTGATACGATAGCCTTTGCAGCGTTGCCGGAAGATGCTTCACAGAGCAGCACGGTGCTGGTTAAGGGTATCAGGCATGACGTCATTACCCATTTAAAACTCAGGTTCGTGAATGTGGGAACGGAATCTGGCGGCGGTGATGAGCGCTTCATCATCTTTTTGCAGGACGCATCAGAAATTGAAAATCAGGCACAACAACTGAAACTGGCTTCGATGGGGCGATTGACGGCCAGCATCGCGCATGAAGTCAGAAATCCGTTGTCATCCATTTCTTATGCGGCCGGACTGCTTGGGGAATCTGATCTCAGTCCGGAACAGGGCGTGCGGCTGGTCAAAATTGTCAATGACAATGTCTTTCGCCTTAATCAGCTGATTGAAGATATATTGCGCTTGTCCCGAAAGGCACAAATCAACAATGACCCGTTTTTTCTCAAACCCATGCTGCAGGAAATTCTGCAGGAATTTCAGGAAACCCATGGTTTGTTACCCGATGTATTCCTGCTGAATGCACCGGATAAATTGATGATACGGTTCGATCCGTTACACTTGCGTGAAATTGTCGTTAATCTGTTGACCAACGCTATTCGCTATGCCAGCGGCTCGCCGGGCAGTATTCAACTGTTTATCGTCGACGAACTGGAAGATCAGCTTGAACTGCATGTTCGGGATGATGGTCCGGGAATAACCGCCGAGGTGCGGGCGCATCTGTTTGAACCGTTTTACACCACTTCAAGTCGTGGGACCGGACTGGGGTTATATATGGCACGTGAGCTGTGTCTGAATAATGGTGCTTTGCTGGACTATGAATATCGGGTCGTGGAAAAAGAACTGAATAACGCCATGACCGCCCGATCTCACGGCCGGTTTGTAATTACGTTTGTTAAACCTAAATAAAGTATGATTCCCAACAAAAATTCCGCTACAGGTTCAGGCCCGCCACGCATTCTGGTGGTCGACGATGAAGCACATATTCGTGAGTTACTTGAAATCACCCTGATCAAAATGGGCATGGATGTCGACAGCGCCGAGAGTCTGGCACAGGCCCGAAAGTATTTTGACCAACATAATTATTCGCTGGTACTGACCGATATGCGACTTCCCGATGGACTCGGCCTGGAGTTCGTGGAAGAAGTGGCCAGGAGCAGCAAAAATACGCCGATAGCCGTGATCACCGCGTTTGGCAGCACTGATAATGCCGTGATAGCGTTGAAGGCGGGGGCCTTTGATTATGTTTCCAAACCAGTATCGTTAGATCAACTCAGAAAACTGGTGAACTCGGCCCTGCAGGTCAATCAAAATAAGAACCATCTGAACCCAACTCACGACAGCGGGTCGCGTATGTTGGGGCAGTCACAGGTATTGCAGAACTTGCGCAGCCAGATTGAAAGACTGGCGCGCAGTATGGCACCGGTCTCGATTTGGGGAGAATCTGGCAGCGGCAAAGAATTGGCGGCGCGGGAAATTCATGCGCAAAGCGCCAGATCGGGTAAGCCGTTTATTGCTGTCAATTGTGGCGCTATTCCTGAAGCCCTGATGGAAGCCGAGTTCTTCGGTTATCGCAAGGGCGCGTTCACGGGTGCGAGTGAAGAAAGAGAAGGTTTTTTTCAGGCGGCCAACGGCGGCACGCTGATGCTCGATGAGGTTGCCGATTTGCCCTTGCCCATGCAGGTGAAATTGTTGCGCGCTATTCAGGAGCGGGCAGTGCGAAAAATTGGCGCGACCGTAGAAGAAACAGTTGACGTGCGCATCATCAGTGCCACCCATCAAAACCTGGAAGAGTGTGTTGCTAATAAACGGTTTCGCCAGGATTTGTACTATCGACTCAATGTCATTGAGCTGAAATTGCCGTCACTGAGGCAGCGCCGCGATGATATTGAACTATTGGCTACCAAAATTTTACACAGGCTCTCAGGCAAGCCGGTCGAGTTGGCACCAGATGCATTGGCCGCGTTACTCAATTACGACTTCCCAGGAAATGTGCGCGAACTGGAAAATATTCTGGAACGTGCTCTTGCGTTTGCGAATGACGGCGTCGTGCAGTTATCGGATCTGGCGTTGAAGAACACGAAATCGGCTAATTTAACCGACCATTTCCCAATCGAAGAAACCGATGAGATCGATTTCAATTCAGGCGCAGCGCCTGCACCAGAATCTGGCGACAGTCCGGCATTGTCGGAGCAGGTAGTCGACAATCCTGTCTCTGCTCCGAAAATTTCGGTCGAAGTGAGTGAGGAATTGCCGAAATCTCTGCCGGCTTACCTGGAGCAGGTTGAACGGGAAATTATTTTACGGGCGTTGCAAAAAACACGCTATAACAAAACCCAGGCGGCCGAACTGCTGGGCGTGAGTTTTCGGCAGCTGCGCTATCAGATACAAAAATTAAAGATCGATGAATCAGAATGAGATCGTCTGCTTCTACGTCTACCTCTAAAGCCATGCAGCCGGGTGGTTGGTTGGAAGCAGCCCGACAAATCCGCTCCCCCAATTGTGATGCGCGGCCGGCCGACTGCCAGACTGAATTGCTGGTTATCCACGCTATCAGTCTGCCTCTGGGCCAATTTTCCGGACCTGGTACTGTCTCTTATATAGCTGATTTATTTCTGAATCAGCTCGACTGCGAGGCCCATCCCGATTTCGATCAGCTCAGGGGTGTGCGCGTTTCTGCACATTTCCTGATCCAGCGCGATGGCAGTCTGGTCCAGTTTGTGGGAGCAGGTCAGCGTGCCTGGCATGCCGGGGTCTCGCAATTTATGGGACGGGCTGCCTGCAATGATTTTTCAATCGGCATTGAACTCGAAGGCAGTGATTTTGTTCCGTTCGAAGCAGCGCAATATGAAACGCTGGTCGATTTAACCCAACTTCTCTGCCAGCATTACCCCATTCACCATATCGTTGGTCATCAGGATATTGCGCCAACCAGAAAAACCGACCCCGGTCCTTTTTTTGACTGGACGTTGTATCAAAATCTGTTGCGCCAGCGGTTCCCGTTAGTGCTTGCTAACGCTGCGATACACAGTCACGCTGTGCGTTAAAAAAGTCAATTGTCACAGTAAATATATTGGCGACAAATTAAAAATAAATAAATCAAAAAGCGATTGCATTGTAAAATGCACGGCACTAGAATTAGTCGAAATTATGGCGCGACTTACTAGATATAGTGTTTTTCTGTGTAAATGTAGAAAAACGCCACTCACCATAAAAGGGATAGTTTTACGGTGGTTGCACTTAATTTTGGCTTATAAATCATGTCTGTAGCTTTCTTCTCTGAGCAATGCCGGCACTGAATTCCGTAAGCAAAAATCAATCTAAAATTAATTAAAAAATTCAAATGTCACAGGTTCCCTGTGCCATTTCCACACTGACTCCGGAGGCCACTATGCACTCTTCTATTGAACAATCCACACCAACATCGATCCATCCAACCCAGGCCGGGTCAGTTGGAATCAACCCTTTGGAGCCGTCCGCCAGTTATACCGAATACCGCATCATCCGACGCAATGGCGCCGTGGTCAGTTTTGAGCCGTCCAAGATCGCGATTGCTCTGACCAAGGCATTCCTGGCAGTCACAGGCGGTCAGGGTGCAGCATCCGCGCGGGTTCGTGAACTGGTCGAGCAATTGACTGCCAGCGTTGTCAGTGCGCTGATTCGTCGTCAGCCGAATGGCGGAACTTTCCATATTGAAGACGTCCAGGACCAGGTCGAACTGGCTTTGATGCGTTCCGGTGAACACGATGTGGCGCGCGCTTATGTGCTGTATCGCTTCAAGCGTATGGAAGAACGCCGTGTTCAGCTCGACGCGACCCATACTGAAAAAGATAACTCGACTCAATTGCAGGTTCTGGTCAATGGCCAGAGCCAGCCACTGGATGTGCAGCAGGTGCGCAATCTGATCAGCGCAGCCTGTGTCGGCCTCAACGACCTGGTCGATGCGGAAGCCATCCTGACCGAAACCCTGAAAAATCTGTACCACAATGTCCCGGTCGAAGAATTGCATAAATCGGCGATTCTGGCTGCGCGCGCAATGATGGAAAAAGAGCCGGCTTACAGCCAGGTTACCGCCCGCCTGCTGCTGCATACGATACGCAGCGAAGTGTTTGGCTCAGAAGTACATCAGAACGACGCCGCTGAACGATATGTCAGCTACTTCCCGGAATTTATCAAAAAAGGTATCAAGGCTGAGCTGCTCGATGTCCGTCTGGCTGAATATGACCTGGCCAAACTGGCCGAAGCACTGGTTGCGGATCGTGATCTGCAGTTCGGATACCTCGGTCTGCAGACTTTATACGACCGTTACTTCTTGCATATTGAAGGATCGCATATCGAACTGCCGCAGGTGTTTTTCATGCGTGTAGCGATGGGCCTGGCCTTAAATGAAATCGACCGTACCGGTCGCGCCATTGAGTTCTACAACCTGTTGTCCAGTTTTGATTTCATGAGTTCGACACCGACGCTGTTCAATTCCGGCACACTGCGTTCGCAATTGTCTTCCTGCTATCTGACGACTGTGTCGGATGACCTCGAAGGGATTTACGAAGCGATCAAGGAAAATGCCCTGCTGGCCAAATACGCCGGCGGGCTGGGAAATGACTGGACTCCGGTCCGCTCACTCGGCGCGCATATCAAGGGAACCAACGGTAAGTCTCAGGGCGTCGTGCCATTTCTGAAAGTGGTGAATGACACGGCAGTAGCGGTCAATCAGGGCGGCAAACGCAAGGGCGCAGTCTGCGCTTACCTGGAAACCTGGCACATGGATGTCGAGGAATTCCTCGAGCTGCGTAAAAATACGGGTGACGATCGTCGTCGTACTCACGACATGAACACTGCGAACTGGATCCCCGATCTGTTCATGAAGCGTGTCATGGAAAAAGGCGAATGGACTCTGTTCTCACCGTCCGATGTCACCGATCTGCACGATAAGTACGGTCGGGCCTTTGAAACAGCCTATGTTGCCTATGAAGCCAAAGCGGCTCGTGGTGAAATCAAGGTATTCAAAAAAGTGCAGGCGCTGGACCTGTGGCGCAAGATGCTGTCGATGCTGTTTGAAACCGGGCATCCATGGATTACCTTTAAAGATCCTTGCAATATCCGCTCACCGCAGCAACATGTGGGCGTGGTCCACTCCTCAAACCTGTGCACCGAAATCACCCTCAATACCAACGATAAGGAAATCGCCGTATGTAACCTGGGTTCGGTGAACCTCCCGGCGCACATGAAGGACGGCCAGCTGGATCATGTTAAATTGCAAAAAACCGTGCGTACGGCGATGCGCATGCTCGATAACGTGATCGATATCAATTACTACGCAGTGAAAAAAGCACGCGAGTCCAATCTGAAGCATCGTCCGGTAGGCATGGGCATCATGGGCTTTCAGGATTGCCTGCACATGATTCGCAAGTCGTACGCTTCTCAGGAAGCCGTGCAGTTTGCCGATACGTCGATGGAAGCAGTTTGCTATTACGCCTACCTGGCTTCCACCGAGCTGGCCGAAGAGCGCGGTCCGTACAGCAGTTATCGCGGCTCATTATGGGATCGCGGCATCCTGCCACAGGACAGCCTGAAAATGCTGGCTGAAGAGCGCGGCGGTTATTTGGAAGTCGACAGCAGTGAATCCATGGACTGGAGCCTGGTACGGAACCGGATCAAACAGTTCGGTATGCGTAATTCCAACTGTGTGGCGATTGCACCGACTGCCACCATTTCCAACATCATCAATGTATCGGCCTGTATTGAACCGACTTACCAGAACCTGTACGTCAAATCCAACCTCTCAGGTGAATTCACTGAAATCAATGAATATCTGGTGCGTGATCTGAAGAGTCGCGGCATGTGGGATGAAGTCATGATCTCGGATCTGAAGTATTTCGACGGCAGCCTGGCCAAGATCGATCGCATTCCGGCTGACCTGCGGGAACTGTATGCCACGGCGTTTGAAGTTGACACCATCTGGACGATTGAAGCGGCAGCGCGTCGTCAAAAATGGATTGACCAGGCGCAGTCGTTAAACATTTATATGGCCGGCGCATCGGGCAAGAAGCTGGATGAGACTTACAAAACCGCGTGGTTGCGTGGCTTAAAAACCACATATTATCTGCGCACCATCGGCGCGACGCACACTGAAAAATCAACCTCCAAAACCGGCGCATTAAATGCGGTTGCGGTGGATGGTGCACAGGGATCGATGATGAGTTCGGCCGGCGCAGTGGCCAACTCGGTGGCCACCTCCATGGCCAGCTTTGCCGGCATCAGCAGCACCGATGCAACACCGGAACCTGATGGTCCGGCCTGCATGCTGCGTCCGGGTGACGATGGATTTGAAGAATGCGAAGCCTGCCAATAAAAGCAGTTCAGGCAGATTAATGAAAAAAAAGGAATATAAAAATGCTCTCATGGGATGATGAAGTAAGCGCCTCTGGCGCAGCAAAACTGGCACCGGTAATGCCAGTGCTGCACACCACGCGCGCACCGGAACAACTGTTCGCACCAGTCACGGCACCGAATAAAAATGAAGTGCCAGCCGAAGCCGAACAGATAGCGCGGCGCGTCAACGCTGCCGACAAACGCATTATTAATGGCGCGACCGACGTCAATCAGCTGGTGCCATTCAAATACAAATGGGCCTGGGACAAGTATCTGGCCGGTTGCGCCAACCACTGGATGCCGCAAGAGATCAATATGCAGCGCGACATCGAACTCTGGAAAAATCCCAACGGCCTGACCCCTGACGAACGGCGTCTGGTGATCCGCAATCTGGGATTTTTTGTCACCGCCGATTCGCTCGCAGCCAACAATATCGTGCTGGGTACCTACCGTCATATCACCGCGCCGGAATGCCGTCAGTATTTATTGCGTCAGGCATTTGAAGAGGCGATCCATACCCACGCCTATCAATATATCGTCGAATCTCTGGGTCTGGACGAAGGCGAAGTGTTCAATGCCTATCATGAA
>Ga0209067_10000373_pt1 | contig 29160 bp, 21 predicted proteins | sample ColStrG_CSR_2013_FD_187199 | JGI IMG/M metagenome (GOLD analysis project Ga0209067, IMG submission 187199) | Freshwater sediment microbial communities in response to fracking from Pennsylvania, USA - Cold Stream Run_MetaG_CSR_2013 (SPAdes)... | ecosystem: Environmental > Aquatic > Freshwater >... | reverse complement strand
GCATGGCGCACGGCGGCGGCGGCGTCCGCCACTGGCGCCGAATCGGCACGGCTTCCCAGGGCCTCCGAATTTCCGGCGGTCTCGGGTGGGGGTGGCGGTATGACGTTGGAGGACTGTCGAAACGACGCCCACAGGCCCACCTGCAGGTTGCCCGTGGCATCCAGGGACTGCACGGCGGAAAGTTGAATCACTGCATACAGGGGAGCCAGGGGCGGGCCAGGGAGTACGGCGCCGGCGGGCGGCGGTAGACTTGCGGGATCGGCGCCCTCGGCTAGCGGACTCACCCAGACCGCATAAGCGATTCCCTTCTGCTGCTCGCTTGCGCGCAGGACGCAGGGCACAACGGTCAACGCCAGCAACTGGGCGGGCAGCGTGCGCGCTTCGATCACGGGAAGAATCGGCTGGGGTCCGGTGGGTTCTTCCTGGGAAGGGCCGGTAGCGCTTTGCCCTGAGAGCGCCGCTCCCAGGAGCGGCAGCAGCCGGTGGTCGGGCTTGCGTAGTACGTCCTTCTCCTCTTCAGTGAGATCAAAATCCTGGAACATCTGGTCCGGGGATTCGAGGAGACGCCGGCACAGGTCCGGTTCCAGCGCCGATTGGATGAGCAACTGCCCGATTCCGGGTTTCGCGCGGCTGGGAGATGTCTCGGGCATTCGGTGGGCGCCAGCCGCTAGCTGGCTCGCGGGCGCGGCTCCGTCTTAAGCCCCGGGCTGCCGAAGCCGCTGACCATGCGCGCTTTCAAGCCGTGTTGTTCGCCCTGGTCCGCGCTTCCAGGGGGATGGGCGAATGCAGGCAACATCACGTCACTGCCCGAGTAGTGCAGGTGGAGGTCCTTGTTGTCGAGTTGGCTGCTGCCGGCGCGGAAGCGGAGATTCAAGGAGAGACGGTGGGCATTCGAGGTCAGCTTGAGATGCCCGGTGGGGCTGCCTGCCTGGGCGGAGACGTTCTCGCAGAGAGCGAACTCGATGAAACGCCGCGCGCTCGGACTCGGGGAATGGGATGGCATGTCGGTCAGGATGCCGATTCGTTTACGGAATCGTATGGGGTACATTCTTTGCTCTCAAGCGGGAATGTGCTCGATACTTCAACTTGGGAAGAGCCCAACTCGTGCCGAAGAAATGGGCCAGACGCAAAGCTGCGTCTGCGGTGATGGCGCACTGCGCGTTCAAAATGCCGGTGATGCGATTGGTGGGCACAGTAAGCTTGCGCGCCAGTTCGGCGGCACTCACCCCGATTTCCGGCAGCTCTTCGGCCAGGTGCTCCCCAGGATGTATCGCGGTCACTGCCATGGCGTTCTCCTAATGATAGTCGACAATTTCCATTTTCAGATGGACCAGGCGACGCGCTCGGCCACTCAAAACAAATCCGCCCCGGTTGTTGCCCGCCGCGCTTTACGCCATTCCTTCTTGATCTCGCCACGTCCGGGCTGTCCAGAAGAACCATCCAGAGACACGTCGACAACATGTGGGTTCTCCGCGCCGAGAGATCATCCGCGACCTGAACGAAGATCTTACCTGAGAAAGGTCGCCATGGAACAGATGCTTCGCGATGCAGTCCGGGAGAACAGTGGCCGCTGATCCACAACGGCTCGGAAGACGAGGCCGAGCGTCGGCTGCAAGACCAGGCTGTACCACTTACACCAGAATCTCCTTCACTACTTCGCCGGAGATGCCGGTCAGGCGCACATCCAGGCCCTGGAACTTCACCGCCAGGCGCTTGTGGTCCACGCCGAGCAGGTGCAGCATGGTGGCGTGGAAATCGTGCACACTCACCGGATTTTCTTCGGCGGCATAGCCGAGTTCGTCGGTGGTGCCGTAGCTGATTCCGGGCTTGACGCCGCCGCCAGCGAGCAGGAAGGAGAAGCCTTTGATGTGGTGATCGCGGCCATCGCCGCTTTGCGACATCGGGGTACGGCCGAACTCGCCGCCCCAGATCACCAGCGTGTCGTCCAGCATGCCGCGCTCTTTGAGGTCGGTGATCAGGGCGGCGGTGGGGCGGTCTACCTCTTCCGCTTTATAGGTGACGCCTGACTTGACGGCGGAGTGGTGGTCCCAGTCGCGATGGTAGAGCTGGATGAAGCGCACGCCGCGCTCGGCCAGGCGCCGGGCCAACAGACAGTTGGAGGCGAACGAACCATCGCCGGGATGCGCCCCGTAGCGGTCCAGCACGCTCTGCGGTTCCTTGCTCATATCCACCAGGCTGGGCACGCTGGATTGCATCTTGAACGCCATTTCGTACTGGGCCACGCGGGTCAGAATCTCCGGATCCTTGAGCGCGGCATATTGCGAGCGGTTGAGCGCGTTAACGGCGTCGATGGATTCGCGCTGCAGTTTGGCATTCAGGCCCGGCGGGTTCTGGATGTAGAGCACCGGGTCGCCGATGGAGTTCAACTTCACGCCCTGAAACCGGCTGGGCAGCAGGCCCGCCGACCATTGGCGCGCCGCGATGGGCTGCATCTGGCCGCCCCGGCCCGCCGAGAGCAGCACCACGAAACCGGGCAGGTCCTGCGTATCGGCGCCCAGGCCGTAGAGCAGCCACGAACCCATGCTGGGCCGGCCGGCGATGATGGAGCCAGTGTTCATGATCGTGTGAGCCGGGTCGTGGTTGATCTGCTCGGTCCACATGGAGCGGACGATGCAGATGTCATCGACGATGCCGCCGATGTGCGGAAACAGTTCGCAGATTTCCTGTCCGGACTTGCCGAACTTCTGGAAGCGGTGCTGCGGTCCGAAGCAGAGCAGCGGCTTGCCCTGAAGCTGGGCGATCTGCTGGCCCTTGGTCAGGGATTCCGGCATGGTCTTGCCGTGCATCTCGGCCAGCTTCGGTTTGTGGTCGAAGGTTTCCAGATGGGAAGGCCCGCCCGCCTGATAAAGGAAGATCACGCGCCTGGCCTTGGCGGGATGGTGCAGCGGTTTCACAACGCCGCTGGACTGGGCGAAAAGCTCGGGATCAAGCAACGCGTTGAGGCCCAGAATTCCCAGGCCTGCGATACCGCGGCCCAGAAAGGTGCGGCGGTTGATGGATTGGATGTATGCATCAGTATCGTTCATATGTTTTTGTGGGCAGGAGCCCACCCTGCTTTGTCAATTCGGCGATCACCTCGTTGAGCCAGGGCTGATCGAGTCCGCGGGCCAGCCGAGCGTCGCGAATCAGGGTAAGATTATTGGCGGTGGTGACGGCCTCCCAAGTCTCCCGAACGCTGGCCAATGCGTCGGAGAGACACTTGAATACATCGGCCTCGCGGTTTTCGAGCACGGCCAGTTCGAGCAGGGTGGCGCAGTCCCAGTAACCGGGCTTGCTTCCCCGAAGCCGTTGAGTCACGGCGAAGCGAACCACCGGCAACAGTTCCTTCTCTTTGGTCACTGACTCGGAGTCTCCCTTGATGTCCAACAGAGTCACTGCGTTGATCCCAGGGTATGCATCCCGGGAATCGGCCTCGAATCCCTGGATGTAGGCGGCGATCGCCTTGTCCAGATGGCCGGCGGCTTTCCACGCCTGGTCCATCTTTCTTGCTTCCATCCATTGGTCCTTATAAACTCGGCCGAGCAGGCCGAGAGTTTCCGAACTCGGGCCTTGTTCCTCGATTACTCCTTCCAGCACTCGCGACGCTTCGGCCCATCGGCCCAACCGGTTCAGAGCAAAGGCGTACTGCTCCCGCACCATAATCGTGCGTTTCAGGGCTACGGGAAGCCTGTCGTACAGCGCGATCATGCGATCCCAGCGGGAAAGCGCGCGCCACGTCAGATACAAATCCACGATCACGCCAACTTCCACGGCCTCCAGGTCGCCGAGTTGGGTTTCAATCTTCTCGACCCCGCCGGCGTCTCCGGCATCGCGCGCTTGGGCCAAGTCCCGTTTTCGTTGCACGGAATACTGAACGCGTTCGCGGAACACGTCCGTTTTCAAGTGCGCCACATCCGGCGCGCGATAGCCCACGAGCAACTGGAACATAGGGCTGTCGACTGCCGGCGCATTCTTCGCGTCGTTACGCAAGTTTGCCAGACGACGGGTCATTTTGCTCTGCAAGTCAGAGGCTTCCTCCGGTCCGAAGCGGCTTCCTTCGCCCAGCCGGTATGGAAGGGCGCGGAGGAAGTTCAAATCAAACGGAAGCCGCTGCTGGTCAGCGAAGATGGCGAGGGTGGTGGCCGGCCGGGTCGCGTGCCGGACCCCCAGCTCGTAGAACACGTTCGGGTTCCCCAAGGTCAGATCGGCTACGGCGTAATCGCACAACAGGAGCCGCTCGAACATTGGCTTGTGGATGATGCCGCCGGTTCGTTCCTCGTCCGCGCGGATCGGTTCCAGGCCGGCCGCTTCGACGCCGGGCCGAATGGCCCCTTCGTAAATCGCATCGAAGTTAATTTCGGCTTGGGTAACCGGATCTTTCTTGACGCCAAACGGCATTAACACGAAACACAACGGACGCTCCGGGGACATCGCGATTCAGTTCCTCGTAATGGTCTCGTGCATGTTCAGGATGGCCCGCGCTACCGTCGTCATGGCGGCCAACTCGGCCGGTTGCAGATTGGCCGGCGCGGGCGACTCGCCCACGTGGATGAGCTGCATCGCATCGGCGGGAGAGCTCCGGAACTGGGTGAGGCTGGCGCCGTACAAGCCGGCCAGCACCGTGCGTTCCTCCGGTGAAAGGGCACGGCTCACGGCGCGCTCAAAAGCCCAGTCCAACCGCGCGTTCAGGTCGCGGCCATGGGCAAGCATGTTCTGCGCGAATACACGCGCAGCCTCCACATAGATCGGGTCGTTGAGCAGCACCAGGGCCTGCAAGGGCGTGTTCGAATTCACGCGATTGACGGTGCATTCTTCGCGCGTGGGAGCATCGAAGGTGAGCAGGCTGGGGTGCAGAAAGCTGCGCTGCCAGAAGGTGTACACGCCTCTTCGATAGAGGTCTGCGCCGCGGCTGGCGGCGTACTCGCGCTTGGGAAAGTTGAGCGTGGCCAGGTAGCCATCGGGTTGGTAGGGCTTGGCGCTCGGACCGCCGAACCGTGGCATGAGCAGCCCGGAGACCGAGAGCGCCACGTCGTGCACCACTTCGGCATCCACGCGGAAGCGGCTCTGGCGCGCCAGCAGGCGGTTGTCCGGGTCGCGCTCCTCGAGTTGCGGCGTGGTCATCGAAGACTGGCAATAGGTCTGGCTGGTCACGATGGTGCGGATGAGGTGGCGCACGTCCCAGGCGTGCGCGGCGCCGGCCTGGTATGCGGGCTTAACGAATTCGGCGGCCAGCCAGTCGAGCAGTTCCGGATGCGTGGGCCACTCGCCCTGCGATCCGAAATCGTCCAGCGATTTCGAAAGGCCGAGGCCGAAGAACTGGCGCCAGGTGCGATTCACGTAAACGCGCGGCGTGAGCGGGTTGTCCGGCGACACCAGCCAGTCGGCCAGATCGAGCCGCGTGGCGCGCTGGCCGCCAGTCTCCAGCTTGCCGAGGAAAACCGGGATGGCCGGCTGCACGATGTCGCCGCTTTCGTTCATCCAATCGCCGCGCGGCAGCACGCGGGTTTCGGCGGGCTCGGTGGCCTCGGTGACCACCACGCGCGGAATGGAGGCGTCGAGCATCGCTGCCTCCATTTGCAGGAGGGCCACTTCGTTGGCTGCGGACTGGGCCTCCGGCATGGCCCACCGGAAGTGCCGCGCCACGGCCGTCCTCTGCGCGGTGGTGCGCCTGTCTTCGCCCACCCGCAGGGCGCGCAAGACGGCCTCCGGCACCTCCTTGCCCTTGTCGGGATGCGGCCACGAATAGACGCCCGCCGAGAGCGCCAGGCGGAAGCGGCCCATGGTGGCGCGGCGGATTTCCGAATCCTGATGAATGCGAACCGTGATGACGGAGCCCGGCTGGGTGTGCAGGGGCTGCGCGAATCGGAGAGACAGGAAAGCTTTGGACTGGTCGTCATGCGGGCTGATGGCCCAGCCGGTTTTGGGATCGCCGTCGATGGCGCCGATGGGCAGATACTGCTCCGACTGGTTGGTCAGGTTCGACGTGGCCAACGAAAATGGCAGCTTCCGGCCTGCGACTTCGGCTTCGACTTCGGTGAGGATCATGCGGTCCGCGCCGCGCGCCACCCGAAGTCCCGGCAGGCTTTCGTCTTGCACGACCTCGATTCCGAGCGCCGTCCAGACGCCTTCGCCCGGCTGGAACGTGACGGTGTAGGTGTCGTTATCCGGGTTGGGACCGCCGGCCACGATCAGCCCGTTGCCGGGCTTGCGTTCTGCCACGCCGGTGCCGCCCGTATAGCTGCTGAACTCCACCGGCTGCTCGTTGAAGACCTTCAGGACCGCGCCGTTCCGCGACTGCGCCGATACGGGATGCTGAAACCGCCAGGCCAGTTCACCGGCTTCGTAGCGGGCCAGGAGTTGCTTCTCCCATTCGGAGCGGCGGGGATCGAGCGCGGCCATGCGCGCGGCCAACTTCTCGACCGCTGCGGCCAGGCGGGTTTTTAAGGCGTCGGCCTGTCGGGTTTGCTCGGTGGTGGGCAGGGCGAGTTGCGATCCCCAAGCCGCCTTCCCGCGGTCGGGCATCAGACCCGTCTCCGTGATGTCGGCGAAGAACGCCTTCATCGAATAGAAGTCGCGCTGCGTGAACGGGTCGAACTTGTGGTCGTGGCACTCGGCGCAGCCAAGGGTGCTGCCCATCCAAACGGCCGCCACCGTGCGCACGCGGTCCGCGGCGTACTTCGCCAGATACTCTTTCGGCTGCAGGCCGCCTTCGGCGGAGGTGCGGTTGAGGCGATTGTAGGCGGAGGCCACGCGCTGCTCGGTGGTGGCGTCGGGCAGGAGGTCGCCGGCAAGCTGTTCGCGCGTGAATTCGTCGAAAGGCCGGTTGTCGCGGAAGACGCGCAGGACGTAATCGCGGTACGGCCAGGCCGGAAATGCGTTGTCGCCGTGGAAGCCGCAAGTGTCGGCGTAGCGCACCGCATCCAACCAGTGCATAGCCTGCTGCTCGGCATACTGCGGCGTGGCCAGCAGGCGGTCCACCAGTTTCTCGTAGGCATCGGGTGCGGTGTCTTTCAGAAACGCGGCGACTTCTTCGGCGGTCGGCGGAAGCCCGTTAAGGTCCAGGGTGACGCGGCGGATGAGTGTGCGCCGGTCGGCCTCGGGCGAGGGCTGCAGACCTTCGCGCGCGAGCCGCTGCCGAATGAAAAAGTCGATGGGGTTGCCCGGCCCGGAGGCGGTGCGCTGCACGGGCTGATAGGCCCAGTGGCCTTCGTACTTCGCGCCCTCGGCCACCCATCGCCGGATGGTGTCTTTCTGCGCGGCCGTGAGTTCCTTGTGCGCGAAGGCGGGTGGCATGATGCGCGGGCCGGTGGCGAAGATCCGCTGCACGATGGCGCTCTTCTCGGGCTCGCCGGGAACGATGGGCGTGACGCCGCTTTTGGTCTGCTTGAGCGCCTCGTCGCGAAGGTCGAGGCGGAGGCCGGCCATGCGTGAACCCTTGTCCGGGCCGTGGCAGCGGAAGCAGGTCTCCGACATGATGGGACGTATGTCGCGATTGAAGCGGACTTGGGCGGGAGCGGTGGCAGCGAGGAGCAGAAGCGCGCCCAGCGGAACCCGTCGAGGCGAAATCGTACTCATACGGTCCACTATCATATCTCCGATAGCTGGAAGGCAGGGCGGCGACCCGTGCATTCGGCCCGGTGGGTTGTTGTGGTTTCCGCGGCTCCGCCTAGGCGGTGGCGGTCTATCGGATCGGCAATGCTCCCAACATACGTTCCGCTTCCGGATCGGCCTCCGCCCGATGTTCCAGGTAATACTGCAGCCACTGCCGGGCGCGACCCGCATCGCCGATCTGCGCGTACAATTCGCCGATTCCGCGCGCGCAGCGCGGCCTCTTCGGGTCGTGCTGCACCTGTTGCTGGCACTGCAGTTCGATGCTGCGCAGCGCTTCCAGCGAATTCAACTCCGGAACGCCGGCCGGCGGCTGGCGCATGAAAACCACTCCCTTGGAATCCGCGTAGACCAGTCTCCATGCGCGCTGCCGGGCATCGGCCAAATTCACCGCCAGCGGGAATAGCTCACCCGAGAAGCGGTTGAACCCTTCGATGGCTAGTACCTGGATTCCGTATTTGGCAAAGAGTCTCTCGGCGCTCTTCCCGCCTGCATCATCGGTGTTGGCGAGCATCCTGCGGTAGTCCGTATAGACCTCTTCGTTCAATCCGCGCGGGTCGATGAAGTCCTTCTGCATCGGCCACAATCGCCACACCAGGTAGCCGCCGTTTTCGTAGGTATTGAACATGCGGGCAGTGACCTGGTGCGCCTTCAGAAAATCGGCCGCGCCGGACGGCAATTGCCAGTCGGCGGCGCGGAACTGGAAGGCGCCGCCATTGGCCACCGACCAGACAATTCCCGCCGCCAGCGCCGCAGCCACCGCGTATTCCGCGACCACCGGCATGGCGCGCTTCCACGAGGGCAGCAGCGCGGCGATCAGGACCGGGCCAAAGATTCCCATGAAGATCGTATTGCGCACCGCCAGCAAGGAGAACGGCGCAAAGATGCCGAACAGCAGCCAGTCCACGGGACGCGTGCGCCGCCGCCAGATCCCCAGCGCCAGCAAAGCGCCGAACAGGGCGACGCCGAACCAACTGGGCTCCCAGAAGGCAGGATACTGCCACTCTAAATTGTTCGCCTGCAGCGGACTGTTGCGGTAGAAGAAAAGAATCTGAATGACGCGAAAGCCGTTCGGGTTGATGCCGGACACCAGAAAGCAGATCGCCGTCATCAGCCAGAGTTGGCGCTCGCCCGGCATAGGCTTCCCGCGCAGCCGCTCAATCAGCGCCTCGCCGGCATAAGCGCCCATGATTACCCAGCCCAGGAAGAAACCGCCGTGGCAGTTGGCCCAGAGCAGGAAGATCGCAGGCAGCAGCCACATCCGGCGGCGCGACTCCAGAATCGCCATGGCTGCCGCCAGCAGTACGAAAGTTACCAGGAAGGGCCGGCTCTGCTGAAAGTTGATCGCCACGCCACCGGCCAGAATCGCCGCCGCCAATCCGCGGTAAAAGTGGCCTGAGCGCCGGTACGCCATCAGCCCGACCAGCGCACAGAAGCCGATCAATATCCCGGCTCGCAGCAGCACCAGCCCCGGAAATCCCGCCACCTGGTAGGTCAGGTATAGGCCAACCTGGGCCAGCCACTCGTGCGTCAGGTTGAAATACCGCGTGATGGTCTCGCCGGCATAGGACGAGCTCTGCAGGTTGCTGGTGTAGGAGAACGGGTCGGGCACGGTCAGGGCGCGCGTCTCCAGCGTGTGGCGGCCCGTCATCATGTGCAGCCAGATATCGGTGTCGGCGACTTCTCCCGTGAACCACGTCAGCAACAGCAGTGCAGCGAGGCCGGGCAGCGCCGGGCGCAGCCAGGAAGGCCGTACCGCTGGCGCCGGTTTGGATGGCGGCGCGGGCGCCGGACGGCTCGCGGGTCGAGGTGGCATGCGAGGAACCTCAAGTTTAGCATCGGGGTCGGAAGCGTCACACGCCGCCGCTCAGCCGGCTCAGCCGGCGCTGACGGGCGACAAATCGTCGCCGAGTTCCTTCTGGAACCGCTGCAGTCTCGCCAGCAGACCATGCTTCAGCGATGCGTACTCGCTGCGGGTGGCGAGGTTGCCGGTCTCCCAGGGATCGCGCTCCAGGTCGAAAAGCTGGATGATGCCGGCTTGCGGATACACGATCAGCTTGTGCCGCGGCGTGCGCACGGCGCGTTGAAACTGCCGGTAATACGAGAAGACGGCATCGTGGATCGGGCTCGCGGCGGCCCGCAGCAGGCCTGCCACGCTGGGGAACTCGACGGATTCCGGAGTACTCACGCCGGCCAGTTCGCAGGTGGTGGCGAACAGACTGTGCTGATAGACCAGGTAGCCGATCCGCCGGCCACGCGGCACGTCCGGACCGCTAATCAATAGCGGCATGCGGATGCTGTGGTCGTACAGGTTCTGCTTCCCCATCAGGCCGTGCTCGCCGACGGCCAGTCCGTGATCGGCCGTGAAAATCACGTAGGTGTTGGCCGCCTGCCCGGATTTTTCGAGCGCTTCCAGAATGCGGCCGATCTGCGCGTCCATATAAGTGGTATGCGCGTAGTATTCGGAGCGGTGGAGTTGGACGGTCTCGCGGGTGCGCGGGAATGGCGCCAGGATTTCATCCCGGATCTCCCGATCGCCCTGGTCGAACGGATGTTCCGGCAGGTAGTTGGGCGGCACCTGGGTGTGCCGCGGCGGATACAGATCGACATACTCTTTGGGCGCCTGTCTTGGGTCGTGGGGAGAGTTGAAGCCGACGTAGAGAAAGAACGGATTGGGGTTTCCGGATCGCCTCAGGAGATACTCGGCGGCATCTTCGGCCCAGATTCGAGCCGAGTGCTTGATCTCATCCGTAGCCGTATTCTGCCACTCTGCGGTGTGCAGCCACTGCCCCTTGAGGGTTTGGTCCCACGGCGTCCAGGTGTTGCCCGGAGCGGGGCGATGGTAGGCCGACGGGCCGCTTTCGAACATCCCGGGGCTCACCGGCCCCAGAGTTTGGAAACTGCGCCGCAGCGTAGCCTGGCTCAAGTGCCATTTGCCGATGATGGAAGTGTCGTAACCTGCTTTCCCCAAAGTCTCGCCCCAAAGCGGAGTTTCTTCCGCGCGGCGCTGGGCGCGAAACGCCGTGAGGCCCGTGTTGAGCATGGTGCGGCTGGGCACGCACACCGCTCCGCTCCAGGAGCCTTGGTGGAAACAGTGAGTGAAGGAGCAGCCACGCTTCACCAGCCGGTCGAGGTTGGGCGTGCGCACCTCGCGGTTGTTCAACGCGTGGATGGCGCGATGGGTCAGGTCGTCGGCGATGAGAAACAGGAAATTCGGACGCCGGCCGGGGCGCGCGGCGGCTCGGGCGGCCACGGTCTTCAGGAAATCGCGTCGCTGCATGTCATGCGTCGGGTCACAGGTTCCGAGGAAATCCGGCCTACGGCAACGGTCGATTCGATGATCCTGATGCCGCTTGGCGCGGCTTCGTGATCTCAGGCATTCTTGAACTGTTTATGGAATATTACACGTTCAAGCTTATCTAAAGCGCATGTCGCGGACAAGTTCGTGTCGGGTGTGCGTCTTGAACGTGAGAACCCGCAGGGTTCTTTTCTTCTGGCCCTCGAAGCCCTTACCCAACGCCGCTCCCAAATCTCCGGTCAGATCGCCGACCTCGGCGACCTGCGCTGTGGTTCCATCACCTCCACCTCCGGCCGCTGTGGCAAGCCCAACTGCCGTTGCCATCAAACAGACCAACCTGCCCACGGCCCTAACCTCCGCCTCACCTGTAAAGTTCACGGCAAAACGGTTACCGAGTCTCTGCCGACCCCCGCCGCCGTGCGCAAGGCCGAACGTGAGATCGGCGAATTCCGCAAGTACCAGACCCTGCAGAAAGAGTTCCTCGAGGTCAATGCCCAGATCTGTGCCATGCGACCAGCCGAACCAGACACACTCTCGCTGCAGGAAAAAAAAGCTGGAGGCTGTCGAGAGGTTGGTGCGCCAAAGCGTGCATCATGTCGGCGCGACTGCGTTGTCCAGCTGCTCGGCGAAGATCCCCCGCAGGCACGCACCATTCCCTGTTCCTGTGGGCAGGCCGCCCGCTACAAGGAACTCCGCTCCAAACCGTTGCGCTGGGCGTCGAGCACCAAGACTTCTCTCCAGGAGTATGGCGCATGCCGGCGGTGGTGGGCAGCGATGCCCCCTTCGAGCACGGCCGGCAGCAACTGGAACTGTTGGCCGGACTCCCGGTGTCCACCAAATCCGTGGAGCGCCAAGGCGAGCAGATTGGCGCGGAAATCATGCGGCTCGAGCCGGCCGAAATCCAACGCAGCGTGCAACTCCAGCTACCCATTCCCCAGGGCGATCCAATTGCCGTAATGTCTGTGGAAATCGACGCCACCGGCATCCCGTGGTCAAGAAAGACCTGCTAGGCCGGGACGGCAACGAGGAGGGAGTACCGGCCCACACCCGGCAAGTCAAACTGGGCTGCGTATTCACCTCGGGTGGCGTCGAACCGGGAAGGCCGCCCGATTCGCGATCCCGCATCTACCACCTACACCGGCGCCGTCGAACCCGCCGAAATGTTTGCGCGCCGTATTTACCGTGAGGCCTACCAGCGAGGTTGGATGAGGGCACGCCTCAAGGTGGTACTGGGAGACGGCGCCATCTGGATCTGGAACATTGCCGAGGAACAATTCCCGGGAGCGATCTTCAGCGTGGACTTCTATCATGCCAGTAAACATCGGCACCAGATCTCGCGCTGGCCGTTCTCCGCAGCCTCACCAGCCAGCGACCGGAACGGGCCAAGCAATTGGAAACGGAAGCGCAATCCTTCGAGCGCAATGCCGCCAAAATGCGTTATCCGGAGTTCCGCGCCCAAGGCTTGTTGATCGGCTCCGGGGTCATCGAGGCTGCCTGCAAGACCGTGACTGGTTCGCGCTTCAAGCAGTCGGGAATGTTCTGGACGGTACGAGACGCCAACCGGATCATCGCGCTTCGTTGCTGCCGTTTCAGAGGTCGTTTCGAGGACCTTTGGGGGAATGCCGCATGACCGTCATTTTGGAGACGCGCACCCTTCCGGCGTTGTCCGGCGGTGTTGTTAGCACGTGATCTGTCCGCTTGACGGGTGAGCAAACTCGCCATCATCGGAAGGTTCACTCCGGATGCCTTCATCCCATCTGCGCCTGCCGCTTCGCGCCACTTACGGCAGCCGCACCTCAGCAGGCGCCGTCCGCGCGCTTTCATTGCCGGCCTGATCCACCGCTGAGATGGCGTAGCGGTAGGTTTTTCCGTGTTCCACATCGCGGTCGGAATAGCTGGGGACCTGGCCGACGTCGGCCAGTTTTTCGAGGGCACCCCCGCCGACGGCGCGGTAGATGCGGTAACCGGCCAGATCGGGTTCGGTGTTGCGCTCCCACACCAGTTCGATCGTATTCGCCGCGGCGGATGGGGCCAGCCCCGTCGGCGCCGCCGGCGGGAACGTGTCCACCGGGGTGATCGTCACTTCCGGCGAGAGTTCGCTCTCGGCGTCCTTGTTGTTACCCAGCGCGGCGATGGTCTGCACCACGTAGGTGTAGGCTTTGCCGAACTCGGTGCTAGTGTCGGTCCACTGCGGTTGCTGGACTGTGGCCACCGGGTCAAAGCCGGCCGTGGTTTTTCGGAAGATGCGGAAGTTGGCGCCGCTGGCACGCCATGCGAGACGAACGCCTTGGGCGGTGGCGGTGGCCGTAACGGCGGCAGGCGGTTCGGGCGCCGCCACCACGGGCAGGATCACGAAACTGGACCAGCCAGCTTCCTTGCCCTTGGCTCCGATCACCCGGACGGCAACGATCGCTTCCTTGCCGATCCACTCCGTGGCTGGGATTTCGTAGCGGGCCAGGCCAGTCTTGACCGGAGCATCGGGGATGACTTTGGCGTGGGCTGCCCACGCCCCGGCGTCGAAGGGCTCGCCGGCGGTGCCGATGCGCAGATCCAACTTAACCGGGTCTTTGATCTCCATGCCCTCGGTGGTGAGGCTGGGAATGGTGAACGCCACGATGATGCGCGATCCCCGTTCTACCGCCGCCAGATCATTCACTTTGGCAGGAACATTGGCCAGCGGCGGCATCGGCTCGCCCACGTATCCGCATCCGGTGGTGACGAGCGCCGCCGCCAGCGCTGCGAAAACTCGGGACATGAAACACCAGTGTGGCACACGAGGCAACACAGCCAGGAACGGCTGTGCCACGCTCACCGTATGGCTAGCGTGTACCCGGCGGAGCAGTACTGCTGCGCAACCGCCGCCGCGCAGATCACCAGTTGCGCCGCCCCGGATGCCAGCCCATCCGGCACCGCGACATTCACCTGTTGAAGGCCCGGAAAGGTTGGCGCGGGTCCCGCGTACAGCGGCGCCAGATTGGCGCGGTCGCCGATCTGCACGGCGACGCCCACCCCTTGCGGGATCCCGGTTGCGAAGATCTGCAAGACGCTTTCCGCAGCGGCCGCGCTGGAGGAGGTGTTCTCCGAATTGTCCTGGTTCAACACGCCATGCGCGAAGATGGCGGGCCATGCCGGTGAAAGCGGCACCGTCATCGGCGTGCTGCCGGTTCCATCCACGGTCACGACCATCGTGGTGGTCGGCTTGGACCCCAGGCCGTCCGGCACCTGCAAGTTGATCTGGGTTGCGCTGGTGTAGAGCAACGAGGCTGCGATGCCGTCGAACGTCACCGCAACCGACTTGCCCGCCAGATTCGACCCGAGCACCGTCGAGATCGAGCCGGAAACCACCGGCGTGGCCTCGAACGTGGCTGCATTCACCACCTTGGTCACCGTTACAACCGGCACGACAGGGGGCGGAGGAGGCGGTGGCGGTGGCGGCGCCTCCACCCTGAGCGAGATCGGGATGCTCTGGCTCCCCGCGGCCCCGGCGTCGATGGTGATGGTCGCATGATACGTTCCCGCCGGCAGATTCTGCGATTGGGACCACACCCGCACGCTTCCGTTGTTTACGCCGGACGCATAGTCCACCGTCAGCCAGCCGGAACCCTGCTGGTACGAGATCGTGACGCTCCATGCCATCAGCCCGCCCCCGCCATTGTGGATCGGGATGTACCCGGGCGCGGTGGTCATGGTGCTGCCGGTGGCGGTGAGCAGGATCGGCGTGGCGTCCACGATCAGTTTGGGAAAGTAGCCGGCGTCACAATCGCCAAGGGCATTGCAGTCGGACGGCGGCGCAACCGCGGCAAAGCGCGGGACCGCCGCCGTGGTGGATGCCGCCGGCGCCGAGGAGACCGGCGCCAGAGAAATTGCCTCCTGCGCGATAGCCGGTGCGGTGACCTTGGAGAGTGCGATGAACGTGGGGAACTGCGCGGTCTCCTGTACCGCCGGGTTGGCGTCGGCCACTTCGTATACCGCGTAGCCTGAGCCGTTGGCCAGCGCCACTTCGCTGACCGAACTCAATGCCACGGGTCCGCTGCCCGGCGGGGGGTAGACCGGGATTCCGCCGGCGCCGGTCGAGTCGGCCCCGGCGACCCGCACCAGCAGCAGACTGCCGCTGCCGGGGACGTACCTGCCAACCGCCTGCGGGAACCCGAGGTCGCCGCCGGCCGTGGGCACCAGCGCGTCCGACCCGGCCACCATATCCGGAATGTACAGGTGCGTGCCGGCCGGGAATCCCGAGTACTTCACCACGAAGCGCGTGCCGCTGTCGGCCCCCGCAACCCGCGCTTCGAATGCCGACGCGAACCCCTCGGTGACCCGCGTGGACGCGAACGCGGTCCTGGCGGCGAACAGGCTCGGCAAATCGATGTTCTGCGGAACGGGCGAGCCCGCGCAAGTGATTCCTGTGCTGTACAGCGTGGCTTGCAGGCTGACTTGCGGATAACCCACCACGAGTTGCGCCTGATTCACCGGCAGAGTCGAGGCGAGCGACGCCGTGACGGGTTGCGGGGCAAACAGCCCCAGTTGATTCACGTTGGCCCGGATGTTGGAGATTCTCAAATTCACCGTGCCGCTGGCCGGCGCGGTAACGTTGATGCCGTTGAACGCGATCATCTGGTTGGTTACCTGACCGCCGACGCCGGTGGGCACGAAGCCGCTGCCGTAATCGACCGCAACCACGGCGTCACGGGTCAGGTTGTTCGTGTCCACCCGGTTCGTGACGTTCACCGGGAGGTATACAGTCAGATTGGCAGTCAGCACCATCCCGGGATTCGCACCGGAACATTGAATGAGGATATCGCCCAGCCGTTCGGCCACCCCTTCCGCGCGCACCTGCACCGGTACGCTGGTGACACTGCAATGGCCGGAGAACGGCGTTTGAGCGGGTGAGGTGCAAACGACGGAGAAAAAGGCGGCAGGCAGCAGTAGAAACCGCGTGACTATCCCGGAGTTCGGTTCCATCTGAACTCATTTTACCGGAACCCCCGCGATACCCCGAACAACCCCGAACAAATCGGTACTATACGCCGTTCACCATTCCGAATAAGCCGTCCCTTCCAGACTCGTCTTATCGGAGCCGCTCTTGACGTCGAAAATGCCGGGTTCTGACTGGTTGACGCTCTGGCTGGCGTCTTCCATGACGATGCGCCAACTCTGGTTGTTGCCGACGATGGGGTCGATGGGAATCTCGCGCAGGTAGCCTTCCTGGACGAGATCCTGGAGGCTCTGCGGGGCCTTCGTCTTGTCGTAGGTGTAGTTGTCGATGACCGTGCGCAGGGTGAACAGGTTATTCTTCAGCACGCTCTCTTTGGCGCGGGTGATGGAGCGATTGTAGATGGGGATCGCCATGGTAATCAGGATCACCACGATGGTGACCACCACCATGAGTTCGACGAAGGTGAAGCCGAGGCGGCCCCTGCCCCTACCAGTCGGAATACGACGTTCCATTGGGAGCCCTTTCCGTGGTCTTGGTGTACACGTCGAAGACGCACTGCCCGCCCCAACTTTGGGAGCTGGGATCGTCCTGATCGCTGCGCATTCCCCATTCGGTCTTGCCGGTGAACGGGTCTACTGGAATACGGCGCAGGAAGCGAATCTTCTTACCGTCTGGGCCCGGAAGCTTGACGCCTTCGACCAGGGCGTCGAGGCTCTCGGGCCAGTTGTTGGTGCCCAGTTTCTGCGGCCCCAGATAACCCAGGTCGGCCATGTCCTTGTACTTGTCGATGGCTTTACGCATGTCCGACAGGGCTTGCCTCAAGTCGCGCTCACGCGTGACCCGGACCTTGGCGCGGGCCAGCGGCACGGCCATGGTGGTCAGGATCAGCATGATGGTGAATGCTACGATCAGCTCGACCAGCGTCAGCCCGCGTTGCTTCTTGCGTTTCATCCCGTACTCTTACCTTACCGTAATGGCGATGCCGGGCGATCCCGATGCCACCACGCGGCCCTGCGAGTTGCGGATGCTGAGGTTGGGGACGGTGACGTTGGCGACACCCTTGCCGACGCCCTGGAAGACGATCGTGACCAGCACACCGGAGCCGTTGGAACCAACTGTGCCCGGCGGCCGGTTCAGGTTGAGGATGGCCGTCCCGTTCTCGTTCTGAATGTTCTTGGTGAAGACCGGAACCTGGCCATCGTTGGAGAGAAAATCGCCGCGGCCGATATCGGTGATGTGGACGATCTTCGGGTCGAACTGGAACTGAATGGGGGCGGAGGCCACGTCGGACCCGTTCTCGATGACCAGCGCGACGGTAATGGAGCCCTGAACCGCGGTCTGTGCCTGAGCCGGCAGGAAGCGGACGCTGGCGTTGCCGGGCGGGGACGGCGCGGGAGTATCGGCAGGCTTGGCCGCGGCGTCCGGCGGCGCGGTGGCCGGTGGTCCGGGCATCGGCGGCGCGGTCGCGGGCGGCGCGACTGCCGACGGCCCGGGCATCGGTGGCGCGGTGGCTGGTGGCGCCAGCGGCGCGGCCGCGGGCGGGGCCGTTCCGGGGGTCAGGCCGGCCGCCGGAGCGGCCGCATCCTCGCGCTTAGCCGGCGCCACCGGCTGAGCCGCGGCGCCCGGCCGGCGCGAATAGTTGAGGTGTACCGAAGCCTGGTTACCCACCGCGATCCCGCGCAGATTTTCGTCGCTGAACTCGGGCCGCCGGATCACGTGCGGAATCAGAGCAATCATCAGTTCGCTGCGTTCCCGGTCCACGCTCTCACCGGTGAACAAGCGGTTGAGGATCGGGACACTCGCCAATCCGGGAATACCCGTCCTGGTCTTGTTGTCCTGGAACTTCGTCAGACCGCCCAGCAGGCTCACCTCGCCTTCGCGCATGCGCACGTCGTGGGTAATCTTGCGCTGGCCGATGATCGGCTGATCGATGCCTCCCAGGCTGACGTGTCCGTTGACGCTATTGATGTCCAGTTCCACATGCATCGACACGTCGCCATTATCGTGGACGCGCGGTGTCAGGTCCACGTTTACGCCAGTATCGATGTAGGTGAACTGGGTGTTGACCAGGGGGTTGATGCCGACTCCTCCAATGCCGGGCTGGAAACTGCCGGTCGCGGTGGGGACGCGGTCGCCGATTTTCAGCGTGGCCTTCACGTTGTCCACCGAGCGCACCTGCGGCGATTGCAGCACCTTGGTATTGGCGTCGCTCAGCACGGCCTGGAGCACGGCGCTGGGCATGGTGGTGGCCCAGTCGGCCGTAGCCAGGTGGCCGAGGTTGGAAAGCGGGATCTCCGTGCCCGTGGTGGCTGGAGAGGTTGTGGTGGTCGCGCCGGTGGCGCCCGTGGCCCCGGTTGCTCCGGTTGCGCCGGAACCGGTCACGATCGACTGGATGGACGCGCGCGGGTTGAAATTGACCGGCAGGTTGAGGCCGGTCGAAGCCAGCGCCGCCGTGAGTTGGCGCGTATACACCGTACTGGCCTCGATCACAATGATATCGACCACCACTTCGGACTTCGGCTTGTCCAGATCATGCAGAATCTTCTCCGCCAAAGCAACCTGGTCGGCGCTTCCCTTGGCGATAATGGCGTTTTGGCCGTTATAGGGGAAGAAGCGCTGGATGTCGGCCACGGAGCGCACGGCGTTGACGATTTCCTGCAGTTCCTGCGCCGTGTTCACGTTGGACAGGTAGAAAACCTTGGCCACCTGCTCTTCGTAGTCGCGCCGCTTGTTCGGGTTGTCCATGGTGATGAAGATGGTGTTGGGCGAAAGCGGCTTCCAGTAGGACTTGGTGATGACCCCCAGATAGTCGAGGGCTTCCTCCAGGGTGGAATTGTCGAATTCCACCGGCACGTTGTTCTTCACCTGGGACTGATACTCGGGATCCCACAGCACGTTGAGACCGGCCAGTTTGGCAACCGTCTCGAACAGCAGCTTGGGCTGGCCGCTCATTTTGAGCCGGATAGGGTCGGCGTTGAGGGGCCTCAGCTCGGGAACCGGCAGGATGCTGTCCAGGCGCTCGTTGACCTCCCTCTTGGACCGGTCCATGGGGGTCAGGGCGCGTTCCTCTGGAGGCGATTCCTTACCGGCATCGATGGCCTTCTTGCGCTCACGCTCGATCATGTCGCGGGTACGACGTAGTTCCTGCTCGGCGGCGGCGGAACCGGGGTTGATGGCATAAGCGCGCTGGAACTCCAGCAGGGCCTCGCCCAGCATGCCGCGGGCACGGATGCGCAGACCCTTATCGATGTGCGACTGCGCCGCCTGGAAGCGGCACTTGTCGGCCGCCATCTGATAGACCACGTCGGCTGGGTCCTCGGCGTAGGCTTTTTCGTAGTTGTCGAGCGCTTCGTCCCACTCCTTTTTGGCCTCGTGGGTCCGGCCCTGAGCCAGGTATTTGTCTCCCTTCTTGGTCCGCGCTTCGAGGGGCGGAAGCATCGGCCCCAACAGGGCCGCGGTCAATGCCACCGCAGTTAAGCGATTGAAAAAAAACATAGTTCGAAGCCTTTTAAGGTCTCCAGGAGGCCCTGTGATAAGATGAACGTGCGAATTCCGGGTCCCGGATCATCTAAAGTCATTGACGATGTTGGGCTTCCGCGCGTTGAGGCAGATTTGGCCGTCAGAGACACCGCCATCAAGATCCTGAGCGCCAACCGGCAGGCTGGGCACAACTACTTCTTGCTCGACCGGTTCGAGGCCGGAATGGTCCTCACCGGCACCGAGGTCAAGGCGGCCAAAGACGGCAAGATTCAGCTCAAAGACGCTTACGGCTCGATCCTGGGCAAGGAAGCGTGGCTGATCAACGCCCACATCAGCCAGTACTCGCACGGAAACCGGGAGAACCACCCCCCGGTGCGGAACCGGAAGCTGCTGCTGCACCGCCGCGAAATCGACAAACTCCTGGTCGAGACACGCGACAAGGGCCTCGCGCTGATTCCCACCAAAATCTACCTCAAGCATGGCCTGATCAAGTGCGAGGTCGCTGTCGCTAAGGGCAAGAAACTGCACGACAAACGCGAAACCGAGCGGACTCGGACAGCGGAAGCCGAGGCGCGCGCCGAAATGCGCCGGCGGGCGTAGGAGCACCGGTAACACGTGTTTCGAGGGCTGGCCCGGAACCGATTTTCCAAGATCCTGCTAATCCAAAACTCTTGACCGTGGAGTCCCACTTCTTCGACTTTTCGAGCGGCGCCACAGATATCGGACTGATTCGAACATTCCACAGGACTTGCGAACCAGCCCGCCAACCCTGAGGCCCCGAGGATTGGACAGTGGCGTGCATATCGGTTCCGCATAAGAGTTGAAGATCCGGAACCATAATAAAACGGTGCACGATGCGATTTCGACCAAGTATTTCCTGGGCTGGTGTGGCCATGCTGACGTTATGCGCCTGCACGCAATCGCCGGCGTCCAGAGAAGCCAGGTACCTGGAAAAAGGCAAGCAGGAGTTCGAGAAAAGGAATTACGCCGTGGCTATTTTGCATTTCAAGAATGCCATGGCGGCTCAGCCGCGAGATGCCGAGCCATACTATCAGCTCGGATTGACTTATCTGGCGGCAAACGACATGAACACCGCCGCCGGCCACTTTCGAAAAGCTTCCGAGTTGAACCCCAAACACACCGGGGCCCAGTTGAAGCTGGCATCGCTGATGTCCACCAGCCGCAACAAGGAGATGGTCGAGGAGGCGCAGAAGCGTACGCAAGACGTCCTGGCGGTCCTGCCGGACGATATCGACGCCTTGAACGTTCTGGCCGTCACGGAGCTGCGGTTGGGCCACCCCGAGGGCGCGGAGGCTCACTTGGAGCAGGCCCTCCGGAAGTCTCCCAGCCACCTGAGGTCCTCGGTCGCCCTGGCACAGACTAGACTGGCGCGTAAGGACGTTACGGGCGCCGAGGAGGCGCTCCAGGCGGCTGCCGCCCAGGCGCCGAAATCACCCGACGCCAGGGTGTATCTGGGCGGTTTCTATCTGGCGCGAGGCAAAACCGCGGAGGCGGACCAGCAGTTCCGCCAGGCGCTCACCATCAACCCTACCCATGGCCCCGCCCTGATCAGCCTTGGCGCCATGCAGGCACGCGCCGGGCAGGCGGAGCTCGCCGAGCAAACCTACCGGCAGGTGGCGGCGCTTCCGGAGAAACAGTATAAGCCCATCCACGCCCTGTACCTTTTCCAATCCGGAAAGCGCGAGCAGGCGGTATCGGAGTTCGAACGTCTGGCCGCGGCAGACCCCGCGGACCGCAACCTGCGTACGGAACTGGTCAGAGCGTACCTGGCAGTGGGCCGCGTGAGCGACGCCGAAAAGGTCTTGACCGACGCCCTGAAGAAGAACGGGCTCGACGTGGACGCGCTGCTTCAGCGCAGCCGGATCTATTTGGGTTCGGGGAAATATGCGGACGCGGAGGCCGACCTGAACCAGGTTCTGCACTTCCGGAACGACTCGGCGGAAGCCCACTACCTTCTTTCCAAGGTGGCTCAGGTCCGTGAGGATAAGGCCATCCAGCAGCAGGAGTTGGGACAGGCGCTGCGAGTCGATCCCAAATTTCTGGCCGCCCGCATCGAACTGGCCCAGTTGCTGCTGAAGAATCGCGGCGCCCAATCCGCGCTGCAACTCTTGGATGAGGCCCCCCGGGACCAGAAGGGAACGGTTCGCCTGGTGGTCCAGCGCAACTGGGCGCTCCTGGCTCTCGGGCAGAAGACGGAGGCGCGTAAAGGAATTGACCAGGCCCTCGCGGCCGGCAAAGTTCCGGAAGCCTTATTGCAAGACGCGGCTCTGAAGCTGGACCAGAAGGATTTTGCCGGAGCTCGTGCTTCGGCCGCGGGGGTTCTCGACCAAACCCCGGACGATCCGCGGGCCCTGAACGTGCTAGTGCAAAGCTATTCTGCGCAGAACCAGTTGGCGGCGGGTCTGGAGAAGGCGCGGGAGCACGCACGGCGGCAACCTGCCTCGGCCTTCGTCCAGCAGTACCTCGGGCAACTTCTCTCGGCGAACGGCGACCGCATGGGAGCGCGCCAGGCCTTTGAGGCGGCCAAGGCCGCCAAGCCCAGCCTGCTGGCAGCGGAACTCGCCCTGGCCGAGCTCGACAGCGCCGAGGGCAAGCGGGAAGATGCCCGTAAGAGGCTTTCCACGCTGGTTTCCGCCCATCCGGGAAATGTTCCCGGCCGCCTGCTTTTCGCCCAACTGGAACTGACGGAGGGAAAGGCCGCGGCGGCCATCGAGCAGTACCGCAAAGTGTTGGCCCTGGACGAAAAGAACGTCTTGGCGCTCAACGCCCTGGCCTACGTGTTGGCGGAGAACCGGCAGCCGGACGAAGCTCTGAAATACGCGCAGAAGGCCAAGGAACTGGCGCCCGAAAGCGCTGCCGTGGACGACACGCTGGGATGGACGTATTTCCAGCAGGGACTATACAAGCTGGCGGTAACGCACCTGGAAGGCGCCGACGCCAAAGAGGCCACGGCCCTCCGGAAGTACCATCTCGCGATGGCCTATGTCAAGGCTGGCGATTCGAAGCGCGGGCGGCAGACTTTCGAAGCCGCGCTGAAGATGGATTCGGGCCTGCCCGAGGCGCAATTGGCCCGGCAGGTCTTGGGGGCAACTCCGAACTGAAGAGATTCGCACCGAACCAACAAGGAGAACAGGCACCATGCCGGTATGTCAGATTGAGACTGCAAGCGAAGCGCAAATTCTGTCCGAGAAGATCCGGTCCCGCCGGGCGCGGGTAGGCATTGTCGGGCTGGGCTACGTGGGGCTGCCCTTGGCGGTGGAGTTCGCCAAGGCAGGTTACCAGGTCACCGGAATCGATATCAGCGAGCGAAAAACGCGCAGCGTGAACGATGGGGATTCCTATGTGGGGGATGTTCCGAGCTCGATCCTCGGCCCGTTGGTCGAGGCCGGAAAACTGCGCGCGACCACCGATTTCGACGAGGTGCGGGAATGCGACACGATCAACATCTGCGTCCCAACGCCGCTGCGCAAGACCAAAGACCCGGACATGAGCTTCATCGTCTCATCGTGCCAGGAGATCGCCACGCGGTTTCATCCCGGCATGCTCGTCATTCTGGAATCGACGACGTACCCGGGGACCACGGAGGAAGTGGTGCTGCCCATGCTGACCCGGCCGGGCATGGAGGTGGGCCGCGATTTCTTCCTGTGCTTCTCGCCGGAGCGCGTGGATCCGGGTAATCCGCACTACCAGACTTCCAACATTCCCAAAGTAGTGGGCGGCTGCACGCCGGCGTGCACGGAGATGGGCCGCTTATTCTACGGGCAGGCACTCGAGCGCATCGTGCCGGTGAGTTCGACGCAAGTGGCCGAAATGGTCAAGCTGCTGGAAAACACCTTCCGCATGATCAACATCGGACTGGCGAACGAAATGGCGCTGATGTGCGATCGCATCGGGATCAACGTCTGGGAGGTCGTGGATGCCGCCGCCACCAAACCGTTCGGCTTCATGCCCTTCTATCCCGGTCCGGGCTTGGGCGGCCACTGTATTCCGATTGATCCGTTCTACCTGTCATGGAAGACCAAGCAGGCGGGGATTGAAGCGCGATTCATCGAACTGGCCGGATACATCAATGGCCAGATGCCGCAATTCGTGGTGGATAAGGTCCAGAACGCCTTGAACGACGCTGGTAAGCCAGTGAAGGGGTCGCGCATTCACATCATGGGTGTGGCCTACAAGCGCGACATCGACGACTTGCGCGAATCGCCCGCGTTGGACGTGATCCTGCTGTTGCAGCGCCGCGGCGCCGTAGTGACGTATAGCGACCCGCACGTGCCTACGCTCCGCCTGGATGGCCTGACGCTGGCGGCACAAGACGAGGCTGCCGCCGCCGAAGCTGACTGCACGGTCATCGTGACCGATCACGCGGCTTTCGACTACCGCGCATTGGTGGAACGCTCGCGGCTGGTCGTGGACACGCGCAACGCTCTGAAGGGTATCGTCTCCGGCAAGATCGTGCGGCTGTAGAGCGGGAAATTACAGGGGCTCGGGGAAGCTAACTAATTAAGCCCAGGTGGTTTCGCCCGGCGAGTATAGAGGACTCCGGACGGGCGATCATCGGCTTGTACGGTTACTCCACGCTTCTTTCAGAACCTCCCGTCGCCGGAATGCCTTTGCGCTTCGCCTCCGTCAGGCTGTGAAGGGGACTTGCACCCCCGAGCAGCTCGGCACACAAAAGAAGGGGCCTACCCCTGGGAAAGGGAAGGCCCCAAGTTCTACCGGATGGAGCTTCTGCCGATTAGGACAACGTCTAATTAATTGGGGGCCCCAGAATTCCAGGGGAAGCGCCGACGCACGAGCAGTAAAACGGCGAGCAATCCGAGCAGGTTGATTCCCAGGTAGGCCGGAATCGAAGCCTCGGGCGTCCTCACAACCAGGAACTCCTGGGGCGGCGCGGTTGGGCAAGCCCCAGTTCCACATGTGGGTGCCTGGCCAACATTCGGCGAGTAAATGGTTAAGATAGAGCGCTCACCCGGTGTTGCGTTTGTCAGTGCGGAGCGTGCTATTCCGTTCACGTCGCTATAATACTGGGTGTTGCCGAAGAAGTCATGTACCGCGCCATCAGCGAAAATGTCCCAAATGGCAAAGGACAGATACCCTTGGTCCGGCCCGTTGACGCCAGATTGAAGCAACTGAACTGCCAAATATGCGGCTGCATCATAGGCTTGATTCAGTTCCTCCGAACTCCACAGCGGGTTTTTTTGCGCCATTCTTGTTCCGGAGAGGTCTGCCCCGCCGTCATATACCGTGGCGCTCCACTTCTCGTCGATGTAGGTATCGTCTGTAAAGTCGTCACATATCACCGGGACCGATTGCGTGGCCCCATCGATGGTGGCTGCATACGGACTGAGGTATATGTTGTACAGAGTATTCCCTCCCGGGGGCTGGGTCAGATGCATCGTGACTACCTCCGCCGATGCTACGGTCGGCAGGGCAATCAGCACGCCCAGGAACGAAAGCAGTGCTATTAAGATTCCAATCGGTTTACCCTTCATTAATCCTCCTTACCTTGGTCTGCCTGCTGGTGGCCGATCTTCACCTTGACGACGACCGTCCAGAACTGGGTACAGATCGCCCGATAATGCCGTGCATCTCTCTGACCATTCCAAACAACTGCATTCGGACCGTATTATCTATGATTTGGCGGAGCCTTCTGCTACCATCCCAGAAAATGGGTACGTCGATTTCGAAGGTTTTGAATTGTTCTTCGCCTTTGTGGGATTTTGCGTGACCATGCGCTCGCTGGCAGTTTCGCTCACGGCGCAGTCCGAAGGGCGCGGCACGTTACGGACCAGACTCGACCCCTATCTTGCAAACGCACGCTTCTCGGGTAATTGTCCAAAAACGCCTCACCTCTGAGATACACGGATCGATGGCGAAGAACGGAAGTCCGGAAGGCTCCACTGATTCCAACTGGCCTCGGCAAGAGGAGCGCATTAAACTGGTCGGAGGGATCGTCCAGTAGCGGGCTTACCAAAGCCCACGCCGCGAGCCGGCCGAACGGCTCCTGACGCTCTTGTGGCATAGCGCCTCCGATCGACCTGAAATCTGCTTCCAGTGCACGAAAAACTTCGCCCCGAGCAAGGGCGTGCGAATGTCCCCGTTTGCATCGCATTGAGTTTGGCTGTAAGATCTCCCCGTTGGTAGTGGATTTCCGTGGATGGAAAGCTCCACCAAAGGAGAAATCATGAAGAGCACTTGGAAGGGAACATGTTTCGCGGGTTTGCTGCTGGCCCTGATGTTCACCGTGGCGGTCACATTGGCCCAAAACGGCAACCCGGCCTACAAGCCGAAGCGGATCAATCGAGCCGTTGAATTGTTGGCGGACGGCCAGCCGATTTATTACACGGGCTCCCACACGGGAACGCCGGGCGGGGGTGCGGACGCGGCTGCCGCTTTCGAACAGGGCAAGAAGGACGCCCAGACATACGCCGACTACATCAGCTACGACATGGAGCATGCTCCGTACGACATCGTTGGGTTGGCGGCGTACATGAAGGGCCTGGTGGCGGGCGGGCCGACCAAGAGCGGCCATCGCACGCCGGCGGTCGTCGTCAACGTTCCGGTCAACGGCATCGACGAAGTGACGGTGCGCGCCAACGCCTGGATGTTCCAGCAAGTGCTGGCCACGGGTGTCCATGGAATCATGCTCACCCATGCGGACACGCCAGGCGCTGTCCGTGCGTTCGTCGAAGCAGTCCGCTTCCCCATCCACAAGGAGGGAATCGGACCGCTGCTCAGTGAGGGGCGGCGGGGCGTTCACGGAAGCCCGACGGCCGCGCAGATCTGGGGAATCTCCGTGGAAGAGTACCAGGAAAAGGCCGATCCGTGGCCGCTCAACCCCAACGGGGAGCTTCTGCTGGGCTTAAAGGAGGAAGATAAGTACGCCCTGGCGAACGTAAACGCGAACCTGAAGATTCCGGGTATCGGGATGGCGGAGTGGGGGCCGGGAGACATGCAGATGTCCCTCGGAGTGCCCGGACGGGGATCGGTCAACGACCCGAAGATGAGGGACGCGAGAGCGACGGTATTGGCGGCCTGCAAACTGAACCACATTCCGTTTCTGAATTCGATGGCGGCCAATAACGTGGTCGACATGATCAAAGAAGGCGTCATGGTCGGCCCGGCCAACCAGCAGACTACCGAAATCGGCCGCAAATTCACCAACCGCCAGATGCCGTGGTGAGCCGGAGAGATATGAGAGGATACGCACGTTCGATGGGCCTGATGCTGGCGCTGGCAGCGGGGCTTTTCCCTGCGGACAACGCTCTGAGTTCCCAGGAGAAAGCCGGAGGATGGATTCTTCTGTTCGACGGCAAGACCCTGGGTGGCTGGGATTCGGCTCCTCCGCAGGCCGCTGGTGGGGGCCGCGAACAGGGCGGCCCTCCGAAGCAGGCGAAGGGTTCCGCACCGCCCGGCGCCGCACCTGCGGTTGGCTCCAATCCGAGGGCCTGCTCCACGCCGCAGGGTCGGGCCCCAGTTGCTACTGGCGCTTCCCACTGGGAAGTCGTGGATGGGGCGCTCTCACCCTGCGGGGATCCGGCCGGCTACCTGACGTCGAAGCAGAGCTACCAGGACTTCGTCCTTACCGTGGATTTCAAAACGGCGGAGGACACCAACAGCGGCGTGTTTATCCGCTCTCCCGAGGGCAACGCGGGCTACGAGGTGCAGATCTGGAAGGCCCAGCCGGCCGGATATAACACCGGCTCGATCGTCGCCACGGCCAAGACCGACGGAGATTTCCAGTTCATTCCGGACCAGTGGAACCATTACGAGATCACCGCCGATGGCGATCGTCTGGTGGTTGTCCTGAACGGGACCAAAACGCTGGATGTTCGCGACTCCAAGTTCTCCAATGGCCGCATCCGGCTGCAATACCAGAAATTCCCGATCGAATTTAAAAACATCCAGCTGCGGGCGATTCGCCACTGACCGCCCGGTTCGGCAAGGAAGAAGGAGTTTTCCATGAAAAAGATCTCGCTGTTGATTTGGATTGCCTGCACCGCGATCGGATCGTCGCCTGCCTTCGCTCAAATCAAGCAGACGAAGGAACAGATCCTGTTCTACACGTCGGAATGGAAAGGCGAGCGCTTCCCCGACGGGCGCCCGAAGGTTCCGGACAACCTGCTCGAGCGCGCGTTGGACGTGTCGATCGAAGACGTGTGGGACTACCTGCGGGGCCAGGGCTACACCAATCAGTTTGAGGGTGGCTGGCAGGCACTCCACATCGAAAAGCCGTTTGCCGGCCGTGCGCTGACGGCGCAATTCATGCCGCGGCGGCCCGATATGGCTGCCGCCGTCGCTGCCGAGGGCAAGGCGGAGGGACGCATCAGCGGCACGAATAGCTGGGTGATCAATGAATTGCAAATGGGCGACACGATGGTTTGCGACGGCTACGGCAAGGTCATTGAAGGCACGCTGATCGGCTCCAACCTGGGAAGCGGTATCGCGGCCCACACCCATTCGGGATTCATATTCGACGCCGGCATCAGGGATGCCGAGGAAAACCGCGCAATCGCCAATCTCAATGGATTTTACCGCGGCTACGATCCATCGGCATGGGCGCAGATGCAACTGACGGGAATCAACGTTCCGGTGCGTATTGGACGGGCCGTGGTGTTGCCGGGGGACTTGGTCGTGGCCAAGCAGGACGGAGTGATCTTTGTTCCGGCGGCACTGGCCGGGGCGGCGATCAACAAGGCCGAATTCACCAACCTGCAGGATGCTTTCAACTTTGAATTGAATCGCGAAGGCAAGAACGGCGCGGAATTCGAAGGGGGCTGGACGGCAACAAAACTTGCCGCCCTTGGGAAGTGGGTTGACGATCACCCTGAGAAACTAAAGATGACGAAAGCCGAATTTACCGCGCTGCTGACTCAGGCGAGCCAGCCACGTCAAGGGCCTCCTGCGGGCCGGGGCGGCGGGGTACCCCGCTAGCCCAGTTGGCCACCGGGCCCAGGGAACTCTTGCGTTGCTCGTATGATCCATCTTCGGCGGAATTCCGAAATGCGGCCCAAAGCGCCGCTGGCCTCAGCCGGACTTCCCGCTCCGAGCTTGGTGCGCTATCGCGTACTGGGTCTGAGTTTCCTGATGGCGTTCATGATGTACATGGAACGCGGCGCCATCGGCGCCGCGGCCCCCACCATCATGCGCGAGTTTCACGTGGATAAGATCTCCATGGGCTGGGCCGTCTCGGCGTTCAATTGGTCCTATGCGCTATTTCAAGTGCCTGCCGGCTGGATGGCCGATCGCTTCGGTCCGCGCATCGTTCTGGCTGTGGCCATGGCTTGGTGGTCGGTCTTCACGGCGGGCACCGGGCTCACGTTCAGTGCCTCTTCTCTGGCCGCCACCCGGTTTCTGTTCGGCATGGGCGAAGCGGCTGCCTTCCCGGCGGGTTCGCGCGCGCTGGTACGATGGCTGCCCGTCAGGCGGCGCGCATTCGGGCAGGGATTCCAGCATTCCGGTTCGCGGCTGGGCGCGGCTGTAGCGCCGGCTCTGGTGGTGACCCTGATCGCATGGTCGGGCTGGAGGCCGGTCTTCTGCATTTTTGGCGCGGGCGGGGTGGTGTGGGCCTTGGTGTGGTATGTGTATTACCGGAATTTTCCGCGCGAACATCCCGGCATCAACCCCGAAGAGTTGGCGATCCTGGGGGCGGCCAGCGCTCCCGTCCCTGCTGGCGTGCGGCCTGCCGTGCCCTGGAAGCTGATTCTACGCAGCCGCGATTTGTGGTATCTGAGCACAATCTACTTCTGCTATGGCTGGGTGTTCTGGTTGTATCTGGCCTGGTTTGCCACATACCTGCGGGAAGCGCGCCACTTTACCC
>Ga0209067_10000370_pt1 | contig 29220 bp, 26 predicted proteins | sample ColStrG_CSR_2013_FD_187199 | JGI IMG/M metagenome (GOLD analysis project Ga0209067, IMG submission 187199) | Freshwater sediment microbial communities in response to fracking from Pennsylvania, USA - Cold Stream Run_MetaG_CSR_2013 (SPAdes)... | ecosystem: Environmental > Aquatic > Freshwater >... | reverse complement strand
AATTAACAATAAGTGAGCCTGAATTAGGCGGTTCCCATTATCTTTGCGGTATGAATCCTATTATTGCGCCCTCCATTCTTGCCGCTGACTTTGCTAACCTGGAAAAAGAAATTGAAATGATCAACGCCAGTGTGGCCGACTGGGTACACATCGACATCATGGATGGGGTGTTTGTGCCTAACATTTCGATGGGTTTGCCCGTGGTGGAGGCCATCAGACGTCACGCGAAGAAGCCTTTGGATGTCCATTTAATGATTGTTCAGCCCGAGCGTTATGTGGAGGCGTTTCAGAAAGCCGGAGCGGAGAGGATTTCTGTTCATTGGGAAGCCTGTCCCCATTTGCACCGTAATGTTCAACAGATCAAGTCACTGGGATGCAAAGCCGGTGTGGCCCTTAATCCGCACACCCCCGTGGAGGGGTTATCGGATCTGATCGAGGATATTGATTTGGTCTGCCTCATGTCAGTGAACCCCGGTTTTGGTGGACAGAAGTTTATCGAACGGACCTATGATAAGATTAGAGCCTTGAAATCGCTCATCAAGGCCAGACAATCAAAAACCCTCATTGAAATTGACGGCGGGGTGAACCAACAAAACGCAAAGCGTTTATTGGATGCTGGCGCCGATGTACTGGTGGCCGGAAATTTTGTTTTTTCATCCCCCCATCCACGGGAGGTCATTCAGCGTTTAAAAGAAACAAATTAAGTACGCTTTCGTTGGCGTCATCAAAACTAAAGTTTATTGCATGGTCCGAATCCTCCTTTTCATTTTGATCGCCTTCCTTTCGGTTTCCTGTGCCCGGTCGGTATCCCGCGTTGACCCGGGAGCGCAAATCGATTTAAGCGGAAGATGGAACGACAGCGATTCGCGAATGGTGGCCCAAAAAATGGTCAATGAGTTACTGGGCAGTGATAAATTCAAAGACTACGCTAAAGCTACGGGCAAGAAACCGGCGATCGTGGTGGGTTTAATTCGAAACAAAACGAGCGAACACATTGATGCCGACAATTATATTAAGAAAATAGAGCTTGCCATTTATAATTCAGGGATTGCTGACCTAGTGGAGTCGGACAGCTTTCGTGATAAGCTTCGCCAGGAGCGCGCCGACCAACAAGATTTTGCCACCTCCTCCACTGCGGCCAAGTGGGGAAAAGAAGTAGGAGCCAACCTGATGCTATTCGGGGAGATGACCTCGGAGACCGATACCTATAACAAGAAAAAGGTAGTTAATTATATCACCACCCTTTTCCTCACGGACATGGAAACCAACAAGCGAATATGGTATGGACAGGAGGAAATCAAAAAGTATATTAAAGATTGAGCTGATAGATAATTGTAACTGTCTTATAACTTGAAGCGATTTTTTTCTGTCCTTCTGATCTTGGCCCTTTCTTCCTGTGCCACGTATTATCAATCCAATTTTACTTTTAATCAGGAGTTTGAAAGCGGTCAGTTGGAGAAGGCCTATCAAACCCTACAGCAGCATTCCGCGCAGGCCCACGGCAAAAAGGAATTTTTGTACTTCGTCAATAATGGCTTGGTGTTGTCTATGATGGGCCGTTACGGCGAAAGCAATGAATTTTTTGAGAAAGCCTTCCTGTTTGGTGAGGACTATCGTATCAATTACCTCAATGAAGTTGGTTCCTATCTGACTAACCCCAATTTCACTTCCTACAAAGGGGAAGACCATGAACATCTTTTGTTACTCTACTACAAGGCCTTGAACTATTTGAAGATGAACAATACCGAAGACGCTCTGGTAGAAATCCGGCGGCTAAATATTCGTCTTCAGCAATTGACCGACCGCTATCATTCCGCCGATAAATATAACCAGGATGCCTTCATTCACCTGCTCATGGGTATTACCTATGAAGTGGACAAAGATTACAACAATGCCTTTATCGCCTATCGAAATGCACTCCATATTTATAACCGGGACTATCAACGATTTTTTGGTATCGGTCCCCCGGCGCAACTAAAAGAAGACCTCCTGCGAACAGCTTGGCTCAGCGGATTAAAAGAGGAGTTCCAGGCCTATAAAGATACGCTTCAAATGCCCTCCTATGTTTATAAGCAAAACGAGGGTGGTGAACTTGTGTTCTTCTGGCACAACGGATTGGCTCCGGTCAAGGCGGAGTGGGGCGTCGACTTTGTGATCGTCCGGCAAGGGAATATGGTTTATTTTACCAACCCGCAATTGGGTCTGCGTTTTCCCTTCAACCTGGAGGGCTACAGTGATCAACAAAAAAATGGATTAGCAGGCCTGGAGGTTTTTAGGGTAGCCTTTCCAAAGTATGTCGAGCGATCGGAGTATTATTCGGAGGCATCCATTGGAGAGGGTGATGAAGTGATCCCCTTGCAGCTAGCGGAAGATGTCAATAAGATTGCCTTTAAATGTTTGCAGGAACGAATGGGTCTGGAGTTCAGCAAGGCCTTGTTGCGGCTTGCCTTAAAGAAAGTGGAAGAATATGAAGTCAACAAGCAGGACCGCACCCTGGGGTCAATTGTGGGGATAATCAATGCGATGACCGAGAAGGCTGATACAAGAAACTGGCAAACGTTGCCGCATAGTATTTATTATTGTCGTGTGCCCATGAAAGAGGGACAAAATTCATTGACCTTCAAGGTAAAAAAGCCAGACGGTAAAACAACCGACCACCCGTACTCCTTTGTGGTAAAAAAGGGGCAAATGCTGTTTCACACGTTTTCGTCTTTGGAGAGCAATTATCCAAGTTACAACAGTTACTGAGTAATTTGCATTTCCTATCTTTAGGTTCAAAAATCCGTTCTGAGACCAGTATTTCAATTTTTGTTGATCATCATGGTGTGTTTGCCTTTTGCGGCCTTCGCCCAAGATGAGGGTAAAAACGCGATCCCTCTTGATCATTTTTATGTCACGCCAAGGCACGGATCAAGTGCCTTTAGAAGAATGTTGCGCAATTTCCATTTTGGTGCTTCCATCGGCTACGGAAGAACTTATTTTAAGACCCAGCTAAATGGGTTGGGGATTTATCAGCCGCCGGGAAGTATGCCGGAACTATTCACGAGTGCTTCCACGAAAAGGTATACTAACTGGGTGAATAATGCCGGGGTGGATACCTCGGCACTGGGAAGTTACATTGTCGTTAACCCCGGTACGGCCAATGTGGGGTTCAAAGGGCACGCTTTCAATATTCCCCTGGCCGCCACGGTGTATTATGAATTCAATCGCTATCGGATTGGGGGAGGCTATTCGTACGAATTAATGAGTATCGGCGCCCTGCAATCCACTATACTGACAGACAAAATTTCCGCCATCCAGGCCTCCCCGCCAAGTGGGTTTATCAGAAAATATTGGGGCATGGTGGGCGTATCGTTTTATCGATGGAATGAATATCTGTTCACCGGCGACATGGAAGTGGGAAGCTATAAATTGAAATCCAACTTTAATCAGGGGCAAGTTACTCCCAGTACTTATTTTAGTCTAGGCGTTACCGTGGAGCGCAGTCTGTCTGAATATTTTAAAGTATATGCCAGGCCCGCTTATGAAATTAAAAGCTATGATCTGGCCTTGCCCGGCAGTGGACAATCCCTTCACTATAATATTAATGCGCTGTATGTGAATGTGGGGTTTACCTATTCCATTCCTGAATTGCCACGATGCTTTCTCAAGGAATGTCATGCTCAGGTCAACCACGCTCACGGCAATAAAGAATACCGGAGCAACCGGCATGCTATTTATAAAAAGCAGAACCCAGGCTACGGGGAAAATGATCCTACCCTGATCAAGTACAAAGGAAAAAACAAGAAGAAGTTGAATCCTTATTAAAGAAATTGGCTAAGCACCTATTCCCTTGAGCTATCTTACCATTGACCCCAGCGAAGCCGCCACCTCTAGTCTGCACGGGTATCTGCAGGGGGCCATTGCTCCGCGCCCCATCGCCTTGGCGAGCACCGTGGACAAAAACGGAGCGGTCAATCTTAGCCCGTTTAGTTTCTTTAACCTGTTTAGCACCCATCCACCCATTGTGATCTTCTCCCCTTCGCGAAGGGTGAGAGACAACACCACCAAGCATACCCTTGAGAATGTAAAGGAGGTTCCCGAAGTGGTCATCAACATCGTGGACTACAGTATGGTGGAGCAAGTCTCCCTGGCCAGCTGCGAATATCCGAGAGGTGTTAATGAATTTGAAAAGGCAGGCTTTACCCCGATGGCTTCCCTAAAAGTAAAGCCACCCCGGGTAGCTCAATCGCCTGCCAGTTTCGAATGCAAAGTCAATGAAGTGATCGCCCTGGGCCAGGGGGGAGGAGCAGGAAATTTAGTGGTCTGTGAAATTCTTGTTGCGCATTTCAAAGAAGCTATTTTGGATTCCTCGAAAAATATTGACCCACAGAAACTGGATGCCGTGGCGCGCATGGGTGGGGATTTTTACTGCCGGGCTCACGGAGAAAGTATTTTCTCCGTTCCAAAACCCAATACAAAGTTGGGGATTGGCTTCGATCAGCTTCCGGAAAAAGTGCGCCACAGTAAAATCCTTTCCGCCAATGATTTGGCGCGGCTAGCCAACGTTGAAAAATTGCCTCGCCCGGAAAGTCCGGCCATCAGGGGAGGGCAAGATGAAGAAGCGCTTCATCTTTTGGCAAAGAAGTTACTCTCTGAAGGAAAGGTGGCAGAGGCCTGGGGGGTGCTGTTAGCACCGTAGACTTTTTCCCTCTACTGTCTGTACATCACGGCTTTCACCGCTTTCACTGTCCGTTCAACATTGGGAAGAATCGCATCGATCAAGGTAGGAGCATAAGGGAGTGGCACATCCAGGCTGTTGATGCGATGAATGGGAGCATCCAGGTAATCGAAGGCATGCTTTTGGATATGATAAGTAATCTCCGAAGAAATCGCCGCCAGCGGCCAGGCTTCTTCGATGATGACAAGCCGGTTGGTTTTTTTGACCGATTCCACCACGGTGGCATAATCGATTGGCCGGACCGAGCGCAAATCAATCACTTCAGCTGATATCCCTTCCTTTTCCAATTCCTGCGCGGCGGCCAGCGCCACTTTCATAATTTTTCCAAAGGACACCAGCGTCACGTCGGTGCCGCTGCGCTTGACGTCGGCCAAACCAATGGGGATTAGATATTCTTCTGCTGGTACTTCACCCTTATCACCATACATCAATTCACTTTCCATGAAAATGACAGGGTCATTGTCGCGGATAGCGGATTTTAAAAGACCCTTCGCATCGTAGGGGGTATAGGGAACCACTACCTTCAAGCCAGGGGTATTGGCAAACCAGTTCTCGAAATTCTGAGAGTGTTGTGAACTGAGCATGCCGGCGTTGCCGGTTGGCCCGCGAAAAACAATAGGCACATTGAACTGTCCACCCGACATGGAAAGCATCTTGGCGGCAGAGTTGATTATCTGGTCGATGGCAACCAGCGAGAAATTGAAAGTCATAAACTCAATAATTGGCCGGATGCCATTCATGGCAGCCCCAACGCCAATCCCTGCAAATCCTAATTCTGAAATAGGGGTATCAATAACCCGTTCCGGTCCAAATTCATCGAGCATTCCTTGGCTTACTTTATAGGCCCCATTGTATTCGGCAACCTCTTCACCCATTAGCAGTACAAGCGGATCCCTTCGCATCTCTTCATTCATTGCTTCCCTAAGGGCCTCCCTGAATTGGATTTCTCTCATGTCTAAACTTTTTGATTTTGGAACAAACGCTCGTTTACAAAGTCCGTAAAAATAATACCCCAATCAACAGGATTCAAGGGTTCACGAAATTGATTTGCACGGATTTTAGCTTAAATGGAGAATAAAAAAGCCCCGACGTGACGTCGAGGCTTGATCATTTCCGGTGAGGGATATTATTTCAGCGCATTGCGGAATGCGTCGGTGGTATTGAACTTTATAAATTCCAGGTCAATCAAGGCCTTTTCTTTTAGGCTGGGCTCAATCTTCACGGCGCTGGTCAGATTGCTGACCACACCGTCGCCGCTTCCGCTACGGGCCGCAGCAATGGCAGCACCATAGTATGCCAGGGCAAAATTGGGATTCTTCTTTGACGCTTCGGCAAAGGAAGATCCGGCATTGCCGTTATCCTTGTTGAGCAATTGGGCTAAGCCTTTGTTGAAAAGGTTCACATCGGTATCGGTAGAGGAGGAAGTAGAGTTAACCGCATCACTGTATTTGGCCTTGTAAATTTCGCAAGAACCTTTAACACCATTGACACCGCGTTTTACATCATTGCTAGCTCCGTTCAAAGCTTTGGCTGCATAGTTGAATGATTTGTAAGGATTTCCTTGCATTAAAGCAATGGAAGCAAGGTTGGCCAGTACTTCAGGAGTTTCTTTCAACTTTGCTGCGATGTCCAATTGGGCCGATGCCTTTTCAGTTAATTCTGATGCCTTAGCCGGATTTTCAATGATCATCTGAATATACGTTGCCGCTAAGTTGTTATTCGCATTCCAGTTACTTCCCTTTTTGGTAGCGGCTTCATAAATAGCGGCCTTCTCCTCTAAGGAAGGTGTCAGGGTGGCCGCGTACATTAACTCTTCAAAAGTAAGCGCGTCGGCAGCCGCTTCCCCTTTTGTTATTTGCTTGGCCAGCACGGACATTTCGGCATCCGTCTTTTTTGCTTTCACCGTTAAGATTTCAGTTTTAGCGGCACGCAGGCCCGGATAAACATCCTTAAATACTTTGTTATATGACTTTAACTTCTTGAGTGCCTTCTCCTGATCTTCAAATGTTCCGCCATTGTTGATCACATTGAGGTAAGCAGATTTTTCATCAGCAGAAATTCCTTCATAGGCAGCCAAGGCCGTTTTGAAACCATTCCAGTCATCCACGATAGGCTTCAAAATGAATTTGATGTCAGCGGCCACACCCTGGTAATCATACTTCTTCATCTCCTCACGATAAAACTTCTCGATGACGGTGGCACGCTCTTCAGAGAGTTTGCTGTTAATGCGCTCCAAGCCTTCCGGTGAGTGCGTACCGGTGATGGTGACGGTTCTGGTTATATTTTTAGAGGCAATAAAGGCGTCTAATTTTTTGCCCTTTTCAGCAGCATTCACTTCTGACTTGCGCAAAATGGATTTGCCACGCTCAAAGTTGAAATCCGGGATCACGACAGGAATAAGTTCTTCCTGGTTGTTATAACCATGATCCGCAAAAGCGGCATAGTACGATTTCTGAACCAGTTTTGAAGTGGCGATAATACCCGTTCCAATAACAGGGCGGGGCTGTCCTTTCTTTGGAAGGGTCAGCGACTTGGTGCCTTTGGAGGCAACGCCCTGAATTTCTACTGTTCCATTGGTTTTAGCAAAGGCATCTTTATAAGGAAAAGAGAACGCTTTGGTTACGGCAATTTGCTCCACGTTATTATTTGGATAGTCCTCCGCTTTGAAAGGAATCGGGGTGAGCGCAATTTCATTCTCACCATACTTGTAGAAAGTGTTGAGCGTGTAAACTGTTCCTTTCTTCAGAAGTTTAGCTGGCAGGTTACCAGAAAGGTCAAAGTTCACGGTGTCTTTGTGAACTTCAAGCGGCTCAGGCTTTACTTGCACATTTTGTTTTTCAGCTAACTTAATCATTTGTGGAAGGGTACAGCCGGCAACGGCCATCGATCCAATGATTATTAGGGAGTAAACTATTTTTCTCATGGAATTTGGTTTAAAATCAATTTTTAGGAGTCGCAAAGGTAAGGTTTATAAGCATTTGTTTGCAAGGATAACCAAAAAAATAAGAACCGGAGTACACCTTTTAGATCGGACGTTGATTATATTTGCGAAGTGAAAAATAAGGCGACAAAACGCCTTTACAAGGGTTAAACGAACGGGTAATGGCAAGGGCAAAGGATTTAGTGAGGAGAATTCAACTGTTTTTTGAAGGACACGCTTTTGGGGTGTGCTCTTATTTAGGCGACAAGCTCGGGATTGCCACTTCCTCCATACGGTTGTTTTTTATTTATGCCTCCTTTTTAACGTTAGGCTCTCCGGTAATCATTTATCTTTCCCTGGCCTTCATGCTCAACATGAGGGCTCACCTCAGAAAGAGGAGTACGATTTGGGATTTTTGATTTTCAGTTGATCGATCGATCTCTTCCTGAAAAGGAAGTAGTCAAACACAATAAGGCCTGCGTAAATGGTCCCGGTTTTAAAGCTGTGAACCCGGCGCGCTACCGCCGCTCTTTTTACAATCTCTTGCCCTATCTTCTTAAAAAAACTCAGATGGGCAATGATGACCGCCTTGGCGTGAATGGCTGACCCCGTGGAGAGGAAATGCAGCGCGGCCGCCCAATCTAAAACAATGCGAAGTGGGAACTTCCAGATCAACGAAGAAAAGCGTTGGTGCTTCACTAAAAGACTCAGGCCGTTGCGAAAATTAAAGTACGTCTTCCGAGGGTTAGAGGCCGATAGCGTTCCTCCTCCAACATGATAGACCGTACTTTTTCCTTGATAAAAAATAGAGTACCCGGCCCGGGTCAGCCTCCAGCACAAGTCGATCTCTTCCATGTGGGCAAAAAAATCTTCATCCAGCCCACCCATGGCATGATACTGATCCGCCCGGATGAATAAACAGGCACCCGAGGCCCAGAATATGGGCACCGTATCATTGTATTGCCCATGATCTTCTTCCAGGGAATCAAATATGCGACCCCTACAAAATGGATAGCCTAACCGATCGATCAATCCACCCGCCGCGCCAGCATATTCAAATTTATTTTTATTTCGATACGATAAAATTTTAGGCTGTGCAGCAGCAATGCCAGGGTCACTGTCCATGAGTTGAATGACGGGCTCAAGCCAGTGGGGAGTAACTTCCACATCGGAGTTTAACAGGACATAGTACGTGGCGTTGATTTGTTTGAGCACGGTGTTATAACCGCCGCAAAATCCTTTGTTTTCATCCAGTCGTATGAGCTCGATTTCTGGAAACTTTTCTTTAACGAATTCGGCTGACTGGTCGGTGGAACCGTTGTCGGCTACCACAATTCGACTGCCGTCACTAAAGGCGAGCACGGCAGGCAAAAACTGTTGGAGAAAATGTTTTCCGTTGAAGTTGAGAATGACAATGGCAACGGTGGTCATCCCATCAAGTTGCTTAAATCCATTCCAGGAATATTGGGGATCAATCCTTCGGTCGATTTTTTGAGTTGCTCCTTGGCCTGGATCTCGGCATCGTCACTGGCTTTATTGACAGCGGCAATGACTAGGTCTTGCACGATCGTTTTGTCTTCTGCTTTTAAGATAGCAGCATCAATGTCTAAGGCAATGAGCTGACGCTTGCCATTCACGGTAGCCTTTACCATGCCCCCCCCTGATTCCCCACTCACTTTTATGGTAGCAAGGTTATCTTGCGCTTCCTTCAGTCGCAGTTGTACCTCTTTCATTTTGCCCATCATTTTCATCATGTCAAACATGGCTGTCTTTTGGTTTAATCAGGGGCGAAATTACTGGGAAAAGTTGGGTTATTGGTAAAGTGAGCCTCAAACCTACTTTCGGATAAGAACCACGGTGCCCGCCTTTTTGAAGGTACTTCCCGTCAGGTCTGTCCCCTCGGCGGTCCACACATAGGTTGCATCGGGCATGGTGGTGCCTTCCCGCTTGCCTTCCCAGGGTTCATTCTTGTCAGAAATGAATACCAGTGACCCCCATCGGTCGAAAATCTGTAATTTCATGGAGACAATGAAGTGCCCTTTTACAGAAAAAGTTCGGTTCACCGCCGCCGCTTTGCTGTCGGGATTAAAAGCCGTGGGATAATAGAGGTTGACATTCTTTGTGACTTTGATTTCATTGGAAACAGAAACGGAAACCCCAGCTTCAACGGCGGTGGCCGTGATGGTGTACAAAAGCACTTGGTTGACATCATCCTGGACAACATCGGTGTAGGTGGAATCGCCCCCGGCATTAAATGTTTGAAGAAGTTGCCCTTGCTCATTATATTTTTGAACCGTATAATTTTTCACGCCTTGCACCCAGCCTTTGTATCCCTTCCATTGTAATACGACGTTGTTTGCTTCATCTAACGAACCCTGCAAAACGATTGGGCAGGAGGGCAAACCGGGCGGACTGTCGTTGCCACAGTTGTCGGTATAATTGATTTTGTAACAGTAGCCTTCCTGGTAGGTGAGGTCGGTAAATTGCCTAGTCTTGGTGGTGTCTTGCAGAACGTACGCGCCTCTGCCCTGAAGTCTAAAAATATTGTAGTGCAAGGGTGTAAAGGCCGGATCTTGAAGCCAGGTTAAATCAACTTGAGCATTGTTATTACTGACGACACTGCTGGTATTATTGATCGGCGTTGGTATGGCCGTGGTAAAGGAGGTCCCGCATTTTTCCAATGAGGTACTGGTGGCACCTCCCGCATACAGGCTGATTAGTTGGTAACAATATTTGGTTTTGCATACGATAGCGTTGTCAGGGTATGAACTGGTGGTCCCACTCACGGTGGCCAGGGGGCTGCTATTGCGCGTGATCTGAATTGAGGAAATACCCAGGCTTGAGGTTTGCCAGTTCAGTTGATCTTGAGCGCTGGCTAGGGTCAAAGCAAAATCATGACTGCAAACGGGCGAGGAGTAGGTGTTTGCATTCGCGCAAGGGTCAAAGGCGCTGAGACGGAAACAATAATAACTTTTGTCGACCGTCAAATTGGATGCCGTCATGGTCGTGACGCCATAAAGCGTTTGGTATTGCTGAAAATTGTTTGAATTATTAAAAGCAATCTCGGCATGATATTCAATGTTGGGCTGCGGGGTGAAACCAAGTTGAAGCGTGGCCGGATCGGTTGCCGTCAAGGTGCTGATGGCGGGAACGGGAAGTACAGCAAGGGCGGTAAACGGTTGAACCTGGGCATTGCAGTTACTGGCGGCATTCAATTTCTTTCCTTTAACACTAATGTTATAGTTGGGGGGCGATGGGGTGCCGTAGCTAAAGGAGGCGACTTGATTATTGCCTGACGGAATGGAGGAATCGATAGTTCCGTCGCTGTTAAAGTCGATATCATAGGAGTCATAGGTCCTGTCGGTGATGTTGATGGACACCTTGGCGCCGGCGCAGGTAAAAATATCAAAGGCCGGTGCAATGTTAGGGTCCACCGTAACGGTGATGTCATCGGGTCCAATGCTTCCATAGTAAACAATCAGCTTGTAGGTGCCCGGTGTGGTGTAGGTGAAAGTAAAAAGATTTTGCGGCAGCCCGGGATTATTATTTCCGAGATAGTCCATCAGGCAGGGCTTGCCGGGCGTACACTCTCCGGTGGTAATCAGATTGGTATTGGTGATGGTAATGGTAAAGGGAGCGCATCCTCTGACTTGGTCGACTTGAAAGCGACCCAAGCGAGAGGTATACTGCCCTTGGGTCACCCAGCTTACCAGACAAAATCCGATGAAAAGAAAAAATGACCTCACGTTTCTAAATTAAACTTCTTGAGAAAATGCTCCGCCTTCACTAAGTCGTCATGCAGTAAACGATCTGTTTCTATAAACGAAACTTGTTGCCTAAAAGTGTCTACCAGATTCTCCAGATAGGGTGAAGTTTTTAGCGGCCTTCTGAAATGCAAAGCCTGCGCGGCCGTGATGAGCTCAACGGCAAGAATAGAATAAATATTGTTCACCACTTTGTAAGCCTTGGTGGCCGCATTGGCGCCCATGCTCACATGATCTTCCTGTCCGTTGCTGGATACAATGGAATCAACCGATGAGGGGGTGCAGAGTTGTTTGTTCTGGCTCACCAGCGAGGCGGCGGTGTATTGCGGGATCATCAAGCCCGAATTGATACCGGGATTAGCCACCAGGTAATTCGGTAAATCGCGCGCTCCCGAAATGAGTTGATAGGTTCTCCTTTCGGAAATACTTCCTAGTTCCGAAAGCGCCATGGCTAAAAAGTCCAGCCCCAGCGCTAGGGGTTGACCGTGAAAATTTCCCGCCGAAATAATTTTGTCCTCTTCTGAAAAGACGTTGGGATTATCGGTCACACTGTTGATTTCGGTGAGAAAAGTGGAAGCCACAAATTGAATGACATCGTCACTGGCGCCGTGCACCTGGGGGATGCACCGGAAAGAGTAGGGATCTTGCACATGCTTTTTGGGCTGGGCGATGATGGCGCTGCCCTTGACTATTTTTTTAATTTCCGCCGCCACTTTAATTTGACCGCTATGGGGGCGGATGCGATGGACACTCTCATCGAAGGCTTCGATCCGGCCATCAAAGGCGTCCAGTGAAAGCGCTCCGATGATATTGGCAAGTGTTAACAGGCGCTCGGCGTGAAGCAGACACCAGAGGCCATAGGCACCCATAAACTGGGTGCCATTCAGCAGGGCCAGTCCTTCTTTTGATTTGAGATGGAGTTTTTCCCAGCCCATGATGCTGAGGACTTCGGCGCCGGTGATTTTACGGCCGTGATGATAAACTTCACCCAGGCCAATCAAAGGAAGGGAAAGATGGGCCAGCGGAGCCAAATCACCGGAAGCCCCAAGTGAACCCATTTCAAAGATTACCGGGAGCAGGTCTTTATTGAACATGGCCACGAGCCTCTCCACGGTTTCCACCTGGACGCCGGAGTAACCGTAGGAGAGGCTTTGGATTTTTAAAAACAAAATGAGCTTCACTATTTCTATAGGAACTTCTGCCCCCATGCCACAGGCATGAGACATCACTAAGTTCTCTTGCAGCTTTTCGAGTTGGTCTTTGGGGATGTTTTTGTTATACAACGACCCAAAGCCGGTGTTGATTCCATAAATGGGCTCGCTGGTGGCCTCTATTTTTTTGTCAAGATAAGAGCGGGATTTTTGTATCGCATCCATCGCCCCAGGGGGCAAACTCAAGGTGGATCCAGCTTGCGCTATTTTTTTAACCACTGCAAAAGAAAGCGCGGCGCTACCGATGGGGTGTGTATAACTCACAATCAATTCAATTTTTTATAAGAATTAGTCTTTTAGCAGGTACCCTTTTTCTTTTAATTGTTTTGAGGTGAGCTCCAGGATATTCACATCTAACTTTATGGGAACACGAGGTGCATCCAGGCTATCGGTGGCAACCTGGACAATGGCATCAACGACGTCCATTCCCTTAAACACCCGGCCAAACACCGTATAATTTCCGTCCAGCTTGGGCAGGCCCTTTTTGTTCTGAACGATATAGAATTGGCAACCCGCGGAAAGTTTTTGCGGGTTATTGTCGCGGCCTGCCCCCACGGCCCCGTAGATATGTTTCAGGGAGGCGTTGAATTCTGGGTTGATCAGGTAAGGTGATTTTGAAAAACCTTCGGGTGTATCGGGACATCCGCCTTGGGCTACAAAATTATTGATCACGCGGTTGAAGGTAAAGGAATCCCAATATCCTCCCTTGGCCAGCGAGATAAAACTTTTCTTATGGTTGGGCGTTTCATCGTAAAGCCAGAAAAGGATCTCTCCTTTAGGGGTGAGGATCTGACCGATGGGGTAGGTCTTCTCCTTGGGTTGTGCCAGAAGAAAAAGCAGGGAGATGAATGAAAATAGTTTAGTCATTTTATCGTGATGTGGATAGGTAAGGTCTTCGCACCAGATCGGCAATCTGCTCGATGGATAATTTTTGCTGCTCCCCGGTTTCCATCATTTTTAAGGTGAGGATTTTAGTTTTCAATTCTTCCGATCCAATGACAATCACAAACGGGATGGCTTTCTTGTCGGCGTATTCCATTTGTTTTTTGATCTTAGCCTGATCGGGATAAATCTCCGAGGGGATTTCATTTTCACGAAGCCATTGCGTGACGCTTAACCCATGGCTAAAACTGGCCTGGTCAAGATGCACCACTAAAACAGTAGAGGAGGCGGTCGCTTCCCGAGGGAAAATCTTTAACTCTTCCATGGCATCATAGAGGCGATCAATGCCAAATGAAAATCCAACACCTGAACTTTTCTCCTTGGAGTCAAAAACGGCGGTGAGGTTATCATATCGCCCCCCACCACTCACACTGCCGATGCTCACCTGGTTAACTTTTACTTCAAATATACATCCCGTGTAATAGCTAAGGCCGCGCGCCAAGGCAATGTCAAATTCTACATGCTCTTCGGCTGCGCCAAAGGCTTTAACTAGGGCGAGCACGTCACTAAAATCCTGAACTCCCTTTTTACCCTTTTCACTAGAGGCGAATTGCTGGTTCAGGAATTCCATTTTCTGGTGTGTGTTTCCCTTGAAGTTGACGATTTCGAAAAGGAGTGTGAGGTCGTGTTCGCTAAACCCTTTGGGCCTTAATTCTTCTTTCACTTTTTCTTCGCCAATCTTGTCGAGTTTATCCAGGGCCACAAACAAGGCGCTCTCATTTTCACCGGCGCCAAGGAGTTGGGCCAGACCCGACAGTATGGCGCGGTGATTGATTTTGATGGTGTAATCCAAAATCCCCAGAGCGGTAAAAGCATCTTTGATCATCAGGATTATTTCGGCTTCACACAAGAGCGAATCCGTCCCCACTACGTCGGCATCACACTGATAAAATTCACGGTAGCGGCCTTTCTGCGGGCGATCCGCCCGCCACACGGGTTGAATTTGATAGCGCTTGAAGGGGAAGGTAATTTCATGTCGATTCATGACCACATAGCGTGCGAAGGGAACGGTGAGGTCATAACGAAGACCTTTCTCGGCGATCGCGGGAGCTACTAATTTCCAGTTTCCACTTTCTAAATTCTCTTTGCTGGCCTCTTTTAAAAAGTCACCTGAATTTAAAATCTTAAACAGCAGCTGATCTCCTTCCTCTCCATACTTGCCTGTCAGGGTCGACAGATTTTCCATGGCTGGCGTTTCCAAAGGCTGAAAGCCGTATTTCTGAAATACTTTTTTGATGGAGTCAATAATAAATTGCCGCCTGGCCATCTGGACTGGTCCGAAGTCGCGGGTGCCTTTGGGCAGAGAAACTTTTTCCATGCACAAAACTAATTACTATTTGCACATTACGGGTAGTCGAAAAGAGATTGCATAGAAAATTGAAATGTTGTAGACTCGCGCCAAATTAAAACTATTGTTATGCGAAAAATCATTTTAGGCTTTTGTGTGGCGGGAGTACTTTCATGTTTATCCAACGCTGCCTTGGCGCAGTATAAAAAAGGGGACAACTTGCTCAACTTTGGACTGGGACTAAATACCTACTATGACGGTGGCGTTCCCTTAAGCGCGATTTATGAATACGGTGTTACCGATGAAATCAGCGTTGGTGGAGGCCTTGATTATTTATCCTACCACTATGGCTATGGGGGTGGTAACTACAGTTATACCGTTACTTATCTTGCCGGCCGTGGTTCGTATCATTTTAACAAACTTATTAACCTTCGGAACGAAAACTGGGATATTTATGGAGGCCTGAGTCTGGGGTACCGGTCATTTTCATGGAAAGATTATAGTGGAAATGGAGCGGGAAGTGCTTATGGCAGCGGACTTTTCCTGGGCATCCATGCCGGGGCGCGTTACTATTTCAGTAAGTCGGTGGGGGGGCTTCTTGAAATCGGTGGCCTCGGATCCACCAATGCGCGGGTGGGGGTTACTTTCAAGTTCTAGATTTTGCTGCCGGGGTCTTGTAATAACGAAAATAACCGCTATTTTTGCGGCTCGTTAAAAATAATAAGCCATGTCAGTTACACGATTAAAGAGAAAAAACCGCAAAGATAAAGCGAAAGCAGCACGCCGAAGGACGGACCTGAAAGTGCAGAACTTCAAGCCTGTTGCCAAAGCGGTTGACATCGAAAAAATTAAAGAAGAATTTAAGGCGAAAGCGAAAAAATAGTCCAAGACCTATCCGGGTCAGTTCTTACCCAAAGGCCATTGATGAAAATCAGTGGCCTTTGTTTTTTTTCCATTACGTGATGGCCCCCCGTTTTCCTAGCTCAATCACCTCCATGTTTTTGATTTCTTTTTTTAGCAGTTCAAACCGGATGAGCGTCTTGACCAGATGAAATCCATGATTGCCGGCGGCACCGGAATTAAGGTAAAGCATGTTATGAAAGGTGGGATCTTTTTTCACCCGTAAAATGTGCGAATGCCCACAGACAAAAATGTCAGGTGCCTTCTGTTTCAAAATTTTCTTCACTCTCGGGTTGTAATGCGGTGGCGCCCCTCCGATGTGTGTGATCCAAATGGTAAATCCTTCGCAGACAAACCATAGGTCTTCGGGGAATTCGGCTTGAATCGTTTTGTCGTCGATGTTCCCGTAGACCGCGCGCACGGGTTTAATTTTTTTCAGCTCGTCAACAAGGGACAAATCGCCAATGTCGCCGGCGTGCCAGATTTCGTCTACATTTTTGAAATGTTCAAAAACGCGGGGATCGAGGTAGCCGTGGGTATCAGAAACTAAGCCGATTTTCATTTGAAGGGATAATGGCAAAAATACGACTTGTCATTTCTAAATCGGAATTAGGCTACCGAACCGGATTGGTGTAACTTTTTATCAAAGCAAAATCGACCACCACCTGCAAAGGAGACTGAACCGTTATTTCCATTACTAAATGATGCCGATGGCGCATGTTGGGTTCTAGATCAAAGCCGTATTTACTTAAGTTAGGTAGGTCAGGCAAAAAAAAGGGAATCATTCACCAAACCAAGTCTATAAACTAAATCCCAAGTCTTGATCCTTGGCTTTATGATGCGTTATTGACTTTGTGGCGCCCAAGTTGCTCTCCATTGGCGGAAATAGTTGCTGGGGATGCAAGGTCATCTGATTTATCCGTGATTTAATTTTGTCCCACTCAAAGGTGTCTTTTACCATTTGAACGCTCACACTGAAGTCAATATCCTGATGATAGCTCAGCGCTTTAATTACCATAGAAGGATTCCGGGTGGAATACTTTTTCTGGTAAACATGAACCATCTGTGCTAAAGAAATTGATGATGATAAATAGGCAATATCCACAAAGTCCTTTAGCCTGGTTCCATTCCCCACTATGGCATTGAGCTTCATTGCGGCAATGTCATAAATGGTGGCCAAGCGAATGCCATCGTCATCAATTAGCGGTTTTACTAATGGGTAGGCGTGTGTTACACAGTCAACTTTAACGCCGGATATTTCACCTTTCAAAGTGTTTTTATCCTGGAAATCCAGTTTAAATTGGAATTTATTTTCCAGATACTCAAGAAGTTTATTTTCATCAAAAATGGATACGGAAAATAAATCAAGGTCAATACTGATTCGATGTCCGATTTGGAGAGATAAGGCTGTTTCTCCAACAAGAAAAAAATCGTTCAAGATATCTTCATGCATTAAATGCGTTAAGAGTTCCAGTGCAGGTTTACTGAGCGCTTCTTTTCGTAGCATTTTATTGATAATAAAGGGATGTCAAATTGATGACTTACAAAAGTAAGGTCCTTCCTGTTTAAGAAGGGTAATTGTTTAATCACTTCTGTTATATTTTCAACACCATAACGGTTAAGGATGAAGTACCAGTCTTCCGGCCATCCACGCTCAATGACTCTCTCAACGACTAAGCTTCGCATTTTGTGATAATCAAAATCGTTAAGGTCGTGTTCCCACAGAAGTTTGGGATTGAGTTTGGCATCGGGGTGCATTTTATAATCGTAGAAATACATTTAAAAGACCTTTTGGAATGAAATATAATTTACGAAATAAACGGGGAAATTTGAGTGATTAGCCCGCCATTGACTCTTCAGTCATCCCATGTTATACTTTACCGATGTCGAGTCTAACTTTGTTTATGTAACCGAATATGTGGATAACTTTCTTCCCCTTGCGGGAATTTTCTTTGATCAACGTTGTTAAAGGTTCATTACTAACTTAATTGGAAGAAATATGAAAAAGAAGATCGGCGTCCTTGGTTCAGGACTAGTTGCTCAAGTTTTAGCAAAGGGATTTTTAGATAACGGCCATGAAGTGACCTTAGGCACCAGTAATGCCGCCAAGCTTTCTGATTGGAAGACGAAGAATCCCCGGGCTCATGTTGCCAGCTTCCAAGAGGCCTCCGCATTTGGGGACATACTCGTTTTAGCTGTCAAAGGGAAGGCGGCAGAAGCGTTGATAAAATCGCTGGCCGCTACACTGGCCGGCAAAATTGTAATGGATGCCACCAATCCCATTGAAGAGAAACCTCCGGTCAATGGGGTGCTTCAATTTTTTACCTCGTTGAATGAGTCGCTCATGGAGCGACTGCAAGCGCTGGCACCGCAAGCCCATTTTGTCAAAGCCTACAATAGTGTGGGCAACGCTTATATGGTCAATCCTTCGTTTCCCGGTGGTCAGCCTACGATGTTCATCTGCGGAAATGATGAGGATGCCAAGAAAGAGGTTTCGCAGATTCTCCATTCGTTTGGATGGGAGGCGGCGGATTTTGGCAAAGTTGAATCAGCGCGTGCCATTGAGCCCTTGTGCATGCTGTGGTGTATCCCGGGCATGCTGCGCCAGGAGTGGAATCATGCCTTTAAATTGCTCAAGCAAGGCTAAAGCATAGGTTATCCAGCGGTGTAAAAATTGTTTGACGTTTCCGGAGAAGAACTTATCTTTAATCTACTACAAATTCACCAGCGAAATGAAACGCAGACAATTTATTCACTCGGCCGCCGCTGCTTGCGCGGCAGCATGGCTTCCTTCTTTTGCTTTCGCAAGCCCAAAAATAAAGATCGGTTTACAACTCTATACCCTCAGGGATGTGATTTCCAAGGACGTGGAAGGCACGCTCAAACAAGTGGCGGAGTTAGGGTACCAGGAATTGGAGTTATTTGGGTATAACGATGGGAAAGTATTTGGTAAACCCGTCAGTGATTTCGCCAAAATGGTGAGCGACTTGGGAATGAAAATAACCAGTGGCCACTATGGTACCGGTTTGGTCAGTATGCCGGGCCGACCGGCAACCGTCGGAACACTGGTGAATCAGTGGGAGAAGGCCGCCAGCGACGCCAAGATCCTTGGGCAAGAGAATATGGTGATTGCCTTTCTTCAGAAGGAGGAGCGAAAAACCATTGATGATTACAAGAAAGTCTGTGAGTTGATTAATAAGAATGCCGAGATCTGCTCCCGTTATGGAATTCGCATTGGCTATCATAATCATGATTTTGAATTTAATCCCATTGACGGTCAGGTACCCTATGAATTGATGCTAAAAGAATTAGATCCCAAACTGGTGAGTATGGAGCTAGATCTTTTCTGGACAACCTATGCCAACCATGATCCGCTGAAATTGTTTGCCGCTCACCCCGGCCGTTTTACACAGTGGCATGTGAAGGACATGCGCAAGGATGACCGTAAACTCAACGCCGACGTGGGTACGGGGACCATCGACTTTAAGACCATATTTGCCAAAGCTGACCAAGCGGGCTTTAAACATTTCTATATCGAGCATGATACCTTTCCCGTTTCTTCCTGGGAAAGCGTTAAGGCTGATGCGAAGAACATCAAATCAATACTCAGCTAAGGTTAACCTCCATCTTTAGGGCATTAATTCTGAAATCGGTTCTTGCAATCGATTGAAATCATTTTTTTATCTTTGCGGCCTAACTTCCCCAAGATGACCGACACCATCCATCACACCTCGACCTATTCGGTAAAACACGCCGCCTTGAAAAGCTGGGTTCAGCAAATGGCCGATCACTGCAAGCCCGAACAAGTCCATTGGTGTGACGGTTCCACCGGCGAGTATGATGAATTATGCCATCGCCTTGTCCAGAAAGGGACCTTCATCAAACTCAATGAAGAGAAACGGCCCAATAGCTTTGCCTGCTTTTCAGATCCTAGCGATGTGGCCCGCGTAGAGGACAGGACCTTTATTTGCTCCCGTAAGAAAGACGATGCCGGTCCCACCAATAATTGGGTTGATCCGAAAGAGATGAAGGAGACCTTGCAGAAGCTCCTGTATGGATGTATGGAGGGGCGCACCATGTATGTCATTCCTTTCAGCATGGGGGTGGTCGGCTCGCCGCTCTCTCATATCGGCATTCAAATCACGGACTCGGAATATGCGGTAGTCAATATGCATATCATGACCCGGGTGGGAACAAAAGTGATCGATGCTCTGGGTGGCCAGGGGGATTTTGTAAAATGTCTGCATACGGTTGGCGCGCCACTTTCAGGGGGGCAAACCGATGCCAAGTGGCCCTGTAATCCCACCACAAAATATATTGTTCATTATCCGGAAGAGCGTTCCATCGTTTCCTATGGGTCAGGCTACGGAGGAAATGCGCTGATGGGAAAAAAATGTTTTGCCTTACGAATTGCTTCAGCCATGGCACAAGAAGAAGGATGGCTGGCCGAGCACATGCTCATCCTGGGTGTGGAGAGCCCCCAGCGCGAGAAGACCTATGTGGCAGCGGCTTTTCCAAGTGCTTGCGGTAAAACCAATTTTGCCATGCTTATTCCACCCAAAGAAATTGATGGCTGGAAAGTAACCACTGTCGGCGATGACATCGCCTGGATCAAACCGGGGAAAGATGGGAAGCTCTACGCGATCAATCCGGAGGCCGGCTATTTCGGGGTAGCGCCAGGCACCAATATTAAAAGCAATCCAAATGCGATGAAGACCATTGCTACCAATACCATCTTCACCAACGTCGCCCTCACCGAAGATGGCGATGTATGGTGGGAGGGGATGACCAAAGTGCCTCCTAAAAATTTGACGGATTGGAGAGGGCAGAAGTGGGACCCTTCTTCGGGTAAGCCGGCGGCACATCCCAATGCCCGCTTTACCGCGCCAGCATCACAGTGCCCCAGTATTGACAGTGATTGGGAAAACCCCAATGGGGTTCCCATCAGTGCCATCATCTTTGGCGGAAGACGAAGTAATACGATCCCCTTAATTTATCAAGCGCACAACTGGAACTATGGCGTTTACCTGGCGGCCACGATGGGCTCGGAGACGACGGCAGCGGCCTTTGGTGAGATCGGAAAAGTAAGACGTGACCCTTTTGCCATGCTTCCATTCTGTGGCTATCACATGGGCGATTATTTTAATCACTGGCTGCAGTTTGGTCGCGACATCCCTAACCCGCCGCGCATTTTTGGAGTGAACTGGTTTCGCAAAGATGAAAAAGGAAATTTCTTATGGCCCGGATTTGGTGACAACATGCGTGTATTAAAATGGGTGGTTGAAAAAGTGCGCGGAAAATCCAATGCCGTGGAGAGCCCCATTGGGTGGATGCCACATTATGAAGACATCGACTGGTCGGGGCTTGACTTCACCAAGCAGCAGTTTGATCAAATCATGCACATCGATAGAGAACAATGGAAGGTGGAACTGCTTTCGCATGCGGAGCTTTTCGAACGCATGTATGACCGGCTTCCGAAGGAATTTATTTTCATGCGGGAGTTGCTCCTGTCTAGCTTATGGCGGTCGCCAGAGAAGTGGAGCGTAGAACCGGAGATGGAATGATGACCTGTAGCCCTGAGAAGTCAGGGCTTTTTCTTTTTCGATCTGCTGCTGTATTGCCTAAATGAATTAATACCCCTACTTTTCCGAAACCCTGAACCGTTTTTTTATTGATGAATGCTGAGAAGACATTTTTTGGTCACCCCCGAGGGCTGGCTACTCTATTTTTTACTGAAATGTGGGAGCGCTTCAGCTACTACGGCATGCGTGCGCTCTTACTCCTTTTTATGGTGGCCACCATCGAAGAAGGAGGAATGGGATTGGATGAAAAAACAAGCGGCGCGGTCTATGGCTTGTATACGATGTTTGTTTATCTGTTGGCTTTGCCCGGCGGCTGGCTTGCCGATAAATTTTTTGGTTTACGAAAATCCGTTTTTTATGGCGGCTGCCTGATTACGCTGGGGCACTTTTGCCTGGCTTTTCCATCGATGCAAACATTTTTTATTGGGTTGCTTTTCATTGTGATGGGCACTGGCTTGCTCAAACCCAATATCAGTAGCCTGGTGGGCGAGCTGTATCCCATCTCGGACCAGGCCAGACGCGATGCCGGTTTTTCCATTTTTTACATGGGCATTAATATCGGCGCCACAATCGCTCCGGTGATCACCAGTTATTTGGGTGAGAATATCAATTGGCACTACGGTTTTGCTGCTGCCGGTGTGGGTATGCTCTTCGGGGTGATTCAATATAAAGTGACAGAGAAAAATTTGGGCGAGGCTGGCCTTGGCCCGGCCCGACTTTCTGATCCCGTATTGCAAAACAATAGAGAAAGGAATTATAAAACAGGGCTTATTATTTTCGGACTGCTGCTCACCTTATTCATCACCCTTTTACTGACGCGAACCATTACCATCGACCCCATAGCGGTGGCCAGAGTATCTTTTTATGCGATGGGCGGAAGTGTGGTACTCTATTTTGCCTACGTATTGCTTTTTGAGAAACTCGATAAAGAAGAGAAGAATAAAATAAAGGTGATCGCTATTTTCTTTTTGGCCTCGGCCATGTTTTATGCAGGCTATGAGCAGCAAGGTTCTTCGTTGAATTTATTTGCCTCACGCTATACCGATCGGTTTATTGGAAGCTTTGAATTTCCGGCAGGTTGGTTTCAAACCGTCCCGGCGGGGGCCGTTATTATTTTTGTTCCGGTTTTTGCCTGGCTATGGGTGTGGCTAGCCAAACGAAATCTAAATCCTTCCACGCCGGTGAAGCTTGCGCTGGGCTTGATGTTCATGGGCTTGGGTTTTGTGGTCATGATGGGTGGGGCGATGGTGATTGTAGCCGGCAGCAAAGCGATGCCCACCTGGCTGGTGGCCACCTATATCTTCAACACCTTTGGTGAAATATGTTTGTATCCGATCGGGCTTAGTGCCGTCTCGGTCCTGGCACCCAAAAAACTTTTGGGTCAGATGATGGGCGTGTGGTTCATGTCCCTTGCCCTGGGCAACTTATCGGCCGGAATGTTTGGTGGAGAATTTGATGATGCTGCCATCACGGCCAATCCGCAACTGCTGGTGGATTTGTTTTGGGTCATGGTAAAATGGCTGTTTGGTGCGGCCCTCATCGTTTTGCTAATCAGCAGGCCTCTAAAAAAATTGATGGGAAACATTCATTAATCAAAATTCTATGGCATCGCTTGAAAACTTTAAGCCCTACATCGGCCCGGAGCAAAACATAGCCGAGTTCACGGTCAAATCAGTGGTGGTGGGGGTGCTGTTCGGAATTCTGTTTGGGTGTTCCACCGTTTACCTTGCCCTTAAAGCGGGTCTCACCGTTTCCGCTTCCATTCCCATCGCAGTGATCGCCATCACCCTCGGTAGAAAATTTTTGAAGACCACCATTCTCGAAAATAACATTATACAGACCACCGGCTCGGCAGGGGAGTCGATTGCCGCCGGCGTGGTGTTCACCTTGCCTGGGTTTTTGTTTCTCTCCCCTGGAGAAAATGGCGTGAGCGTCGGAGAGAATTATTTCAACTACCTCACCATTCTTATTCTGGCCGCCTTTGGCGGAATGCTAGGCACCCTGATGATGATCCCCTTGAGGCGATCCTTGATCGTAAAAGAACATGGCGTACTTCCTTATCCGGAAGGCACGGCCTGTGCTTCGGTATTGCAAGCCGGCGAGAAAGGCGGTGAATTTGCTAAGACCGCCTTCTTGGGCATGGGCATCGCCCTGGGCTATGCCGTGCTTCAAAAAGTTTTGCATGTGATCGTAGAGACGCCGGCCTTTGTTACGTCACAGGCCAGTAAGTTTTGGCCCTCCGCTGCAACGCGTGCCGACATCACGCCGGAATATCTGGGGGTGGGATATGTCATTGGTCCCAAGATTGGTGGGGTGCTGGTGGCCGGCTCGGTGCTGGCCTGGTGGGCGATGATTCCGTTGCTCACCACGCTGGTCTCCCCCGACATCATTGCCATGCAACTAGTAAAGTTGGGTTACCTGGCTGACCTTAATGCCAGCGGTGGTCCTGGTTCATGGGACCCCGCTGCGCATACTTTCGGAAGTTATGCAGATGCTATTTACCGTGCCTATATCCGACAGATCGGTGCCGGTGCGGTGGCGGCGGGAGGGTTAATTACATTAGTAAAAACTATTCCAACGATCATCAGTTCTTTTAGCGAAAGCATGGGGTCGCTCAAGGAAAAAGGAGGCGCAACCGTTCTTCGCACCGACCGGGATTTGTCATTTAAGGTAGTGATCATCGGCAGTATTATTTTGGTCGTGCTCATGACGATTCTTCCCGGTATCCCCGGCGACAGTTTCATTCAAAAATTTCTGATCGGTATTTTGATCATCGTCTTTGGATTTTTCTTCGTCACCGTTGCCAGCCGTATCGTTGGCTTGGTTGGTTCCAGCAACAGTCCAATATCGGGGATGACCATTGCCACCTTAATGGGGACGTGTTTGATTTTCACCGCCGTGGGGTGGAGTGGCAAACTCTATGAGCCGCTGGCACTGGTGGTGGGTGGCATGATTTGCATTGCCGCAGCCAATGCCGGTGGCACGTCACAAGATTTGAAGACCGGCTATATTGTAGGTGCCACGCCGTTCTATCAACAGTTAGCTTTATTTATTGGGGCGATTGTTTCCTCCGTTGCCATTGGCATCGTGGTCCAAGTCTTAGACACCCCTAACGCCGTGGAAGTGTCACAACACGTCAAGCACGCCATTGGTGGTGATCGCTTCTCGGCACCGCAAGCCACCCTGATGGCGACCTTGGCGAAAGGCATTTTATCGTACAACCTGGATTGGCAATTTGTCATGGTGGGGGTTTTTATTGCCGTGATGATTGAGCTATGCGGCATCAAAGCGTTGGCTTTCGCCATTGGTTTGTATCTACCCTTGTCCACCACCCTTCCCATTTTTATTGGAGGGGCGATTAAAGGGGCCATCGACTGGCGCGCAGAGAAAAAGAAATTGCCTATCGAAGAAGGCGATTTGGGTAAAGGCAGTTTGTTTGCCACCGGGCTGATTGCCGGCGGAGCCATTGCCGGGGTGGTGGTAGCCTTGCTGTCGGTGAACGATAAAGTTTTTGCCGCCATCCAGTCGATCAGCGCCGAGCAAGGCCTGTCCAGTGTCTTGGGGCACGGTGGATACCAGCTATTAGGCGTTCTATTCTTTGGAGCGATGGCCTTTACGCTGGCCCGAACCGCCATGAAAAAATAATTAATTCAGTGCCTGGCCGATGGCGGCAATCTTCTTGTCCAGGGCTGCGTTAATTTTTTCAAAATATGACGGAGAAGGTAACGTACTCTTCACACTGACATAGAATTTTATCTTCGGTTCGGTGCCCGATGGCCGGACTGAAATTTTGCTGCCCTGATCGGTATAGAATTGCAGCACATCGGAGGGTGGCAGGGCGATGGGTTTTGTTTTTCCGGTGCTCAACTCTTTCTCTACACTGGTTTTGTAATCCAGCAAGCGAATGATCTTTTCACCGGCCAACATTTGTGGCGGATCATTTCTGAATTTTTCCATCATGGCTTTGATCTGCTGCTCGCCGTCAGCCCCTTTACGCACCAGGTTAATTAACCCTTCTTTATAAAAGCCATTCTCCACATACATCTGCAGCAACCAATCGTATAGTGTTTGTCCATCGTCTTTGGCGGCGGCGGCCATGGCGGCAAAGAACGCGCAGGCGCTCACGGCATCTTTATCGCGAACGAAATCGCCGACCATGTAGCCGTAACTCTCTTCACCGGCGGCAATGAATTTCTTCTTGCCGTCGAGCTGGCCCATGAGTTCGGCAATGTATTTGAAACCCGTCAAGGTGTTATAACATTCGATTTGAAAATGACGGGCCATGTCATCAACCAGTTCGGTGGTGACGATGGTTTTGGCGATGTAGGCTTCTTTTTTCTCGGTCAGGTTTTTCAGAATAAACCACATCATCAGACTGAAAGCCTGGTTTCCGTTGAGCAAGAAGAATTCGTTCTTGTCATTTTTTATTCCCAGCCCAACGCGGTCGGTGTCCGGATCGGTGGCCATCACTAACTCGGCGTCTATTTTTGTTGCTAGCGTCAAGGCCATTTGCATGGCCGATTTTTCTTCGGGGTTGGGCGATTGGACGGTGGGAAAATTGCCGTCGGGTGCCTCTTGCTGCGGAACCACTTTTAGGTTTTCGAATCCCAAGCGCCGGAGGCACTCGGGCACCATGGTGATGCCGGCGCCATGAAGGCTGGTGTAGACAAGGGCAATGTTCTTTTGTTTCTTTATGCTTTCTTTTCTGGGAATGCGAAGGATGACTTCCTGGTAGTAAGCTTCTTCCACTTCAGGAGAAACCGGTTTTATTTTAGAGGCATCAGCGGCAAACTTGATCTGATCAAAGCTGGTGATCTTCTCCACCTCAGCGATTACATTTTTGTCATGGGGCGGTACGAGCTGGGCGCCGTCATTCCAGTAGGCCTTGTAGCCGTTGTACTCCTTTGGATTGTGCGAGGCGGTTATCACCACGCCGGATTCACACTGCAAGTGACGAATCGCAAAGGACAATAAGGGCGTGGGGCGCAGGTCGGAAAATAAATGAACCACAATTCCATTGGCAGAAAAAATGTCGGCGGTTACCTGAGCAAAATACTTGCTGTTGTTGCGGCTATCGTATGCAATGGCAACCTGAATTTGTTTTGACGGAAAGGATTTCTTTATATAATTAGCCAGTCCCTGGGTGGCCGCCCCTACGGTATACTGATTCATGCAGTTGGCACCCACGCCCATAATGCCCCGCAGGCCGCCGGTTCCAAATTCAAGATCTTTATAGAAGCTGTCAATGAGTTCTTTCTGATCGGGATTGGAAAGGAGCTTTTTGACTTGCTCTTTGGAACTCTCGTCAATGTTGCTGTGGAGCCAATGCTGTGCCTTGGTGGTGGCGGTTTCTAAAAGTGATGGCATTTTTTTTCTTTATAAGTTTCCGCGCAGTTCCTGCTCGTGTTCGATGGCTTCAAAGAGGGCTTTGAAATTCCCTTTGCCGAAGGACTTGGCGCCGTTGCGCTCAATGATTTCAAAAAATAAAGTGGGGCGATCCTGAACGGGTTTTGAAAATATCTGAAGCAGGTACCCTTCTTCATCACGATCAATGAGGATGTTGAGCTTTTGTAATTCTTTCCAGTCTTCGTTGATGTGGCCGACGCGCTCTTTGACATCGTCATAATACACCTCCGGTACATGCAAAAATTCGACGCCACGATTTTTCAAGGCACTCACCGTCTCGATAATATCGTCGGTAGCGATGGCAATATGCTGCACTCCGGCGCCATGATAAAAATCGAGGTATTCTTCAATCTGGGATTTCTTTTTTCCGGAGGCCGGTTCGTTGATCGGGAACTTGATGTATCCATTTCCATTGGAAACCACTTTGCTCATCAGTGCACTGTATTCGGTGGAGATATCTTTGTCGTCAAAGGTGATCAGCAGCTTAAAGCCCATCACCTCTTCATAGAACTTTACCCACTTGTTCATCTGTCCGAGTTCCACATTGCCCACACAGTGATCGACATGCTTCAGCCCGATGGGGGTAGCGTTCAACTTATTCTTCACCGGTTTGTAGCCCGGAAGAAAAGTGCCTTTGTAATTTTTTCGTTCCACGAAAGTGTGAACGGTGTCGCCATACGTTTTGATCGAGGCGATCACGACTTGGCCGAATTCATCCGTTAATGTCTTCGGTGCGGCTGCGGGCTCGGCACCTCGGAGTACCGTTTCTTGAAAAGCTTTTGTGGCATCGTCGACCCAAAGGGCAAGTACTTTTACCCCATCACCATGTGTTCCGACATGCTTGTTAATTTCGGAATCCGGCACCAGCGACGTGGTCAGGACAAACCGGATTTTGTTTTGCTGTAAGACATAGGAAGCCCGATCGCGCAGTCCGGTTTCGGGCCCTGCGTAGGCCACCAGCTCAAACCCAAAACAATGCTGATAATACAACGATGCCTGCTTGGCATTGCCCACATAAAATTCAATGTGGTCGGTGCCATTGATGGGAAGGAAATCGGTAGCCATACAGTTGAATTTTGAGCGGTAAATTTAGTCAATCTGCCCTTTAAATTTTTAAAATCGACACCTTTTGATAATCTTGGCAAAAATTGAGATTATGGATACCAAAGCGTTGGATAAAGCCATCCAGGAGATCGCCATCAAGCGAAACGAGTTAAAGAAAATTGACTACAATAACCCGAAATATGATGATCTGGAGGAAGAACTTCACGATTTGGAAGATGCCTTGCACGTCAAGTTTGGGGAATACCTGGAGGAAGCATTACAGGAAGTTCATGATAAGCTTAGCCCGGATACCGACGTGCTTTTCCCGACAGCCTATCTGGCCAAGACTTACACCATTAATGCTAAAAATGAATTCTCGGTGGCCGCCACCGAGGGGGTTTTCGTTGAGGTAGATTCTATGCCTGGAAAAGAAACTAAACTGGTCATCGTGCCCAATCCGCTGCGGATCATCCTCAACACCAAGGACAAGCAACAAGTGGTTTGGAGTGTTTAGCTAAATTCAAAAACCAACCTTCTTTCTTACCCGTTCGATCACCTCGGTGGCAATCGCCGTTGCTTTTTGTTCGCATCGGCTGAGTATTTTCTCCAGCTGATCACCTTGCATGTACTCGTTGTAGGCTTGGCGCTCGGTTTTAAATTTTTCTAAGATCAGTCCAAGTAATTCCTGCTTGGCATGTCCATAGCCAAAATTGCCGGCAAGGTATTTTTGACGAATCGCTTCGGTTTGCGCTGGCGTGGCAATGAGTTTGTAGATGGCAAACACATTATCCTTGTCCGGATTTTTAGGCGCTTCCATCGGCGTGCTGTCGGTGACAATGGAGAGCACTTGTTTTTTCAATTCTTTTTCCGGCAAGAAAATATCGATGATATTTCCGTAAGATTTACTCATCTTCTGCCCATCCGTTCCGGGAATGGTCATGGTATCTTCTTCGATCTTGGCCTGGGGTACAACAAAGGTTTCCCCATACAGGTTGTTGAATGCGGTGGCAATGTCGCGGGCCATTTCCAGGTGTTGCCGTTGGTCTTTCCCTACCGGAACGAAGTTGGCATTATATAAAATAATGTCGGCGGTCATCAGCACGGGGTAGGTAAACAGCCCTGCATTCACGTCGGAAAGTTTCCCCGATTTGTCCTTAAAGGCATGCGCATTTTCCAGCATCGGAAAAGGGGTGATGCAATTCAGGTACCAGGTCAGCTCACACACGATGGGAATGCGGCTTTGCCGGTAGAGTAAATTTTTTTCTACATCAAAACCAAAAGCAAGCCAGGCGGCTGCCACCGCGCGCACATTTTCCTCTCGTATTTTTGGATCCTTAATATTGATGAGGGAATGCAGATCGGCGATAAAGAAAAAGGACTCGTTTCCGGATTGTTTAGATAACTTGATAGCGGGGATAATGGCCCCAGCAAATTGCCAAGGTG
>Ga0209067_10000369_pt1 | contig 29270 bp, 17 predicted proteins | sample ColStrG_CSR_2013_FD_187199 | JGI IMG/M metagenome (GOLD analysis project Ga0209067, IMG submission 187199) | Freshwater sediment microbial communities in response to fracking from Pennsylvania, USA - Cold Stream Run_MetaG_CSR_2013 (SPAdes)... | ecosystem: Environmental > Aquatic > Freshwater >... | reverse complement strand
GGGCAAGATAGTTTAGTGGCTTTTGTTGCTGCGTTGAACAAAACAGGCCTCAATTCAAATTTCAATAATGTGAATGGCGGCTTGTTTACGGTTTTTGCATCGTCCAATTATGCCTTTGTGCAGTATTTGCGCGCCGCCGGAATTCCCATCGCCAAAGTGGATGCCAGTACGGCGGGTGCAGCGGCGGCTACCGCCATTAATAGTTTAACGGTAACCTCCACTCCGCTGAACATTTCAAGTCTGGTTACCAGGCTCAATTATCATATCATCAGTTCAAATGTACCTTCCAGTTTAATCACCGGGGGGCAAGGATTTATTACCATGCAAGGGGCGCGACTATCCCTGTCCAACTTTGCCGGTGCAACTTATCCATATGAAGTCAACGCCAATGTGGCGAGCTCCGGTGGGGGTTCTGGGGCAAACCTGATCACCACCGACCTAAAGGCCTCCAACGGCGTGGTCCACATTGTCGATCGCGTCATGGCACCCATCACGACGGCTAACATTTGGGCCCCGTCGTTATTGAATTTCAGCGTGAATTATAGTGTCTCGCCCATTACGGTTTCCATCGGCGGCACGGTAATCCCCTTAGACAATTCAGGAAATCATAATGTCGCTAACGCCCCCACCAACACCAGCGATGGAGATTTCAATTTATTTACAGCGGCGCTGGTTCGGGCCAACCTTGCTCAAGTGATCATTCCTAATGTTACTTTATTTCCCGACTTCACCGTGTTTGCGCCAACCGATGGGGCCTTTAAAAGTTATTTAAATGTCACCACAGAGGCAGCTGGGATTACGGCGATCAATGCACTTGATCCTACGGTCTTAGCAGGTCTGATAAATTACCATATCGTTTCGGGGAGAATCTTATCTACGGACCTGACCAATGCTGAAAGTGTAACCACGCTGGCGGCTAAAGCTTTCACCATCAACGTTAACGGACCGACCTATACAATAACGGATTTGAATAGTACCTCTGCTGATGCGACCATTACCGGGGCTAACAAGTTGAGCAATGCCGGTATTGTACACGCCGTCAATCAGGTTCTGCTCCCTAACTAATAGTTTATCTAACACATCTTATAAAGAGAGGCCGGAGGGCCTCTTTTTATTTCCCTCCCTAATAACTATCTTCCATCATGACAGGAAGATTTTTTCTGGTTATTTTCCTCCTTGGCCAGCTGGGGTGTAAAGAAAAAACTGATAAAAATCCATTTTCAACAAAACCACTAATTGTTCGTGATTTAGATGGGATTCGCCAGCGTGGCTACCTGGAAGCTCTGGTCGACAACAATTCAGTAAGTTATTTTATCTATAAAGGCAGGCCGATGGGTTATGAGTACGAATTACTCCAACGGTTGGCGGTTGAATTAAAGGTTGAGCTAAAGATCAAATTGATCTCAGGAATCGAAGAGGCCATCGACAAACTCAATCATGGCGAAGGTGATTTGATTGCCTTTCCACTCACCATAACAAAGGAAAGAACCGAATATGTTTCATTTACTAACGCCTTGTTCACCACGCAACAAGTATTAGTTCAAAAGAAACCTTCTCACTGGCGAATGTTGCCACCGGATTTGGTCGAAAAGAAAATGATTCGTAATGCCGTTGACTTAATTGGAAAAGAAATTTATGTGATCAATGGCTCTTCATTTAAACAGCGGCTGGAAAATCTGTCGCAGGAGGTAGGTGGTGAAATCATTATTCATGAAGATAGCGCCAATGCGGTAACGGAGTCACTTATTCGCAAAGTAGCAACAGGAGAAATTCAATTTACGGTGTCAGACCAAATGCTGGCACAGGTGAATGAGCTTTACTATCCCAATATCGATATTAATACGGTACTTAGCCTGCCGCAGCAAATTGCCTGGGCCCTGCGATCCAATTCACCCGCGCTTCTGACAACAACCAATCAATGGCTTGCAGAAATAAAAAGGCAAGGCATCTTTCAAGTAGTACATGACCGCTATTTTAACAGCCCCAGATTCTCCGTGACCTTGGCATCGAGCGACTACTCCTCTCTAAATAGTGAGAAGCTTTGTCCTTATGATCAGCAACTAAAAAAAGAGGCCGCTCTCTTGGGATGGGATTGGCGGTTGTTAGCCTCTGTCGTTTACCAAGAGTCCAATTTTAATCCGCGCGTAGAGTCCTGGGCCGGGGCGATCGGACTGATGCAAGTAATGCCTGAGACGGGACAATACTTTGGTGTGCGTGATTTGTGGGACCCCGAAAAAAACATCACCGTAGGCACCCGTTTTTTGAAATTCCTAGATGACTACTGGAAGAAAACGGTCACCGATGAAAACGAACGGAAAAAATTTGTCCTAGCGTCCTATAACGTCGGGCTTTCTCATGTGATCGACGCGCAAAAACTCACGAAGAAATATGGGAAAAAAATAAATCGGTGGGAAGATAACGTTGGGTTTTATCTGGCGCAAAAATCAAACCCCAAATATTATAGAGATGCATTAGCGCTAGCGGGATATTGCCGATGCGATGGTCCGGTCCTCTACGTTAAACAGGTATTACAGCGGTACGAAGAGTATAAAATCCATATCGCCGCCTGAAGGGAGAAAATTACTTGACCACTTGAGCGGGATTTCCAAAAACGGTAATGCCCGCTTTGACAGGGGCAATCACCACCGAGCCGGCACCAATGCGGGCACCCTTGCCAATCGTTATTCCGGAGACAATCGTTACCCCCGAGCCAATAAATACTTCGTCTTCAATTCTTGCTCCGGGATTGATGGTACTCCCGGCGCCAACTTGTACAAAATCACCCAATACCGTTTCAACGCCCAACGATACGTTGGTATTGATGATGCAATGGCTTCCAATGTTTGAACCGGGTGCCAGGTAGGCGCCATGATCAATAAAATTTCCATGACCCATCGTTGCCTTTTCTGAAACAGCGGCTTTTGTGTGAATGGCATTTATCGGTTGCACATGCCGAACATCTTGCAGCATTTTCACAATTGACTTTCGCAATTTATTATCATCAATGGCAACGAACGCTTCGCTCTTCTTGCCGATTAATTTCAAAAAGCCATCGTCATCGGTAGCCCCTAATACCACCACATCGTCAATTTCCTTTCGGTGAAGATTCTTGTCATCATCTAAAAAGCCATAAACGACAATCTCATTGGTTTCAAAGATCTCTTTGGCAGCACGACCTAAGTAATTCGCTCCAAAAATGATAACCGGATTCTTCACGTTTTAGAAATTTCTTTCAAAGATACTAATTGAAGTTAAAGCGCTTCAATCCGATTTTGTCAGACACCCATTCAATAATTGGGTTGCGGTAGGCAATAACAAAAACAAAGAAGGGCAAGAAGCCAACCCGATAGCGCGACAGCGTTCCAAAATTAGGCGTGGACAGAGCGAGGAATACACACAATACAGTGCAATAACTCAAGGCAGACAGTAGAACAATTTGACCTGGAGCCTTGCGTGCTCTTCTCAAATTTATCAACGCACCGAAAAAAAGAACCAACACTATAAAATTTTCAATGGACGCAAAAAAACCAAGGGGGCCAGCACCTTCTCCAATCACGGGTCGGAACAACCCTGACAGCAATGCCCATGGCGAATTAATGATGATGCTTGTCCAGGAGTGACTAAGATGAAAGTAATAAATTAAGTTTTTTGGATTGGAGATGGCGGCAAAATCGTTGTAATTAGAAACGATCACCTCAAGAAATTGATGAAAATAAAAATTAGGGTGGGTAAAACTTAGCAGGGCACCGATCCCAAAGAATAAGAGGCCCCATATGACAAACCGATATTTTTTAATTGCCGAAAATTTCGCCTCAAGAAACCGAGTCACCAGGGCCGTGAAAATCGAAATAAAAAAAACAATCATCCAATAATACTTCAGACTCCAAACAATAAAACAAACCGGCAAGGCAAGAAACCAAAATAATTCTCCCGGTCTTTGCCTGGACCAGATCGTAAGAAATCCGATGGTTACGAAATAGATCCCACACAAGGCAATCGACTCCTTCTCCATCCCGCTGCTCCAAAAAACCACAGAAGGAAAAAACAAAAAAGCGAGCGCAGAGGCCTTGTGTGAATCCGGAAAAACGCTTGTTATTTTGCGATGAAGCATCCATGCGCAGCTAAACCCAAGCAGCGAAAAATAAGCAGCGCAGACCCAATAATTATCTAGACTTAGCAGGCAAAAGATACTGATGATTTTTATAAAGAAGATGGAGCGCAAGTCTCGATTAATCAAATCATTTACAATCACCTGGTCTTCGCCAAAGTCAAAGATCGTTTTTAGATAGGAAAAGCAGTCATGACGGGCGATCGCTGAAAAGATTTTTGCGTCATTAAAAAATGACCAGGTGTCACCTGCTGAATAGTAATACGAGTAGATTAATCCCAGGGTTATGCCGGCAGACAATCGAAAGAGAAATGCTCCCCAAAATAACTTTTTGGAAGACACCTTCCATTTCTCGCCTAATGAATAAACGCAATAAAAAATCAGGGCAAAATTAAAAAGAGCGAAACTGACTTTCAAGGCTTTGGATTTAAACTGGAAATACCCACCCGACCATTACGGTACTGACGAGTTGGCTTAAAACGCTATCGGCAATATTCAGACAAAAGCTTATCCATTTGAGTTTGGAGTTTCAGGGCTTCCTTTCTTGCCTCCTGTGCAAAATCTTCTTTTGAGGAAGCATAGATAATGGAGCGCGCTGAGTTGACAATCAACCCACACTGTTCGCTCATCCCCACTTTTGAAATCGCTTCCAAATCTCCTCCCTGGACTCCCACTCCTGGCACCAGAAAAAAGTGATTGGGTGCGAGCATACGGATCGACCCCATTTTTTCTTCGTGAGTTGCCCCCACCACATACATCATCTGATCTGGTGTAGCCCAGAATTGGGAAGCAAAAAGCACTTCTTCGTATAAAAATTTTCCTTCTCGGGTCTGAAGTAGCTGAAAATCTTCACTTCCCTTATTAGAAGTGTGGATTAGCAAAATCACCCACTTGTCCTCATATTCAAAAAAAGGTTTCACCGAATCTTCTCCCATATAAGGGGCAACCGTAATCGAATCAAAATTCAAGGTTTTGAAAAAGGCCTTGGCGTAAAGGGAGGAGGTATTGCCAATGTCACCTCGCTTGGCATCGGCAATGGTGAAGCATTCCTTAGGAATGTACTCCAATGTTTTTCTTAAGCTTTCCCAACCTACCGCGCCACGTGATTCGTAAAATGCAATGTTCGGCTTATAAGCAATGCAAAATTCCTTTGTTGCATCGATAATTTGTTTGTTAAATTCATAAACAGGATCCGCTGTTTTTAACAAATGCTGCGGTATTTTTTCGATATCGGTGTCGAGTCCTACGCAGAGGTAGGATTTCTTTTTCTTGATCTGCTCGAAAAGCTGTTGTCGGTTCATACCGTAAAAATAAAAAAAGCCCCGACAAATCGGGGCTTCTTTATAACCCTTGAATTTTGGTTCATCGCAAATCAATTACTTCAACCCCGGGAAATTTTTTTGGGTCAAAGGCAAAGAACGCATCATCTACTTTCACGTTGGGAATAAATTTGATGATGGTATTCTTGTAGCGATTACCGCTACGATCAAACTCGGTCCAACTTTGTACGCTTTTATCCTTTTTAGAAATCATCATTTTTATTTTGAAGTATTGCGCATCTTTTTTTTCAGGAACTAAGTCCACTTCATCACAAAGTACCCCGCCTTCATTCTTCTCTCCAAGAAGAAGATATTTAAACCCTTTCTTGTACATCTCAAACATTTTGGATGGGGTCAGGTCCTCTGATTTAGCGTCAAAATTATCAACATTTACTTCCTTACTGGCAGGTAAATACGTCCATACCGTGGTGCCGTTGTTATAGACTTGTTGTTCTGCCAATTCAAGCTTGTATTTTTCACCCTTCACGGTGAATTTTGCTTTTATTTCATCTTTCACGCCAGCCGATTCATTGGTGAGTGACCGCGTAAAATTAACTTCGAATGAAGGTATCGCCTTATATTTTTTGCTCATGGCCTCCAATATTTCGAGGGCCTTCGGATCATATTGAGCCAGGGATGCATGGGCAACAACAATTCCAATTAAAATAGTAATCAATTTTTTCATTTTATAGCTTCAGGTTAATTTACGACTGACTGTGTTTCTCTTTTAAGGCATTCAATAACTGTTCCAAACTCATTTCGTCCTTAATCAGCACTTCACGGGCCTTACTTCCTTCAAACGGGCCGACAATTCCAGCGGCCTCCAGTTGGTCAATCAAGCGACCAGCCCGGTTGTAGCCCAGCTTTAGTTTCCGTTGGATCAGCGAAGTACTTCCCTGCTGGTGGTGAACAATTAATCTTGCCGCCTCTTCAAAAAGGGAGTCGCGGTCCGATAAATCCACCGTTGATGGGCCGCCTTCATCCTCCCCTTCGAATTCGGGCAACAGGTAAGCCGAATCGTACCCGCGCTGGGCGCCAATAAAATCAACAATTCTGTCTAACTCTGGCGTATCCACAAATGGACTTTGCAAGCGAATAATTTCAGATCCTGCCGAAAGAAGCATGTCACCCTGCCCAACCAGTTGGTCAGCACCACCCGTATCAAGTATCGTTCGCGAATCGATTTTAGAAGTTACTCTGAATGACAGGCGAGCTGGAAAATTAGCTTTGATCACGCCGGTAATCACATTCACGGAAGGCCGTTGTGTAGCCAGTACCAAATGAATTCCAATGGCCCTGGCTAATTGCGCAAGCCGTGCGATCGGTGTCTCCACTTCTTTGCCTGCCGTCATCATCAGGTCGGCCAACTCGTCAATCACCAAAACAATGTAAGGCAAAAAGCGATGGCCTTCTTTGGGATTAAGTTTTCGCGCAACGAATTTGGCATTGTATTCTTTTAGATTTTTTGCCCCTGCATCCTTGAGCATCTCATAACGATTCTCCATCTCAATGCAAAGCGAATTGAGCGTGTAGACTACTTTCTTTGTATCGGTAATGATGGCCTCTTCACTGTTGGGCAACTTGGCAAGATAGTGTCGTTCGATTTTGCTGAACAAACTCATTTCCACTTTTTTCGGATCGACCAAAATGAATTTTAATTGACTCGGGTGTTTCTTGTAAAGCAACGAAGTCAAAATCACATTCAACCCAACTGATTTTCCCTGACCCGTAGCACCGGCTACCAGCAAGTGCGGCATCTTGGTGAGATCAATGACAAACAGTTCGTTGGAAATCGTTTTGCCCAATGCAATAGGAAGTTCCTTATCCGACTTGGAAAAAGTGGGGGAAGAAAGCACAGATCGAATGCTGACCATCTCACGGTTTTTATTGGGCACTTCAATACCAATGGTTCCCTTGCCGGGGATCGGCGCGATGATACGAATGCCCAGTGCCGCCAGGTTCAGTGCAATATCATCCTCCAGATTTTTGATGCGAGAAATTTTTATGCCTGCATCAGGAACAATTTCATAAAGTGTCACTGTGGGACCAATGGTTGCTTTAATGCTGGAGATGCCAATCTTGAAATTCGTTAGCGTTGCCACGATCTTGTCTTTGTTGGCATTCAGCTCTTCCTGGGTCACCTGTACTTTACCGGTCTCATACTCATTGAGTAACTCTAAGGGAGGAAATTTATAGCCACTCAGGTCAAGGGTAGGATCATAGAAACCTTTTTCCTCCACCAATTTATCGGCCAACAGCTCAGTATCACTTTTTGGTTCTTCGACAAAAAGAGGCAAGTCGACATTTTCAATTTTTTTCGGGGCAACTTCAAGTTTAAGTTCAGGCTTCGCCGGTTCCACTTTCGGTTGATTCACCATCAGCATTGGCTCAGGAATGTCGCTTTGTTTCACCGGCCAATTGTCAAGGTCATCGGTGTAAGGAGACACTTGATTTTCCTCCATCGGAGCGAATGCGTCATTGCCCATCGGCTTGGGATCGCGCACCTGAAATGCATTGATTGCCGTGACATTAAAGTAATAAATGATAAATATGAAAAGGGTGAGCACCAAAATCAAAAATGTTCCCCATCCAAAAAGTCCGTCAGAAATTTTGGCAAGCTCATACCCTAGTCCGCCACTCAAAAAACTAATCTCGGTGACACCGGCGAGGCTGTGGGTGATGTACCCCAATAGCAAACTCAACCATAATCCCGCAAAGACCGAGAAAATGAATGCGGAGAACAATGGGATAAGATCACGCTTGAATACTAATTTGAATCCAAGAAAGAAAAGTAGCGGAGGCATGAAAAAGGCCGAGATCCCCAGCCATCTGAAAATCATATAATGCGAAGTAACCGCACCGTAAAGGCCAAGCCAGTTCTCCGCCTCCTTTCCGGAATCGATCAATGGGGTATTCCATAGCGCCTCCACAACACTTTGGTCAGCTTTCCCCGTAAATAGGTAGGAGAGAAACGCGGTGAAGAGATAAAGTGAGGCAATGATCAAAAAAAAGCCCACGGCCAAAGGAAATCGAGGATCTTTAAAGAATTCGAAACTCAACCAAGCCTTGGACTTACCTCTTGGCTTTTTTTCCTTTTCCGGTTTTTTGAATGAATTACTTTTAAATGTGTTCTCCGCCATGGTGAATTTGCCATAAAAATAAACAATATATTCATGGGGGAAACGATTAGGCCGCGCAATGAATGCTTAATTTTGAAATGTCTACCGTTGGGCTGAGTTCAGTCTATCAATTATGTTTCAATTCATGCCCCCAACTAATTCTTTTTTTAGATTAGTTTTTTTTCTGATTGCCTGGCACCATCTTCCGGTTGCTGTTTGCGCCCAATCGGGCAAGGAAGACAGCCTTTGGCAAATGGTTCGCGAAAATAAAAATGAGAACGCAACTTTTAGGGCCTTTAAGAAATTAGGAGAACTCAACGAGAAGACAAATATCCAAAAGGCGATATCCTATTATCGGCAAGCTCTTTCCTTTCCTTTCCACTTAGAGTACTCCAAGGAGTTTGTGCAAACTTATAATTCCTTGGGAGGGCTCTACCATCTTTTAGGGAAGTACGACTCGGCCCAGCTCCAGCATCACCAAGCCTTGAGTATTGCCCAAAAATTCAATTATGAGAATGAAATCGCTGAAACATGCCAGGGAATGGCATTGAATTTTATGAGACAAGCTCAACAAGATTCAGCGAGATCTTATCTCAATCAAGCCCTCGCTATTTGGACACGATTGCACAATTCATTAAAGCAGGCCGCCGTTTGCGTGAATTTGGGTAACGTCTTCCTTGATGAAACCAACTACAAGGAAGCATTGAATCAGTTTATTAAGGCAGAAAAAATTTATGAGGAACCCCTAAAAGACCCCGATGGCCTTAGCAAGGCACTTGGCAACATCGGCAATATTGAATGTATCCTCGGCAATTATGACAAAGCCGCTGACTATACCCAGCGCGCGCTGCGACTGTCAGAACAAACCGGGAGCGAACTTAACGCAGCCTACTGTCATCGGCTGATGGGGAGAATTTTTAGAAAAAGGGCCACGTACGAAAAAGCATTGCGAGAATACGGGGAAGCTGTTAAAATATATCAAAAGCGAAATGATAAGCGAAATGAAAGCGAAACCTATCAAAGCATCGGAAACATTTATTATGATTTACATCAATACAAAAACGCGTTGGTTCAATACGATAAGTCTCTACAAATTGCCCAACGCATTTCCAATTCCTCATTAATGGCCTATGCGTTTTCCGGGATGGGCTTCGCCTGGTATGAGCTCAAAAAATTTGATCAGGCTATCACCTACTTCGATTCATCGATGATCAAAGCAAAAGAAACCAAAAATCACTACTTAATGATGGACGCTTATCAAATCATCAGCAGTATTCAGGAAGAACAAAAGCATTACCGGGAGGCCCTAAAATTTCATCAATTGTATACCGCTTTAAAAGACAGTCTTGTGCAGGAAGAAAACCGGCAGGGTACCCAAGAGATGGAGGCCAAGTATCAAAACGTTAAAAAACAAACCGAAATCGAGTTGCTAAAGAAAGATCAGCAATTGAAAAATGTTACGCTTCAACAAAATAGGACGGCCCAAACAGCCATGGTGGTCGCTTTCATTTTACTCATCATTATCGGGTTGCTCGCATTTAATCGTCATCGATTGATTCACCAGGCCAAACGACAAATGGAAATCGAACACATGCGCAACGAAATTGCACGCGACCTCCATGACGATATGGGATCAACGCTGTCCAGTATTCAGATTATCAGTCAACTTGCATTAAAAGAAAATCAGGCGGGGCCGTCAGCTAAATATTTACAACGAATTGCTGAAAATTCTGCCAAGATGATGGAAAGCATGTCGGACATGGTTTGGTCTATTAATCCGGATAACGATTCATTGCAAAAGATGTTGGCTAAAATGAAAGAGTTTTCTGCCGAGATCCTGGAACCGAAAAATATGGGTTACCAATTTCAGGGTGAACAGACATTGAATGGGACAGTCCTGGATGTCGCCACAAGAAAAAACATCTTCCTGATTTTTAAAGAATCCATCAACAACGCCGCCAAATACAGTGAAGGTTCTTTTGTTGACATTCACTTTGCTCAAATTGCCAACGACTTACATCTTACGATTCGGGATAATGGCAAAGGATTTGACTATACGAAAGCACAAAACGGAAATGGCCTCAAAAATATGAAGGCGCGTGCGTTCGAAATCAAGGCACAGCTTGATTTGGAAGCCATCGAAGGCCAGGGCACAACCCTAAAATTGAAATTGCCCCTCACATAATCATGGTATTTCATTATCGTCGTGTTTTCACTTTATTTGTTATCAGCACGTAAAATTATCCCATGCCTCTTTCCATTGTTGTTTACGAGGACAACGACCTGTTGCGCGAAAGCATTGTGAGCATGATTTTCCTCAACAAACAATTTTGTGTAGCAGGAGCATTCAATAATGTGCTCAAGGTAGAGGAGCAGGTGAAATCATTACAGCCCGATATCATTTTAATGGATATTGATATGCCTGGCCGCACAGGCATTGAAGCGGTTACTAAAATTAGAAGCGCCGGTTGCAATATACCCATTATGATGCTCACGGTGTTTGATGATAATCAACATGTGTTTGATGCGATATGCGCGGGCGCTTCCGGGTATTTATTGAAGAAACATCTTTCCGCAAGACTATACGATTCTATTGAGGAACTTCGAACCGGTGGTGCACCCATGTCGCCTAGCATTGCGCAGATGGTAATCCGGTCCATGCACAAAAAACCGGCGCAAGTAAATCCGTATGGATTAACTGCCCGCGAAACGGATGTACTTACTTCACTTTCAAAAGGAAATAGCTATAAATTAATTGCCAGTGAATTTGGCATCAGCATCGATACGGTTCGCACGCACATCAAAAATGTGTACGAAAAATTGCAAGTACACTCGCAGGCAGAAGCAGTAGCAAAGGCCATTCATGAAAAATTGATTTGACATTTTTCTCATTGTAGCTCAAATCATCTTCTGATGGCCCAGTTTTCAAATTAAGGGAATTTTGCTACCACTTATTGAACGGTACTGGTTTTCATGGCTAGGTAGTCGTGGTAAAAGTTGGTGCTAAATTTTATAGTAGGAAAGAATTGGTCCAAAGACCATATGGGGTTACCCTCAGAGTTTGATTAAATATAAAATATTCCCGAATTTCAATTCTGTTATCTATTTAATAAAAATGTCTTCATTTAAAAGTTGTAGATCAAGTTGGCTTTTCGTCATTATTTGTGTTCTGGCACTAAGCACCTCCAAGGCTCAAGTCACCAGTAGCTTTTCTGTTGATGCTGAGTTGTGGACAGTCTTTGACACTCAAACAGGTGGATCGTCGGCTGCACAATGGAACAACAGTGGAGGAAATCCTGGTGGCTATATTTTCTACACGACCGCTGCTGGCTACTCAGGTCTTTATTTCACCGCCCCAGCAAAGTTTCTGGGAAATTTTAGCCGGTCATATAATCAGAAATTAACATTTGATTTGAATGTTTCAACACTAGGATCTGATAATACAAACGGCGATGTCGAATTGAGCGGGGCGGGGCTCACTCTTTTTTATCAATTGCCTGCTAAACCTCCAGTAGGAGCGTGGACCAATTACCAAGTGTTATTAAACGAATCGCAGTGGCATGTAGGCAGCACTGGGGGAGCAGTCCCATCGCAGTCGCAGATGAAGCAAGTTTTGGCGAGCATCACGGCGCTTCAAATCCGACTTAAATATCTTACGGGAAACACTTTGCCCTACACCGGCCAACTCGATAATGTTATATTGAATGTGGGTTCGTTACCGATTGCGCCAACCATTACTTCTTTTACTCCTTCAAGTGGTGTTGCGGGTTCAACGGTAACAGTTACAGGAAGTAACTTCAATACTACTGCATCTCAAAACCTGGTTTTGTTCAATGGGATAAAAGGTGCAGTCGTGAGTGCCACGTCGACACAACTTACAGTCACGTCACCAGCGAGAACTACCTACGGCCCTATTAGCGTAACCAACCTTGCCGACGGAGCACAGGCCACGAGTTCACTGAATTTTAATCCGTTGTTTGATAATAATCAAGATTTCGGGGCGCGGGTAATCGCCTCTACATTTGCCAAGAAGGTGGACTTCGGTGCAGCAACTGCGGCGTCAATGAGTGTTGGTGATTTGGATGGCGATGGGTGGACAGATGTCGTGACGTCAAGCAATAACGCAGGAAGTTTCGGTGTATCCGTCTACAGAAATCTCTCGCAAACCGGCACGGTCAACGCGTCATCTTTCGGTTCACCTATCACTTTGCCTATCCCCAACAGCGCGACAGCCGGTTTGGCGCAACGCGTGGGGCGAACGTTTATTGAGGATATGGACGGCGATGGTAAAACGGATATAGTGGTGAATGTAGGCTACACTTGTTGTGGAGGAAACTGGGACAACAGTTTCGTCATTTACTTAAATCAAAGCACCTCAGGGAGTCTTTCGTTTTCTAGCGGATCCGTTTTTCAATTCGCTTCCGTCAACAATAACAACGAAGCAATAGCCGTGGCTGACATGGATGGTGACGGGCGACCTGAATTAATGGGAGCCATCAACAACAGTGCGTGCCAATTGGGCATCGCACAGAATTTGAGCACGCCAGGCAATCTGGATTTTGCGGCCTTTCAAAACCTTGCGCTGGGACAAACCTTTGGAAACGATATTTCCGTCGGGGACCTGACCGGAGATGGCAAACCGGAAATCATTCTTGAAGCGTACTTGGGCGGTGCAATCTACGCTTATGAAAACACATCCACGGCAGGAGTAATTTCTTTGAACACACCGTTTCTGATAAGCACGTTCAGCACCATCAACATTAAGGTGGCGGATATGGACAACGACGGTAAAAATGACCTCATCTTTAAAGATGGCGCTAATCCCAGTTATATCCATTTAAAAAAGAACAACCACATTTCAGGTGCCTTGTCAGCGGGCGATTTTTCTGCAGACATTTTAATTTCATCCATTTACCCTACTGGAGGCTCTCCTTCTCAAAATGTTGGAGTCGCTGATGTGAACGGAGATAACAAAGTTGACATCATCGGAAACGATGGATCCAAGGTGGTGGTCTATCAAAATAACTATTCGGGCGGAGCCATTTCAGCGAGTTCGTTTGTGCCGGGAATTGCTTTTGAAGGTGACGGCAATTCGAGTAACTGGTTTGTTTTTTGCGCGGATGTCGACGGAGACAATAAACCCGAGATTCTTATTCAACCACAAAGCAACATCAATTTCAGAGTTTATCGAAATGAAACGTTTCCAGCTCCGCGCATTGACATTCTCACACCAACTTCAGGCCCCTGGGCGACTAATGTATCTTTGACAGGGGATCATTTTTCAACGGGCATTGGGGTCCCACCCAATTTTGGAAGGTTGGGTATGACCAGTACTCCCATTCTACCTGCTTCAAATACTTCTGCTTCCACTGTTGTTCCGCCCGGTGCGATCTCGGACCGGCTCAGTATGACCGAGCACGGACTAACAGGATATAGCAAACCTTTTAGTGTGTTGTTTTCAACCACACGCGTCATTAACTCGACCTCATTTACGGGGACAGATTTTACACTTTCTAGCAATGGTGGCTTAGGCCTTGCCGTTGCCGATTTTGATAACGACGGGAAACCTGACGTGGTGGTAGACGACAACAACACGGCCCGAATTTTTCAAAATACGCAGGCAACTGCAGGCGCGGCCATAACAACAGCCAGTTTTACAAAGCTTGGCACTACGTTGGCCAGTTCAATCCGGCTAACTTCCGGGGACTTTGATGGCGATGGAAAAATTGATCTGGTGACAAGCGGCAATCTTCTGTACCAAAACAACAGCACGACTTTTCCTTCCTTCGCAGCATCAGTGGCATCGAACATGGCTGGGCCCAACATGATTATGGCCAACCATGACTTTAATCTTGATGGCAAACCAGAACTAGTCTCCGTGAACGGGGGATCCCTGGTATATGTGTTTGAAAATTTGACGCGCAACGGATCATTTACACCAGCTCCATTTCCCTCCTTCAGCGGCAATGGTTCGATCAATTCGCTGCAGATTACACTTTCAGGAAATGCAGCCAGAGGCACTGCTGCTGATTTTGATGGAGATGGCTTTGATGATCTTGCCGTTGGTGTCACCAGCACAACAAGTACGCTGACCGTTTACCCAAATTCAGGTTTGAAACTTCCTATAACTTCATCGCAGTTTGGCTCGCCGCTTACTTTCACCTCCAACACCACTCCCACTCAAATTGTTGCTGCAGATTTTGACGGCGATGGCAAGCTGGATGCTGTGTTGGGTTATAACATTGGCACAGTACTCTCTATTTTCAAAAATCAAAGTACCGTAGGCTCGATTTCTTTCACCGCCAAGCAAGACATCACTGTCTTGGCTGGAATTACCGCTATGGCAGCACAGGATTTGGACGGAGACGGACTGCCAGAGATCATCACCACTAATTTCACCGGAGGTGCTGGATCCTTTTCTGTTTTTCAGAACACAAGTTCCGGAACTATTTCCTTTGCGTCGCCAATCACTTTTGCTTTAGCAAGCGGAAGAAATCCAAGTGATCTGGCGATTGCCGATATTAACTTTGACAAACTTCCAGATCTCATTGTCCGTGGAACCGGGACTACCACCAATTTCCTTACTGTATTTCAAAATAATTTAACGATTGTAACTCTTTCCGTCACTTCGCAACCGGTTTCCACCGCAGCATGCAATGGCGCTACCTCTACAATTTCTTCAACAGCAACCGGCACAAGTAACATTACCTACCAATGGCAGTTTTCAGCTGACGGAATTTTGCCTTACGCGGACATAACAAATACTGGAGGTTACTCCGGTGTGTCAACAAGTACGCTATCTGTAAACACCAGTGGTCTCTTTGGTGGAGGCTACTACCGATGTAAAATAAATGGAGATTTTGCCTCCACTGTCTTTAGTAGTGCCGTCACCTTGACAGTGAATGCAATTCCCTCAACTTCCGTTATTGTAGGGACAGCACCCGTTTGTGCGAATGCAAGCGCTGTTACATACAGTGTGACCAACACGACTGGCAGCAGCTATGCTTGGGTGATCACGGGAGGGATACAAACAAGCGGGGCGAATACGAATTCAATTACAGTCAACTGGGGAACTGCCGGTTCGGGAAATGTGAGTGTTACGGAGACCAATTCTTCAAGTTGTATTGGCACAGCAGAAAACTTACCAGTAACTGTTAACTCCATTCCTGCAGCACCGTCCGTAGCAGGGGCCAGTAACTGCGGTCCTGGAAATATTACATTGACCGCCTCTGGCACAACTAATGGAAACTATTTATGGTATGATGTCAACGGGCTTATTCCCGGTCAATCCAATGGTACCTATACCACACCAACAATTTCTACGACCACGCAATATTCTGTAGCGATTACCAACAGTTCATGCACCAGCGCCCAAACTAATGTTACCGCGACAATAAATGCTGTTCCTTCTGCGCCAACGACTACTGGCGCGGCCAACTGCGGGTCGGGAAGTGTAACACTGACGGCCTCTGGAGGGAGCAATGGAAGTTACCTCTGGTATGATGCCTCTTCAGCGGTGATCACCGGTCAAACCAATGGTACCTATACCACCCCAATTATTTCCACTACAACACAATATTTTGTGGCCATTACCAACGGTTCATGCACCAGCGCCCAAACAAATGCTACGGCGACAATAAATGCTGTTCCTTCAGCTCCGACAACCTCTGGCGCCACGAACTGCGGATCGGGAAGTGTAACGCTGACGGCCTCGGGAGGGAGCAATGGAAATTATCTCTGGTATGATGCTACTTCAACGGTGATCACCGGTCAAACCAATAGTACTTATACGACACCCGTCATTTCTTCGACAACCACCTACCTGGTAGCCATCACGAATGGCTTTTGCACTGGTGCGATTACCACGGTGACAGCAACTATCGTTACGGTCCCCTCTCCACCTTCAACGCAGGGTGCAACGGAGTGTACTGGCAGCACCTTTTTGCTTAGTGCCTCCGGTGGAACAAATGGTCAATACGTTTGGTACACGACTCCATCGGGCGGCTCTGCTATCGCTGGTGAAGTGAACAGCACTTATACCACACCTGCTCTTACTGTTAATACTACCTACTATGTTTCCATTACCATGGGTACGTGCGAGAGCGCTCGATCGGCAGTTACAGCAACCGTAAACACCTCTGGGTGCAGCATTCCGGTGATCACCCCAACGACTATTTCCTTGCAAGTGGGGGGACTTGTCACCTTGAATCTTGTTCCGCTAATTACCACAGCGAACAACAACCTCGACGTCAGTTCCATTGTCGTTACCAAGCAACCTTCCAGCGGAGCGATTGCTTCAGTAGCAAGCGGTGTTCTAACCATCAATTACAAGGGTATTCCTTTTTCGGGTAGCGAGCAGTTAACAATTCAGGCTTGCGATACCGATGGAAATTGTGCCACTCAGATTTTTAATATCAACGTGGCGGGGGACATTATTGTTTACAACGGGATTTCTCCCAACGGGAAAAACCCAGCTTTCATCATCGAGTACATTAATCTGTTACCGGAAACAAAGGACAACACCGTTTACATTTTTGACCGGTGGGAAAATCAGGTGTGGCATGGAACTAATTATGATAATTCTTCGGTGGTATTCACCGGGATAAGTGATGGGGGGAGTGAACTGCCAAGCGGGGTTTACTATTACAAAATTGAGTTCGCGAGCGGGCTGAAGGCCAAGAGTGGATTTATTTCGCTCAGGAGATAGAGTTGTTGAATAAAAATTCCCTAATTAGGGAGACGGAGTTTTGTCTTGTCCTCAAGACAAGTCATTATAGTGGGGATATGAATTCTTAAATTACCATTTCAATGAAAACGAAACTCCTCCTAACTCTTGCCTTCCTTGTCTGCACCCTTGCGCTTCGCGCCCAGTGGGTAGAAAATAACAATGGGCTTTATGGAGGTGTGATAACCGCGTTGGTTGCCAATGGCAGCAACCTGTTTGCAGGCACCAATAATGGCGTCTTTTTCTCTACCAACAATGGGAGCAGTTGGACAGCCGTAAGCACGGGCTTAACGAATACCTCGGTTCAATCCCTAGTGGTCAGCGGAAGCAACCTGTTCGCGGGCACTAATGGGGGTGGCGTCTTTCTCTCTGCTGACAATGGAAGTAGCTGGACGCCCGTGAACACTGGATTGCCAGCAAATTGCAGTGTCGAATCTCTCCTGGTAAGCGGAAGCAACTTGCTCGCAGGAACCAGTGGAGGTGTTTATCTTTCCACCAACAGTGGCACCACTTGGACGGCACTGCTCCCGGGCCTACAGACAAATTCCATTGCAGCGATCGGTGGCAACCTGTTTGCGGGAACCTATGGAAGCGGCGTCTACCTCTCCACCAACAACGGTACGAGCTGGACGGCTGTTAATTCAGGCCTGGCCTATCAATTTATTTATTCCCTTGCGGTAAGCGGCAGCAGCCTGTTCGCGGGCACCAATAATGGCGTCTACCTCTCTACTAACAATGGCACAAGTTGGACGCCCGTCAACACGGGCTTAGTTGCCAATCTTTATTCCACCAATACAAATGTTTATTCGCTCGCGGTGAGCGGCAGCAACCTGTTTGCGGGAACTTATGGCGGAGGAGTTTTCCTATCCACCAACAATGGCGCGAACTGGACGGCCGTCAACTCTGGCCTAACCAATAATATCGTTAATTCCCTCTTGGTGAGTGGCGGAAACCTGTTCGCAGGGACAAATAATGGGGTCTTTCTCTCTACCGACAGTGGCGGTAGCTGGACATCGGTGACCACTGGCTTGGCTAATACCAATGTTTTCTCCCTTGCCGTAAGCGGCAGCACCCTGATTGCGGGAACTAATGGAAGCGGCGTTTTTCAATCCAATAACAATGGCACCAGCTGGACAGGTGGGGACACTGGCTTTCTCCCCAATACCGCTATTGAATCCGTAACGGCGATGGGCAGCAACCTGTTCGCCGGTGTTGCTCAAGCATCGGAATCTCAAGGAGGCGTCTTTCGCTCCACGGACAATGGCGTCAGCTGGACGGCCGTCAACACCGGCTTGACCAATATCAATATTTTTTCCCTCGCGGTAAGCGGCAGCAACCTGTTCGCGGGAACCTATGGAGGAGGCGTTTTCCTATCCACCAACAATGGCGCGAACTGGACAGCCGTAAACACGGGGCTGACCAATGTAAATGTTCAATCCTTATTGGTGAGCGGCAGCAACCTGTTCGCAGGCACTGGCGGAGGAGGCGTCTTTGTCTCTACCAACAATGGCTCAAGCTGGACGGCCGCGAACACGGGCTTAGCTTATACCTTTGTTCAATCCCTTACGGCCAGCGGCAGCAACCTGTACGCGGGCACAAATGGAGGAGTCTTTCTATCAATGGACAATGGCCTAAGCTGGACAGCCACGGCATTGAATAGTTATGTTCAATTCCTCACAGCAAGTGGCAGTAACCTATTCGCCAGTGCCGGAGGTCTCTTTCTTTCCACCAACAATGGCGCAACCTGGACAGATATAACCTCAGGCTTGCAATTCCTCGATACGAATAACCGTTGCTTAATTGTAAGCGGAGGCCGTCTCTTTGCAGGGACTTTTGACCATGGTTTGTGGTCAAGGGCATTGTCAGATTTTGGGCAAACGCCAACGATCACAGGTTTTTCACCGGCCAGCGGTGAGGTCGGCGCCATAGTAAATATCACAGGTACAGGCTTTGATGGTACAACACCTACTAATAACATTTTAACGTTTAATGGTACAACCGCGGTAGTAACGGCAAGCACAACAACAAGTATTACAACCAGCGTTCCTACGGGGGCAACTACGGGCTTGATTGCGGTAACTGTTGGAGGGAACACAGCTACAAGCTCCAGCGCATTTACCGTCACCGCAAACCCTGTTATCGCAGTCAACACACAACCTTCCGATTTTAAAGCTTGTGCTGGTGACGTTGCCACTTTTACAACAGGGGGCACAGGCACGACCAACATTACCTATCAATGGCAGTTTTCCATCGATGGCGTTACCTTTAATGACATTACCAATACAGGTGGCTACACGAATGTCACCATGGGTACCTTATCGGTAAATACCACAAGTAATTTCGGTGGAGGGTTCTATCGCTGCCGCGTGAATGGAGATTTTGCTACGGAAGTAATGAGTAGCGATGCCGCTTTAACGATCAATCCAGTACCCTCGGCGCCAACTTCATCCAACGCTAGCACCTGCGGACCTGGAAGCGTGACCTTCACCGCATCCGGTGGAACCAATGGCTATTATATTTGGTATGATGCTTCGTCAACGGTGATTCCCGGGCAATCAAATGCCTCATACACAACCCCTGTTCTTTCCTCTACCACAAATTATTCGGTCGCCGTCACCAATGGGACATGTACTAGTGCTCTATCCCCTGTCGTTGCAATTATCAACACGGTACCCGCGGCACCAACTTCATCCAACGTTAGCAACTGCGGACCAGGAAGTGTATCCCTCATTGCTTCCGGTGGAACCAACGGCAATTATATTTGGTATGATGCTTCTTCGATTGTGATTCCAGGGCAATCCAATTCTACATATACAACACCTGTTGTTTCCTCTACAACAAATTATTCAGTCGCCGTCACCAATGGGACATGTACTAGTGCTCAATCCCCTGTCGTTGCAATTATCAACACGGTACCCGCGGCACCAACTTCATCCAACGTTAGCAACTGCGGACCAGGAAGTGTATCCCTCATTGCTTCGGGTGGAACCAACGGCAACTACATTTGGTATGACGCTTCTTCAACGGTGATTCCCGGGCAATCAAATGGCTCATACACCACCCCTGTTCTTTCCTCTAGCACAAATTATTCAGTCGCCGTCACCAATGGGACATGTACTAGCGCATCATCACCTGTCACAGCAATAATCAATACGGTACCCACGGCACCCACAACACAAGGCGCAAGTGCCTGCGCCGGCAGCACATTTACACTCAACGCTTCAGGGGGATCAAACGGCCAATATGTTTGGTACTCTATGGCAACCGGTGGGACCGCCATTCCCGGTGCAACAAACAGCAGCTACACTACCGCTGCATTGATGGCGACAACTACTTACTATGTCTCCATCAACAACGGTACCTGTGAAAGTGGTCGCACCCCCGTCACCGCTACAATCTCCACGGCCGGATGTAGTCCCCCTGTCATTGCGACTGCACCCCTGGCCACCCAGATCGGTGGGGTGATCACCTTGGATTTGGTCCCCTTGATTTCTACGCCCAGCAGCACCCTTGACCTCACTTCTCTGGTCATCGTTTCTCCTCCGTCAAGTGGGGCAAAAGCCAGCATTAGCGCCACAGGCGTGCTCACCATCGACTATTCAGGCATTGGTTTTTCCGGAACGGAAAACATCACCGTCAAGGCCTGCGACACGAACGGCAACTGCACTACCCAACAGTTTAGCGTCGAAGTGGCCGGAGACATCGTTGTCTATAACGCAGTATCTCCCAACGGGAAAAATCCATCCTTTATTATTCAATACATCGATATCCTTCCAGACACAAAAAACAATTCGGTCTACATTTTTGACCGGTGGGAAAACCAGGTGTGGCATGGATCTAATTATGATAATTCTTCGGTGGTATTCTCCGGTGTAAGCGATGGGGGGAGTGATTTGCCGTCCGGTGTGTACTACTACAAAATCGATTTTGGGGGAGGAAGAAAAACAAAGACGGGGTTTATTTCATTACGAAGACAATAACGCTATATGAATATAAAATACTTTCTACTCCCCCTTCTGTTTTGTTCTTTTTCATTTCTTGTTTTGGCACAACAGGATCCATTGTATTCACAATATTTCAATAACCCCATGCTCATCAATCCTGCTTTCGCCGGAAGCAACGAGCGGCTATATGCAGGTGCCGCCTACCGATCGCAATGGGCAGGCGTTGATGGAGGCCCGGTAACATATAATTTTAACAGCCACATGGCATTGGTAAATAACAAAGTTGGTGTCGGGTTGTTGGCCGTGCAAGACCAACTGGGGGATATTAAAAACACATCGTACGGTGGGGTATTTGCTTATCGTATCAAATTATCAGAGTCCACTTTTTCCTTTGGAATGCAAGCTGGGTTCACGCGCTACGCGACAGACCCCAATGCGGTTCGCGTCCTTAATAATCCCGACCCCGCGTTTAATCAATTCACTGAAACAAAATTTAATACCGGAGCTGGAGTGCTGCTCCAAAATGAACGTTATACGTTCGGCCTTTCCGTTCCCCGAATGCTGGCAAGTTCGGTGAGTCAGGGAGGACAAAGTATTCAAATATATAGTCAGAATTTTTATTTGTACGGATCTTACATCTTCTACGTGAACGAGCGGATTCAATTTAAGCCTTCCACGTTGCTGCGTGCAACTGCCGGTACGCCCATTTCTGCCGACCTAAATGCCAATTTTATTTTCAATAAGTTGTACACGGCAGGGCTGTTCACAAGAAAATTCAATACCTATGGCGTTCTCCTTCAAATGGTCATGAATAATTACCGTCTCGGCTATGTCTTTGAGTTGCCGGGCAAAAGTTCGGCCTTGAACTACACCACCCACGAAATTAGTTTGTCTCTTTCAATGGATGTGCTATCCTTCCATAATCATTCAGCAAATGGTTTATAATGTGGCCTCAACTCTTAGTTCAACGGGACTTCCAATCGAAGGGTAGAAGAAATCGTTCCAGTCCTCTCTGCCCTTAGCCCCAAAAGATATTCCAGTACTATGATGAAGAACCAAAAGCGCCTTGTTATTTTAAGGCAGTGAATCGCACCTTTCAAAAAATAGGACTAGCAATAGCGTTTTCCCCCACGGCGGAGGCGCTGCTGGCCGAGGCCGTCAGGCTGGCTCATCTTTTTTCAGCCGAACTTGTGCTGATACATGTAGGCTACCGCGGGAGCGAAGAGGAACAAAAAATTATTCAGCTGGCACAAGCAGTAAAATTGACATCTGCTTATAAGATTGTTTGGCGTCAAGGTGACCCTGTTAAAGAGATTCTGAAAACGTGTCGTGAAGAACAAATTGACCTGCTAGTAGCGGGCGCCCTTAGAAAAGAAAAGATGGTAAAACACTATGTCGGCTCCGTGGCACGAGCGATCATGCGGAAGGCAGGCTGCTCCGTTTACATGGTAAACAATCCATCCGTTAACCCCCAACCCATTCAACAGATTGTCGTCAATGCGGAGGACAGTGCACATGTAGAGCGAGCAATTGCCATCGCTTGTGAGATGGCACAACTGGAAAAGTCTTCCTGGGTGCACATTGTGCGTGAATTGAAACTGTTAGGGCTCGCCTTAACGGCCAACGAACACGCCACAGAACAAGAGTACAGCGAGTACAAGCAAAGTCTAATGCGCGACGAAATTAACACCGTAGAGAAAATTTTAGCCTCTATCCCTCACGAGAAAATAAAAATCAACATCAAAATGCTTTCGGGAAAATCTGGATTTGAACTTTGCAAATTTGTTGAACGCAAACGCGCAGGACTCTTAGTGGTAGGTGCCCCACCACGCCGGCTTTCCCTCTTTGACCGGATTTTTCCGCACGATCTTGAATATGTTTTTGCGGAGTTGCCCTGTAATCTTTTAGTGGTTAACCAACAAAAGCAACATGGGTAAGCTGATTCATGCCGATGTGGTTCACCTGTTGCTTCAACTCAGCATCATGTTGTTGGTGGGGCGGTTATTCGCCGAAGCAGCAAGGAAAATGAAACAACCTGCTGTAGTAGGTGAAATTTTTGGTGGCATCTTGTTAGGTCCAACAATTCTGGGCATGATTAATCCAGAATGGTTCGATTCGTTATTTCCGGTTCCCAGCGCCTCGGCTACCATACTTTCAGGGTTTGTACAAGTTGCCGTCGTGATGCTGCTGTTTATCGCAGGCCTCGAGGTTGACTTGCACATCGTTTGGCAACAAAGGAGGCAGGCATTGTTCACCAGTTTCTTGGGTTTGATCATTCCATTTTTTTTCGGGTTTGGCTTTCCCTACTTTTTTCCTGACTTCTTTGGGATTGCTGACAGTCATCAGCATTTGGTTTTTGCTCTTTTCATGGGAACAGCGATGGCCATCTCCGCTTTGCCAGTAATCGTGCGTATACTTATGGACTTGAATCTATTTAAATCGCGAATGGGATTATTGGTTGTTACTTCCGCCATGGTTGATGATTTAATCGGCTGGATTATTTTTTCTATTATTCTTGGAATGATCGGAAAGAACGGACAGGCCATGTCCTTGGGCTACACCATTGGCCTCACCATCACTTTTGTCGTACTGATGCTTTCTGTCGGACGCGGCTTACTCAACCGAGTGCTTCCCTGGATAAATAAAAAACTGGCATGGCCAGGTGGCGTGCTCTCTGTATCATTGGCACTCTGCTTTTTAGGAGCTGCCTTTACCGAATACATCGGTATCCACGCCGTGTTCGGTGCATTTATTGTTGGGGTAGCCTTCGGCGACTCTGAACACTTCAGTGAACGCGCCAAAGAAATCGTTCATCAGTTCATCAATAATATTTTTGCGCCTTTGTTCTTTGTTTCAATCGGTCTGCAAGTAAACTTCATCACTAACTTTGATTGGTTACTCACCTTGACTGTCATCGTCATTGCCTTTGCTGGAAAAGTGATTGGTAGTGGTATTGGCACACGGCTCGGTGGATTTACCTGGCGCGAATCATTTGCCGCCGCCTTCGGTATGAATGCCCGTGGCGCCTTGGGAATTATTCTCGGCATCGTGGCCTTGGAAAATGGTGTGATCAATGAACGTGTTTTTGTTTCTCTTGTAGTGATGGCCTTAGTTACCAGCATGAGTAGCGGGCCGCTGATGAAGTGGCTTTTGAAGAAGTAATCCGCTTCCTGCTCCAACTGAAATTTAATCGGCATAGGCTCCATATTCCTTGTGGCGGGATTCAAAAACAATGTCCTCCCAGTTGGGGTTCCTCATTTTTTGTGTTGATAGAATTTCTTTTACGGTTAAGAAAACTAAACCCTATGAATTGCAATTCAAACTAAGAATCCCAACAGGGGAAGAAAGTCACAGGAATTCGAAATAATTTTTAAATGCTCTATCATGGACTGTGATCATCGATGTTTTCGAGTCATTCTCCCTTAACTCTCTATTCCTTTCAAGTCGCACAAGAATATAAGAAACAAGTAAAAGTAAAAGAACTAAGGCCGCCGCTATCAAAATGGAATAGATGAAGAACTGCTTTGTCCTTTTAAGGCGCCTTGCCCGCTCGTGTTGTTTCAGCAAAAGTGAATAATTCCGATGACGCTCCAGCGTAGTTTCATCAATCAAACGTTTTCTTACCTTTATTTCAGTCTTAGCCATCGTACTTGATCTTAACGTTGAAATTTTTTCGAAGTCTGTCTAAAGCCCGGTACGTGCGCATTTTTGCGCCACTCTCGGTGATGTTGAGGATGAATGCAATTTCCTTAAAATCTTTGTCTTCGAAGAAGCGCAGTTGCAAAACTTCCAGCATATCTCCCGGTAAGTCTTTCATCAGCCCCAGTAACCTGATCATCACTTCTTCCGAATAGTCCTCTTCTTCTCGTAAAAACAATTCGCGCAGACGCACTTCCTCCAAACTATAGGTTTTCTGCGATTTGACCTTGCGGAAATGTTTATTTACTTCATTACTGGCAATCCTATAAAACCAGGCGGAAACCGGTACTCCGCGAAATTCAAACTTGTGAACATTCCCTAAGGCTATTAAAAATGTCTGGGAGCAAAGGTCAGCGGTCAGATCCTCATTATCCGTTTGGGTATAAATGAAATTGAAAATCCGATCAAAATATTTTTCATAGAGTTGGCCAAAAGCTGCCGGATCTTTCTTGGATCGATCAATGGTCGCATACTCCTGACGGATTTCTTCTTCTGACATTGAGGGAAGTTAATTAAAACTTAGATTTGTTTTTCATCTTCCCCCAAAACGTTAATGAAAGGACTTGCACTTAGTTCACTCCGCGTGGGTAAAAAATACAGGTTAACTAATTTTGGTGATACCAATGAATTTGAGATAGAACGCGTGTTGGGCAACAACGATTTTGCGGTAAAAGATCTTCTTACCCTTGAACGTTACAAACTCAAAGACTTATTCAAGTTTGGAAAAGGGAAAGATTTCGAAATACGTGAGTTATAATTCGTCAGTGGTCTACTTCAAGACATCTCACCGTCAACTTATAATTCATCACTTTCCACTCAAAGTCCATTTACTTGTTTATCCTTTGGATACTTCACTTCGTATTTGAAAACAATTTTCTTTGCTTCATTCGGCTGTAAGTTCAAATCCCAAGAAAGTTTGCCCGTGTCTTTATTGTATTTTGCTCCCGCCATGTCAATGGAAGTTACTTCAATCTGACTGTTCTGAGAAACCGGAATCTGATCCTCCAAAGAAATTTTTATCGCTTCGCTCTTTGAATTGCGAATGGAGATTTCCCACGCATAGGTTTCCTTTTGATTGGTCCCAACGAACTTGCGCGAGGTCAGCTCCTTTTGCTTTTCACGCTTCACCACAATTCTTTTGTCGCGGCCCAGGGAAAGCGAAAGTGTATCTTTGATATTGCTTGGATCGATGAACGATTTTCCGGTGAACGTTCCTTCAAAGAAAATATTGGCTTCGCCTGGCAGCAAACTCAACTCTTCCCAGCCTGTTGCTTTCGCTAGCAAGAAGGCATCTTTATCAACTTTAGGTGCCACCGCATAATTATACTCTGCTTTCAATTCATAATTGCGGATATCAACAAGTGTAGGCTTATTTGCTGACGATACGGTATAAGGCAAAGAAATATCAAACTCCGTATTTAATGAAGTTTGATTGGTAGTTACGAATTCAGCTACAGTGGAAGCGGGTATGGCGTCCATTGATTTGTCTTCTTCCACTTTCCTAGCCATTGATGGCGCCGTGGCATACGCTTTCTTCTCAAAATTTTTATAGGCAACAGGCTGGTAGAAATCCAGATACCAGGCTATCAATTCGGGTTTCAATCCGCTTTCGTTAGGATTGGCCGTAGAGAGTCTCAGTTTTACATTTTTCCACTCTTCGCCGGTGCTTTGAAATACATTGGCTTTATAACTTAATTGAAGAGGGCTTCTCGTATTAATCGCTCGGATATCATATTGAGGTACCCATCCTGCATTGCCAACTACATAACTCACTTCAAATTCAGCGTTCGTCGGTGAGGCGGCGGAAAGACTGATAACAATTTCGCTCGAGTTGCGTTGATAAAGTTCATTTTGTGAATTGACCTGCAGCTGCAATTTAGCGATGAGTTCATTTAATTTTTTGATCTTATCATCTTCCCGCATTCGAGAGACCACAATGTCACCCAGTCGGCTGCGATAAAAATCAGCCATGGCTTTAAGTTCGGCAACACTAAGATTTTGATTGGCTCCGCCAATTTTTTGATTACTCATCAACATTTGCTCTTCCTTATTCAAGATTTCCTTTTGGCCTTGCTCCAGTTGAACTTGCTTGTGAAGTAACTCTACGGAATCCTTTAAAGATCGCAATGCTTTGGGCATATTCAGCTCAGACAAATAATTTTGCTGATGACTTGTGCCCAGGATGATAAAATTTCCTTTACCCGAAACCTGAATACTCTGAGGGTCAAGCATGGAAGCGAGTCCACTGACAATTAAATTCGTTTTGCCTGCATTCAATTGCGTCCTCACTTGCCGGGTCACCTGGGCGCGATTCAGGAACACCGTCACCTCCGTGATATTAGAATTAGCATTCTGATTGGATTGGGCTAAGCCTTGGATGGTGATGATCCATATCGCCAGTATTGAAATTGTTTTCATGGGATAATATTTTAATACTAAGAGTCAGTCATGCAAAGAATTCCATAAACCAAAGGTAATTTTATTTACACTCCCAGGCTATCTACATCGATTGCGGAAGAGGATTGACAATATTAATTCAACGATCATTGGAATCTACACTTTAAACCGATTACTTCGAGAACTTAAATGAAAAAGCAGCAAGCCATATTCTCCTTTATCACATCAGGCCATCCCGCTACATTCATTTCAATTTTGGTGATGACCACCATTACGGGGTAACCCGTATATAGTACCATATCGCCCTAATCCATTCATGCCGTTTCCAGGAAACTGCCCCTGAATCCTGAATTTTTCTCATTCAATTTTTATCCCAAATGAAAGTTTTAAAGTTTGGTGGTTCTTCGGCAGCCACACCAGAAAGAATAAAATCGATCATCGAAATTGTAAAACCCTATTTACGCGATGACGTCGCCCTGGTCTTCTCCGCCTTTGGAGGTGTCACTGACCAACTCATTCAATTAAGTCAGCTTGCCCTGGAAGGTAAACTCGAGTACAAACAAAAACTTGAGCTCCTTGAAAAGCGTCATCTCGACGCAGTGCGCGAATTGACAAAAATTTCAACGCAAAGCGCTATCCTAGCACAAGTCAAGGTCCAAATCAACGAACTGGAAGACGTGCTGCACGGAATCTTCCTAGTGAAAGAGAGAACGCCACGCACGTTGGATTACATCATGAGCTTCGGGGAGCGGCTATCTGCTTTCATTATCAGTGAAGCATTTAAAGACCTGGGTCTAGCGACCGAATATTTGGATGCCCGCAAAATCATTCGCACCGATAATCAATTTGGTTACGCCAAAGTTGACTTTGATGTCACTCACAAATTGATCCGCGGCCATTTCAAATCTCACAGCAACGTACAAATCATCACCGGCTTTATCGCCACTTCAGAAAGCGGAGAGACGACAACGTTAGGACGAAGCGGTTCTGATTATACGGCCGCGATTTTTGCGGGAGCCTTGCAAGCTTCCTCATTAGAAATCTGGACCGATGTCGACGGCATGATGACGGCTGATCCTCGATTGGTAAAAAAAGCATTCACCGTGCCGCAGATGAGTTATGAGGAAGCGATGGAACTTTCTCACTTTGGCGCGAAAGTAATTTTTCCTGCCACGATGCAGCCGGCCATGGCGCATCATATTCCCATCTGGATCAAGAATACATTTAACCCGAAGGCCAGAGGCACGCTAATTTCGGCCGACTCCACGAATGGAAAATTAGTGAAAGGAATTTCTTCGATGAATAACATCACGCTGCTCAACGTGCAAGGCAGTGGCTTGCTTGGTGTGGTGGGTGTTTCCATGCGATTGTTTACTACCCTGGCGCGCGAAAAAGTAAATGTGATATTGATCAGTCAGGCTTCATCAGAGCACTCAATCTGTATTGCCATAGAAACAGAATCGGCTTCTAAAGCTACAGTGGCAATTGAGAAAGAATTTGTCCACGAGATTCACGACGAACTCATCGATGAAATAAGGGTAGTTCAGGGATTATCGATTGTAGCCGTAGTCGGTGACGGCATGAAACATCAACCCGGTACCAGTGGCAGAATGTTCGGTGCATTGGGTCAGAACGGGGTGAACGTAGTGGCCATTGCACAAGGGTCATCCGAAAGAAATATCTCAACGGTAGTCCAGCAAACCGACGTTTCGAAGGCGCTTAACGCCCTGCACGATGCGTTCTTCCTTTCTGATAAGAAAACAGCTCACGTATTTTTAGTGGGTACCGGACTCATTGGCAGTACCCTGATCAAACAAATAAAAGAACAGTTTCAAAAACTTTCAGATCAAAATAAATTGGAGGTGAAACTAGTGGGGGTGGCCAATAGTAAAAAAATGCTATTTGACGAAAATGGGCTTTTACTGGATTCTTGCATTGAGCAAACGAAACAAACCGGAG
>Ga0209067_10000368_pt1 | contig 29288 bp, 22 predicted proteins | sample ColStrG_CSR_2013_FD_187199 | JGI IMG/M metagenome (GOLD analysis project Ga0209067, IMG submission 187199) | Freshwater sediment microbial communities in response to fracking from Pennsylvania, USA - Cold Stream Run_MetaG_CSR_2013 (SPAdes)... | ecosystem: Environmental > Aquatic > Freshwater >... | reverse complement strand
ATTTGAAGCTCGTTACACTCTCGGAGTTCGTGCTAAGTTCTAATATCTACCTGACGTAGGTACTGCTAAAAGGAGCCGCTGGCGCAGAAGTAAATACTTCTTCACAGCGGCTTTTATTATTACCTTGAACAAAAACAAAAAAGATAATGGTTATGCAAAACAATGCCATCCAATCCATCGTTATCGTAGGTGGCGGAACTGCAGGTTGGATGACTGCAGCGAGTTTACAACAACATTTTAAACATCTCGTTAAGATCACGTTAATTGAGTCGTCAGCGATTGGATCTGTTGGCGTGGGTGAAGCCACTATCCCTACTATTCGCCGTTTTTACTATGACCTCGGCATGAATGACCTTGATGTGATGCGTGCCACACATGCCACGTGCAAACTCGGCATACAGTTTAATGATTGGTATCAACAAGGCGCATCATTTATTCACCCATTTGGAATGTTTGGTCAAGATGTTCGAGGAATTGGCTTTCACCATTTTTGGCTAAAATTAAAAAATCAAAATCTTGTTGATGATATTGGCAATTATTCGTTGGGCGTCAGCCTAGCCAAACATAAAAAATTTAATATACCTACACCTAATCCTCCGTCAACGCTTTCGGTATTTGATTGGGCACTACATTTCGATGCAGGATTATTTGCGGCGCATCTTGCCAAATTCGCACTAGCACATGGCACGACAAAAATTGACGCAAAAATAGCGCAAGTTAATTTACGTGAAGAAGATGGATATATTGAGTCGCTAGGTTTGGCGTCAGGAGAAGTTATTCGCGGCGACTTATTTATCGATTGTTCAGGATTTCGTGGCTTACTTATTGAAGAAACACTTCAAACCGGTTATGAAAATTGGAGCCAATGGTTGCTTTGTGACAATGCTTATGCCGTTCAAAGTGTGGCCGTTGCTGAGTCCACGCCCTACACTAAAGTAACAGCCAAAAAAGCAGGCTGGCAATGGCAAATTCCACTACAACACAGAACAGGAAATGGACATGTGTATTCAAGTCAGTTTACAAATGATGACGAAGCACACGCTATTCTCATTAACAGTATTTCTGAAAAATTATTAAATGAACCTCGAAAAATATCCTTTGTTCCTGGTCGGCGTAAAAAGGCGTGGAATAAAAATTGTATTGCAGTCGGTCTATCCTCAGGCTTTCTCGAGCCACTTGAAAGCACCAGCATTGCATTGATTGAAACAGCCATTGAAAAAATAAAAATGTTGTTTCCTGATAAAGGTTTTGATCCAGCGTTGATGGATGAATTTAATGATATGACAGCGCGTGAATATGAGCGTGTTCGTGATTTCGTAATTCTGCATTATAAATTAACACGGCGTACTGACTCAGAGTTTTGGCGCTATTGCCAAAATATGAAAATTCCAGAAACCTTAGAGCAAAAGATGGATCTGTTTAAACGTCGCGGACATTTTGTACGCTTTCGTTGGGAAATGTTTCATCCATCGAGTTGGTTAGCAATTTACACGGGTTATAACTATTTACCTGAAACTTATGATTTAGCCGTAGATACGTATAATCAAGACTATCTTGTAAAAAGTTTTTTTGACATGAAAAATTCAATTACACACCTAGTGAATGATTCTATGTCCCACAGTGAGTTTATCGCGCAATACTGCGCCCTTGATAAATAGAGTGAAGCGATGAAACCTCTTAATAAAATAGTTATTGTTGGCGGTGGTACTGCAGGTTGGATTGCGGCTGCAGTTCTATCCAATAAAATAAGTAAAGATATTTGTCAGATTGAACTGGTAGAGTCTGATGAAATAGGCACCATTGGAGTTGGCGAGTCCACTATCCCACCCTTTATCGCATTGTTGAAAGTCTTGGGCATTGATGAGCAGGAATTTATCAAACACACTCAAGCAAGTTTTAAATTAGGTATTAACTTCGCCAATTGGAAACAACAGAATGAAAGTTATTTTCATCCATTCGGAACGGTGGGTGCACATGTTAAGTTATACGAATTCTATCAGTGCTGGCTTAAATTAAAACTCAATGGTTTTTCACTTGGCTATCAAGATTTTTCGCCTGCCAATGTTATGGCAAATGAGCGAAAATTTTATCTTCCCAATATGGTGCCTCAAACGCCAGTAGCCAATGCCAGCTATGCATTGCACTTAGATGCAAAATTAGCGGCAAGCTATTTTAGAGCTTATGCTGAAGCTCGCGGTGTTAAACGCACCGAAGGCATGGTTACCGATGTGATCAAAAACCAGCGTGGATTTATTGAAAAAATATTACTTAAGAATGGACAACACATTAACGGACAATTTTTTATAGATTGCACGGGCTTTAGAGCATTGCTTATTGAAAAAACCTTAGGTGTTGGTTATCACGATTGGTCGAATTATTTGCCTTGTGATAGAGCCATTGCTGTACAAACTGAAAATAAAGGTGAAACAGTACCCTTCACCCGTGCAACAGCACAGAAGCATGGTTGGACTTGGCGTATTCCCCTCCAGCATAGAACCGGCAATGGTTATGTATACTCCAGTAAGTTTTGCAGCGATGAAGAAGCCAAAGCAACCTTATTAAGCATGCTTGATGGTGAAATGTTAAATGAGCCACGAGTTATTCCATTTGTCACCGGCGTAAGGCATGACGTATGGAAAAATAATTGTTTAGCCATCGGTTTAGCGTCCGGTTTTATTGAGCCATTAGAATCTACGGCAATTCATTTAATTGTGCGCGGCATGGATTATTTTTTACGATTCTTTCCCGATCAAGAGTGTGAGCCTGCATTAATTAAAGAATACAATCGTCGAATGACCGCAGATTATGAAGAGATTCGCGATTTTATCGTATTACACTATTGCACCACTGAGCGCGAAGACACACCTTTTTGGCGTTGGTGCAAAAATATGGAATTACCACAGTCACTTAAGGAACGTATCGACTTATTCAGAGCACATGGCGCATTGCGTGAAGGTGTAGACGAACTCTTTAGGGATGATAGTTGGTATTCTGTTTTTGAAGGTATGGGCGTTCGCCCGCGTAAATATAGTCCTCAAATAGATAATTTACATGAGGGCGAATTGGAAACATTATTAGTGAATGCAGCTGAATTACTAAAAAATGTTGTAAAAAAACTGCCTTCTCACGACGAATTTTTACGTGAACATTGTCCGGCAGAAAAAATTGACTTCAAAAAAATGGCATAAGGTCGAGGGTGAAAAATAAGGTAACCCTCTATGAATGGGACAATAAAAACCGTGCGCGAGCGATTAGCAGAGGCTCGTGAGTTTAGCGCTAAGGGTTTGTACGATGCGGCCCTAAATATCTACTCGTCGATAGTAGAGTTCGACCCACATTGTACACAGGCCTATTTAGAAGCTGGAATCTTGCTAACAAATTTGGGGCGAATGCGCGCTGCGTTGCAAGCATTACGTTTTGCGTTAGCAATAGAACCTCAATTAAAGCAAGCGCAACAACATCTTGCCTTTTTATTGCGGCACTTGGTGTTAGACGGTTACAACCAAGAATTAGATCGTGATTTTCAAATCTGTTATGCGGCGGATGATCTCGATCACCAAACACTCGCTCATTTAGTGGCTCAGCACTTGGTATTTAAATATCAACTAGACGTAGCGCCGCTGAATTCTGAGTTGAGTTTACATCAATTTATTCAAAAACTTTCTACGGACAACTTATGTTTGGCATTTTTGGCGAAATCAATCAATGTCAATGCTCACCTTGAAGAGCAATTTGTGCGTGTTCGCCGCACATTGCTATTGCAGTTACAAAGCGCGCCTGACATTCCCCATACATTAATTAAGCTAATTGCTGCATTTGGCTTGCAGTGCTTTGCAAATGAATATGTTTATAGTACAGACGAGCACGAAAAAAATATTCTCGTTAAGTTAGTATCCAGCCTTAATAAGACAATTACGCCACAAGAAACGTTTAAAGCCTTGCTACTGATTGCAATGTATCAACAGTTAACGGATTTGCAGGTGTCAATTGCATCACTTGAGTTAATGGCTGATCAGTATCAAGAAATAGCAGATTTGTTAAGTATCACAATTGCGGATATTCAAGAAGAGCAGCGCTTATGCAGTTTTATTAAATCTTTTTCTGATGCGCATGGGGAAGTTTCGCAAAAAGTACGCATTCAATATGAGCAAAGCCCATATCCGCGTTGGCGCTCATCACCTGCGCCTAAAGCATCAGCAATGGCACGCAGGCTTATGCAATTACCCAATATCGATAAACATACTGCTTTGGCTGATAATTTACAGCTGTTAGTGGCGGGTTGCGGCACAGGTTTTGAACCTATTGAATTGGCTCGAATGGATTCAACACTCGAAATAACGGCAATAGATTTAAGTTTACATAGTCTGGCTTTTGCACGGCGAATGGCCAATAAAATTGCAATAAATACGATTGAATTTTTGCAGGGCGATATTCTTCATATCGATAAACTAAATAAAAAATTTGATGTGATAACTTCCACGGGGGTTTTACATCATATGGACAATCCAGAATTGGGTTTGCAGTCTTTGTATAACGTATTGAAGCCAGGTGGCTTTATGAGAATTGCACTTTATAGTGAACAGGCGCGCCGTAGCATTGTTCATGCAAGGCAAGTCATTATGGAGGAGGGTCTTGATATTAATGCGGATAGTATTCGCTATTTCCGCCAAAAAATATTACAGGCAGAGCAAGACTCGCCGCTTTATGTGTTAAGAGGTAGCCAAGATTTATATGCGTTAAGTGGCGCACGCGATTTACTGTTTCATGTGCAAGAACACCGTTTTACTTTAGATAAGATTGCCGAATTATTGAAGAAAGTTGGTTTAAATTTTTTAACGATGGATGCCGTAGCACCACAAATTTTTGAAAGTTTTTCAAGATTATTTCCTTATAGGGACGCGTTAAGTGATTTGTATAAATGGTGCGAATTCGAAAAACTCTATCCAGATACTTTTGTTGGTATGTACCATTTTTGGTTACAAAAGCCACTTATAAAATAATAAATAATTTTTATGCAAGATCGGTTATAAAATTTTTATTCAAACGCCGCTATTCCATGAAATTTTACAGTACCCATTGACCCATGTTAATACGGTTTTTGAAAGTGGGACGAAATTGCAGTGAATACTTGAGACGATTGCACTACGCGAGGCAGTAATCTGGTCTGTAAATTTATCTAGAATTAAAATTTCAATAAATTTATGTAAAACACTGTCGTTGTCGATAGAACCTAGGTACGGGTCAGGCCGTACATGGGTGTTAGCAAGTATGTTTTTAGGAAATCCAAGCCAACCCTTCTTACGTCTTGTTAGCTCTCCTTGTTTGGCTCCCATAGGTATTGGGAGCCTTTTTTAAATGTTACTGTATAGAAAATTTATAATAATCAGCGGGGTTTCAGCATGAAAAAGTTAATACTTTGCCAGCTCATGATACTGACTATGAGTGCGTGTGGTGGTAGTGGTAGTACTGGTACATCACCCATATCAACGCCTTCTAGTATTGCTGCAACGAGCAGTTCGAGCAGTTCAAGTAGTAGTTTGGTTAGTTCGAGTAGTCTTGCTTCTAGCAGTTCAAGTGCGCCAGCCAGTAATTGGGAGTTGGTATGGAGTGATGAATTTGATGGTAATAATATTGATCTGACTAAGTGGTCATTTGAGCAAAATTGCACGGGTGGCGGCAACAACGAATTGGAATGTTATACGGCTCGTCCTGATAATGCGTATGTCAGTAACGGTAATTTACATATAGTGGCTAAAAAAGAAACCTTTCACGGCCAAGCAAAAAATAATGATGACCCAGGTTATGACCCTAACGATACTTCAGTAACCCGCGATTATACTTCGGCACGCTTGCGCACCAAAAATAAAGGCGACTGGAAATATGGTCGTATGGAAATTCGCGCAAAATTACCCCAAGGTCAAGGCATGTGGCCAGCAATTTGGATGCTGCCTACCGATTGGGTTTATGGCAGTTGGCCATTGAGTGGTGAAATCGACATTATGGAGGCGATTGATTCCAATACCGGAACCAATGGCAGCACAGTGTACGGTACCTTACATTATGGCGATGCTTGGCCTAATAACAAACACTCGGGCGACAGTACATCACCTGCTACTAATTTGTGGGATAACTATCACACCTATACCGTGGAATGGGAAGACGGAGAAGTTCGTTGGTATGTGGATGATAAGCATTACATCACGCAGACAAAAAGTGGTTGGTATACCAGTGCTTCTACGATTGATGGTGCTCCATTTAATCAAAGATTTCATATGATTTTAAATCTAGCGATTGGCGGAAGTTGGTCCGGTAATCCCGATGCGAATACAGTATTCCCACAAGAAATGTTAGTGGACTATGTGCGGGTATATCAGTGTAAATTGGATACAGTGACAGGCAAGGGATGCGCGAGTAATGTAAATCCTGCTATAAAACCTTTAACGGGTTTTCCACCACCTACGCAAGCACCAGCGGGTTTTGCCGCACCGCCGTTGTTTACAATGTATGGCGATCAATTGGCTGCAGGTCTTAAAGTAGATTCATATAATCCCAATGGTCAAATTTCTTATTCAGAAATTGCTGAAGCGGGTCACGGTAACGTATTTAATGTGGTTAAAACGGGCGCAACGGGAAATGTTTATTTTAATGTCACCAGCGGCGCGGCTAATTTAAGCAACTGGAACACAGGTGGTGTATTGATATTTAATTTAAAAGTAAACAGTATGGCGGACGGTACGAAATTATTGGTCAAAATGGATAGCGGTTGGCCGAGTGTTAGCGACGTTGCAGTCACCTTGCCGCCCATTGGTACTTGGGGCGAGTTTCGAATTAACGTATCTGATTTAATTGCACGCGGTAATTCTATTCAAACGGGCATAGCCAATCTTTCAGCGATTACCAATATTTTTGTGATTGAGCCTTCTGCCGCAATGGATGTTTCATTCGATAATATTCGCTTGGAAACACCTTAAATATTTGTGGGAGAATGATATGAACAGGGAGGTTTAATAAAAAGGGTTCGTAGAACCCTTTTTTACATTTCCATCATTTTTGGTATGCTTTTTTGCGAAATTCTGTGGGTGAAACCCCGACCAAGCGATTGAAGAATCGATGAAAAGCGGATTTACTGTTAAAACCTGCTTGCAGTAAAATATCTAGAACGGTCATATCTGAACACTTTTCATCTAACAATAATCGCTTGGCCTCTTCAACGCGATATTTATTCATAAACTCAAAAAAATTAGTGCCGTAGTGTTTATTAATAACAGCTGATACATCTTTAACCGGTAAATCAATTCGTTTAGAGAATTCTTCGATATTCAGGTTTTGTTTTAAGTAAAGTTTTTGTACTTCCATACCCAAGTGTACTTTTTGAATCGAATCCTGCGTGAGCTTCTCGTCAGATTTTTCCTTTACGACTTCCGGTTTAGTTACCAATAATTGATGGGCATAAACCACGCTATAAGCAAACAGTGCATTAATTAAAATAAAGCCTATGTAGTTATCGGCAATACCGAAGGCGTCAGCAATAAACGGGTTGGAAAACTCGGCAATTACATGAACTAGAAAAGTAACAATCCAGCTAAACGCAAACCCCAAGGTTAATACGGTTAACCAACCGGGCTCAGTGGGTGAAAAATAAGAGTATTGATTTTCCAATTGTTTTAGATATTTGCGCACTTTAATCAATGCGGCTATCACATAGGCAACCGGAATTATTTTTACAAAATACCATACGGTACTCACCAGTATATTGTGTATGAGTGTATTGTGCGTATCGCGAAAGGTAAGAAGGGTTTGCGTATCCACAGAAAATAAAAATAGCCACACGAGACACGCAGGAATCGGCAATAAATGTATGAGGTTACTTCGTTGTAAATGGAAAGACTCTTGTGTGAGTGAGCGAACATATAAATAAAGTGCGGGCCCTTTTAACAAGAGCGCAGTAGTTAAAAAATACGGCAGCAATTGTTGTTCGAAAAAGCTGTAAAAATGTATATCGTGATTCCAGAGTACCAGCACACAGGTTGCGCCTAATGCAATGGATAATAAAAATCCCGTGAGCAAGAGGCCAGCTGCTTTATTTTTTGCGGGTAACACGGCTTGAAAAAGTGCAAGTAACACGCACTCGACAGCCGTCATTAACAACACGACATCGTGGATATTAAAGATATGATCTTTCATGGGGGCTCGGTTGATTGACGCTCGTTAGTCTTGGCTAAGCTGAATTCTTACTCAGGTAGCGCTTTATATTTTTAATGGATTATAGTTTAGCTTGTTTTTCATCGCATGAGTTGGCAGATAAATGCTGTTTTAATTCCAAAATTTTACGAAAAACTCAAGACTACACTGCATATATCTTATATGCTAAATGACTACTAGCCAGTTTGGCTGCCAATGACAGTTTCATTATGACTATTACCACAAAGGCTTTAGCTGATTTGGCTGCGCAATTGCCTGAGCTGCAATTTTCATCAGACAAGGATTGCGCGTGGCCGCTGTCCGATCTTTCCCAAGCGTATTTAGATTTTTATGGTATTAATTTTGCGAAAGAATTCACACAGGTTAAGCATGGATTCGGGTGTGTATTCACTGAAAAATTTCGTATAGCGGCCCATTATTGGCTGCCCGTGAATCCGCAGGGCAGTTTAGTCATAGTCCATGGTTATTATGATCACGTGGGTATTTACGATCACGTCATTCGTTTTGCATTAACGAATAATTTGGCGATATTAGCGTTTGATTTGCCCGGTCATGGGTTGAGTAGCGGTGAACCTGCTGTGATTGATTCATTTAATGATTATGCCGATGTACTGGCTTCATTATTGGTGCAGAGCAAAAAAATATTTTCACAACCTATGTATGCAATTGGTCAGAGTACTGGTTGTGCAGTTATTTTGAATTATCTGTGGCGCTATGCGCTGCAAAAAAAAGAAGGTGAGCAATTCAAAAAGATTGTACTCTGTGCCCCCTTAATTCTGCCGCAGGGTTGGCGCGGTTTACGTATGGGCAATTATCTGTACATGGTTTTACGGCATTTTATTAAAAAAATTAAACGTGGTTACGCGCGTAGTTCCCATGATCAAACGTTTAATGATTTTATAATGCAGCATGATTTATTGCAGGCGAAGTATTTATCTCTACGTTGGCTTGGCGCCATGAAAGAGTGGCACAGAGTATTTTCGAAATTTGAAGCGCAGCAAAAAGACGTTTTACTGTTACAGGGCACCGACGATATGACGGTAGATTGGCGTTATAATGTGCCGTTAATCCAAACCAAGCTGCCAAACCTTACATTGGTTACTATCGCTGGCGCTAAGCATCAATTGGTGAATGAAAGCGAAACCTATCGTGCACAGGTGTTCAGCGCTATACAGCACTATTTTATTTAAATTTAAGGGCATTTCTTGTGTAACTTATTCATTTAGTGATCAATTTTATTTTGCATATCGACACGCATTTGGCAGCACTATTTAACCAATATGGATTGTGGATTTACGGCATTTTATTTTTAATAATTTTTTGCGAGACAGGTTTGGTAGTAACACCTTTTTTACCGGGTGATTCGCTGTTGTTTGCTGCAGGTGCTTTAGTAGTAGGTACAGTACTGGATGTCAACATAATGGCTCTGGTTGTTATCAGTGCCGCGGTATTGGGCAACATAGTGAATTACACTATCGGTCGTTTTTTTGGCAAGCAGTTATTTAAGAACCCTGACTCTAAAATATTTCGCCAAGATTATTTAGCAAAAGCGCAATTTTTTTATGACAAGCATGGTGGCAAAGCCATAGTGATGACGCGCTTTGTTCCAATTATTCGTACCTTCGCCCCCTTTGTTGCAGGTATGGGTGGTATGAAATATCCACGCTTTCTAGCCTTTAATTTAATTGGTGCTTTGTTGTGGGTAGTGCTGTTTTTATACGCCGGTTATTTTTTTGGCAATATTCCCAGTGTACGCAAAAATTTTACAATGCTGATTTTAGGCATTCTAGTGATATCAATTCTGCCAATTATTTACGAAGCTTGGAAGGCGCGTCGTAGTTCATCAGTGCCGGCAAAATAATTTTCATTTATTCAGATTATTTGATTAGCAAAAACCGCTACCGTGATGGTGGCGGTTTTTGCTTTTCTGGCACACAAAATTAACGATTAATGCTCGTCAAATTAGTAATGGTCATTAAGCAATGATAGTATAAATATAATAATACAAAATGAGGGCTTACTAATGTTGAATAATCCTTTTTATCTTCGTTTAGAGTTAGAGCGTTACTTACCACATTTCTTTGTCTGCAAAGCGATTTTAATTAGCTTGTTATTGATTGCTTGCCCGTTATGGGCTGCACCTGAAAAGTCTTCAAACGCCTGCGCAGAATTAATGCAGCATCAGTTTCCTAGCTCTATGCGATTGCAGTTGATTATTGCAAACATGAATGAGGCAGATGCTTATTGCCAAGTGAAGGGTATAGTCAATGCCCGTACGGGTATAGATGGAAAACATTATGGTATTGAATTTGAAATGCGTTTGCCTTTGTCATGGAATGGGCGCTTCGTTTATCAAATGAATGGTGGTAATGATGGCAATGTAGTTGCTGCCGAAGGTGATGCAAGTAATTTGAATGCCTATGGTAATCGTTCTGCGCGCTCACAAGGTTATGCTGTATTGAGTACTAATGCAGGACACGCTGGCGATGCTTCTGAAAATCAGATGTACGGTTTGGCTGCGAGCAATCGGTTTGGTTTAGATCCACAAGCACGAGAAGACTATGGATATAGAACAACTGCAACAATGACGCCTATTGCCAATGGTGTTATCACGGCCTTTTATGGGAAAGCGGCGGCCTATTCTTATCTTACGGGGTGTTCAAATGGCGGCCGCCATGGCATGGTTGCTGCGACTCGTTATGGTGATAAGTTCGATGGCATTTTAGTGGGTGCCCCTGGGTTTAATTTACCCAAAGCGGCCGTACAACATGCATGGGACGTTCAAAGTATCCAACAGCTCGATCCACAATTACACAACGCCTTTAGTCGTGCAGATATGCAACTCATTGCCAATAAAATTGTGGACGTGTGTGATGGACTTGATGGCGTTAAAGATGGTTTGGTGAATAGCGTTCGCAAGTGTCAAAAAGTTTTTGATATAAATAGCTTACGCTGCACCGATAAAAAATTGCCCAGTTGTTTAAGTGGTACACAAACAAATGTTTTTGCGCGCATTATGGCTGGCCCACACAATAGTAAAGGTAAGCCGCTATATAATTCTTGGTGGTACGACTCTGGAGTTGCAGATGAAGGCTGGCGCTTTTGGAAATTGGAAAGTCCTATTCCCGCGTGGAATCACAACCCGTTAATTGCCACTATGGGCGCCGGTTCACTAGCTTATTTATTTACCACGCCGGCAACAGAAGTTGAAGGAACACCTGAGAAGCTATTGCAGTTTTTAAGTCACTTTGATTTTGATGTGGATGCTCCCAAAATATTTTCTACTCAAGGAAAATTTAAACAATCTGCGATGAGTATTATGACTCCGCCAGATGTAGATAATCCTCACCTTACCAATTTTCATCATCACGGGGGGAAAATAATTATTTACCAAGGTCAAAGTGACCCAGTATTTTCTACCGTCGATATTGTAGATTGGTATGAAAAACTAAGTAGTCATTATCGCGGACAAGCGCAAACATTTGCGCGCTTGTTTGTAGTTCCCGGTATGAACCACTGTAGTGGCGGCCCCGCAACAGATCAATTCGACGCCTTCAACGCGTTAGTTGCTTGGGTAGAAAAAGGTACGGTCCCTGAACGCGTTGTTGCGAGTGTAAATCCGAATAATAAAGCCTTGCCCGCTAACTGGAGCCCCTCGCGCTCAAGACCTCTATGCCCTTGGCCGCGTGTGGCAACCTATACATCTGGCGATATTGAATCTGCTACCAGTTTTGTATGCTCAGTGGAGTAAATGCCAATCTCTTTGTTGGTGATCTAATTGAAGTTGTCTATCTACACTAATCTAGTGGTTACATCATAAACCCTAAGTTTTTTAAACTGTAATTTGAGATATTTGGCAACACAGTTGCCAAATCTGAATTGTTTACGCCAAACCAACTCGCCAATGTTGCGCCGAGTTGATCGACAGAAATGCCTGGTAGCAAGCGCCCTTGTCCCACATCATCTGGTCCATTGTTCGCAATTACTGGCGGTGTGCCGTAATAGTTTCGGCCATTTACTGCACCACCTAAAACAAAATGCATGCTCCCCCATCCGTGATCGGAGCCATTGCCATCAGTTGTAAGTGTGCGGCCAAAATCAGAGGCCGTAAATGCAGTTACTCTATCTGCCACACCTAATTCCACCATGGTAGAGTGAAACGCATTTAATGCGGTGCCTACTTTATTCATGAGTGCTGGATGATCAGTGAGAATATGATCGTGCGTATCAAACCCGTTTAATGACACGAAGAATACTTGGCGTTTGGTGTTTAACGATGTTCTGCCGGCAATCATTTTCGCGACTATTTTTAACTGTGCTGCAAGCGTGTTATCTGTGGGGTACACAGTGGTAAAGTCATTCACACCTGCTAAGGCAGCTTTTAATTGAATATCGGCATCAATCGAACGTTTTGTGATGGCCGCTAGTTGGGCTTCATAGTAATGGTTGCTATTGGCGGTGATAGACGTTAACAAAGCGGAAGCACAGGCGCTTGAACCAAACAGTGATGACTTAATACCGTTAATGGAAATAGACCCTGTTGGTGATACCTGATATGGAATAACAGTGTTGCCGGATACATACACAGCGCTGCCAGCGGCACTTACACACGTAAAGGTTGCATTGCCATTTCCTGCGGCAAATAAATCGCCTATGCGTCCTCCCCAGCCTTTTGTAGAGCCTTCCGGTAGTGAGGATTGCCATACGGATTGCTGATCATTATGTGAAAACAGTTTAGGCGGCAAAGGAACACTATTAGCTGTGTACTCTGTTTTGCTAGTAGGCTGTATCAGGGTGCCAATATTCAGTAATACTGCCATCTGACCCGCATTAAAGATGGGAACTAAATCCTTCAATTCCGGTGCGAGTGCATATTGTCTTGCACTACCCAATGTGATGGCAGGATTTAACACCGTATTTGTTAAATTACTGCGTGGAATTGCGATTGCAGGGCGCAAGTTGCTATAGAGATTGTAACTCGCGCTATCGTAAGGAATCAGCGTATTGGCATAGTCATTTCCACCATACAGAAATACACAAACTAAGGCTTTGTAATCGGTAGCCGTTGCTGCTGCAGCTTCGCTGATAGCCGCTAAATTTAACGCAAAAGGTGCGGCAACTCCTGCAATAGATAAGGCGCTGGCACGTTTTAAAAATTCACGACGCGATAATTCTGAACTCATTGCCGGCTCCTATTTTTGAACTATATATTCGGGACATGCCATAACCAGCAACAGCGCGGTATAAATACGGTTGTTGATACCAGTTGTTGTTGTGGTGCTGATGGTATCGAGCGCTGTTTTAAATTTACTAATACTAGCGGAAGACAATTGTCCACCTGCCATAGTGGTATTTAATTCGGCGAGTAATTTACTGGAGTCTGTCGCTAAGGGTATCAAGTATGTGTAATTTGCTTTTAAGCCAGCGACTCCATTACTGATACAACTCTGCATAAAATTAATGTAACCCGCGACAGAGGTTTCAGTTGTAATTTGAAACTCTGGAACAGTACGTTGGCCGATTATGCTGCTAGGAGGTATATAACCTGGACGGAAAAAGTTAAACACGGAGGGTGAATGTAAAGGGCTTTGACCCAAGCGAAACGCTGGGTCAGAGGTATCGCCGATGTTCCAATTATCGGCAGGATCGGTGTAGCCAAAATTGCGCGCCCATTGAATAAAGCGCAACATGGGTTCGCGTAATTTGCCAAATCCTGCATTAATGAGGCGCGAATCTGAGCGCGCTTCAGTATCCAATAATATGGCTTTAATAACTGCACTTAAATCGCCTTTAACACCTTTACCATTATTGTTAAAGACGGCTGCAATACGTGCTACATAGCTGCTACTGGGATTGCTGGTTACTAAGCGTTGAATTAATTGACGGCTAATAAAGGGCCCCATGTTGGGGTGTCCCATTAGCGTATCCAGCGCTATTTGGAGGCTGGCTTCGCCATTGGTGTTGGCTGGAATCGTAATACCTAAAAAACTTTTTGTGCCCATTTCATGGTATTTGGCTGTTTGTACCATAGGGCGATAAACGGCGTCTGGGGTATCGGCAGTACCAACACTATTATCCAGATCCCAACCTGTGAAGACGCGTGCCAGCTGCATGATGTCCTCTTGCCCATAAGTTTCTTTGGGCATTCCTGCAACTAAGGTGGGTGTACCATCAATATTTAGCTCATAAACGCCAATAGAGAATAATTGCATGATTTCCCGTGCATAGTTCTCATCGGGGAGGCTATTGCCGGACGCTTTATGGCTGCCCTTGAAGGTCAGGTAGGTGCCCATAGCGGGAGATTTAGAGATTTGCTCTAACAATGTGCGGTAATTACCGAAGGCATTGGTCTCAAGAATATCCCAATAATGGGCGAGAGCAAATTGGCGAAAACGTATACCTTCAATGGTGGTACCAATAACGATAATTTCTGACAAGGCCAAGGCTACACGCAGGCGCAACACATCGTTACCACTGATGAGTCTCCGCCACATCATATTATCCACGCCAGTCAGGTTATTCTTATTGGCGATATCAGCAAGACCCTTGGCGAGCATAATAGAGACGTTACTCGCGCCGAGAGGTTTATTCATTTCATCCTTAATCCATCCTTCATAACCAAGGCTCTGTACGCGACTAACTTCTGTTTTGGTGCTGGAAAGCCCTGCCTGTGCTAAAAAACTAACCGCTTGATTAGCGCTGATGGTTGGAACCGTTGCATTTGACGATGAGCTAGAACTAGCCGCCATAGCGGATGATGAGATGGATCCGAGGGCAGTTGCGCTGACTAATCCATAATCGTAACTGCTGGACTTGAAGGATGTTGATGGAGGTGATTTCTGTGTGCCATCGTTGTCCTGGCACTCTGTTGCTTTTGAAGCATCTACGTCTGTTTTCTCATATGCCAGCATAAGGTTCGCCCCATCAGTTTGCAGGTTGTGAATCTAAGTCTAATACAGCATAAAAAATAAGCATTTTTATTACGTTTATTTAGCGTAAATTTGATTGCAAAGCACGCGAACGATCACTGATGCAGCAAATTTTATATTTTATAACGCCTAAAGCAAAAAACCGCTGACAGTACTGGCAGCGGTTTTTTGTGTTTTGTGAAGCGGCGCAGGCTTGCGCTGTTGTTTAGAAGAGTACGCGGCAGCGAATTGTGCCTTCAATGGCCTTCAGCTGTTCAACTGCAGTTTCATCGTAAGGGGAGTTTATATCCACGACTACATAACCCACTTTCTCGTTGGTTTGCAGATATTGTGAGGCAATATTGATGTGACGCTCAGAGAAAATGTTGTTGATCTTCGACAATACACCTGGAACATTGGCGTGAACGTGCAGCAAACGGTGTGCATCTGGGTGGCCGGGTAAGGCCACTTCAGGGAAGTTTACTGAGCTGGTGGTGGTGCCATTGTCAGAATACTTGATCAACTTTTCCGCCACTTCAATACCAATATTGGCCTGGGCTTCCATAGTGGAGCCGCCGATGTGCGGGGTCAAAATGACATTGTCGAGGCCGCGCAAGGGGCTTACGAACTCGTCATCATTGGCTTTAGGCTCTTCTGGGAACACATCAATGGCCGCACCGGAAAGCGCGCCCGTTTTAATTGCTGCTGCTAGCGCGTCAATATCCACCACGGTACCGCGCGAGGCGTTAATGAGAATCGCGCCCTTTTTCATCAAACCAATTTCGCGTACACCAATCATGTTTTGAGTGGCGGCGGTTTCGGGTACGTGTAAGCTGATGATGTCAGCGGTGGCGAGCAGTTCGTCCAATTCGCGGATTTGGTGAGCATTGCCCAAGGGTAATTTGGTGATGGTGTCATAGAACCGAACGTTCATGCCCAAAGATTCGGCCAATACAGAGGTTTGGCTGCCAATAGAGCCATAGCCGATCAAGCCTAACGTTTTGCCGCGAATTTCGTAAGAGCCAACGGCCGATTTATCCCAGCCACCGCGATGGCACACAGCATTCTTTTGTGGGATGTTGCGCAACAGCAAAATTGCCTCAGCAATCACCAATTCGGCCACTGAACGAGTGTTGGAGTAGGGGGCATTAAATACTGCCACGCCGTGCTCTTGCGCGGCTTTCAAATCTACTTGATTGGTGCCAATACAGAAACAACCTGCAGCCACTAACTTGGGAGCATGTTCAAAGACGCGGCGAGTCAACTGAGTGCGCGAGCGCAGACCCACGAAGTGTGCATCTTGGATCTTTTCGATCAGAGTGTCTTCATCCAGTGCGGTTTTTAGGTATTCGATATTGGTGTAACCCTGATCGTTCAATACCTGCACGGCAGATGGATGCACGCCTTCCAGTAACAGAAACTTGATCTTGCTTTTGTCTAAGGACGTTTTGCTCATGGCAACCTCGGAGTAGTGGATTCGCAGGGCTGGGGATAACCGGCGCGCTGGAATGGGCTCGAATGGAGAGATGGAAAATTTGGGCGGCATAATAGCACAAAGGTATCTGCGGGGAGCGGCGAAAGCAGGGGGTTTGGACAAAAACCCCACACTGCAAATGGGTTTGCGGTGGTAATAGACCCCATTTACCAAGGCGATCCTTCAAATCGTTTGACAAGGAAATCCAGAAACTCGCGCAAGGCGGCAGGCATGTGGCGGCGCGAAGGGTAGAGAGCGTTAATCGCAAGCTCCGGCAAAGACCATTCCGGCAAAATCGCCGTCAGTTTGCCTGCTGCAATATAGTCGTTGGCCAAATAGGTGGGTTGCATGGTAATGCCGCCACCGGCCAAGGCTGCATGGAGTAATACGGTAGCTTCGTTGGTGGCGAAGTGGGTTTTAATTTCTACCTTAAGGGATTCGCTGGCGCGGGTGAATTGCCACAAATATTTCCCTGCAATACTGTGGGTCATGCAGCGATGGCGCACTAGCGACTCGGGCGATTCCGGCGTGCCGAATTGTTCAAGGTATGTGGGCGATGCGACCAAAACCGATGCGCAATTGCCCAAGCGCCGCGCAATTAGCATAGGGTCTGGGTTGTTGCTGATGCGAATGGCCAAGTCCACGCGGGCATCCACCAAATTAATGCTGGTATCGCTCACGTTCATATCAATTTTGAGTTTGGGGTGCAGGGCTAAGAAATCCGCAATGGCGCTGGCCATTTGGGCGTAGCCAAAAGACGCACTACAGGTAAGCCGCAACTGGCCGCGTAGTTCGCTATTCAGGTTAGCCGTTGCTTCTACCACCTCATCGGTGAGTGTGAGAATTTGCTGGCAGCGCCGTAGAAATTGTTCTCCCGCATCGGTCAACGTGACTTTGCGCGTAGTGCGCTGCAACAAGCGCGTATTTAACCATTCTTCCAGTTCGCTAATACAGCGGGTCACCATTGCCCGTGACATCTCCATTTGATCCGCCGTAGCACTAAAGCTGCCGCTGGCCGCCACCTGTGAAAACACCCGCATTGAGGTCAGTTTGTCCATATTATTTGCTCGAATATTGAAACAGTATTGGCTATTTTTTGCTATATATGTGCGGAAATTGAAATATTACACTGATCTCCAATTCATCAATAGCACTTGTTAATTGGGCTGACACAACCATGAATACACAACTGCATTACATCAATGATCCGCTCTGTGGCTGGTGTTACGCCGCCGCGCCTTTGCTCAGTGCTGCTAGGGAGATTCCCGGGCTAACCATTCAACTGCACAGTGGCGGGCTCTGGGTTAATGAACACCGTAAGCCTTTGGGTAAAGCTTTGCGCGATTATGTGAAGCCGCACGACGAGCGTATCCACCAGCTTACTGGGCAGCCTTTTGGTGAGCGTTATTTCAATGAGCTGCTGGTAGATAGTGGCCGCGTGTTGGATTCAGAACCTTTAATCCACGCTATGTTGGCAGTTGAAAAGGCCGGCGGCAGCGCGCTTACCCTGTTGCAGCGCATCCAGCAAACCCATTATCGCGATGGTATATGGACTGGCTCTATAGCTGTATTGGCTGAATTAGCGGCGGAACAAAACATCTCTGCCGAGCAATTTATTCGCGCCAAAGAACAGGTTGATGTGGTTGCTCACATGCTGGCAACCCAAAAACTCATGGCACGTTTAGGCGTTTCTGGTTACCCAAATCTTGCGCTACAGCAGGGCGATCAGTGGCAATTAATTCCATTAAATACATTTTTAGGGAAACCGGATGCTTTTAAACAGCATCTCAATCAGTTGATTTACAGCCAAACGGCATAATTTACATTAACGAGGGTTTTATTATGATTATTGTTACCGGAGCTACCGGCCAATTGGGCCGAATTGTGATCGCCAAACTCTTACAAAAAGTGCCCGCCAACCAGATTATTGCTGTAGTGCGTGACACGGCTAAAGCAGCCGATTTTTCTGCAGCAGGTGTTCAGGTTCGCGCGGCTAATTACAACGAGCCGGCCACTTTAGATTCGGCTTTCGTGGGTGCAACCAAAGTGCTGCTGATTAGTGGTAATGAGTTTGGTCAGCGCGTACAGCAGCATCGCCATGTTATTGATGCCGCGACTCGGGCCAAGGTTGAATTGCTGGCTTATACCAGTGTGCTGCGCGCCGATACATCGCCGATGGTGGTGGCGGTTGAACATCGCGAAACCGAAGCGCTTATTAACGCTTCGGGCTTGCCTTACGCCATTTTGCGCAACAGTTGGTACACGGAAAATTACACTGGTAGCCTTGCCAGTGTTTTGCAGCACGGAGTATTCCTGAGTTGCGCAGGCGAGGGAAAAATTTCATCGGCGGCGCGTGAAGATTATGCCGAAGCAGCGGTTGCGGTTTTAACTCAATCCCATCATGCGGGGAAAATTTATGAATTGGGTGGCGATGAGGCTTACACCTTGGCAGATCTTGCAGCTGAGATTTCACGCCAAACCGGTAAGCAGATTGCTTACCAAAATCTAACACAGTTGGATTATCAAAATGTGCTTATAGGTGCAGGCTTACCGGAGTTTTTGGCAGAGTTTTTGGCCAGTTCCGATGCCGATGCGGCGAAAGGCACTTTGTTTGAGGCCGGCCGTCAGCTCAGCCAATTAATTGGCCGCCCAACAACCTCATTGGCGCAGGTGGTGAAAGCCGCCTTGGCGACATCTGGCAGTGACCACGTGCACTAGCGTGGAGGTTGGTCAGATTGAACCTCATGCCTCTCTTTAACGAAGAGGTGGCAATTTAACGAAGGGGGGCAATGAGGGCAGAGTTATTTTTAAATCTTTCTGACTTTTTTCACATACCCCCCTTTTTCTAAGGGGGTATGTGGCTTCTCAGTTTTGTATTCCTAAGTTTTTGAGGTAGACATAATTACTTCTTGTTCTCTTTCAGCATGGTTTCACGGAAATGCTTACCCGACAGTGTGGGTGTGTAGTTCCAATCGGCGATTAATTGCGGTGCCCAATCAGGATCAAAACACCAGGCTGTCCAGCTGATACCTTTGCCGGCCATGTAGTTGGTAATGCGCGGGCCGTAGCTGCCATCGTCGATTACCGGAATATGCGCACCTTTATCGCCGGCCAACTCATAACCAATTTCGGTGGCAATAACGGGGTATTTATCCGCCACATAGCCCCAGTCGTGCTCCCAATTTTGCTCAAAAGGCGCTTTCACTTTCATGGGGTATGGATGGCTTACGTAAGCCACATTGCTGCGTTCAATTGGGGCGGCAGCCACTGGGGTCAAATCGTAGGCCCAATTGAAACCTGCAACGAGAGAGATAGCATTAGGGTTATGAGCCTGAATAATAGTGATGGCTTCTTCGTTGATGGCCTTCCAATCAGCCCAGCTCAACATACCCAATTGCCCGCCAAATACTGTGGGCTCGTTAAATATCTCATACATGGCAACTGCGTTTACACCCTTGTAACGGGCGGATACGGTACGAAAGAAATCGAATGTCTCGGGTTTGGTGGTGTAGTAGTTATTACTTTGGAACATCTCGGACTTTAGGTTGCCGATGGAATGCCAATCTACAATAACGTACATGCCCAGCTCATTGGCCCATTGCACGGCTTGGTCGAGGATGGGCAAATAGCCTTTTTTACCGCGTTTTTGCCAGGCAGATGGGTGTACGGGGATGCGCACAATGTTGGCGCCCCAGCTTTTAATCACTTCAAAATGCTTACGCGTAAAGTGCCCTTCGTTGACTAACTTATCGGGATCCGCAATGTTTACACCGCGAAAAACGGTTACCTCACCCTTATCGTTCACAAACTTATTGCCTTGCACTTTGACCAGCGGCAACTGTTTGGCAATTTTGCTGTTATCAAAGGCGGGTATATCGCTAGCGTTCCACCAGCCTTGGGTTTGCTGCCAAGCGGCGGCTTGGGTGTCATCGGCGAAGGCTTGATGGGTGCCGCCTACTAGGGCAGCGAGAGATATTAAAGTTAAACAGCGCAAGAAGTGTTTCATTGTTATTACTCTTGTGGCTAGTGGAAGTAGGTTTAGCTTAAAGAAGCGGCGTTTTAGATTCGCCTTTTTTAACCCTAATTTACTTTAGCTGTAATTTCTTAATGTGCGCTACACGCAATGGCATTTACCCAAATTCGGTGACCATGGGTAGTGGGTAGGTACTGCCAACGCACATCCAAATCCAGCAATTTCATACCGTAAATGCGTTCCGGTTCCGGTTGCTGATATTGTGGGCGCGGGTCTTGCTGAAGAATTTGGCCAATCAAATTTAAGAGATCAATACCACTTTTTTGCTGATAGTCGCTGCAAAATTCAGCCATTTCACGGCTAAATTCCACGGGAATAAAACAGGGCGGAGCGCTGGCAAAGGTATTGGTCGCCTGTGGAATACAATCCACATAGGGTACATAGGGTTTGATGTCCAGTACCGGTGTGCCATCTAACAGGTCTATACCACTGAGTTGCAGGCAAAGTTTGCCTGCAACAAGGTCAATGCCGTCCAGCTTAACCACTGAAAGCCCTATGGGTGCGGGGCGGGTCGGCGAGCGCGTGGCGAAGACGCCGAGGCTTTTGTTACCGCCTAATCGCGGCGGCTTTACCTTGGGTTTCCAGTCGCGACGGCTGTTGGCGTGAAATACAAACTGTATCCAGAGATGACTGCAGCCTTCTAAACCGTCAAGGGCATCAGGGTCGTTATAGGGCTCCAGTAATTCCAGATAGGCCGTGGCCAAGGGCGCTAAACCGGGTTGGCGCGGTATGCCAAATTTCTCCTTAAAACAGGAGTGAATAATGCCTATGGCGGGAAGGGTGAAGTCCATGAGATCGCCGAATGTAAGGGAGGTGTGTGGGTGGCCCGCCAGTTCAGCACTGGTTGGTGTACTGAGCAATAATGTCGATTTATTTTACGCTTTATTTGTGACGCAGTTTGCATTTATACTGTGATATCTTACGCTATAGACACTTACGAATTTAGGCATAAAACCTGCATAGGTTTGTCAGATAGTTTTTTCATGAAAAAGGAACCTAATATGTTCGTTAATTCCATTAAAAAAATCGCTGCGCTGACACTGGCAGCAATTGCAACGACGGCAAGTGCTACGCCGTTGAATGACTACAACCTTATTTTGAGTGGCGACCTCAATGTATCTGGCGGCAGCGGTCATATTGAAGGTGCATCATTTATTGGTGGCAATGTAGTAAATGAGTCAGTTTTTTCACAAAAGCTCGACAAGAACTCCACTCAAAACACCGTAAAAGTTGTGGGTAACTTTACCAGTAACAGCGCTATGCATGTAGAAGCTGGGTATGTGGCTTATCAAGGTAACTTTACTGGCCCAACGACTATTTGTAATGGTAATGGCATGGGACAAAGTGGTTGCTTGAAGAAAATAACCGATGGATCACTGACGGCTGAAAAGAACAGCTTGTTAGCTGAGTTGGGCAGTGAGCGCACTTATTACAGCGGTTTAGCAACCTCTGCCAACACGTCAATCACGGGTGATAGCAACAACAAAACCTTCTCTTATACCGGTGCGGCTACTAACTTGGCGGTGTTTAATGTTGCAGCCTCTGATTTAATGAATATTAATTGGAGCCTTAATCTCGGTAACGCCATTAATGTGTTAATCAATGTGACAGGTTTGGGCAGCAGCTTCAATGCGGGTAATGCACACGTGAATAACGGCTTCCAAAGCAATGCCAATAACGTGTTATGGAACTTTGGCAGCGTCTCTGACTTGTACTTTAATGATTCTTGGTATGGTTCGATATTGGCGCTGGATGCAACTATTCATACCAATTCCAACCTCAACGGCGCTATTGCTGCTAAGAGTTATGCGGGCAATGGAGAGATTCACAATTACCATTGGAGCTACACGCCGCCAACCACCAAAGTGCCAGAGCCATCTGCGCTTTTGTTAGCGTTGTTGGGCTTTGGATTTATCGCTTTACGCCGTCTACGCGCTCAATAAATACTGCGCAGCAAAAAAAAACCGGGCAATTCCCCGGTTTTTTTTCGTTCCGAGAATGGCTTTACGGCCTAAGCAAATTTTAAGACGCGTGTGGTTTTCATCATTTGCTCCGCCATACGGTTTTGGTTTTTGGCGCTGACAGCAAGACGGGCGATAGACTCATCGGTTTGGTTTACCGCCGTGACCATCTCCGCTAAACGCTGGCGCATGGTTTCGGCGCGGCTGGATTCACCCTGTGCTTGCTGGGTAAGTGAGTTAGCGATTTGTTGGATATCCACAACGGCTTGCTGAATGGTTTCCAGTGCGGTCTCTGCCGCGGCTGATTCGGATAGGCAAAGCGCAGCACTTTCCTGCTCGCGGTTTAAGCCTTCGGCAGTTTGGTCAACGGTGTGGCGCAAGTTATTGATAAGCGCCTGAATTTCGCCCGTGGCTACTTGGGTGTCGGCAGAGAGCCTGCGGACTTCATCAGCAACTACCGCAAAGCCGCGCCCGTGTTGGCCAGCGCGGGCTGCCTCAATGGCGGCGTTGAGCGCGAGTAAATTGGTCTGTTCGGCCACGCTTTGAATGGTATCTAACACTTTGGTGATGCTATCGGCGGCGGCGCGTAGTGCAACCATACTTTCGCCTGATTCAATCACTTGGTTGGATAGCACGCGCATATTGTCGGCTACTGCAATCACCCGCCCTTTACCGGAGTCAGCCGTGTCAGCGGCTTGCCCAACTTGATGTGCCACCTGTTCGAGTTGTTGTGTCATGCGCTTAAACGCCTGCACAATCTGAGTGGTCTCACTGTCCACGACATTGACTTCGCGGCGCTGGCGCTCGGTTTCCATGCGGCACTGTTCGCTGGTGGCGGCATTTTCGCTGGCGCTGTGAGCCGAGTGCTGAGTCGCCTGCGTCATTTCTGCTAGCATGCTGCGCAACTCACCAAACAGGCTGTTCAATGCCAAACTGATTTGGCCTAGCTCGTCTTTTGGGTCGGCATAAAATTCGATACTTAAATCTTTGTGATCACTTGCCTGTTGAATTTGTTTGGCCAAACGCGTGATGGGTTGAGTGATGTACTGGGCAAAACCATAGGCGACAAAGGCTGCAAGCGCGGTGAGTACTAACGCCGCTATCACTAAATTGCGCCAGACATGACGTTTTAAGGTGTTGATAGTTTTGAACACCTCATCGGGCGTTTGCTGAGTGATAAGGGCGAATTGCTGGTTGCCAATCTTAATGGGGCGCCAAGCGGTGAGCATATCCCGCCCCAGATAATCCTGCTCTACTCCCATACCCGACTCCCCACTGAGCGCTTTGCTTACCGGAATACTTTTAATTCGCAACCAACCACCAGCACTGCCAGTACGCTTAAGCTCGTTCAGTGTTTGGGTATCGGTAGTCTTGGCGATAGCCGTTATAAAGTTTTCAGGACTGGTGTGCATGGCGCGTAATTCAGTAATCGCGCGGCCGTCCTGTCCGACCAAATAGGCTTCACCAGTATCACCAAGACCAAGCGAGCTCCAGTTAAATTGGCCCGTCATAATGCTTGTGAAGCGCGTGGCAGGAATTTCAGCGACCAGAAAGCCCAATGGTTGAGTAGGGCTGCTGAGTTCGTGAAATACCGGGACAGCCATGTAAATCACTTGCTGTTGAAAACGAAAGGGGCTGTGACTAAAGGAAGAGATAGCGACTTCTTGTGCATTACTGGCGGCCATTTGTTGTACTAATTGCCCTAATTGAGTATCGCTGAAGGCGCCATCTTTCAGTGAGCTTCCGAACTGTGGGCCTTTTTGTACCGAGTAGATAACTGCCAAGCTATGAGCATCTACCAGCATTAAATCGCTCAAACCAAAGCGCTCAACCACATCATGAAAACTGGCGTGATAGCGTTTATGTTGCTGGCCGAATACGGTGCCATCAGCGGCGTCGGCCAGCTCGCCCAAGTTGTCTGCACCCTTGGCGTTGTGTGCCATGTAGTTGGACTGCAGCAATAAAGCATCGCTAGAAAGCCCTTTCACCCACTCATCACTGGATGCTGTTAGCCCCTTGGTTTGGTGCTGGTACAGTTGAGCGTAATCCTGCTTGTACCAATCGCTCAGCTGGCGGCGCAATTCGTCGTCGCCGGGGCTAGTGGCTTCATAATGGTAGGAGGCAAAGGGACGCACTAACCCGTAGATGGCATCTTGTGCCATGCGTCCGTGCGACAGTGATAGCAAGAGTTCGCGGTAGTTGGTGATTTCCGTTTGCAAGCTGTTTTCGCGGCCAATCGCCACCGCCTGAAACTGCTGTTCTATGGATGTTTCAAAGGCTTGGGTGCTATCGCCAATGGCCAACCAGCCAGTGGTGCCGGCGGCTATAACTACGGCAATGGCGGTAAGTGAGATGGCCCCAAACATTAAGCGCGCTGCAATATTCATATCAATCCTCGTTTTGAAACCAGCGCTACAGGCTAGAGGCTTGATATGACATCTATGAGACGAATGCAGAACAAAAGTGCATGAGAAAAACGAAAACTGAATTAATTGAATCTAGGTGAAGTTAGCGTCATCCTCGCTAACGAGGATGACAAATACTGATAAGAGTGTTAAAGCACAAAATTGCTGACTTGGCGTTCGAGTGCGCGAGCGGCAGAGTCCAGTTCTACTGCCACTTGTGAGGATTTTTGGGCATTTTTTGCGGCGTTTTCAATCAGGCTGACCACGCGTACAACGTTTTTATTGATTTCTTCAGCCGCATAGCTTTGTTGTTCCGCTGCGGTAGCGATTTGAGTGTTCATGCCATGAATGCGTGCTACTGCTTGGGTGATTTCGCCAATCGCCTGCCCCGCCTGCCCCGCCATTTCACTGGTGCTGTGGGCTTTGCCTTGACTGGTTTTCATGGCTTGCATGGCTTTGCTGGCACCTTGCTGTACGGCTTCAATAATCAATTGAATTTCTGCCGTAGATTCCTGTGTGCGCTTCGCCAGCGCGCGTACTTCATCGGCCACGACCGCAAAACCGCGCCCTTGTTCACCAGCGCGGGCCGCTTCAATAGCGGCGTTCAGCGCCAGTAGGTTAGTTTGTTCAGCAACATTTTTAATCACATCCAGCACCCCGCCAATGCGTGCAGTTTCGCCCTCTAATTGGTTCATGGCGGCACTGACGTTATCTACATCCAAACTCAACTGTTCAATCGATTTAATGGTGTTGCCCATGATCGTCATGCCGCGGTTGGCATTGTCGTCGGCAATTTGTGCTGCCTCAGCGGCACCGGCAGCGTTATTCGCCACTTCTTGTACCGTGGCAGACATCTCGTCAATGGCGGCAGCCACTTGATCGGTAGAGTTATGACCTTGAAGTGTATCTTCAGTAATAGCCCGAGCAGTGGCGGTAATTTGGTTGGAGGCGCTGCTCAAGGTTCCAGACGATTGCCTAACGGACTCAATCATGGTGACCAGCGTATCTTGTAAACGATCGATATTGCGTTTCAAATCGCCCAATTCACCTTGCTGATCAAAGCGTAAACGCGCACCAAAATTACCACCGGCGAGGATAGAAATATGGTTGATAAGCGATTGTAGCGGGACTATAAAACTGGCCTTCAAGGTTGTGAGCACCAAGAAAATAATGCCGATGCCGAAAGCGGCAACAAGCACTTCCGACCAGAACACGACTTTACTGCTGCTAGCGGTAATCTCATCGTTGGTTGAGACGGCTTTTTGGTTGATAAACGTGGCGCAGTCGCTCAGCATTTTGCTCGGTTCGCGGTCTATACCGGTTACCGCTTTATCGCCAGCGGTAGGATCAAAGTCGGCGGCTTTAAAGGCATTCAAACCGGCTTCATACTTGGCGAGGATGTTGGTGTGAGCGCGCAGAAAGTCCTGCAGTAACTTTTTGCTCTCATCATTGTGCAGCTTGCTCACCAAGGCTTCGCCTCTGGTTTGAATATCCGTTTGCAGGGTGGAAAATTGGCCCCAGTATTTTTGTAGCTTTTCAGGGTCTTTGCCGCGCAACAAAACATCTTTCCATTCTTGTACCTGTAATTTGAACTTGAAATTCATATCATTGATTTCACGCTCATATTGCACGGTGGTGGCAAGTAACTGGTGGTACTCGTCAATATGCGTTTTTAGTTGGAAGACCGCAATACTGGCAACCAGTAGCAACAAGCCGATGCCACCACCTACCAGCGTGGTCAACCGCGATTGCATAGAGGAAAACAAACCGCCCATGATAGCTCCTTCAGCAATTGGGTAAGAATTTGAGTATAGTCAGGAATGCGGAAGCTGCAGGACAAGAGGGTGAAAGGCGGTGAAAATCTAACATTTACCGATTATTTTTTTAAATGGCGGCATTGCTCAATGCCGCCCTAAAGACTTAAGCGCGAATTTTTTTCACGCCTTCGGTTGTGCCTAAGAGCAACACATCTGCAGGTTTGGCAGCGAATAAACCGTTGGTTACCACGCCGGTAATTTGGTTGATGGTGTTTTCCAAAGCAACGGCATCGGTAATGTTCAAATTGTACACGTCCAAAATCACATTGCCGTTATCGGTAATCACACCTTCACGATAAACCGGTGCACCGCCCAATTTTACCAGCTCGCGGGCGACATAAGAGCGTGCCATAGGGATAACTTCTACCGGCAGTGGGAATTTACCCAACACCTCCACCCACTTGCTGCCATCGGCAATACACACAAATTCTGTGGAGACGGCGCGCACAATTTTCTCGCGGGTCAGCGCTGCGCCGCCACCTTTAATCAGGTGCAGTTGCGGGTTACTTTCGTCGGCGCCATCCACGTAAACTACTAATTCGCTCACGGAATTGCAGTCGAGCACATCAATGCCCAGCTTTTTCAAGCGTTCGGCAGAGGCATCGGAACTGGCCACGGCGCCGGCAAAGCGGCCTTTAATCTCGCCCAGCATATCGATAAAAAAATTGGCGGTAGAGCCTGTGCCCACACCGATAATGGAATCATTAAACAACTTGGGGGTGATGTAGTCGATAGCCGCACGCGCTACGGCTTTTTTAAGTTCGTCTTGAGTCATGGTGAATCTCGTCGAGAATGGTATTCGAAGGGTTAATTGCCGCGAAGGCTTATAGAAATTGTCTGCGCATTATACGGAGTTTCCGCCAAAAGGCGCGATTGGGGTGTGCCGAGTGCCCTAAATTGTTTACTATGAGGATTACTCTATTTCAGCCGATAAATTTGTATTCCTATGCCCGAATCCTACATAAAACGTATCCTCAATGCCCGCATCTATGATCTCGCGGTAGAAACTCCGCTGGACGATGCACGCCTCTTATCTGCCCGCACTGGCAATAAGGTCTTGCTTAAGCGCGAAGACTTGCAGCCAGTGTTCTCATTTAAACTGCGTGGGGCCTACAACAAGCTGCTGCAACTCACCGAAGAAGAGCGCAACCGCGGTGTGATTTGTGCCTCGGCGGGCAACCACGCTCAAGGTGTAGCCTTGGGCGCGCAACATCTCGGTATTAAAGCGACCATTGTGATGCCGCGCACTACGCCTAGCATCAAAGTGGATGCGGTAAAAGCGCGCAATGCCAAAGTGGTCTTGCACGGCGACAGTTACGACGAAGCCTCTGCCCACGCCAAAAAACTCGTGGAAGAAAAAGGCTTAACCTACATTCACCCGTTTGATGATCCAGATGTGATCGCCGGCCAAGGCACCATCGCCATGGAAATTCTGCGCCAGTATCCGGGCAAAATCGACGCGATTTTTATCGCCGTGGGTGGTGGCGGTTTGGCCGCCGGTATTGGCGCCTACGTGAAATACTTGCGCCCCGAAACCAAAATCATTGCGGTGGAATCGGAAGAATCTGCTTGTTTGTGCGCGGCCATGGAAAAGAAAAAGCGCGTGATACTGCCGCAAGTGGGCATTTTTGCCGACGGTATTGCGGTGGCGCAAATTGGCGAAGAAACCTTCCGTGTGCTGCGTAAAGTTGTGGACGAGTGCATCACCGTAACCACTGATGAAATTTGTGCGGGGATTAAAGATATTTTTGAAGATACGCGCTCCATCGCTGAACCTGCGGGCGCGACCGGCATTGCTGGCTTGAAAAAATACGTGGCGCAACACGGCATCACCGGCCAAACCTTGGTGGCAATTGATTGCGGCGCGAATATTAATTTTGATCGGTTGCGTTATATTTCTGAGCGCACCGAAATTGGCGAACAGCGCGAAGCTATCTTAGCTGTGACAATTCCCGAGCGTCCCGGTGCTTACAAAGAATTTTGCAAAGCCCTCGGCAAGCGCAATATCACGGAATTTAATTACCGCTACGCCGATGCCAAAGCGGCCAAAATTTTTGTGGGCATTCAAGTTGCCGCTGGTGGAAAAGATCGTGCCGATTTAGTAGCCGAATTGCGCGGCCAAGGTTATGACTTGGTGGACATGACGGAAAACGAACTGGCGAAATTGCACATCCGCCATTTGGTGGGCGGCCATGCACCGCAAGCGACGGATGAAGTTTTATATCGCTTTGAATTTCCCGAGCGTCCCGGTGCGCTAATGACCTTTTTAAATAAAGTGGCGGGCCGCTGGAATATTTCACTGTTCCACTACCGCAATCACGGTTCGGCATCCGCGCGCGTTTTAGTGGGCATGCAAGTTCCCAAAAAAGATTACGCGGAATTGAAAGTATTTTTAAATGATTTAAATTATCCCTATTGGGATGAAACCAAAAACGAAGCTTATAAATTCTTTTTGGGGTAGGTTGTTGAGAAAAAGGCGCGATGAGAA
>Ga0209067_10000364_pt1 | contig 29456 bp, 31 predicted proteins | sample ColStrG_CSR_2013_FD_187199 | JGI IMG/M metagenome (GOLD analysis project Ga0209067, IMG submission 187199) | Freshwater sediment microbial communities in response to fracking from Pennsylvania, USA - Cold Stream Run_MetaG_CSR_2013 (SPAdes)... | ecosystem: Environmental > Aquatic > Freshwater >... | reverse complement strand
GTAATCCAGCCAGCGCGGTGTCAGCCCCAGGCGCACCACGACCAGTTGTTTTGACGGAATGATGGCGACGCTTTGCCCGTCATGACCTTCCATCCAGAACGTGTCGGCCGGCAACTGAAACGACGGCCCGGGATTTTTATGCTGTGCGTTATCGCCACCCGGACCCTGGACCCAGACCTGTCCCATTCCGTATTCACCGCCAGACGCAGGCGCCTCGGTGTGCATCATGCTGACATAATTGTCCGGTAAAAATTGCTGTCCGTTCCACGTGCCGTTCTGCAGCAAAAACTGCCCGATCCGAGCCCAGTCCTGGGCCGTGGCATACATATAGCTGCCCCCGACGAGCGTTCCGCGCGCATCCGCTTCGATGAAAGCACTGTTCATGCCGAGTGGCGCAAACAGCTGGCGGTTTGGATAGGACAGGGCGCTTTGGCCGGCAGCGTCTTGCCACAGGCGCGACAGCAATACCGAGGTCCCGGTGGAATAGTTCCAGAACGTGCCGGGCGGATGTTCCAGCGGTTTGTTGTGCACAAATGCCGGCATGTCGGGCGTCAGAAACAGCAGTCGTGTGACGTCGGAGACGTTACCGTAATCTTCATTGAACTGCAGGCCACTGCTCATGGAAAGCAGGTTCGATAACGTGATATTTTCACGACCGTCCGAGGGTTGCGCCGCTTTCCAGAAGCCGGACTGATCGAGTTTCAGCTTGCCGTCTTTGATCAGCATACCGACCAACACCGCATTGACGGACTTGGTCATCGACCAACCGATCAGCGGGGTGTGTTCGGTGAATCCGGAATCGTATCGCTGTGCGACCAGTTTGCCCTGGTGGATGACCGCAATGGCACGCATGCCGGGGCCGGACAGCATGTCGTCGGAAATGATTTTTTCTATCTGCGTATTGGTTTCGGCCTGACTGCCTTCCGGCCACGGTCTGGCGTCACCATGGGACGGGATTTTGACCGGCTCAAACTGGAATTTTCTGGCGCTGTCAACATCCCCATCCGGAACTGCCGCACAGCCGGTTCCGGGACGGTACACGGCCAGCCCGCGGCCGAACAGGCCAAGCAGATTGGCACGAACCAGTCCCTTGTCTTTGTTCAGATCAATCTGTACCAGTTTCATCAGAGGATGGCCGGGTGCCTGTACATCCACTCTCAGTACTTCGCCAATGTCGCGACCTGCGACAAACACATTGGTGCAAACAATTTTGGCAGTGTAGTTCGCTCCAACCCGGATCAGATCCGGTGTGAAAAACTTCAGCCAGCACAGTACTGCGAGAAACAGCGCTGCAAGTGCTGCCAGGGTAATTTTCCATTTTGCCGCCATGGTGTCTCCGTTCTTATTTTTTATTGGTATTGTTGTTTTAACTGCCTGATTAAATCGTGAGGATCGCCGGACTGATGCAGCAGGTCTCGATGAACCGGTTTTAAAAAGCCCTGTTCCACCTGATAATTCAAAAACTGCAGCAGACCGTCATAAAAACCGAAGGCGTTCAACAGGCCCACCGGTTTTTTATGGTAGCCGAGCTGACGCCAGGTCAGCATTTCAAACAGTTCTTCCAGTGTGCCAATGCCGCCGGGCAGGGCGATAAATCCATCGCTTAGCTGATTCATCAGCGCCTTGCGTTCATGCATGTCTTTTACGATGTGCAGGCGCGTCAAGGCCATGTGGCCGACTTCCAGATCCATTAACAGTTGCGGTATGACACCGGTAACCTCCCCGCCAAGGCGCATGACTTCATTGGCCAATGTGCCCATCAAGCCGATATTGCCGCCGCCATAAACAAGTCCGATATTTTCATCGACCAGTTCTTTGGCCAGCGCTCGCGCCATGTCGGCATGCTGCGGTAATTTTCCGTCCGATGACCCGCAATACACGCAGATGGTTTTCATTTTTTTAATTTGAGTAAATATTCCCGGGTTTTTTCTTTGAACCGGATGCTGGTCTCGCCGCGCAGGTAAGGTGTAATCAGTGCCAAGACCTGATAACAGCCCCGTACCAGTGAATCGGATACGGCATCCTGCTCGGTGTATTTGCGCGGATTCCTGACAAATTCGTAGGAGAGCCAATAGGTGGCCAGTACCACCATGTTGGTGGCCAGTGCGTCTATTTCAGTGTCGCTGCCCTCAAATGCCTGATCTTCACGCAAGCCCAGACACAGCTCCTCAGCCACGCGAATTTTATGTGCCAGGATCAGTTTGAAATTCAGTTCCAGTTTGCGGTTGCGCGACAGCAGATCGTTCAGGTCGCGATAAAAGAACCGATAGCGCCAGATTAGTTCGAAGGTTAGATGCAGATACAGCCAGATGTCGTCCACATTGGCTTTGCGGCCGGTCGGAAATGCCAGCTTCTTGTTAATTTCTTCTTCAAACTGGGTGAAGATGGAGTTGACGATATCGTCTTTGTTGCGGAAGTGATAGTACAGATTGCCGGGCGAGATATTCATCTCTTCGGCAATGACGGTAGTGGTGATGTTGGGCTCGCCAAATTCGTTGAACAATTTGAGCGATAAATCCAGAATGCGTTCACGGGTACGACGCGGTACTTTCTGTTGCATGGTTGTCTCGTGTTGATGTCTTTTTTGCCGGGCAAGGTGAATTTCACAATGCCCAACATTTTAAATGAGATAACCGTGCTTGATCCGGCAGAAATGATTTAAATTTATTCCGTATCGCCGACTCTTGGCTTTTTTGGCACGGCAATCAGGTGCGTACCAGCCAATCTGTCATGCAAAAACTGGCCATTCGGATCCAGTTTGCTGGCCAGCGCCCAGACACACATGCCGACAAACAGCACGATAAGGCTGGGCCAGCGCTGTAACCCGAATACGAAACTGACAGCCAAGGCCGGCAGAAACCACATCCAGGCCGCACAATAGCGAATTGAGGCTTGCCTGAAACTGACCGGACGATTGTCTGTTGACGTTACGCGGATGTGCCAGGTCTGCATCGGCAAAGTCTGTCCGCCATGCCCCCAAAAATAGGTGAAATAGGCTCCGAGCATCACAAACAGGTACAGGTGATGCCAATTTTTCAAGGCTTGGGCATCGATATTTTGCGTCAGCAAGGCAAATACCATTTCAGCGGCAAACAAGACACCGAACAGAACCACGGCTTCATAAACCATACATAGCAAGCGATGGTTGAGCGAGGCAAAGACTGGTTCGGCGTTGGCAGGGGCAGTGGGGGTAAGATCGATCGACAAAATAATAGCTAATTGGAATTGGCAGGTGGTATCGGTGCCGGCGCCGCTGGAACAGGCGGTGTACCTGATGTAACTGCAGCCGGCGTGGAAGCGGGCGGGTTGGCCTTGGCCGGAGCAGCGCTGGGAACCGACTTTTTGGGTGTTTTCAGCGGTTGCAGTTTTTGCTCTTTGCTTTCCGCCGGTGTTGGCAGATTCGTGATGATTTTTCTTTTCTCATGGCTGGCCAGCTGCGCTTTTTCTTCGTCGGAAAGCTGCTGGTACTCTTCCCATTTTTGGGTGCGCAAATCCGGTTGCAGTTTATTGGAACGAATATAGTTTTCCCGCGCAGCCAGACGCTGTTCCGGTGTCAGTTTGAACCACGCGGCCATTTTCCCCTGGGTGCGTTGCTGATCTTCCGGTTTCATTTTCTGGAATTTATCGGCAAACAGCAGCCATTTTTTTTGCCGGTCCACTGACATGGTGGACCATTCATTGGCCAAGGGGGCCAGTGCCTGTTGTTGGGGGTGGGTCAGCGTGTTCCAGGGACTGGCTGCCGTGCTGGCAGCCGTAGGCTGAGACGGGCCGATCGCATGACTGCGGGACGGCACGAGCGTCACCAAAGCAAGGGCAAAAATGAAAAACAGAGACAGCGAGGGCAGCCATTTTAAAGAAATGTAATGGCGAACAGAACCGACCGGACCAAATTTTTGCGTCGTCGTTTTCCGCACTCTATTCTCCGTGCTTGCTCAAAAATGCATCAAAACCGTGATCCAGAAACGCTGACAGTGGCAATTCGTCGGACAACACCGCAGCATCCAGTTCGGCCAGCTCATCGATGCGCCGAGCTTCTTCATACTGATAGATACCAAAGGCGCCGACTACCAAAACAATTAATGGAATGGCAATGCCAACCCGTACCAGCCAGCTGAGCGAATCATTGAAAGGATTGCGAGCATGTCCAACGGCACCTGCACCTGCAAGTCTGCGTTGTCCGGCCAGAACGTGCAGTGCTGACTCAGGTTTTTTGCGGGCGATCGCCATTTTGCGGGCTGCTGCAAGACGGTTTGTCGTACTTTCAGGGAGTGAATTGACGTGCTCGTCGAGCGTGCGGCGCACTTTGTAGGCAAATTCAAGCTCAGCGCTGGCTTGCGATAATGATGATTGTTTGATATCGGTGTTCATAATTGTATTCCTAAGGCTTTAAGAGATTTGGCCAGTGCGTGCGTTGCTCTTGAACAGTGCGTTTTCACACTTCCCTCAGAACATCCCATTGCGTTTGCAGTCTCTGCAACATCCATGTCCTCCCAATAACGCATGAGGAAGGCTTCCCGTTGACGTGCCGGTAATTTTTGTATTTCTGCATCCAGCAACGCCAACATTTGTTCACGTTCGACCTTGTCGGCGCTGGATTCGGATGCCTCAGTCCCTTCCTCAGATTCAAAATTTTCAAGGATGTCAAAATCATCATTTCCATCTTTTCGGGTAATGATATTGGAAAATAAAGTTACCCAGGTACTGCGGACTTTCTCGCGGCGGAAAAAATCCAGAATGGTGTTTTGCAGTATGCGCTGAAACAGCAGCGGAATTTCTTCAACCGGTTTGTCGCCATACTTTTCTGCCAGCTTGATCATTGCATCCTGAACAATGTCCAACGCTGATTCTTCGTTGCGGACTGCATAGGCAGCCTGCTTGAATGCACGCCGCTCGACACCTTCCAGAAAATCGGATAGTTCTTTGTCAGTAGCCATGCGGTGCAACAAAAGTGGTTAATTTAGCCAACATGAGTGGTTTGCTGTCGTTGTAATTTGTAAGGTATTGAAAGTACAGTCAATTTGAGTCGCAATGCTAGCAAATAAGTGCAATCTGCGTGAAAATTTTTTTATGGAAATACGATTAATGCAATAAAAAATAGCGTTATGACTACGAATTTTTGGGTGAATTCAGATTTTCAATGGTTCTTCATCCATTGCGGAGAGCTGCTCACGCATTTCCAGAATCCGGTTTTGCCAGTAATGCTGCGTGTTAAACCAGGGGAAAGCCTGTTTAAAGGCCGGATCGTCCCAGCGTTGCGCCAGCCAGGCCGAATAATGGAGCAACCGCAAACTGCGCAACGCTTCAATCAACAGCAGTTCACGCGGATTGAAATCGCAAAAATCTTCATAGCCGGCCATGACATCGCACAGCTGCATGGTCATTTCTGCGCGGGAACCCGATAACAGCATCCAGCAATCCTGGATGGCCGGGCCCATGCGACTGTCGTCAAAATCAACGAAGTGCGGTCCGGCATCGGTCCACAAGACGTTGCCCAGATGGCAGTCGCCGTGCAGGCGGATCTGGGCAATCTCACCGGCGCGCTCGAAACTGCGCTGCACCTCATCAAGCAGTTGGTTGCAGGTAGTCAGATACGCCGTCCGCAGATCGGCCGGTATAAATTCGCGGAGCAATAAAAAGTCACGCGACGCAAATCCGTAAGTCTGGACATCGATGGCCGGTCTGGCCTGGTAGGCCGTGCGTGCCCCGACAGCGTGGATGCGACCGATGAAGCGTCCCAGCCATTCCAGCACACCGGGATGGTCCAGTTCCGGCGCCCGTCCGGCGTGCCTGGCAAACAGGGCGTAACGGTAGCCATTGAAACGGTGGAGAGATTGGTCGTTGATGCGCAAGGCAGGTACCACTGGAATTTCTTGTTCGACCAACTCGTCCACAAACTGGTGTTCTTCCAGAATTGCCGCATCGGCCCAGCGTTCCGGCCGGTAAAATTTGGCCACCACCGGTTCGGCATCTTCAATGCCGGCCTGATAGACCCGATTCTCGTAGCTGTTCAATGCCAGAAGGCGGCCACTGGTGACAAAACCCAGTGCATCGATGGCGTCCAGCACGCATTCGGGCGACAGTTGCTGAAAATCTGTCTGGTGTGGACTGGTCACAATAATCGCTCCGCCTGCTCGGCGGCATCCGCGACGCTCCAGAACAGACGGTCCTGAAACAGTTCACCAGCCGTTTCGGTCAGCAATTGGCGTACCGGATCTTTGACCCGGGCCAGCAACGTAATGATGCCGATTCGCTTCAACTGCAAAATCATTTCAATCAGGCAGTCACGTGCGCTGCTGTCCAGATCGCTGCTTTGTTCAAGGCTGAGAATGACGATTTTGCATTCGGTACGCTGTCGGACATTGAAGCGGACCACATCCATGATGCCGTCCACGCTGGCAAAAAACAAAGGTTCTTCAGGTCGCAGTATCAGGATTTGCGGATGGGGTGGTGCTTGCGGATGATTTTCGCGGTCGACATAATTGCGCGTGTTGTTGAGTTCGGTCAGTTCGCGCACTGCAGGCTGGCTGAACGTGCGAATCGCCGAGGCAATCGACAGACCGACCGCAATCAGCATCCCGTGCAGCACGCCGAAAAACAGAACCGAAACAATCGCGGCCAGCGTCAGATACTGGTCGCGATTGATGCGCCACAATTCCAGTATCGGCTGCGGATTAAGTGCATGCAGCAGCGCGCCAACCACCGTGGCGGCAAGTACCGGCTCCGGTATGTGTTCAATCAGCGGCTTGCCAAACAATATCAGCATCAGCACACTGACCGCCGCACACACGCCGGCCCACCGGCTTTGTGCGCCCGATGATTCGTTGGCCACGCTGGCGGAAAATCCGGCACCGACCGGCATGCCCTGCATCAGTCCCGAAGCCAGATTGGCTACACCCAGCGTGAGCAGCTCCCGGTTTGGTTCCACATGGTCACCATGTTTGATGGCCAGACTGCGGATACTGCCCCATGATTCCGAAAAGATGATGACCAGCAGGCCGCCGGCCAGTTCCGCTGCGTCCAGCCACAGTTTCATGTCCAGCAGCGGTACGCCCGGCACCGGCAGCGCCAGGCGGAACTGACCGACCGTGCTGACATGGTATCTTTCCAGATCCAGGACGTAAGAAATGGCGATGCCTAACGCGAGTACTACAAAAGCCGCTGGCAGCCGGCTATATCGTTTCAATCCGGTCAGCAGCAACAGTGCACTGATGCCCGAAGCCAGACTCCACCAGGACCAGTTCGGCATAGTCGTGGCAAGATTGGCCAGCAACAGGAAGGGATTCGCACCGCCTGCCTCAACACCCAGTATTTTGGGTAACTGTTTGACGATGATGGTCGCGGCCAGTGCAAAGGAAAAGCCGCGCAACACGGGCCGCGACACAAATGCCGACAGTCGTCCCAGACGGGCAAAGGCCATCAAAATCAAGCCGCAACCGGTCAATATCACCAGCGCAAAACTCAACGCAGCCTGCTGGTTACTGCCGCTCGGCAGGAGCGACAGGGCGGCGGCGGCAACCAGTGCAGCCGAGGAAGAAGTGGGCGAAACGATGGCAAACCGGCTTGCTCCCAAAGCGGCATAGCACAGCAGGCCGGCCAGCATTGCGCTGATGGCCGACTGAATGGAGAGGTGGGCAATGGCAGCATACGCGACGGCTTCCGGCAATAAAATACTGGCAACCGAAAGGCCGGCCAACAGGTCGGCCGGATTGAAACTGGCAGTGGGGGTGGATTTTGGGTGGATCAAACTGTCTGTCATAGATTTTGCAATTTTCGTTTTTTTGTTGTGGTAATGGTTGCGCAGTATAACGATTGAAATAACGGTCTGAATCAAATTCGAATGCTAACAGGCATCCTGCAACTCTGACGAACTCAATTTAATTTTCTGAAAAGTGAAATACGGCTTCGATTGACAGGTTGAATACGGCTGCGATTTTGAATGCAGCCTCCAGAGAGGGAAAGTATTTTCCCAATTCAATCGCGTTGATGGTTTGACGTGTGACGCCAATCCTGTCGGCGAGTTCCTGTTGGGTCATTTCTCCACCTTCGAAACGCAATTTTCTGATTTGATTGGTGATCATCGTTGCCTCAGGCACTGCGCCGATATTGAATGATTTGCGACGCTGATCGCAGTAACTCAACCGTCACCAGGATGAACAGCAACCCATTTGAGTTATAGACGACCGGCGGATCCAGCGTGCCGAGCAGACAGGCCGTTGCGATGCCAGACGCCAGACCTGCGTAAGCGATCCGGGTGGAGCGCAGTTCAATCAATTTTTCCCGCTCGTCAAGCGGTGCTTTGGCCTCTTTAGGGGAGAATAACGCCGCACCGGTGATAAGTGCAACCTGTACAAAGGCAAGCGAGATAACGGTCGTGAGCAAAGCGCCAAAATGCACGCCGCTGTTTTGCGGCGCAACGGTCGCAACGGACCAAAAGTAAATTCCATAAATAATTGACATCGACAGCAGCGATATCCAGGAAATTTTTTCTCTGAATGACATGGTCCACCTCCTGTTATGTAAAGATAACAGGACGTAATGTATTATTTAATTTACTCAATGTCAAATATATTTGATACTCACGCCTTTCTGATTTTTAATGGTTTGTCATTCATTCTCAATTCGATTTAACGTTAAAACCCCATCGTTAATCAACGCGATCCGTTGCTGAAAACGTAACGCTGATCCAATTCAAAAAACAAAATAAAGGGTATATAAGCCTGTATTCATCCAATACCAGACAGACCATTTCCCGAATAATCGAACCTGTATGAAACCGTAAGTCCAAATAACGTGCGGTGGACAGGCAATTCGATAACGGGTGAATGATGGCAGATGAAAGTGGCATGGAAAGAACGGAACAGGCCTCCTCGCGGCGGCTTGAGCGTGCCCGTGAAGAAGGGGACGTGCCGCGTTCGCGCGAAATGGGTACGGCGCTGTTATTGCTGTCGGCCGGCGTTGGCATGTGGATGAGTGGTGCTGGAGTGGTGCACCAGATTGGCAATGTGCTGACCAGTTCTTTGCAGTTTGAGCGCGGCATGGCGTTTGACATGTCACGCCTGCTCGATCTGCAAAAAAGTCACACTGCACAGATGCTGCTGGCTCTGGCCCCGTTCGGTGGCATTTTGGTGTTGGTGGCATTGCTGTCGCCGGCGCTGCTGGGTGGCTGGCTGTTTTCCCCGCAGGCGGTCATGCCCAATTTTGAGCGGATGAATCCAATAGCCGGACTTGGCCGCATGGTGTCAAGTCGTGCACTTGTCGAGTTGCTCAAAGCTCTGGGCAAAGCGCTGATCGTGGGCTGGATTGCCTATCTGGTCATGAAAAATCATTACGGTGCCATCGTCGGACTGGTCAGCGAGCCATCCAAAGAAGGCCTGAAACATGTTGCCAATCTGATCGTGGTCTGTTTCATTTTCATTTCCAGCGGTCTGATTGTGATCATGGCTATCGACGTGCCGTTCCAGTTGCGCAGTTATGCCAACAAAATGAAGATGACCCGTCAGGAAGTCATGCAGGAAAACAAGGAATCCAACGGTAATCCGCAAATCAAGGCAAAAATCCGTCAGCAGCAGCGTGAAATGGCACGCCGGCGCATGATGAGCAAGATTCCGACTGCTGACGTCGTTATCACCAATCCAACCCACTATGCCGTGGCACTGAAATACGTCGAAGGACGCATGAATGCGCCGGTCGTGGTGGCCAAAGGGGTGGATCTGGTTGCAGCGCGCATCCGCGAAATCGCGGCCGAACACCACATTCCATTCATGGAAGCGCCACCGTTAGCCCGTGCACTGTACGCTCATGCGGAACTGAACTCCCAGATTCCCGAAGCATTGTATACAGCCGTAGCCGAAGTGCTGGCCTATGTGTTCCAGCTGCGCACCTTTAAAACCTTTGGTGGTCTGGTGCCGCAGAAGCCCGACACCATTGAAGTGCCCGAGGAACTCGATCCCACCTCGGCTGCTGCTATCAAAATGAAACTTGCCAAGACCACGCAGAACCTGGACGACACCGATGAAGATGAAGGAATGCTAAATGGATAGTCTGTTGCCAAACTGGATGCGCAGTATGGATTTGTTCAACAGTCGGGCAATCACGGCGCCGCTGCTGATCGTCATGATTTTGGCCATGATGGTGCTGCCGCTGCCGGCCTTTGTCCTGGATATCTTTTTCAGTTTCAACATCGCTCTGTCGGTGGTGGTGCTGCTGACCAGTTTCTATACCGTCAAACCGCTCGATTTCATGGTATTTCCGACTGTGCTGCTGGTCAGTACCATGTTGCGTCTGTCACTCAACGTGGCGTCCACGCGCGTGGTGCTGACTGAAGGCCATACCGGTCCGGACGCCGCCGGCAAAGTGATTGAGGCTTTCGGTCACTTTCTGATCGGTGGCAACTACGCGGTCGGTATTGTGGTGTTCGTCATTCTGACCATCATCAACTTTACCGTGGTCACCAAAGGTGCCGGCCGGATTGCCGAAGTCGGCGCCCGGTTTGCCTTGGATGCGATGCCAGGAAAACAGATGGCGATCGATGCCGATCTGAATGCCGGCCTGATTCAGGAACAGGAAGCACGCCGTCGGCGTACCGAAGTGGCGCAGGAAGCAGAATTCTACGGCGCCATGGATGGTGCCAGCAAATATGTGCGAGGTGACGCGATTGCCGGGATTATGGTGACCGTCATTAACGTGGTCGGGGGTCTGGTGGTCGGTCTGGTACAGCACGACATGGATTTCGCCGCCGCACTGAAAAATTACACGTTGCTGGCCATTGGTGACGGTCTGGTAGCGCAGATCCCCTCGCTGATCATTTCCACCGCAGCCGGTATCGTGGTCTCGCGCGTGGCCAGTGACAAGAATATCGGCGATCAGTTAATCGCACAGTTGCTGTCCAAACCGCAGGTGCTGATCATTACTGCCGCCATCATTGGCGGCATGGGTCTGATTCCCGGCATGCCGCATGTCGCGTTCCTGTTTTTTGCTGCGGTACTGGTTGGCTGTGCCTATATGATCCTGCAACGCACCAAGCTGGAAGCCGAGCAGGTCGCCCCTGAACCGGTGGCCGCTGCGCCGGTGGAGTCGGAAGAAGCAACCTGGCAGGACGTTCTGCCGGTCGATACACTGGGACTGGAAGTAGGCTACCGTCTGATTCCGCTGGTGGACAAAGGTCAGGGCGGCGAGCTGCTCAAACGCATCAAAGGCATACGCAAAAAATTTGCCCAGGACATCGGATTTCTGTCGCCACCCGTTCACATACGCGACAATCTGGAACTGAAGCCGACTTCCTACACCATCAGCCTGAAGGGCGTGGAAATGGGCGCCGGCGAAGCGTTTCCTGGCCAGTTCCTCGCGATCAATCCGGGCATGGTCAGCGGGACACTGGAAGGTCGTCCGACTACCGATCCGGCCTTCGGTCTGCCCGCAGTCTGGATCGACGCCAACCGGCGTGAATCGGCGCAGGCCATGGGATACACGGTGGTCGACGCCGGTACCGTGGTGGCGACGCACCTGAACCATCTGATTACCTCGCATTCGTCCGAATTGCTGGGTCGCCACGAAGTGCAGCAATTGCTCGACTATGTGGCCAAAGATGCGCCAAAACTGGTGGAAGAACTGGTGCCGAAACTGTTACCGCTGGCTTCGTTCCAGAAAATTCTGCAAAACCTGCTGGCTGAAGGAGTGCATATCCGTGACATGCGCAGCATTATCGAAACGCTGGCTGAAAACGTGATGCAGACCCAGGACACCAATGAATTGACCAGCCTGGTGCGGATCGCGCTCGGCCGGGCTATCGTACAACAGCTGTTCCCCGGCACCAATGAACTGTCCGTGATGAGTCTGGATACCCATCTGGAACGTTTGCTGGCGCAGGCGCTGCAAAGCGGTGGGGTGGATGGGGTTGGGCTGGAACCGGGTCTGGCTGACACCATACTCAGTCAGACCGAACTGGCCGCGCGCCATCAGGAACAGATGGGCCTGACACCGGTGCTGATCGTTCCGGCCGGCCTGCGTCTGTTGCTGGCACGCTTCCTGAAACGTGCACTGCCGCAGCTGCGCGTGTTATCCCATGCAGAAGTACCTGAATCGAAAACTATTAAAGTAACCAGTCTGGTCGGAGGACAATCATGAATGTGAAACGGTTTTATGCTGCCACCTCAAGGGAAGCCCTGAATAAATTGCGCGATGCCATGGGACCGGACGCCGTGATTATTTCCAATCGCAACGTCAACGGACAGGTGGAGATTTTAGCCCTGGCCGAAGAGGATATGGAGGAGCTGAACGACGCGCCGGATGTGGAGGAAGAGGGTAGTGCAGCCAACAAACTGGTACACAGTCATCCCATATTGCAATCGCAAAGCCGGTTCGCGATCAAGAAAAAGGCAGCAGAGCCGGCCAGATCCGCTCGTGACCATATTCCCGAGTTCCGCCATGAAATGCCGGTAAAACGTGTCGAGCCGCAGCAAAGCGCCCTCCCGGCAACCGATACGGCCGGTGCTATCGAGCTGATGTCCGAGTTGCGCGCCATGCGCGGCATGATGCAGGAACAACTGGCCGAAATCAGCTGGGGCAATACCCAACGCAAGGAACCACACAAAGCCCAGCTGCTGCGTGAAATGCTCAGTACCGGTTTTTCTGCCAGCCTGTCGCGTTATCTGATCGAAAACATGCCAAAGACCTCTGATCCCGAGCAGGGACTGTCATGGATCAAGGCGATTCTGGCCAACAACCTGAATTCGATTACCTGCGACAGTGACATGTTGGAATCGGGCGGAGTATTTGCGCTGGTCGGTCCGACCGGTGTCGGCAAAACCACCACGACTGCCAAACTGGCAGCGCGCTGCGTGATGCGTCACGGCGCAGCCAAACTGGCACTGATCACGACTGATGGTTACCGGATTGGTGGCTACGAGCAGTTGCGCATCTACGGCAAAATTCTGGGTGTCATGGTGCATGCCGTCAAAGATGAAGCCGACCTGCGCATCGCCTTGAAAGAGCTGAAAAACAAACATACCGTGCTCATTGATACCGTCGGCATGAGCCAGCGCGACAAGCTGGTTTCCGAACAGGTCGCCATGCTGTCGTGCGCCAACGTCAATAAACTGCTGTGCCTGAACGCGACCTCCAACGGTGAAACGCTCAGTGAAGTGATCCGCTCGTATCAGGGTTCGGGACTGTCCGGCTGCATTATCACCAAAATGGATGAAGCGGCGCATATCGGTTCGGTGCTCGATGCCATCATTCGTCACAAACTGACCATGTTCTATCTGGCCAACGGTCAGCGCGTTCCGGAAGACCTGCATCTGGCCAACAAACAGTATCTGGTTGATCACGCCTTCAAGTTCAAGCGCTCGCAACCGGCGTTTGAGTTGAATGATAATGAATTGCCAATGCTGATGGCCGGTGCGGCATCGAAACAGCAGCCTTCACTGCGCGAGGTGTCCCTTGGCTAATTTTGATCAGGCAGAAGGATTGCGGCGCATGTTGTTCGGCGCTCGCCCGCGCTTTGTGACTTTTTTATCGGCCCTGTCGCCAGATGAAAAAAACGCAACGTTGGTCAACCTGTCGGCCGGTCTGGGCCGTCTGGGTCATGACGTGGTATTGCTCGATGCCCGTGCCAACGGCACCAGTGCAGCACGCTGGATGGATAGGCAAATTTCCACCACGCTGATTGATGTGGCGCTGCAAAGTCGCACCCTGCAGCAGGCTACGCTGGACACCAAACAGGGTTTTAAACTGGCCAGCCTGTGCCGTTATCAAAATACCACTGCAAATTTTCAGCCAAATACCTTACTTTTGACTAAACTGAACAAAGTCGTTGAGAATTTGGGGCACAGCGTGGATATGGTGCTGGTTGACGGTGAGCTTTCCGAACTGGACCGACTGCAGGCCAGCGCGCTGGAAGAAGGCGAAATTGTCATTCAGGTCACCAATCAGCCGGACTCAATCAAGAGTGCCTACAGCCTGATCAAACGGGCTCATGCCAAATTTGGCCGGCGCGAATACGGACTGCTGGTCACCGGTGTGAACGAGTTTGAAGCACGCCGCGTGTATGACGCGATGTATCAGGCGGCCAGTAATTTTTTATCGGTGCCGATTCAGTTTTTTGGTTATGTGCCGCAAGACGATTATTTGCGGCGCGCTACCCGCTCCGGCCGCTCTGTGGTTGAAGCCTTTCCCGGTGCCGGTGCCGCCATGGCATTTTCCCGACTGGCTCAAAGTATGATAGCTTCTAATGAATTTGCATCCATAACCTGATAATGATTAATGTATAACGCAGCAGGGAAAACAGATAAAAACCACTTGTTGAGCATGCACGCTCCGCTTGTGAAGCGGCTTGCTTTCCAGTTAAAAGCGAAATTGCCTCCCAGTGTGGAAGTCGATGACCTGATTCAGGCCGGCATGATCGGTTTGCTGGACGCCATTACGCGCTATGAAGATGATCATGGTGCGCAGTTTGAAACCTATGCGATTCAGCGCATCCGCGGCTCGATGCTGGATGAACTCAGAAGTACCGACTGGTTGCCGCGCGGCGTGCGGCAGTCGATGCGCAAGATTGAAGAAGCGATCCAGATGTTGCAGCAGCGGCTCGGGCGGGCGCCGCTGGAAACCGAGGTCGCCAAGCAGCTGAAAATTCCGCTGGCCGAATACCAGGAAATTCTGTCTGAAAGTACCGGTCACCAATTGGTGTATTACGAAGATTTTCACGATACCGAAAGCAAGGAACATTTTCTGGATCGTTATTGCACCGATATTTCCGGTGATCCGCTGCAGAGTCTGTTGCGCGGCGATTTCAGGGCAACCGTGATCGCCGCCATCAATGCGCTGCCGGATCGTGAAAAGCTGTTGATGGGTTTGTACTACGAGCAGGAATTGAATCTCAAGGAAGTCGGTGCCGTGATGGGTGTGTCTGAATCACGGGTTTCGCAACTCCATACCCAGGCGGTCGCCCGCCTGCGTGCATTCTTAAGAGAGCAGGCGTGGACTGGTCAAGCATAGCGGGTTTTGTACTGGCGATCTCGGGTCTGCTGTTCGGGCAGATTGTCGAGGGCGCACATCCTTCGTCGTTGCTGCAGCCGGCAGCGTTCCTGATTGTTTTTTGCGGCACACTCGGCGCGGTGCTGGTGCAAAGTCACATGCCGACCTTTGTGCGCGCGGTGCGGATGTTGCGCAATATTTTTACAACACCGGTAGATAACAAGCAGAAACTGACACGCGATGCGCTGCTGTGGAATATGACGGCGCGCCGTGAAGGCGTGCTCAGTCTGGAACGTTATTTGCGCCAGACCAAAGATCCGTTCATCAGCAAGGGATTGCGCATGGTGATTGACGGGGTGGAAGCCTCGCGTATCAAGGAAATATTGGAAGTTGACATCGCCTCCTACGAGGTTTATCAGCGCCAGGCGGTGCGGGTCTGGGATTCGGCCGGCGGCTATTCGCCGACCATCGGGATTCTGGGCGCGGTGCTGGGTCTGATCCATGTGATGGAAAATCTGTCCGACCCGAGCAAACTGGGCGCCGGAATTGCGGTGGCGTTCGTCGCCACGATTTACGGCGTGGGACTGGCGAATCTGGTATTTTTGCCGATCGCGCACAAACTGAAAGAGCAGGTCGGCAAGGATATCGAGCGGCGCGAAATGCTGGCCGATATTTTTTACAGCATCGCCTCCGGTGAGAACTCACGCGTGATCGAAGAGCGGGTGACCAGTTATGAGTAAACGCAAACCAATCGAAGAGCCGGTGAATCATGAACGTTGGCTGGTTTCCTATGCCGACTTCATTACGCTGTTGTTTGCCTTCTTTGTGGTGATGTATTCGCTGTCTTCACTCAACGAAGGCAAATACCGCGTCATGTCCAATTCCGTGCTGGTGGCGTTTGGCAAATTCCGGGAATCGAGTGATACCAACGACGCACCCAATCCGAATCTGGGACCGGGTACCGGAACGGGGCCGGGTATTGGTGTGGGCAATGGTCCCGGTCCCGGACTGTCAGAAATTCGCCATAAACCGGCGACCGCCGCCGAACCGCTGAAACAGGAACGTGAAAAAATGACCGGGCTGGCGCACGGTATTCTGAGTGCATTGGCACCGTTGATTCGCGAAGGGAAAGTACGGGTCACCCAGACCAGTCGCGGCATTTCAATTGATATCAACGCCAGTGTGCTGTTTTCAGTGGGTGACGCAAAACTCACGCCCCAGTCCAGCCAGGCGCTGGCAGCGATTGCCTCGGTGCTGGCCACCGACAGTCACCAGATTCAGGTTGAAGGTCATACCGACAACGTGCCGATCAAAAGCTCGCAGTTTCCTTCCAACTGGGAATTGTCTGCGATGCGTGCCGGCAGTGTAGTGCGGCTGTTTATGGATAACGGCATTGATGAAAATCGGCTGACCGCAATCGGACAGGCGGCAAAAGACCCGGTCGGATCCAATGACACGCCCGAAGGCCGGGCCAGCAATCGACGGGTCAACATTACGATTTTGGCGCTGCTGCCGGACAAGCAGACCGAAGTACCGATTACTCCTGCCAATCCTTGAATAATCAGACGACAAAGCCACGCATCATGGAACGGCTTGCGTTGGACTGACCGTTGGCACCATACAATGCCGGTGCCGAGGAATTCTGGTGATTTTTGTAGAGAACCTGCAATGTGCTTTGGTTGCGCAGCAGGTGTTTGTTGATCAAAAGGCCATTGACGCGATTGAGTTCATTGGCTTTTTTGGTAAAGCTGATCAATTTGTTCCAGCCGTCTTTTTGCGACTGATCCTGCAACCATTGTGGTTCCGGGCTGTCGGTAATCTGGTGACCGAGCCGGGCTACTTCATTTCTGCGCAGCTTGCCCAATTGCGTGATCGAGCCGATCATCTGATTTTTCTTCAATGTCAGGGCATTGATTTCTTCCATCAACTCCAGCGACGGTGCCTGGGTCAGCGCTGCCTGCTCAAGTTTTAACACATCAATCAATGCGGCCATGGCGTCGGATTCATTTTGAATGCAGATCAACAGAGTATTCATGGCAGCGTCAATTTTCTAAAAAACGGTCAGTGTCAACCGCGTTGGCGTGAACCCAGCAGGTCATGAACGCTGTCCAGCAACCCGTCGGCCACTTTTTCAGAATTCACCTGAAAACGCCCTTCGGAAATCGCCAGTTTGATTTCATTGACCTTGCTGGTGGAAAAAACAGCATCCGTACCGGTGGCTGCCTGCGCCGCCTGTAACTGGGTGGAAATACTGGACAAATTGGTTACAGTGCTGCCGGTCGTCGTACTGCTGGTCGACGTCGTGGCACTGCTGGTACCATTATTTGTTGCAGTTGTAATATTAGTCGCCCCCCCATTGGCTTTCGTCAGCGGGGAGCTGGCAGGCTGCAGCGGCGGGGTTGTATCTGTGTCAATAGTGCTCATAGCGGTTACCTTGAAGTAATAGGATTTTCGGCATCATGGGTTTTTATCGACGTATTCCCAAAAAACTTTAACCGGCATTTCGAGCACTGCCACTATAGTTGGCAGTTGGCTATGCAAATCATTGTTTTTTTAGTTAGTAACTTCGACTATTCCCCCCGCTTTGGCTACACCGGACAACACCTGGCCGGAATTAAGTTTCACTTTAACCAACTGACCTTCGCTGGCACTGTTGAGCGCCTGCGCATCGGTTGACACTCTGAAACCGGTTCCATTTGACATCAAGCGGATGACCTGTCCCTGAATGACCACCTGCTGCAAGCGCAGACTGTCCTGACGCAACGCAATCCCGGCCCCAAGCGACATGGTCGATGTGTGACCGAGCACCTGAGCCAGTTCGGTCACGACACCGCTCGACATACTGGTCAGGTCACCCTGAAGGGCGGTGATATCGGCTTCTGTCAACGTCTGGCCCTGCTGAACCGGATGGGCTGTCACGTAATAATTTCCCGACACTTTTACCGTTGCCTGAACATACAGCGCCCAACGACTTGGCTCGCTGCAGCGCACGGCAACATTGACTTTGCCCCACAGTCGGCTGCCGGCAGGCAGAGTTGTTTCCAGTGCGGCGCACGGAGCCAGATTCAGCCGGGGATCAATGCTGCCGACCTCGATATTGACAGTGCCGGGCAAACCGGTCGATTCGCGCAACAGAAATTGTTTGACGGCGTCACGCAATTCCTGAGGGCTTTGGCGCTCTTCAGTACCCGAAATCGCCATTGCACCAAACGACACGCAGCACAGGACCATTGCCGCTGCGGTCCGCAAGGCATGTCGTTTCGACAAATTCAACCGTGACATTTTGTTCATAAACGTTTTCATTGCAGGCCCACCTGTTTTTACACAGTCAAATTCTATCGGTCTGCACAAATCTCAAAACTGAGAACAGAGCGCAAATTCAGGGCCTGATTGTGCATTCATTCGGTTCTGACAGGCATAGAATGACCAATAGAAAAATCCGTAGCCGTATCGAAAACCGGAGCCAAAGGGAAGACCAGATCATGCCATCAGGATTGAATGAATTATTGAACATGCAAGAATCGGCGCTGCGGGTACGCGAAGCGCGCCAGGAATTGCTGGCGTCGAATATAGCCAATGCCGATACGCCCAATTACAAGGCGCGTGATATCAACTTTTCCGCAGCACTGCAGCAGGTCTCACAGAGCAAACGCGGTGCCGGTGCGCCACTGCCACTGAGTGTGACCTCCAGCGCGCATCAGGTCGGCAAGGGCGATGGCGGTCCGCTGGCGGGCGTGACCCAATTCCGTAATGATCAGCAGGGCAGTATCGATGGCAATGATGTTGATATTGACAAGGAGCGGATGCAGTTTGCCGATAACGGTGTGCGCTATGAAGCGTCGGTGACGCTGATCACTGCACAGATCCGGAACATGCTGGCTGTGCTGCAGAACTGATTTCGAGACGGCTTTAAATTAACTACCCAGGGAGCTGACCATGTCACTGTTTGATGTTTTCAATGTATCCGGTTCTGCCATGAGCGCACAGTCGCAGCGCCTGAACGTCGTGGCCAGCAACCTGGCCAATGCGGACAGTGTAACCAGTTCCGACGGCCAACCCTACAAGGCCAAGCAGGTGGTGTTTTCGGCCGTTCCGGTCGGTAATGAAAATGCCACCGGTGTCACGGTACAGAAGGTGGTGGATGATCCGGGGCCGCCGCAGATGGTCTACAAGCCCAATCATCCGCTGGCGGATGCCAATGGTTATGTGGCCATGCCGAACGTGAACGTCGTTGATGAAATGGTCAACATGATTTCCGCATCGCGTTCGTATCAGACCAACGTCGATACCATGAACGCCGCGAAGACCATGATGATGAAAGCGCTGACCATCGGCCAGTAAACGGTGTTTCGAATTTTTTGAATTGTTTATATAAACAGGAGTTGAAATGGCTACCACAATCTCTTCGGTTCCAACTGCGTTGCTCAATACCATGAATCCGCAACCTGCCGCGAAAAGTACCGATCCGGCGACCGACAGCGCCACGGCGCTGCAGAACCGGTTCATGACCATGTTGCTGACCCAGATGAAAAACCAGAATCCGCTCAATCCGATGGATAACTCCCAGGTCACTTCGCAGATGGCGCAGCTCTCAACCGTGTCTGGAATCGGTCAGATGAATACCACCCTCTCCAGCCTGATGAGTTCGCTGCAGTCCTCGCAGTCCATGCAGGCTGCCAACCTGATCGGTAAAAGTGTGGTGGTACCCGGTAACGCCATGACGCTCAGTTCCGGAAGTGGTCAGTTTGGTGTCAATCTCACCGACGCTGCCACCAATGTGCAGGCGGTCATCAAAAATTCAGACGGGGTTGTCGTCGATACGATGAACCTGGGCAAACTGCCCAGCGGTACGACAGCCATTAACTGGAACGGCATGACCTCGACCGGGGCGACGGCGCCGGATGGTCAGTACACATTTTCGGTTGCGGCCGTCGACAGCAGCAATAACGCGGTTGCGGTCAAAGCCCTGTCGGTCGGGCTGGTGACGTCGGTGTCGACCGGTGGCACGAACGGTGCGCAGTTAAATATTCCGAACGTGGGACCAACCAATTATTCGGATGTTTTGCAGATTCTTTAATGCGGTGTCAACCGGCCGGCGCGGCGCGGTTTGAATTCGTTTTGTGCAGTGTATGTAATTAGAACAGGGGAAACATTATGTCTTTTGATCAAGGCCTCAGTGGCTTGAATGCCGCTTCGACACAATTAAGCGTTATCGGTAACAACATTGCCAATGCCAGTACGGTAGGCTACAAGGCGTCCGACATTCAATTCGCCGACGTGTATGCCAATTCACTGGGCGGCGGTGGCGCGTCGCCGGTCGGAATCGGGGTTGCTTCATCGGATATTGCCCAGCAATTCACGCAGGGTTCGATTTCCACCGACAGCAATCCACTGGACATTGCCATCAACGGCAATGGATTTTTTCAGCTCAGCACCAACGGCACAATCACTTATACCCGTACCGGACAGTTCCATCTGGATGCGACCGGCGCAATTGTGAATGCTGCCGGTGCCAATCTGCAAGGCTATAATGCCAATGCCCTTGGTGTTCTGAATACCGGTGCACCGACCAATCTGGTTATCAATGCAGCCAATCTCCCACCGGCAATTACCAGCACAGTGGGTACAGTGTTGAATCTGGATTCCTCATCGCCGGTTTTGAATCCGGCCGGTTTCAGCCCAACCGTTCCCAGTACCTATACGTACTCCACTTCGGTCAGTGTCTATGACAGTCTGGGTAACAGCCACGCGCTGCAGACTTATTATGTCAATAATGGTGTGGTGGCACCTTCGACTGAAAATTCGTGGAGTGTATTTGCAACGATGGACGGTAAAACGGTGGGTTACACGCCACCGGCAGTGCCGGTTCCGGTTGGCAAATTTTCATTTACAAGTGCCGGTACATTGGATCCGGCCACGACAACGCCGGTCACCAACCCGCCATTCAGTGTCGCTCTGGCCATTCCACTGGCGAACGGCGCCACAACGCCGCAAAATATCGCCATTTCCTATACCGGAACAACGCAATACGGCACGACGTCAGGCGTGAATTCCCAAATTCAGAATGGCTATGCGTCCGGACAGCTCACGCAGTTCAGCGCTGGCGCCGACGGGATTATTACCGGCACGTATTCCAACGGTCAGACCCAGACGCTGGGTCAGATCGTGATGAATAATTTCGTCAACCCAGGTGGTTTGAAAAATGCCGGCAAAAATGAGTGGTATGCCTCGGCCGCATCAGGTACACCTTTATTGGGCACACCTGGCTCCGGCAGCCTTGGTACCCTGCAATCCAGCGCGGTGGAAAATTCAACCACCGACCTGACCTCGGAACTGGTCAACATGATTACCGCACAACAGGATTACCAGGCCAACGCCCAGACCATCAAGTCACAGGATCAGATCACGCAAACACTGGTGACCCTGCGTTAATGATCATCTGGCCAACTGAAAGTGCGCTATGGATAAACTGATCTATACCTCCATGACCAGCGGCAAGCATACGCTGGCCCAGATGGATACCGTCACGCATAACCTGGCCAATATCAGCACCGACGGCTTCAAGGCGCAGATGGATTCATTTCGCGCCGTACCCAAACTGAGCACCGATTTGCCGGTACAGGCCTTTGTGGTGAATGCAACCACCGGTGCCGACTTCACCCCGGGCGTGACCCATGAAACCGGTCGCGCTCTGGATGTGGCGGTGCAGGGCAGTGGCTGGCTGGTGGTGCAGGGCAAAGATGGCAAGGAAGCCTATACCCGGGGCGGAAGCCTGAAAACGGATGAGAACGGCGTGCTGCAGATTCCGCGCGGCCTGAATCTGGTCGGGGAGGGGGGAGATATCACGATTCCACCCGATGTGAATGTCACTATTGCAAAAGATGGCACGATCGCGACCATCCCGGTTGGGAATAATGTGGCAAACAGCACTCTGATCGGCAGATTGAAACTGGTCAATCCGCCGGAGAATACACTGGTCAGAAGCGATGACGGCCTTTTTCGGACCAAGGACGGCAGTCAGCCGGATGCGGATCCGAATGTGGCACTGGTGGGTGGGTCGATAGAAAGCAGCAATGTGAATTCGGTGGAGTCCCTGGTGACCATGATTACGCTGGCGCGGCAGTTTGATATACACATGCAGATGTTATCCAATGCCCAGACCAGCGATGCCAAGGCCAGCTCGATTGTAAGCCTGTCGTAATACTACAAATCCTGAAAAGGTAAGGGGAAGAAAAAATGATACGTTCATTGTGGACCGCTAAAACGGGTATGGATGCCCAGCAAACATCGATGGATGTGATTGCGAATAATCTGGCCAACGTCAGTACCACCGGATTTAAAAGTACCCGTACCGTGTTTGAAGATCTGATGTATCAGACCATCCGCCAGCCGGGTGCGCAAAGCACGCAGCAGACCCAGATTCCAAGCGGAATGCAGGTTGGACTGGGAACGCGACCAATCGCAACGGAACGAATTTTTACCCAGGGCAGCCCGCAGATGACCGGCAACTCCAAGGACGTCGCGATTAACGGCAACGGTTTCTTTCAGGTGTTGATGCCGGACGGCTCGACTGCCTATACGCGGGACGGTTCATTTCAACTTGATAATCAGGGTCAACTGGTGACCGCCAGCGGTTATCCGATACAACCGGCCGTGACCATTCCGGCCAATGCCACCTCTCTGACGATCGGCAGTGACGGTGTGATCACCATCACCCAAGCCGGTTCGCAACTGCCGGTTCAGGTCGGTGCGATGCAGCTTGCCACTTTTGTCAATCCGGCCGGTCTGGATTCGATTGGCGAAAATCTGTATCTGGAAACCGGTTCATCCGGTAACGCCAATACCACCGTGCCGGGCCTGAATGGGTCGGGCAATCTGATGCAGAACTACGTGGAAGGTTCGAACGTGAATGTGGCGACCGAGCTGGTCAACATGATCCAGACCCAGCGCGCCTACGAAATGAACAGTCAGGCGATTACCACATCGAATCAGATGTTGCAGCGACTTGTACAGATGGCCGGGTAATGACAGTCAGGTTTGACAGCAAAGGGTGATGTCATGAAAAAGCAGATTCATTTTAAAGACGGAACGGCGGGCCTGCTATTCGCTGCGCTGTTGCTGTGTAATCTGACCGGTTGTGCCATTACGCCCAAGCCTATGATCGATCAGCCGATGCAGGCCCGTCCTTTGCCACCGGAGCCAAAAGACAAGGGAAATCCCGGTTCAATTTACCAGGCCAGTGCCTATCGCCCTTTGTTTGAAGATGTGCGTGCGCGTATGGTTGGTGACTCGATCATTATTACCATCGCAGAAAATACCAGCAGCACCACCACGACCGGCAATGCACAGAGTAAATCTGCTGCCACCAGCTTTGGCGCCCCGAACGTATTTGGCGCGACCGCTGCCAAAACTGCCAATCTGAACCTGGCGACCAAGACTACCAACAGTCTGACCGAAAAAGGCGGTGACAATTTTGCCAATACGTTTAACGGCACCATCTCGGCGACGATTACCGAGGTGCTGCCAAACGGGAATTTCCGGGTAAGCGGCGAGAAAAAATTGGCCTTTGACCGTGAAACCGAATACGTGCGTTTCTCCGGTATCGTGACTCCGGCCACCATCGTGGCCGGCAACGTGGTCTCGTCGACCCAGGTTGCCGATGCCAAATTTGAATATCGCACCAACGCCCATCTGGATGGCTCTGAAATGATGTCGATTCTGGACCGCTTTTTCCTGAGTTTCATTCCGATGTAACAGGTGTGATCAGGTACGCAATGAGGAATGCAATGAAACTGATTTTAAAATTCTGGATAGTCACTTTGTTGATCGCGATCAGTGGGCAGGTGTGTGCCGAGCGCATCAAGGATCTGGCCAGCATCCGTGGCGTGCGTGAAAATCAGTTGATCGGTTACGGTCTGGTAGCCGGTCTGGATGGCAGCGGTGATCAGACCACGCAAACTCCGTTTACCGTACAAAGCATCATCAGCATGATGCAGCAGCTGGGCGTGGCCATCCCACCGGGCACCAGTCTGCAACTGAAAAATATTGCGGCAGTCATGGTCACGGCATCACTGCCGGCCTTTGGACAGCCGGGCCAGTTACTCGATGTGACGGTTTCGTCGATGGGGAACGCCAAAAGTCTGATCGGCGGCACGTTACTGATGACACCGCTGAAAGGTGCCGACAATCAGGTGTACGCCATGGCGCAGGGCAATGTGCTGGTCGGTGGTGTCGGTGCCGCCGCCGCCGGCAGCAAGGTGCAGATCAATCACTTAAGCGTCGGACGGATTTCCGGCGGTGCCACCATTGAACGCGCCGTACCCACCACGCTGGGTACTGGCGAACACATCCATCTGGAACTCAATACTGCCGATTTTTCCACCGTAACCCGCGTGGTCGCCGCGTTGAATCAGCGGTTTGGCCCGGAAACTGCAGTGGCGCTGGACGGCAGGGTCATCAAGGTACGGGCACCGGTCGACAGTGATTCGCGCGTGTCGTTTATCGGCGATATGGAAAGCCTGGATGTGAATCCGGCACAGATGGCGGCCAAAGTAATACTGAATGCCCGCACCGGTTCAATCGTCATGAATCAGGCGGTGACACTGGATGCCTGCGCTGTGGCACATGGCAATCTGCAGGTCATTATTACCAATACCCCCAGTGTCAGTCAGCCAAATGCGCTGTCTGGCGGTACAACTCAGGTGACGGACAAGGCCGAGATCGAAATCAAGAAAGAGCCTGGCCTGGTGGTACTGGTGAAAGCAGGCGTGTCGTTGGCCGATGTCGTCAAGTCGTTGAATTCAATCGGTGCCACACCGCAAGACCTGTTGGCTATTCTGCAGGCCATGAAGGCGTCCGGTGCGCTGCGCGCCGAACTGGAAATCATCTAGGATGCATGATGAATAATTCGCTCTCGTCCAATTCGATTTCGGCCAACGCAATGACCTCGACCGACCGGCTTGCGGTCGATGCCAACAGCCTCACCGAGTTGAAAAATGCCACGGCGCAGAATTCGCCGGCGGCCATCAAGGAAACCGCCAAACAGTTTGAAGCGCTGTTCGTCAGCATGATGATGAAAAGCATGCGTAAAGCGATGCCCGCCGATGGTCCGATGGACACCGAACAGAGCAAAATGTTCACCTCCATGCTCGACGATCAGATCAGTCAAAAAATTGCCTCGCGCGGCATCGGTCTGGCCGATATGTTGAGCAAACAGATGATGGTGAATGCCGGCGTCGCCGCGCCGGGAAAAAATCCGGCTGCCGCAGGTGCCCATAGCGCGGCCAGTACTGCCGTCAATCCGATTACGCAGCATGCCCAGGATCTGAAGGCTGCCTCACCGAATCTGACCAAAACCCAGGCACAGGTACAGGCATTTCAGAATAAATTGACCTGTTGTGCCAAGGCCGCCAGTGACGCCACCGGCATACCGGCCAATTTTATGCTGGGACAGGCGGCGCTGGAAACCGGCTGGGGCAAACATCAGATCTCGGCTGCCAACGGTCAACCCAGCCATAACCTGTTTGGTATCAAGGCCGGCAGCGACTGGACTGGCAAAACGGTCAATGCAGTCACCACCGAATATGTGAACGGTGTGGCAACCCAAAAAGTCGAGAAATTCCGCGCTTATGATAATTATGACCAGTCATTTAATGACTACGCAAAACTGTTGCAGGGTAACCAGCGCTATAAAAATGTGATTGCCAATGCCAAGGATGCGTATGGCTTTGCTCAGGGTTTGCAGAAGGCTGGCTATGCGACTGATCCGGATTATGCAAAAAAATTAATTAATGTAATTGGTAAAACCACATCCACCTGATCTGCGGTTCGGATTCAAGTTTTTTGGAAACGGGTCGATATAAGATCTGAGTGCCGTCAAAAGAATGTTTAAGCGAGTAAGCCATGGGCGTTGATGTTTTAAATATAGGAGCTACCGGTCTGCAGGCTGCGCAGATTGGCATTGCGACGACCGGCCAGAATATCAGCAACGCCAGCACCCCCGGCTACAGTCAGGAAGTGGCGCAGCAGAGTCCCGCGCTCGCGCAGGGTTACAGTTTTGGGTATATCGGACACGGAACCGAAGTGACGACGGTGGTACGTGAATACAACCAGCTGCTTGCATCCCAGATCAATACAACCCAGTCGGCGTCGAGTCAATTTACCAGTTATTCGAACCTGATTACGCCGCTTGACAATACGATTGCCGATCCCAAGGCGGGCCTGTCACCGGTGCTGCAATCGTTTTTTGCGTCGCTGCAGAATCTGTCGGCCAATCCGTCCGGCGTGGCATCGATGCAGACTGCCATGTCGTCCGCGCAGTCGCTGGTTGGACAATTCCAGTCGTTGCAGACACAGCTCAATAACAGCGCTGCCTCAGTCAACACGCAGATCGGGTCCGAAGTCAATACGATTAATGCCGATGCCAAACAACTCGCAGCGGTCAATCAGGCGATTCAGATCGGTTACTCCGCAGCCAACAATCAGCCGCCTAACACCTTGCTCGATCAGCGTGATTTGCTGGTAAATAAACTCAGTCAGGAAACGCAGGTTACCGTTGTCCCTGAAGGAAATTTGTTCAATATTTTTATTGGCAACGGTCAGCCGCTGGTGATGGGCGCCGTGGCCAACTCGCTGACAACGGTTCCGTCGGCAGTCAATCCGGCCAATCTTGAAGTGGCGTACAGCATTCCCAATGCTGCACCACAGCCCATCAATGAAGCCTATTTGCCCGGCGGTACGCTGGGCGGTCTGTTTGCGTTTCGTACCAACTCGCTGTCACAGATACAAAACTCGATTGGGCAGGTTGCAATCGTATTGGGATCGGCGATCAATGCCCAGAATCAGTTGGGCCAGACCGTGAATGGCACGATGGGGCAACCACTCTTTACCATTGGCGCGCCACAGGTCGTATCCAATACCAATAACGGTGGCAATGCCCAGTTGTCCGCCACCATTTCAAGTCCCGGTGCACTGACTGCGGACAACTATACGCTCTCCTATGACGGCACCAATTACAAGATTACGGACAATACGACCAATACCGTGAAGTCAACCTTTGCGGCATTTCCCGCCGTACCGACGGCCGGTGTGAATATTATTGACGGGGTGACTTACACACTCAGTTCCGGTGCCATGAATGCCAACGACAGTTTTTACATTTCGCCCACCGCTGCCGGCGCGCAGGCATTTGGCCTGGTGACCACTGATCCGAGCGCCATTGCCAGTGCTGCACCGATTGCCACCAGTGTGGCGACAACCAACAGCGGCAGCGGGGTCATGACCCCGGGTTCGGTAACAACCGGGTTTGTGCCGGCCAATGCGGCGCCCGCGACCACGCTGACTTATGCCTCTGCGACCCAGTCGCTGAGCGGATTTCCGCCCGGATCAAACGTCGTCGTGACGATCAATGGTGTGGCAACCACCTACGCCAACTATGTTGCCGGCACGGCCATACCGTACACACCGGGCATGACGATGAGTTTTAACAATATGACTGTTGGACTGTCCGGAAGTCCGGCAAACGGCGACACGTTTACTGTCGGCGCCAATACCAACGGCACCGGTGACAACCGCAACATTTTGTTGATGAATGCGTTGCAGACCCAGAAGACCATGAACAATGGGACCGCCAATTTTCAGGATGTGTATGCGCAGATGGTTGATGCGGTCGGCAATACCACCAGTCAGTTGAATACCACCGGTGCAACGGAAACCAATCTCCTGCAGGCCGCAACCAAGCAGCAGCAGTCGATCTCGGGCGTCAATCTGGATCAGGAAACAGTCAATCTTTTGCAATATCAGCAGGTGTATCAGGCGTGTGGAAAATTGATTCAGGTTGCCAGTCAAAACTTTTCCACCGTGTTGAATCTGGATGGAACAGGTTAGTCTTTATTAATCAGCAGGTGACATTATGCGTATCAGTTCAGTCAGTGTTTTTCAGGACGCCGTAAACAACTTCAATGACATGCAGTCGGCGATATCCGACACCATGAATCAGATCAGTTCCGGTGTTGCCCTGACCTCACCTTCGGTCAATCCGACTGCGGCCGCTCAGGTATTGGTGGCTTCTCAAGGAAAAAGTGTCAACACGCAGTATGGTGTCAACCGTCAGAATGCGACCGGCGCGTTGAGTACGTCGGACGGTGTTTTGGCGGGCGCGACCAATCTGATGCAGAATCTGGAAAGTTTGATCGTTCAGGCCGGTAATGGTTCGTTTACGACCTCCGACAAGGCCACCATGGCAGAGCAGTTCAAAACCAGTATGAATCAGCTGATGGATCTGGCCAATTCGACTGACTCAAATGGCAATTACATGTTTTCAGGCAGTTCGGTAGGAACCAAACCGTACGTCGCCAGCAGCAACGGTGCCGTTTATCAGGGTAATCAAGTCACGCAGCAGTTGCAGGTTGAATCATCGCAGCAGGTTTCCGTCACGCAGGTCGGGATCAGCATCTTTGGCAACATTCAGGTTTCACCGAATGCCTACTTCAGTACGCCTGACGGCAGCAATACGTCAACGGCGACCATGTCGAACGGCACGGTCGTGACACCCGCTGCAGTCACCAATGACAATTATTCGGTGACCTTTACCTCGCCGACCGCCTATGACGTCAAAGATACCAGCACCGGGGTTACCGTTACGACCAACAATGCCTACACCAGCGGTGCGCCGATCGTTATCGCCGGCGTGCAATATGCCGTGACCAATGGTCCTGCACCAAACGGTACGCCGGCTGCCGGTGACCAGTTTACGGTTCAGCCGGGCAATCAGAACATCTTTCAGGTATTGACCAATATCATGAATGCGGTTACCCAGCCGACGACAACTGCCGGTCAGCAAACCAATTTCTCAAACAGTCTGGCGCAGGCCAACGCGGCCATTTCCAAGTCGATGAATAATGTGCTGAATACGCGTGATCAGATCGGTAATTCCCTGCAGCAGCTGACCAATCTGGATTCGGTGGGGTCGACGGTTGACCTGTCGTACACCACAACCATCAGTAATTTGCAGGACACGAATTATGCACAGGCCGTCAGCCAGCTGACCCAGGAACAGTTCACCTATAAAGCGGCGCAGCAGGCCTTTGCCAATACGTCGCAGCTGTCGCTGATTAACATGATACGTTGACAGATTTGGATGGTGTTGCACGGTCTGTGCAACACCTTGGTGAGATGCTTACATATTCGGATAGTTCGGTCCGCCACCGCCTTCAGGCGTGACCCAGACGATATTCTGGGTCGGATCCTTGATATCACAGGTTTTGCAGTGCACGCAGTTCTGCGCATTGATCTGCAGACGGTCTTTTCCTTCATCCGTTTTCACAAATTCATAGACACCGGCCGGGCAGTAACGTGCCTCGGGCCCGGCATATTTTGCCAGATTGACGTGCACCGGCACATCGGCATTTTTGAGCGTCAGATGGACCGGCTGGTCTTCAGTGTGATTGGTATTCGAAATGAACACCGATGACAGGCGGTCAAACGTG
>Ga0209067_10000363_pt1 | contig 29467 bp, 23 predicted proteins | sample ColStrG_CSR_2013_FD_187199 | JGI IMG/M metagenome (GOLD analysis project Ga0209067, IMG submission 187199) | Freshwater sediment microbial communities in response to fracking from Pennsylvania, USA - Cold Stream Run_MetaG_CSR_2013 (SPAdes)... | ecosystem: Environmental > Aquatic > Freshwater >... | reverse complement strand
GCGTTGGGGTGGGGACTGCCGCTCGCGTGGAGGGCGATCGACTCCCCAGTGCCGGGTGCCAGCAGGGATCTCTCCTCGCTCATGGGCTACTCCTGGTCGGGCGTCGCCATCGTGGTGACCGTGTTGGTGGGCACCGCACTGGGAGCCTGTGGCACGTGGCTCGGTCGCGCGGGGCGTACCTACCTCCCACGACCGTGACGACCCGACTAGCTCCCCGGACGACCCGGTGATTCGGAGAACGGGCCATTCTCTCGTCCCGGTGCACCGACTCCGGGAAGGCCGCGAGCCCACCGCCAGAGCGCAAGGTCGTAGGCGCCCTTGACCGCTCCCGCCACGAGCAGTGGCGCGCCGAGGCTGATTGACTGTAGGACCCCACCGAGCAGTGGGGCGAAGGGTCTCACCGAATAGCGCGCCGCATTGGTCACCGCGGCCGCTTGGGTTCGTTCCGGCGGCGTCACGATCGTCATGACGAGGGCTTGACGCGTCGGCGTGTCCATCTGCGACATGGTGGTGCGCAGGAGCAGAAGAACGGCCGCCACGGTGAAATTGGGGGCGAAGGCCATGGAGGCCATCACGATGTTGCTCGGCAAATGCGTCCACACCATGGTGGCGACGAGTCCGTAACGACGAGCCAGAATCGGCGCCAGTGTCACCGACGCCGCCTGCATCATCGAGACCAGGAAGAACAGCCATCCGAGGGTGGCCAGCGACGCCCCGTAGCGCTGCGCCATGTAGTACGAAAGAAATCCGGTGGTGACGAGCCCGCCTCCCGCGGCGTCCACGGAGAAAAGACGCGCGAGCCGGTGGACGGTGGTCCGCGACGGCCCCAGTGGGGTGCGCACCGGTCGCTGCGACGTACCGTCGGCGGACTGGGGACGCGCCGCCTCCACCGACGGCGAGAGCCCCCACGCGCACGCCGCACCCGCGAGCCCGACGGGCACCAACATGGCGAAGAGCCAGACGTGCACGTGAGTCGACGACGCCACTCCCGCGACCGCGGCACCCAGGGCGCCGAGCGCACCGAACGATGCCCCCGCCGCGTTGTAGCGCCCGTACACGTGGCCGGTTCCGGCGTCGTCGGTAGCCAACATCACTTGCTCGAGCGTGCTGGCCGCACCATTGTCGACCACGTCCGTCGACAGCGTGCCCGAGACCGCAATGAGAAATAGCAGCCAGAGCGGAGGATTGGTGGCGACGGTTGCACCGGCGATCATCAGACCCACGAAGAAAAGACCGTAGGACCGACGGCGACCGAATCGATCGGCGAACGCACCCACGACCAACGACGCCGCCGCACTCCCCGCGATCAATGTGGCGAGAAAGATACCCGCCTTCAACGATCCCACGTGGCGAGCCGCCAACATTGCACCCAGGAGGACCGCGGTGAATCCGTAGCCGAATCCTCGCACGGCCTGCCCACCAATCAGCAGTCGGGTGTCACGGCTCAGTCGACGACCCATCGCTCCAGTCTGCCCGAAGGAAGCGAGCCCTCCCTCCGGTGGACTGCCCCGATGGCCCGACCACGTGCGGCGTCCTCGCCCGGTCCCGTGATGAGGACGGTGTCTGGTTCGCCTCACGGTGGACACCCCGTGGGACTCCGGACGAATCTTTTCCCACCCCCATTAGATTGTGGGAAGAAAGCGCAGTATCGTGCGTCCCGCGCGAACGCTTCGACCGAGGAGATGTGAAGTGACGCGACGGACTTGGCACACGACAGCCCTCGTGGCGGGCGCGTCGCTCGCCTTATCAGCCTGCAGTGTGCCATTCGCACTCTCGGCGACTCGCACCAATCTTGGCGGGAGTCAGTACCTCCAGTTGCACGCCTCGGCGTCCCTCGTGTCGACCAGCCCCACCGCCAAAAATGAGATCAAGCTACTCAAGGCCCTGACCTTTGATGTCAATGAGCAAAGCGCTGCGGGAATCCCCATCGCCAGCTCACTGAATCACGTCAACACCAGCGTCGTGGTGTGGCACGGCCATCAGCAGGTGATGACCCTCGTGACCGCTCAGTCCAATGTCTATCTCTCGATCGATTTCGCCGCCCTCGCCAAGGTTCCCGGAGTCACCCTGTCGAGCACGACGCTCTCCGCGTTGGACCTGGTCTTGGGAAATCGGTGGATCGAACTTCCCTACTCCCTGGTGGCGCACTACTCGAGTACAACCCTGCACGTCACTCCCGCCCGCTCGACGTTGTCGGCCGAGCAGATTCTGCTCACGAACGCCTTCGTGTCGGCGTTCGCGCTCGGCCACACCACGACGACGTCTCACGGATTCATCGACACCGGCACTCTGGCGTCACTCGTCTCCGCCCTCGGTTCCGTCACTACGGGTGCCACGACGAAGGGGACGCCGGTGAAGGGTACGTACCGACTCACGGTCACCATGGCGGGCACCAAGGCTACGCAGGCCCAGTTGAGCATCTCGTCACCGACCGTGAAATACGGGAATCAAGTAATCAACATCAACGCCACCATCGCGCACCAGCGTCTCCGCGTGAGCGCTCCCGGACACCCACTGGTCATTACGTCAGCACTCCTGAAGCAGTTAGGCACGTTCACCAGCACGGGGGGTGCCGGAGTACTGGGATAGGTGGAGCGAGCTTCGGTGGCGTGGCCACGAAAGTCGATTGCCCCATTCACCAGCGCTGATGGAGTTTTTGGACCAAGGACGAGATCCCGTATCGCTAGATCATCATCGACAAAACGTGGGGCGTCCTGTGGAAGCGCCACCCCACTGGTCCCCGATCTGTGAAGCGGTGACGGCAAGGAGTGTCTGAAGAAACCCCCTCATCGATTCGTGAGGAATCACTACTGGCAATGCTTCAATGTTGTGCGTGACGATGACTCCCCCCACCGATGTAGCCCCGGTACTCCCCATCGGAACGATTGCAGGCGCCAGCGAGAGCAGTGCACCACCGGTACAATCACTGAAACGTTAAAATTCTCAGTAACGAAGGGGCCCGCCACCATGAGGGATCAATATTGTCGAGTGGCCGAGTGCCCGACTCTCGCACGAGGTCACTGGCGATGAAAGTTGCCCTCTTCATCACGTGCGTCAATGACGGCTTGTTCGTCAACACGCCACGCGCAGTGGTTGAAGTGCTGGAACACTTAGGCCACGACGTCGTATTTCCCCGCGAACAAACGTGCTGTGGTCAAATGCACCTCAACGCCGGCTACCGTCAGGAGGGGTTGCACCTGGCGCAACGCTTCCGCGAGGTCTTCGGTAACTACGACGTCATCGTCTCGCCCTCAGCTTCGTGCGTTGGTACGGTACGTGAGCTCTACGCGACTTCTGCGCGATCCCTCGGCGACGAGAGTCTGGCCGAGGAACTCGAAGAAGTGGGGCGGCGAACCTACGAGTTTTCAGAATTTTTGACCGACGTTTTGCAGGTCCGTGACGTGGGCGCCAGTTTCCACCACACTGTCGCCTACCACCCGACCTGCCACTCCCTGCGGGTACTGGGACTCGATGAGGCCCCGAAGCAATTGTTGCGCCACGTCGACGGTCTGACCCTGGTCGAAATTCCCCAAGAGGATGAGTGCTGCGGATTCGGCGGCATGTTCGCGATCAAGAACTCCGACACTTCAGTGGCCATGGGCCAGGACAAGTTGTCCCTCGTTCGTAGGACCGGGGCGGACGTGCTGTGCGCCCTCGACAACTCGTGTCTGACCCACATCGGGGGGCTCTCATCGCGGGCACGCACCGGAATCAAGGTGATGCACGTGGCCGAGATTCTGGCCAGTCGGGAGGGGGCGAGCCGTGTCTAAGGTGTTCGATACCGAATTACCCTTCCCCACCCTCGCGAAAACGGCACTCGCTGATGCCCAGTTGCGCGCCAACCTGGCCCACGCCACCACGACCATCCGCAACAAGCGTCTCAAGGTCGTCAGCGAACTCGACGATTGGGAGCAACTGCGCAGCGCCGGTGCGGCCCTGAAGGACTATTCACTCGACCACCTCGACGAACTCTGCGTCGAGCTCGAGAAGAACGTCTCCGCCCACGGCGGCGTCGTCCACTGGGCCCGCGACGCCAAGGAGGCCAATGAGATTGTCGTTGCGCTCGTGCAGGCCACCGGCGTTCACTCCGTCGTCAAAGTCAAGTCCATGGCGACCGCCGAGATCGAGATGAACGCTGCGCTCGAAGAGAACGGCATCACCGCCTACGAAACGGACCTCGCGGAGTTGATTGTCCAATTGGGCGACGATCTACCGTCTCACATCCTGGTACCAGCGATCCACAAGAACCGATCTCAGATCCGCCAGATCTTCATGGACCAGATGGGAAAGTCGGGCTTACCCGCCCCCGAGGGGCTCACGAACGATCCCGCGGCGCTGGCCGCCGCGGCTCGCGCGCATCTACGCCAACGCTTCCTGTCGGCGAAGGTCGCAATTTCGGGTGCGAATTTCGTCATCGCGGACTCCGGCGCGCTCGTAGTAGTGGAGTCCGAAGGCAATGGCCGCATGTGCCTGACTTTGCCTGAGACCCTCATCTCGGTCGTGGGCATCGAAAAGATACTCCCGAACTGGCAGAGCCTCGAAGTGTTCATGCAGTTGCTGCCCCGTTCCTCAACCGGCGAGCGCATGAACCCCTACACCTCGATCTTCACCGGAGCCACCCCGGGCAACGGACCCTCGAACTTCCACCTCGTGCTGATTGACAATGGCCGCAGTTCGGCCCTCGCCGAAGAAACCGGCCGCGACGTCCTGCGCTGCATTCGCTGCTCGGCTTGCCTCAATGTCTGCCCGGTCTACGAGCGCACCGGTGGTCACACGTACGGCAACCCCTACCCTGGTCCGATCGGAGCCGTGCTCGTTCCCCAATTACGACGCGGCCAACGCACGCCGCTCGAGAACTCATTGCCCTACGCCTCCTCGCTCTGCGGGGCGTGTTACGTGGCGTGCCCGGTCAAGATTGACATTCCCAAGATCCTCGTGCGGCTCCGTTCCGAAGTCGTGGACGAGAAGCGACGCGAGCACCCTCGCGATCCGGAGCTCCTCGCCATGCAACTCGTCGAGAAGGGATTTACCTCAGCTCGACTCTTCCGACGCGTCGTCGCCTTGGGCGGCCTCGTCGGTCGCCTTCCCCTGCGGACCCTGCGCTTCTTACCCCCACCACTCAATAAGTGGAGCGCCATGCGCGACGCGCCCATTCCCCCGACGACCTCGTTTCGCGCCTGGTTTGCGCACACCCACCCCGACAGCGTCGACACGACACCCATCCCCAGCACGCACCGCACGCCGATGGTGCATCACCACGACGCCGTACACGACGCGGTTGCGGGCCACATCGGCGACGATGTACCTGGTCGCTTCGGTGTCCTCAGTTCGATCACCACCGCCCTCGGCTCGCACGCACACCGCACGACATTGTCGCCCACTCGCGACTACCGCGTCTCGGGCACGTTGTCCCTGGCCGAGCGCCGGGAAGTGTTGAAAGACCGGTTGGTGGACTACCGGGCTCACGTCGTCGAGTGCGATGTCTCGGTATTGTCGGCGACAATCAACGCCGTGCTCCTCGCCCACGCCAGCCAATCGGTGGCCGTCCCCGACGACCTACCGACCTCGTGGACGATGGACGTGGCGGTACCAGTACAGCGCGACCATCCGTCCTTGTCAGTGGACGACCTCGACGGTATTGACTCCACCATTTCGGGGTGCGCCGTCGCCATCGCCCAGACGGGGACCATCGTCTTGGATTCCGGGCGGCACCAGGGACGCCGCGCGCTGTCGCTGATCCCCGACCACCTCATCGTCGTGATCTTCGACGAGCAGATTGTCGAAGTCGTCCCCGAGGGCATCGACCGACTGGCACCCACCTCCACGCAGACGTGGATTTCCGGGCCGTCGGCCACGTCCGATATCGAGCTCGAACGTATCGAGGGCGTCCACGGGCCACGGACACTCGACGTCATCATCGTGACTGCGGCCATCGAGTCATAGCGGCGGCGAACGCCTCCCGCCCCTGACCCGACGGTCCACGACCACTCAGCGACGAGGGTTAACCGTGCTCTCGGCGCGGTCCCAGAAATCAGACTGGTCCACGTGAGGTTCGTAGAGCCTGGTGGGAAACGACCTCGACACCAGTTGGCGCATCGCCCCCACGTCCGCGTCCACGACGCCCAGCCCTCTCAACTGCATGAGTGCGTTTCCAATGGCGGCCGCCTCCACCGGCCCCGCGTGAACCGCGACACCACACGCGTCGGCGGTGAGTTGACAGAGCACCTCGTTCAGCGCCCCGCCACCCACGAGGTGTACCGCGTCGACGCGCACCCCCGTCACGCGAGATATACCGCGCACCGCCCGACGATAGGCGAGCGCGAGCGAATCCATGATGCAGCGAGTGAACTCGGCGGCACTTGATGGGACGTCGGTGCCCCAGCGCGCGCACTGGGCGGCTAGACGTGCGCGCATATCACCGGGGGCGAGCAACTCATCACTCTCGGCGTCGACGAGAAATCGTCTCGGCTCGATGGCCATCGCCTCGCGCGTCAGCGTCGCCGCGTCGTAGTCGTGTCCTTCGAGAGCGAACTCGCGAATCACCTCTTGCAATAACCAAAATCCCATGACGTTGCGCAAGAAGCGGGTGCGCCCGAAGGCGCCGAGTTCATTGGTGTAACCCGCCTCGTAGGCCGCGTGATCGACGAGCGGTTCTTGCAGCTCAACGCCGACCAGCGACCAGGTTCCCGAGGAGATGTACGCGAAGCGCTCATCGACGGCCGGCACGGCCAGGACCGCCGACGCCGTATCGTGCGAGGCAACACTGATTACTCGGGTCGTCGGCAACACCCCCTGCGCAAGTGCCGACACCGCACTGACGTTCCCCAGCACTCGTCCCGGCTCTACGAGTTCACCCACCAGGTGTCGCGGCAAGGCGAAACGATCAAAGATCTCCTCGTCCCACTGTCGGTCCACGTCAAGTAACTGCGTCGTAGACGCGTTCGTGATCTCCCACGCGCGCACTCCACACAAGAAGTAGTTGATGAGATCGGGGATGAGCAGGAGTTGCTCCGCCGAAGCCAGCAGATTTCCGTCGGCGACCAATTGAAAGAGGGTATTGAACGTCAGCGGGGCAATGCCACTGCGTTGATAGAGCGACCAGGGGTCGACGACGCTCGTGACCTTCGCGAACGATGCGTTGGTCCGCGGGTCGCGATGATGAGCGGGGGGGCGCACCAAGTGGCCCAAGGCATCCACGAGCCCGTAGTCCACCGCCCAGGAGTCCACGCCCACCGACGACAACTCCATACCGCGATGTTGCGCGACACGCGTCGCCTGACCCAATCCCTTTTCGATCTCCGTCATCAAATGCGGAACGTCCCACGAAAAGACGCCCGCCGCGTCGTGCCCTCCATTGGCGAAACGAGCGACTAGTTCGAGTTCGAGCCGTCCGTCCGTCCAGGTGACGAGTATCACACGGCCGCTCGACGCACCGAGGTCAACTGCGGCTACCGCGACGCGGGCATCAGACACGAGCTAACGAAGGAACGCGGCGGCCACGCCCGAATCGACCGGGATATGCGCTCCCGTCGTCAGCGCGAGGTCGCCACCCAACAGAGCGAACACCGCACTCGCGATGCTCTCGGGCAGGACTTCTCGCTTGAGCAACGTGCGTCCCGCGTAGTAGGCGCCGAGATCCTCTTCCTTCACCCCGTAGACCGCAGCGCGCTGCGCGCCCCAGCCACCAGCGAAGATCTTCGAGCCTCGAACGACCCCGTCAGGATTGACGCCATTGACACGAATACCCAGCTCGCCGAGTTCCGCCGCCAGGAGTCGCACCTGGTGCGCCTGGTCGGCCTTGGCCGAGCCGTAGGCCACATTGTTGGGCCCGGCGAAGACGGCGTTCTTCGAGACGATGTACACGATGTCGCCGCCCATTTGCTGATCCTTCATCACCTTCACCACGGCCTGGGCCGCCAGGAATGAACCCTTCGCCATCACGTCGTGTTGGAGGTCCCAATCGCGTTCCGTCGTCTCGAGCAATGACTTCGAGATTGACAGACCCGCATTGTTGATCAAGATGTCCACGCCGCCAAAAGCAAGGATCGCTTCGTCAACGGCGGCCTGCACCGCGTCCTTCGAGGCCACGTCGATGACGACGCCGCGCGCCGCGTCGAGCGATCCAAGTTCGGCAGCCATCGTGACCGCGGACTGCTCATCGAGGTCGGCCACCACCACGTGAGCACCTTCAGCCGACAGGCGTCGCGCGGTAGCCGCACCGATACCCGAACCACCACCGGTCACCACAGCGACTCGTGAGGCGAGCGGCTTTCCCTTGGGCATTCGCTTGAGCTTTTCCTCCTCGAGCTGCCAGTACTCGATGCGGAACTTCTCGGACTCCTCGATGGGCGCGTACGTCGAGATGGCCTCGGCGCCAGTCATCACGTTGATGGCGTTGATGAAGAATTCACCGGCCACTCGCGCCGTCTGCGCGTCCTTGCCGAAGGAGAACATCCCCACCCCCGGTACCAGAACGATTGCCGGGTCCGCACCGCGCATCGCCGGCGACTCCGGCGTCGCGAACGCGTTGTAGTAGGCGCTGTAGGCGGCTCGGTACTCCACGTGTAGCTCACCCAGGCGGGCAATCATCTCTTCGACCGGCGTGTCGGAGGCGACGTCGAGGATCATCGGGCGTACCTTCGTACGCAAGAAATGATCAGGACACGAACTACCGCGACTGGCGACTTCGGCGTGACGCTCGGACTCGAGAAAACTCAGCACCGTGTCGGTATCAAAGAAGTGCCCGACCTGGGGACGGTCCATGCTGGCCATGCCACGCAGCGTGGGAAACAACGAAATTGCCTTTGCGCGTCGATCAGCGTCGTCGAGACGCGCGAAACGCGCGACCTTGGGGCCCAGGGGCTCGGGTCGACCGTGCTCGGCGATGTACTGCTCGGCGGTGCGAATGATGTGCAATGCGTTGCGTTCGCACTCTTCGCTAGTGTCGCCCCACGCGGTAATGCCGTGTCCGCCCAGAATGACCCCAATGGACTGGGGGTTCGCGTCACGAATCGCGGCGATGTCGAGTCCCAGTTGAAAGCCCGGCCGACGCCAGGGAGTCCACAACACGGTGTCACCGAAAATGGTGCGCGTCAACGCTTCGCCATCAGCGGCGGTCGCCAGCGCGATGCCCGAATCCGGGTGCAGGTGATCAACGTGGTTGCAATTGACGAGTCCATGCATGGCTGTGTCGATGGATGGGGCCGCGCCGCCCTTGCCGAAGAGGCAGTAGTCGAACGCCGCGACCATCTCATCTTCGAACTCCGGTCCGCGGTATACGTTCTTGAGGGAGCGCATCGCGTCGACGCGCAGAGCGGCGAGCCCAGTGAACTGAAGAGTTCCTAAGTCACCACCGGAACCCTTGACCCACATCACGTCAATGTGCTCACCGCTGGCCGGATCGACGACGGTGGCCTTGGCACTGGCGTTACCCCCCGCGTAGTTGGTCACGGTCGGGTCCGCCCCGTGCCGATGTGATCGCTCGAGCAGCTCGTGCACCGCTGCGGGAGCGTCGTAGGAGAAATCTGACATCACGCGCCCCATCCCGCGGCCTGTCCGCCGATGCGCTGAGACTCAATCTGCTGCTGGTAACCCGAACGCTGGTAGGCCGCGATGGGATCGGGGTCGAGACCCATCTCACTACGCATCTCGGCCAGCAACGGCCGCACGTCGGTGTAGAACGCATCCGTGAAGAGGGCGTTAGCGCCCAGGACGTCTCCCTCGAGTTGACACTTGGCCAGTGCTTCGCGGTCGACGAGCAACGCCTTGGCGGTCGCCTCCTGCACGTTCATGACTGAGCGAATCTCTGCTTGCACCTTGGGCTCGATGTTGTGACACTGGTCGAGCATGAAGGCCACGTTGCCGTCGGGAGTAACGACCCCGGCGTCGACGATTTCGAACATGATGCGAAACAGCTGATACGGGTCGGCTGCCCCAACCATCAAGTCATCGTCGCCGTAGAAGCGCGAGTTGAAGTGGAAACCGCCGAGCTTGTGGCTTCGAAGCAGCACCGCTACCAGGAACTCGATGTTGGTGGCCACCGCGTGGTGGCCAGTGTCCACCAACACCTTGGCTTTGTCACCGAGCTCCAAGCACTGCACGAGCGAGGTGCCCCAGTCGGGCACATCCATCGTGTAGAACGATGGCTCGTAGAGCTTGTATTCGAGCAACATTTCGACGCCGTCGCCCATAGCCGCGTAGGTCTCAGCCAGTGCCTCATGCAACCGGTCCTGACGGGCTCGGATATTGTCCTGGCCCGGGTAGTTGGTGCCGTCGGCGAACCACAGACTGATGGCGAAGGACTTCGTCTCGTGGGCGATGTCCACGCACTCGAGGAGGTGGTCGATGGCCTTGCGGCGAATACGCGGGTCCGGATTACACACGCTGCCCAGCCGGTAGTCGTCCTCCTGAAAGACGTTGGGGTTGATGGCACCAATCTTCACGCCGAGGTCGCTGGCGTACTTGGCGAGCTTGCCGTAGTCCTCCACCTTGTCCCATGGAATGTGCACCGCCACCGACGGGGCCACACCGGTGAACTTATGTACTTGAGCGGCATCTTCCATTTTCTCAAACGGATTACGCGCCACCCCCTTCTGACCGAATACCTTGAAGCGAGTACCCGAATTTCCGTAGGCCCACGACGGGGTCTCGATCCACTGACGACGCAGAACGTCTTTGATGTCACTTCGACTCATCATCTCTGTCTTCTTTCTCGCGTTACTGCTTAACTGGGGTGTCGTCCCCAGAGATCTCATCCACCTACGAGAGGTGGAACACTTCCTCGAGTGGACGCATGCCCTCGTCGGGCGCCCCCTCGAGTCCAACGAAGAATTCACCCATTGAGGCTTGCCACCTCGTGTTGACTTCGGTCGCCGCCATCAACTCGAGGCACCGTTCGAAGTTCTCGCATTCCAAATAGCCGATCAACATGCCGTCGGGAGCCAGGAACAGCGAGTAATTCGTCCAACCCGTCTCGGAGAGAGCCGCGAGCATGTCGGGCCAGACGGCCGCGTGTCGCGCCTTGTATTCCTCGGCCTTGGTCGGATCGATGCGCAATTGAAAGCACACCCGCTGCATCAGGACACCTCCATCGACGGACGACGTGAACGAATTCGAGGCCACAATCGAGACATTGACTCGATAGCGTTGGGCACCAGGACGCTCAGCAGCAGCAGACAGCCCGTCACGATGCTCTGCGCCTGACCGGAAATGTTGATCGCGGTGAGCGAAGACTGCAGGCTCGCGAAAATGGCCACCGACACGACGACACCGAAAATCGTCCCGCGGCCACCAAAGATGGAGACCCCTCCGAAGAGGGCGATGGCGACAACATTGAGTTCGAGTCCCACCCCAGTATCGGACGCGGAGCTGGCTTGCTGGAACGTGTAGAGAATTCCCGCGAAGGCACAAAGGAATCCCGAGACAACGTACAAAGAAAACTTGATCCGCTTGACTCGGATACCCGAAAAGAATGCGGTCTCGGGTTGCAGGCCGATGGCGTAGATGGATCGTCCGAGCGCCGTCATATGCAAGACGACTCCGAAGACCAGCGCCAGGACAACGAATAAAGCGAAGTCGTACGCGATGTGTGTATTGCCGATGGGCGAACTAAGATTCTGGGTCCACGCCGGAAAGCCCACCGCGGTGTTCGAACCCAGGACGATGAGCGCGATCCCTCGATAGAGAGTGAGGGTTCCGATGGTCACCGCGATGGACGGCAGCCCCAAGCGAGTCACCAGGAATCCATTTAACGCGCCACCGAGTATGCCCACCATCAGGCAGATCGCCATCGCGGCCCAAATATTCCAACCGTGCATAAAGAGATAGCCGAGCGTACTGGCCGATAGGCCCAACATCGACGCCACCGACAAGTCAATCTCTCCGGTGATGATGATCAGCGTCATGGGCAGCGCCATGATGGCGATCTCACCGAAGTTCAAGCCGGCGAAGAAGAGCGTCTCCATGTTCAAGAAGTATGAGGTGACCGACCAGCCGTAGACCAGGCTCGCAAGAAAAAGGATGACGAGGCCACTCTCCCAGCGCACACCCGATCGCAACACGTCCTTGAAGGACCGAGGAGGCATCAGCAGTTCACGCTCCGGCGTCGTCGAGATATTAGTGGTGGTCACGGCAATCTCAGGCGTTGTCACGGTGCGCTCCCTCGACTCGAAGAATCTTTTCCGCCCGTAGGGACACGTAGCGGTCAAAGGCGATGGCCACCAGCAACAAGATGCCGGCGACGGCCTGGTTCCAGAACGATGACACCCGCGACGCGACCAGCGCCTGGTCGATGGTGTTCAGTAGCAGCGCACCCAGCGCCGCTCCGAGAATGGTACCGCTCCCACCGAAAATAGCCACTCCGCCGACGACGACTGCGGCCACCACGTTGAGTTCGTATCCCGATCCCGCGGTCGACGCTACCGTGGCGAATTCGGCGAGCCAGAGCGCTCCGCCCAATCCCGCCAACGCCCCACTGATGGCGAAAGCGCTGAAGACGCGCCGAGGTACCCGAACTCCCGCCAAGATCGCGGCTTCGGGATTGGAACCAATCGCGTAGAGATCGCGCGCCGGCCGGAAGGTCCGCATCACGTAGCCCACGATGGCGACGGCGACCGCCGCAATCCAAAAGAGGTACGGAATTCCAATCAGAGAACCCGAACCCAGGTTCACGAACGATTGTGGAATCTGGCTCGGTTGGATCTGCACTCCGTTGACCACGATGGCGTCGATACCGCGGATGATGTAGAGCATGCCAAGCGTCACCACGAGAGCGGGTACCCGGGCGTAGGCCACGATTGCCCCGTTCACCACGCCGCACACCAGTCCGATGAGGAGCCCCACGAGGAGGGCCACCGCCACTGGCATATGGGGATAATGGACGAAAAGATCGCCCACCAGATATGCCGAGAGGCCGAGTACCGAGCCCACCGAGAGGTCAACATTACGTGTCACAATGACCAAGGTCTCGCCCACCGCCAGCATGATGATGATTGACGGTCCCGACAACATCTGCTGAATCGACGCCGTGCTCGCGAACGACGAGTTTTTCAAGTAAGTCAGGGCGAATACCAGCACGATGGCGACGACAATCGCCAGTTCGCGGAAGCGCAATATCTTGGTGACGAACGTCGACCCCGCGGTCGTCGTTGCCACGGGTTGATCTATGACGCTCAACTCGCCACCGCCTTCATCTGGCCGGCCGCGGCGCGCATGATGAGCGCCTCACTCGCTTCATCGCGACTGAACTCGGCAGCGAGACGCCCTTCGTGCAGGACCAGGATCCGGTCAGCCACGCCCAACACCTCAGGCATCTCCGAGGAGATCATCAACACGGCGATACCCTGCTCCACTAATTCACCAAGTAGACGGTGCACCTCGGCCTTCGTCCCGATATCGATACCACGCGTCGGCTCATCGATGATGAGGAGTCGCGGTTGGCGCGCGAGCCACTTGGCCAGGACCACTTTCTGCTGGTTGCCACCCGAGAGCGTCATCACCGGATTCGAGAACCGGCCGAACTTGAGCTGGAGGCGCGCCGCCCACTCCGATGCGAGCTTACGTTCCGAGGCTTGGCGAATTATGCCCAGATGGCTCAACCGCGCGATGGAGGCCAGCGAAGCGTTGCGATCGATGGCCATCTGCATGACGAGTCCCTGCTGGCGACGATCCTCCGGGACGAAACCAATTCCCGCGTTCATGGCTTGCAGGGGCGAACCAGTTTTAATCCTTTGTCCCGCCATCGTCACCGTGCCGGCGTCAAGTTTGTCGATACCGAAGATGCCCCGAGCCACCTCCGTCCGACCCGCTCCCACCAGTCCGGCGAGGGCCACAATTTCTCCGGCGCGCACGCTAAACGTGATGTCGGTGAAAACTCCCTCACGAGTCAGGTGCTCGACGTCGAGAACGGTGACCCCGGGCGTGCGGCTGTGCTCGCCGTACAGAGAGACGATGTCGCGCCCGACCATCGAATAGATGATGTCGTCGATGCTGATGTCATCAATGGTCGATGTCTTGACGAAGGCGCCGTCGCGCATAATCGTCACGCGCTGGCACATCGCGAAGACTTCTTCGAGGCGGTGCGAGATGAACATGATGGCGGCGCCCTGCGCCCGCAGGGTGGCCACCACGTCGAAGAGTCGCTGGACTTCAACCTCGGTCAAGGCCGCGGTGGGCTCGTCCATGATGATGATCTTCGCGTTGAACGAGATGGCTTTGGCGATCTCCACAATCTGCTGGTCGGCCACGGACAGACCGCGCGCGAGTCGACTGGGCTCCAAGGGCACGCCCAGACGGACAAACACGTCCTCGGCCCGCCGGAGCATCTCCGACCGGTCGATCCGCTTTCCCGATCGCAGTGGTTGGCGACCCATGAAGATGTTCTCGGCAATCGACAGGTCGGGAAAGAGCGTGGGCTCTTGGTAGATCACCGAGATACCCGCTTCTCGGGCATCGATGGGATTGGAGAACTTCACGGCCACTCCGTCGAGCGTGATGTACCCGCCATCGGCAGAGTGGACTCCGGCGAGGATCTTCACCAGCGTAGATTTACCGGCCCCGTTCTCACCCAAGAGAGCGTGCGCTTCACCGGGGTAGAGGGTGATGGACCCATTAACAAGAGCCTTGACGGGCCCAAAGAATTTCGTCGCCCGCTCCACCACTAGCAGGGCCTCGCTCTCGTGGGGATTTACCACGGTATGGCCGTCACTCGACGGAGCCTCTTCAGGCGCCTCCACACGCTCCATTACAAATCCCCCCTGGCGCTCTCAGCCTCACCCTCGTCCGAGCGTGACCCACGCAACTCATCCGAGAGAAAGAACCGCACCCCACCAACTGAGTGAAGTTGGCAAACCTTATATGGAATTATTGAAACGTGTCAAGTACCGGCCACCGCCGGTGATTCTTCGACCGTTTTAGGAGGGCCGTGACGACGACGCGCGCACCACCAGCTCGGGTTCAAAGCGAACTTCTCGGTGGCGATGTTCGGGATTCCTCACCTCATCCAGCAGTAGTTCGGCAGCAGCCACACCCAATTCCAGCGCCGGTTGGCGAACCGATGAAAGTGCCGGCGACAGCATCGAACCGAATATGAGGTCGTCGTACCCCACAACCGCGAGGTCGTCGGGTACGCGTACGCTGCGGGCCGCCAGCCCCCGCAAAACCCCGAGCGCCAAAAGGTCATTGGCGCACATCACCGCCGTTGGTCGCGGCGACATCGCGAGAATCCTCTCCACCACTTCCTCGCCGTGGCGCACAGTCAACGCGTTGACCGATAACTCCGAAACGTCCGCTTTTTGAGATTTGGACAGTGATCGTGCGGCCTTTCTCACTCCCTGGCGGCGATCGCGACATTGGCGAATCGACGTCGGACCATTGACGAAGGCGATGTTGACGTGTCCGGACTCAAAGAGGTGGCGCGCAGCGAGCTCACCACCACGAACGTCGTCGACCGTCACGGAACAGAACTCGTCAGCAGTGGCCTTGCGGTCGAGCAAGACGGTGGGGACGCCACGAGTCTTGAGACCCGCCAAACTCACCAGGTCGGAGGCGGCGGGAGTTATTAACACGCCTTCGACACGGTGCTCTTCCATGGCCCGTACGAAATTCGCCTCGCGTTCGATCGAGTCGTCGGTGCTGGCGAGCATGAGGACGTACCCTTCGGAATGCAAACGACTCTCGGCGCCACGGAACATCTCGGTGAAGAACGGGTTCGAAACGTCAAGCACAACGACGCCGACGGTATGCGACCTGCCCCCCCGCAATTGGTACGCCTGGGTATTACGGATAAAGCCAGTCGACTCGACGGCGTCGAGAACACGTTGACGAGTGGGCTCCGCGACGATGTCGGGTCGGTTGAGGACATTCGATACGGTCCCCGTCGAAACCTTGGCCACCTTCGCGACATCGCGAATCGTGACGGCGACCCAAGCCTTTTGATCGACTTTCGGCACCGGACCGTTGCGTTTAGGACTCATGGGTACGTCAGTCTCGCACCTCACCTCAATGGGTGCAAGAACCGTCACGAGGTCGCCACCGCCGCGAGCAACATCTCTGAAACAATACCCACAGGGGCACCCGATGAAACGTTCCATGAAAATTCTTGCCGTGGTACTTGACACGTTTCAATCTTTGGATATAAGGTTTGCCGAATTCGGTCAATCCGTGACGTCAATGCTTCAACGAAGCGTCACGCTTCGGAGACATCGGAGCAATATGGAGCAGTTCATCGCAGTGCGCATCAGGATTCAAGGTCTGAAGTCCCCGTGACGTGAGAACGACTCACGCGCTCGGGATGAGGAGACACTTAGGGGGGAAGGGGGAAGTACGGCGGCGTCGGGCCGTCGAATCATGTACGCGTTGTCAGCCGCGTGACCACCGTGGTCATCGGCCATCGTTCGAGTTCACGCTCGCAACACCCGAAAGGAAAACATTCACTATGAAATTGAAGAATCGCACCGCAACGGCGTTAGCCAGCTCCGCGCTGGCCACCGTTCTGGTCGTGGGCTTAGGTGGCTTCGGCCTCACCTCGGCGTCGGCCAGCGGCACGCTGAAGAAGGGTCAGACTTTTTACTTGATCCCAAAGGACACCTTGAACCCCTACGAGACTTTGGAAGATGGTGGCATCTCTGCCGCGCTGAAGTCATTGGGCGACACGGCCATCATTAGCTCGGGCACCACTGACACCGCTGCTGCGCAGATTCCGTCCATTCAGGCGGCGATCCAGCACCACGCTGCCGGTATCGTAATCGCGGGTAATGACCCGTCGGCCCTGTGCCCGTCGTTAGCTCAGGCTCACAAGGCCGGCCTCGTCATCGTCTCGGCTGACTCGGACGTCACCTGCCCCAACCACTTGTTCATCAATCAGGCCGTCACTTCGACCATTGGCACCTCTGAGGTCGACCTCCTGGCGAAGGAAATCGGCAGCAGTGGCCAAATTGCGATTCTGTCGGCTGCGGCTACCGCTACCAACCAGAACTCGTGGATTGTCTACATGAAGAAGGAACTGAAGAAGTACCCCAAGATGAAGCTGGTCACCACCGTGTACGGTAACGACGACCCCGCGACGTCATTGACGGTTCTTCAGGGCCTCCTCTCGGCGTACCCCAACCTGCGTGGCATCATTTCGCCGACCACGGTGGGTATCTCGACGGCCGCTCAGTACCTCGACACTCACAAGTCTCTGCTCAAGCACCTGACCCTCACCGGTTTGGGCCTGCCCTCGCAGATGAAGAAGTACGTGTTGGACGGCACCGTGAAGTCCTTCGAGCTGTGGAACCCAATCAACCTCGGTAAGCTCGCCGGCTACGCCGTCGCGAACCTGGCGTCGGGCACTATCAAGATTGCTGCGGGTCAGAAGTTCACCGCTCCGGGACTCGGTGCCTACACCGTTCTCCCGGCTGCTGCGGGCACTGGACCGTCGGTCGTCCTCGGACCGCCCTTCGTCTTCACCAAGTCGAACGTGGCGCAGTTCAACTTCTAAGTTAAGTGAAAGAACCCCCGTCGTAGTCAACTGCGACAGGGGTTCTTTCCTGACAGTCCTGCTGTGGCCACCCTCGGGTGGTGCTTCTCCCCACTCCACACAGCACACAAATCCCCGCCGGCAACGGCGGGGATTTGTGTGTGCTCGCTGATAACTCGTCGATGTCAGACGACTCGCATTTCGATGTTAAGCAGGTCGGCGACCGACTGGAGTTCCGCCGCGCGGTGTCCGGTCCCGAGGGCCCAGTGATGGGCTACCGCGGTCGCACTCCATTCGTCGCACCACTCGCCCGGATCGCGGCCAAAGTCGACCCGCGACGTCGTATTACCGATTTGCAGAAGCTCCCCCGCGACCACTTCGCCTTCGGACACGACGAATCGGAAGGATCCATCGCGCAATTGCGTGAGTCCCAAAGCGGTAACGGGCCCATGCTTCACGTCGAATTCCACCGAGATACCCCAACCACGCTTGCCGTGGAAGACACCGAGCCCCCGCAACATGGGCTTCCGCTCACTGATGGCCAGATGAGCCGGGCCATCGTGACCCATCTCCACAACGCCATCGGTGAAATTGAGCGCTTGGAGTTCGGTGAAGGATCCACCGGCTCCCAATCGGTCCAAGACCAACATCGCAATTGACGTGCGCAATTCGTACTCCCCACACACTGGTCGGTGACCGGCGGTCAGCAGCGATGCCCCGAGGATCATTCCAGCGGCGAGACGTTCGTGCTGTTCGCCCTCCAACCCGCGGTGATAGTACGCCATCGAATCCAGATCGAAGTCAGCGATTAAGCGCTCCATGCCAATCGCCACCCGCAATGACCAGTCGAGGTCATCAGGATCGACCGAATCCAACAATTCGAAGGTGTCACCCACTTCGGCGCGCAAGGTGGTCACGCCCTCGTCGGATACCTCGGCGACTCGTACCCGCAAGTCGTCAATCTCGAGAACTTCAACGTGACCGCCCAGGTGCGCGGGAATCAGCGTCAGGTCAGTAGCGACGTCGTACATCCCCGGATAGAGATGCCCGAGAAGACCGTGGCGACCATGACGCAGTGCTCGCTTGACGGCGGCCGCGCGTACCCACCCCTCAATACGCCGCCACGCACGCTCGTCGGCCAGGTACCCGGAGACTGAGCGGAAATCAATGCCACATCGCTCAAAGGCGTTGGCCATCTCGGGCAGCGGACACGCCCCGCAGTAGGCCAACCACGCACCGGTGTCAAAGGTGGTGTGGTCCATCTTCTCCGTCGGTTGCAGATTGATGAAGAGGACGTCGGCCTTCGTTCGCTGAGCGATGGGCACGACCATCGTGGCCGTCATATACGTAGTCAAGAACATCACGATGAGGTCGCAGCCCGCCGCGCGCAAGGTCTCGGCGGCCACGTCAGCCTCTTGGGCGTCGGAGATAAACCCGACGTCCACCACGTCCGCGTCGAACCCGGTGATGCGCCGCGACACTTCCGCCGCGGAGCGCTGAAGTTGGGGTAAGAGCCCCTCGAATTGGGGCCAGTAGGCGCCGAGGCCCCCCGCCACCAATCCGATCCTGGGCCGTGCGTTGCGCACCGCCGACCGACGTAGTGCGCCCACGCTGATTTCGCTCATGTTCCGATGCCCCCCTGAGTCCGTCGACGACAGATTCGACCCTCCAACTATGTCACTTGGATTGACACGTTTCAAGATTCTTCGTCACGAGGGCGACTACATTTCACTCATGGCCCTAGACCCTGAACTCCTCCCCTACCTCGGCGGCCCCGCCACCGCCGACATGGACAACATCGCCGCCTCGCGGTCCCTCGCTGCCTCGCTCAACGCCGACGCCATGTCGTCGCGCTCTCCGCTCCCAACGGGTGTGTCGTATCGCGACACTTCCGTCGCGAGTGCAACGGGCGTGGAGGTTCCTCTGCGGGTGTATTCGCGCAACGACCTACCCAGACCCTGCGGTGCGTTGCTCTTCATCCACGGTGGTGCCTTCGTCTTCGGAGACCTAGAAATCGAACACGATCGCTGTCTCTACTACGCCCAGATGGTCAACGCGGTCATCGTGTCAGTCGATTACCGGCTGGCCCCCGAATTCGCCTATCCCGCTGCCCACGAGGACGTCTGGACCGCGCTCCAATGGCTCATCGCGCACGCCGCTGTCCTCGACGTCGATCCCCGTCGAATCTCGGTGGGAGGTGCCAGTGCTGGTGGCTCCCTCGCGGCCGGAATCGCGTTGCGATGTCGCGATGAGGACGGCCCCTCTCTGGCCGCGCAACTGCTGATGTACCCGGTGCTCGACGATCGAGGCGCGACACGGTCGATGGAACTCTTTCACGACTACGACCCGTGGGACGGCAATCGTTCGCGAAAGATGTGGCCCCTCTACTTAGGCCACGACGGCGACGCCCCGGTGTACGCCGCACCCGCTCGAGAGGAGAATTTGCGGGGGCTGCCGCCCACCTTTGTCATGAGTTGCGAAGAGGATCCGTTGCGCGACGAAGACTTATCGTTCGCGCTGCGGCTGATCGATGCGGGTGTGAGCGTGGAATTGCACCATTTCCCCAACACCTACCACGCCTTCGACGTCATCGCCCCCGATGCGGGCGTCGCTCGACGAGCCCTCAATGAACAGGTCTGGTTCTTGCAACGCGTGCTAGGCACCCCGTCGGTCTGAGACTGTGCGACACTCAGGAATTCGCAGAACGGCGCCACCGCGGCGCCACCAACCCTGACCGGGTGGGCCGATGTCCCCGTATATGCAACGACGAGGGCGAATGCCTGCGCATTCGCCCTCGTCGTTGACGTGGCATCACCGAGTGACGCTACAGGGAGTTACTTGGAGCAGATGACGTACGCGGTCACCGTGCCGGTCGAAGCGGCGCCGCCGTTCGTGAACGTCACCGTCCAACCCGTCGCCGGAGTCGTCGTGCTGCCGCCCGCGGGAGCCGACGAGGCCAGCACGTCGGTGGCCGTCAGGCTCGAGCCGCCGCCGCCCACTGCGTAGGAGTACGGTGCGGTGCACGTTGCCGTGGCCGAGCCGGTGCCGGTGGTCGAAGCAACGACCGACACGCTACCGGCGGCCGGACCCGTCGCACCGGCGGGACCGGTGGCGCCCGTCGCACCCGTGGCACCCGTGGCGCCGGTGGAACCCGTGGCGCCGGTGGAACCCAGCAGGCCCGTGGGGCCGGTGGCTCCCGTCATGCCCGTGGGGCCCTGCAGGCCCGTCTTGCCGCGCGGACCGGTCAGGCCCGTCTTGCCACGGGGACCCGTCATGCCCTGGAGGGTGTTCACATCGAGGGTCACCGAGTGGAAGTGCGCGGGGCACGCCCCACCGGTCTTGCTCGCGATGGTACCCATCGCGTTCTGGCAGACCTGGATCTGACCCATGGACGACGACGCACCAGCCGTCGACACCACGGCAGCGCCTCCCGCCACTAATACCGCGATGAGCGCCGCGACGCGCGCGTTCGACTTGATCGCCGAAAACTTCATGAGACCTCCCATATATAGAAATGTTGAAAGCGAACCGCCAGACACGAGACGATAGGCAGGTAATCGCAAAAATTGGGTACGCCTAAGTGACGCGCAGATGAAAAGTTGGTTCTCTTTCGGGACAACGCGGCGAGGGACTCCGTGCGTTTATCGTGTCTCCAGAGATGTCACGGCCCACCGTTCCCCCGCGCCGTGCGACACCCGAGAGTAGGTTGACGACCGATGAGTGACACGCCCCCCGCCGAGGCCGACGTCGAGGTCGAGCTCGCCACCACCTTGGCGTCACCCCGAAAGAGCCTCTGGTCATCGATTTCGCAGCCGGCGACGGCCCTGGTGCCCCTCGAGAGCGACGGGCACGATGGTGGAGTCTGGCGGCGACTGCGTGGCCTGCACGCCCTCGTCGGTCTCGCGGTCATCTTCAACCTCTGGTCGCTACGCGCGGAGCGACTCAGCGTGGCCTACCCGAACGATTCGGGGATGCACTTGCAGATGACCACCTTGGCGAAGGACCTCCTGAGCCGCGGACTCTCCCCCTTCGACCACTGGTACCCCCTGTTGTCATTGGGTTCCCCCTTCTTCGTGCAGTACCAGAGCGTCTCGGCGGTCCTCACGGGAGCTCTCGGGACGATTTTCGGAGTGCGCGGCGCCTTCACCTGGTCGTTGTACTTGCTGTTGAGCCTGTGGCCCCTGTGCGTCTACTGGTCGACGCGGCTTCTGGGCTGGGGGCGATGGCCCGCCGCTATCGCGGCGTCACTCTCGCCACTGATCTTCACGGTCACCGGACGAGGCTTCGGCCATCAGAGCTACATCTGGATCGGCAGCGGGCTGTGGTCACAGTTGTGGGCCATGTGGACACTGCCCCTGGCCTGGGCTTTCTCGTGGCGCTACATCTCCCAGCGCCGGTACCTCTTTCCCGCCGTCCTCGCTCTCTCGCTCACCATCGTCTTTCACTTCTTGACCGCGTACCTGGCGGGCTTGACGTTGGGGGTGTGGATCATCATTCGACCAAGCCAATTCGTGGAGCGCACGAAACGGGCGCTCGTCTTGGGGGGCGGCGCCCTACTCGCCACCGCCTGGGTGAGCGTGCCCCTGTTCACCCACTCGACCTGGCTCGCGGTCAACCAGTTCCAGGTGGGCACCACCATCAACGATTCCTACGGGGCCCGACGAGTGTTGAGCTGGCTCGTCACCGGACAGATCTACGACTGGCACCGCGTGCCGCTCATCACCGTCTTCGCCGCCATCGGTCTCGTGGTGTGCCTGCGGCGATGGTCCTACGACGAGCGTGGTCGAGCCCTCGTGGGCGCGTGGACCCTGAGCCTGCTGCTCTTCTTCGGTCGGCCCACCCTCGGTCCGCTGCTCAATCTCTTACCCGGTAACCAGAGTCTGCTGCTGCAGCGTTACATCATGGGGCTGCACCTGTCGGGGTTGATGCTGGCGGGCGTCGGGGCGGTCTGGACCGTCGTCGCGGGTTACCGGCAGATCGCGGCGCGCGTGCCGGGTGCCCTCGCGCGGGTCCGCGACTTCTTGCTCGGGGCGTCACCGTGGTTGCGCACGCCGCTCATCGTGGCGGTGTGCGTCGCGGTCTTGACACCGGGCTGGACTCAGTTGTCCACCTACGACCACTATTCGGCCCTCTACATCGGTTACCAGCGCGGAGTGGCGCCCACCCAGGGCGCCGAGGTGAACTCCCTCGTGGCCCTCGCCGAGGCCCGCGGCGGGGGACGCATTTACGCCGGCATGCCGTCGAACTGGGGCCACCACTTCTACGTGGGTTACGTGCCGGTCTATATCTACCTCGAACAACTCAACGTCGACGCCGTGGGCTTCACCCTGCGCACCAGCGGCCTCATGACCGACCCCGAGGCGTACTTCGACGAGTACGTGCCCGGCGACTACGCGGCCTTCGGGGTGCACTACATGATCTTGCCGGTGGGCCACACGCCCCCCATTTCCGCCACGCTCCTGCGCACTGCGGGGCCGTACCGCCTCTGGCAAGTCGACAGCGCGCGCGCCGCGTCACTCTTTCAGGTCGTCGACACCTACGGGGTCATCTTCGCCAACAACGCCAACCTGGGGACGCAGACGACCGGTTTCTTGAAGTCCTCCCTCCCGGGACGCGCCGTCTATCCGACGATCGCCTTCGCCGGAGGGGCCGCGGCGACGCCCACGCTCACCTCATTGTCCGCCCAGCGCGGCATCGCGGGCGTGGTCGTGCACCAGAGCCACGACCTCGTCTACGCCCAGCGCGCTAGCGCCACCGTGGTGACTCGCCGCACGTCGGTGGTGCTCTTCAAGGTGGCCTTCGACCCGGGCTGGCGCGTCAGCGTCGACGGACACGCCGCGGCCACCGTCATGTTGGCGCCGGCCCTGCTCGGTGTCGTGGTCAGTCCCGGTCGACACGTGGTGGTCTTCACGTACCACGGCTACGCCTACTACCCGGAACTCGACGCGCTCGCGGTGATCACGTTGATCGCGGTGGGGGCGGGTCCGTGGTGGTGGCGCCGGCGCACGAAGCAGGCGAGCCAGGAGGAACCACTCGACGGCCGGGGGGATTAGCGCGGGGCGATCGGACCGAGCGGCGCCGGCCAGGCGCTACGCGAGAGGACGATCTGCAGATCACTGACGTGTCGCTCGAGGAACGCCGCCTCGCAGTAACACAGATACATATGCCACATGCGCTCGAACTCCTCACCCAGGGCGAGCGCGCGCACCTGCGACGCGTGGGTGGCGAGGTTCTCGCGCCAGCGCGCCAACGTCTCGGCGTAGTGACGGCCGATGTCCTCCACGTCGACAACGCGCAGATCGCTCACCGACGAACTCGAACGCACGATGGATTCGAGTGACGGGAGGAACCCACCGGGGAAGATCATCTGCTTGATGAAATCATCGCTGTTCTTCGCCCGCTCGTAGCTGAAGTCGTTGATGGTGATGGCCTGCAGGGCCATCAGACCGTCGGGGGTCAAGAGACCGGCCAGGGTGGAGAAATAGGTGTCGAGTTGACGCCAACCGATCGCCTCAATCATCTCGATGGACACCAATTTGTTGTACGTCCCGGTGAGTTCGCGGTAGTCCTGGTTGCGCACGTCAATCAGGTGCGCGAGCCCGCGCTCGGCGATCAGGGCCTGGACGTAGTCGAACTGCGCGTCCGAAATGGTCACGGTGGTGACGCGACACCCGTAGTGCTCGGCGGCGTAGAGGGCGAAGCCGCCCCAGCCGGTCCCAATTTCCACGACGTGGTCGTCGGGACCGAGGGACAACTTGCGACAAAGTTTCTCGAGCTTGGCAATCGACGCGTCGTACAGCGACGTCGACGGATCCGCGAAGTACGCGCAGGAGTACATCATGGTCTCGTCGAGCATGAGTGAGTAGAACTCGTTGCCGAGGTCGTAGTGCGCTCGGATGTTCGCGCGGTCGCGCGCCTTATCGACTCGTTGAAACTTCTGCGCGAGATGGGTCAGGGGCGCGACGCGACGCGCGAGGGCGTCGAGTCGACGCATCAGGGGCTGCAGGTTCGACAGGACGAAGCGCACCACGGCGGTCAGGTCGTCGCAGTCCCACCACCCGTCGGTGTAACTCTCGCCGAAGCCGATGGACCCACCGCGGATCAACGCGTGATAGGTGCGTCGGTCGTGCACGGTGACGTGCACCTCGGGGAGGCCGCGGCCGTAGCGACGCGAGCCCGAGGCGTCCTGGAGAACCAAGGTGCCACGACGCGCTCGCGACAGGAGGACCCGCACCAGCACTTCCGAGCCCCGCCAGGCGCGACGGGCGCGACGCGCGGCCACGCCCTTGTGAGGAACGATCGACTCGTTCACGCGCCCACGTCCGTCGTGGTCGGGCCCCTCTTCGCGACGCGCCGAGGGTGAGAGTGGAACGGGGCGTGACGGCGCCACAACGTCCACGCCTGGCGGTAGATCCCCGCGCTGACCCCCACGGTCGATAGTGGATGACGCCAGACGAGTACGCCAAGGGACGCGCGCGTGATCTCGATTCGGCGCAGTGAGAGCGACGCGTCGAAGATGCGCTCGTCACCTCGTCGATTACCGAGGTGCAGCGCGAGGTGTGCGTCGGGTGATGACCAGGAGAAGACGTACTCGTGATCCATCCCCAGGAACGGCGACACGTGCATCTCCTTGGCGAACCGCGGATGCGGCGTCGCCGCGTCGATGACGTAGTGGTGGCGCTCGCCCCAGGGGGTGTTGCGCACCTCGAGCAGGATCTGTTCGACCTGATCACCCGCCTCGTCGAAGCAGTAGTAGACGCAGAGCGGATTGAAGAGCCAGCCCCAGAGTCGTACGTGACCGAGCAACGCGATGGGACCGACGGGACGGCGCGCGGAACGTGCGAACACCGCGTCGCGCACGGCCTCGTCGAGCGGCACCTCGTTGTCACCCAGGTAGTCACCGCGGCGGAACCACGCCGGGCGCGGGGCCGTCGCCGACCACGCGGGGTGAGTCGCCGCCACCTCGTCGATTTCGTCGAGGAACAGCAGGGGCATCATCGTCGAGTAGCGAAAGTCGTGGGCCACCGCGCCGGTGGCCGGTGTCGCGTGGCGCTGGTGGGTGATCGTCCCCTCGTAGAGGGCGCTCCTCACGCAACCCCCTCGGGAACGCTGGCCCCGAGAGCCCGACAGACCTGCAGCGCGGAGCGCGCGCCGTCCTCGTGAAAGCCGTACCCCCAGTACGCGCCCGCGTAGGAGATGCCGTCGCGTCCACTGATCTCGTCGTGGCGACGCTGAGCCCTCATCGCGGCGGCGTTGAAGACCGGGTGCCAGTAGGTCATCGACGCCACCACTTCAGCGGGGTCGATGGCGTCGGGCTGGTTCAGCGTCAAGTAAACGGACCGGCGGGTGGACAGACCCTCGAGGCGGGTGAGGTCGTAGGTGAGCGTGGGAGCACTCACCCCGGGACGCCGACGCCAATTCCAACTGGCGCGCGCGCGCCGACGCCGCGGCATCACGCTCTCGTCGGTGTGCAGCGTGGCGTCATTGGGCCGGTACTCGATGGCGCCGAGCACGTCGCGCTCGACGTCGCTCGGGTTCTCGAGCATGGCCAGGGCCTGGTCGGAGTGCGTCGCGATGATCACGTGGTCGAACACCTCGGCACCGTGGTCGCCGTGCACCTCGACCCCCTCGGGTTGGCGCACCACGCGCCGCACGGGTGTCGCCAATCGCAGTCGCTCGCCGAGCGCATCGGTGATGGTGCGCACGTAGGTCGCCGAACCACCGACCACGGTGCGCCACTGGGGCCGGTCGCGCACCCCCAGGAGCCCGTGATTGCGGAAGAAGCGGATGAAGGCGGCGGCCGGGAATTGCAGAAAGATACTCGGGTCCGCCGACCAGATGGCCGCCCCCATGGGAATGAGGTACCACTCGATGAAGTGCACGCCGTAGTTCTCGCGGGCCAGGAAGCGCTCCAGAGTGAGGTCGAGGTCCTCGGGCTCGTTCAAGAGCGCGTGCGCCGAACGATTGAACTTCACGATGTCGCGCAACATCGACCAGAAACGCGGGCGCCACAGGTTGCGACGCTGGGCGAAGAGGGCCCGCAGTGACGTCCCGCACCACTCGACGTCGTCGTCGTCGTCGGCCATGGCAAAACTCATGTCACTGGGTCGCGTGACCACGGCGAGGTCGGCGAAGAGACGGGTCAAGATGGGGTAGTTGCGTTCGTTGTAGACGATGAAGCCGGTGTCGATCGCGTGCACCTCTCCGTCCACCTCGGCCGACACCGTGTGGGCGTGGCCCCCCGCCCGGTCGTCGGCCTCGAAGACGATGACGTCGTGATCACGAGCCAGGAGATGGGCGCAGACGAGTCCGGAGACTCCGCTGCCGATAATGGCGATGCGCACGTCCCCTACTCCTTCACCGTTTCACCCACCTCACGGTGCAGTCTGCTCAACGATGTGACATTACCGGTACTGTGAGCAGTGTCCGACAGGAGAACCCGTGGCCCACTACCGCACCACCGTGTCATCACCGTGGAACATCGAGACCGCCTTTGGCTATATGGCCGATTTCACCCACAGCGCGACCTGGGACCCGGGGGTCACCTCCGCCGAGCGACTCACCTCCGGCGAAGTCGGACTGGGCACGAAATTCGCCCTCGTGGCGGTCTTTAATGGACGCCCCATGCCCCTCACCTACGAGATCACGGCCTTCGACCCGCCTCGGCGTGTGGTGCTACGAGCGGTGACCTCCCGGGTGGAGTCAATCGACGAGGTGACCTTCGTCACGACGGCGACCGGCACCGACGTCACCTACGACGCGACCCTGCGCACCCGCGGGTCGTTCCGTCTGGCGGCGCCGATCGTGGCGCTGCTGTTCCGCGGCATTGGCGAGCGGGCCCGCGTCGGTCTCGCCCGCGAGCTCAACCGGTGACGAATCCGCTGGCCTGGGGCGTCGACAAGGCGCTCGAGGCGACGGTGGTCGGTAGTTTCTCGCGCGGTGGCTACGCGGCGCGGTCGCGTCTCGAGTCGTGGATCGATCCGCCCTCCCTCGCGGGTCGTCGCGTGCTCATCACCGGCGCCACCTCGGGGATCGGATTGGCCGCCGCGACGCGCCTCGCGCGACTCGGGGCCGACCTCACCATCGTCGCTCGTGACGTCGAGCGCGCTACTCGGTGCGTCGAGGAGATTCGCGCCCGCTCGACGAATGAGCGAGTCGACTTCCTCCTGGGAGACACCAGTGATCTCGTGGCCATGCGTCGCGTCGCGGACGAGGTCGCGCAACGCGGCGACCTCGACGTCCTCATCCACAACGCGGGGGCCATCACCGCGACGCGGACGCTGAGCGCCCAGGGGTTCGAGATGACCGTGGCGGCCCAATTGCTCGGTCCGTTCCTCCTCACCACTCTGCTGTTGCCGCGGCTGCGCCTCGCCCACCCCGGACGCGTGCTCACCGTCGCGTCCGGTGGGCTCTACTCGCAGCGCTTCGACATCGACCACGTCGAGCTGTCGACGTCGGAGTACGACGGGGTGCGTGCGTACGCGACGGTCAAACGCGCCCAGCTCGTCCTCGCCCACGAGTGGGTGCGCCGCGTCGCCTCGAGCGAGGTCGTCTTTCACACCATGCACCCGGGCTGGACGGACACGCCGGGTCTGGCCGCGTCGTTGCCGAGCTTCTACCGACTGACCCACTCCCTGCTGCGAACCCCCGACGAGGGCGCCGACACCCTGGTGTGGCTGGCCAGCGCTCGCGAGGCGACCCGGAGCAGCGGACGTTTCTGGCTGGACCGACGACCCCGGAGCGAACACAAGGTGCCCTGGACGCGCTCGCGCGACGCCGACGCCGACGCGCGCGCGCTGTGGGACTGGTGCGTCGAACGCACCACTGGTTACTGAGTCACACCACGTTGCGCCGTCGCGCCAGGCGACGACGGGTATCGAACGCCACCCACGTCCAGGGCAGCGCGGCCACCGGCCGGGGCGCGAGGCGGTTGAGCACCGCCAACGCGCGCACCACGCGCGCGAAGCGACGGGCGCGACGGGCGTCCCAGTCGAGACCGAGGGTGGAGCGCAGATCGGCGTCGAGGAACCCACCCACCAGCAACCGGTGCAGTGGAACCACGACCGCGCGCAGCACCCGCGGCACGAAACGCAGCTCGACGAAGTCGCGCAGATACGCTTCGGTCACCTCGTCGAAGCACACCTCGTCGCGCGCCGCGGTCCAGTACCGCGCGAAGGCGGCGAGGTCGGACGGCCAGCGATGCGCGGGGACCTGCAGGGTGGTGGCGAAGCGTCCGCAGCGATGCAACAGTTCGAGCGCGACGTCCTCGTCGGGGCGGCCGTAGAGGGTCTCGTAGCCCTGGACGCAACCGACGTACATGCACGCGGCCACCCACAATTGCGCGTCGGGGTCGACCGCGTCGTAAGCCACGTCGTCGCCGGGTCGCGAACGGACGTGGCGATGCTGGGCGTCGACGTGGCGACGCATCTCGAGACGTTCGTCCTCGGTCCCGTAGAGCGCCACCCAGATGTAGGCCAGGGTCGTGCGCGTGCGCTTGAGGGGGTGACGCGTCAACGATCCGCTGGTCACGCGACTCTCCGCCACGCCGCGGCCCACGCTACGGCGCGCGAGTTGCCAGACCACGTTGGCACCCGCCGGGGCCAGCATCAGCCCGCGCATCAGGCGCTCATCGAGGACCGCGGCGAGTGACTCCGGGTGTTCTCGTGTCGTCGTGACGCCCATCACCCCATCGTAGGGACGTCTCACGCCAGACGCACGTGGCGCGCACCGTGACCAATCGCGCGCACCACGGCCGGCGCGGCCAGGAGCGATCGATGGGGTGTCGTGCGCCGGATCGGTCCTTCGACGACGAGTCGGTGGGAGTCGTCGAGGAGCTGCAGTCGGGTGGCGTCGGTGAACGTACGCGTGCGCAGCCGCAGCAGGTCCACGGGGGCCCCGTCGAGGAGCCGATTCGGCCACACCCACGACAGGGGGTCATCACAGGTCAGACGCACCACGTCGCGCGTGGCCGGCAGGGGACGCGCGAGCTCGGCGGCGAGGGCGTCAGCCACG
>Ga0209067_10000360_pt1 | contig 29691 bp, 31 predicted proteins | sample ColStrG_CSR_2013_FD_187199 | JGI IMG/M metagenome (GOLD analysis project Ga0209067, IMG submission 187199) | Freshwater sediment microbial communities in response to fracking from Pennsylvania, USA - Cold Stream Run_MetaG_CSR_2013 (SPAdes)... | ecosystem: Environmental > Aquatic > Freshwater >... | reverse complement strand
GGTGAATGCGGTGGTGGCGCCAGCGGAGCTATTGAATCACTGCCGAACCTGGTTGCGGAAGGTGCTGGCCAACGGGCCGCTGGCACTGGGGCTGGTGGTGGAAGCGGTGGATGTCGGGCTCGATGGCGGCATCGAACTAGGGCTGCGATTTGAGGCGGCCGCCTTCGGCGTAAGCGCGGCCACGGACGATCGCCGGGAAGGCACGCGCGCGTTCCTTGAGAAGCGGCGGCCGGCCTTCACGGGAAGGTGAAAACATGGCGAGAATATTCGAAGGCCAGCTGATAGCCTCGGGATTGCGGTTCGCGATCGTGGTGAGCCGCTTCAACAGCTTCATCACCGAACGGCTCTTGGGCGGCGCCACCGACGCGCTGGCGCGCACCGGCGCCAATCCCGATCAGATCGATGTCATCAAGGTGCCCGGGTCGTGGGAGGTCCCTTTCGCGGCCCAGGAAGCGGCGCGGTCCAAGCGCTACGATGCGGTGATCTGCCTGAGCGCGGTGATTCGTGGCGAAACGCCGCATTTCGACTACGTGGCCGCCGAAGCCGCCAAAGGGATCGCTCAGGTGGCCGCGGAAAGCGGAGTGCCGGTGGCCTTCGGAGTCCTCACCACGAACACCCTGGAGCAGGCCATCGACCGCGCCGGCGCCAAGGGCGGCAACAAAGGCTTTGACGCGGCCATGACGGCGGTCGAAATGGCCAATCTGCTGCATGCGCTGCGGCAGGCCCCGTAGCATGGCTTCCCGCAGCAGGTCCCGGCAGCGCGCACTCCAGATTCTGTTTCTGTGGGACACCCGGCGGCAGCCGGTGGACGACGCCATCGACGCCTACTACGACACCCTGTACTCCGAAGAGCACCCCGAACGCGACCCCTTCGTGGCCGACCTCGTGCAAGGTACGGTGAACCACATGGCGGAGGTGGACGCACACATTACCAAACATGCGGAACACTGGCGCATGGAACGAATGCCGGCGGTGGACCGCAATATCCTGCGGTTGGCCGTTTTCGAAATGCTGTACGGTGGCACGCCGGCGCCGGTGACGATCGACGAGGCCCTGGAGTTGGCCCGTAAGTTTTCGAACGAAGAGTCGGTTCAGTTCGTGAACGGCGTTCTGGACGCCATCCGGCGCGAGATTCCTGCACGGTCGTAGCCTTTCCGCGCTCCTGCGCGTCTAAAACGTCAGGTACGGTATACTCAGCGTAAGGGAGGCCTCCTGGCCTGCCTGCGTCTTGGAAAGAAGGATGGACTCCCGAATGGCCCAGAGGCGATTCCTGTTTTTAGTGCCGGTAGTGGTGTTGGCGTGTTCAATTGCTGGAGGCCTCTATGGGCCCCGGGTTCAGGTGGCGGTGGCGGCGTCGGAAACCGATAGTCTGGACCGCGATCTGGACGGTTTCAGCAAAGCCCTGGCGCTGGTGGAGCAGAACTTCGCCAACCCGGTAAGCTCCGACAAAACCATCTACAAAGGCGCCATTCCGGGAATGTTGCGTACGCTCGACCCCCACTCCAATTTCTTCGACCCGCGCGAGTATCGGGTCATGATGGAGGACCAGAAGGGCCACTACTACGGTGTGGGCATGCAGGTGGGACCCCAGCCTAACGGCAAGACCGCCATCAAGGCGCCCTTCCCGGGGTCGCCCGCATATAAGGCCGGCTTGCGTCCGGGCGACATCATCGTGTCGGTGAACGACAAGTCCACCGAGAACATGAACACCACCGAGATCGCGGACATGCTCAAGGGGCCGCGTGGCACCCAGGTAAAGATCGCCATTTCGCGCGAGGGCGCGCCGGACTACCTGACTTTCACGGTGATCCGCGACGAAATTTATCGCAAGAGCGTGCAGGACGCGTTCTGGATCAAGCCGGGAGTGATTTACGTCAAGATTCTGAGCTTCGGCGAGTCTACCGGTAAGGAGTTGGAGGACAACCTCAAGCGCCTCGGCGAAAACAATCCCACGAGGCGCGCCGAAACCGGCTCCGACATCAAAGGACTGATTCTGGATTTGCGCGACAATCCGGGCGGGCTGCTCACCCAGGGCATCGCGGTGGCCGACCATTTCCTGGCCAGGAACCAGTTGATTGTTTCTTATCACGGCCGCTCCGCGCCGGAGAAGGCCTATACGGCGCGCAACGGAAACCACGGGCGCGAGTACCCCATGGTGGTCCTGGTGAACCGCGGTTCGGCCTCGGCGGCGGAGATCGTTTCGGGCGCGCTGCAGGACCATGACCGCGCCTTGATCATGGGCGAGACCTCATTCGGGAAGGGCTTGGTGCAGACCGTGTTCCCGCTTTCGGACAACGCCGGACTGGCGCTGACGATCGCGCACTTCTACACGCCCAGCGGACGTTTGATCCAGCGCGATTACAGCAACAAGTCCTTCTACGATTACTACACGCACCGCGGGGAAGGTGTGAAGAACCCGGTGGATGTCAAGATGACTGAGGGCGGCCGCACGGTTTACGGCGGCGGAGGCATCACTCCCGATGAGAAGTACGAAACGCCGGCCATGGACCACCTGCAATTGGCGCTCTACCGGGCCGGGTTCTTCAACTTCACCCGCTCGTATTTCGGAACGCACTCCACCAGTTTGCCGAAAGACTGGATGCCGAACGACGACACCCTGGCCGAACTGAAGGATTACCTGCGGAAGAATGCGACGAAGTTCACCAACGAGGAGTTTGCCAGGCACCACGATTGGATCCGCCGCTATCTGGCCAAGGAGATGTACACCACCGCGTTCAACGTGGATGAGAGCGACCGCATGTTCTCCCAGACCGATCCCGAGGTAGAAAGAGCGGTGGAGGCCTTGCCCAAGGCCGCCGCGCTATCGGAATCGGCCAGGAAGATCATCGTGCAGCGGATGAACGGACAGCGGTAGTGTTGCGGAGAGCCTTCCTTGCCGCGGCACCTTTCGTTCCAGTCCTCCACGCCCAGGATGGAAAGCCAAAGATGTTCGGGGATGCAGAGGCCTACGAGCGATTCATGGGCCGCTGGAGCCGCCTCTTAGCGCCGCGATTCCTGGACTTCACTGGCTTACCGGAACGGGGCCGGATGCTCGACGTCGGTTCAGGCACGGGATCGTTGGCGTTTGCGGCCACGGAACGCAACCGCCGCGCGCGGGTCGTGGGGATCGATCCGTCGACGGAGTACGTGTCGTACGCCACCAGCCGGAATCCCTTCCCCGATCGAGCCAGCTTTGAGGTGGGCGATGCGCAGCAATTGCATTTTCCCGACGCGGACTTCGATGCTGCCCTCTTGCTGCTGGTGTTCAATTTCATTCCCGACCCGAAGAAGGCGCTGTCGGAGCTTCGCCGCGTAACCAGGCCCGGAGGCATACTCTCGGCTGCCGTTTGGGATTATGGCGGCGGCATGCGCATGCTGCGTACGTTCTGGGATGCCGCTCTCCACATGGATCCCGGGGCCGGCAAGCTGGATGAGAAGCAGATGCCGCTTTGCCGTGCCGGTGAGCTGGCAGCTCTCTGGAGACAGGGCGGGTTGGAGAATGTCCGCGAGCAGTCCATCGAAATCACCATGAGATTCGAGTCCCTGGCGGATTATTGGGATCCATTTCTTCTCGGACAGGGGCCGGCCGGCTCATGGGTTCGCCGGCTCGAGCGCGGCCAGGTGCAAACCTTGCGCGACGAGGTTAAACGCCGCCTCTCGATCCCGGCGGAGAACACGCCTTTCGTTCTTTCCGCGCGGGCGTGGTCGGTACGCGGCGCCGTTCCAAATCGATGAACCCAACTGCACAGATCATCGTCCTCGATGCCGGCGGGCAGTATTGCCACCTGATTGCGCGCAAGGTTCGCGACCTGGGTGTGTACGCCGAGGTTCGGGCCAGCGAGACTCCCGCGGCTGAGCTTGCGTCGGCACGGGGAATCATCATCTCGGGCGGGCCAAGCAGCGTTTACGATCCCGACAGCCCGACAGTGGACCCCGCCATCTTCGCCCAGGGACAGCCTGTGCTTGGCATCTGCTACGGCCAGCAACTAATGGCGCACCTGCTGGGCGGCGAGGTGCGCCAGGGCGACAAGGGCGAGTACGGCCTGGCCACGCTGGATCTCCAGGACACCTCGGACCCCCTATTCGGCGGTCTTGGCGGCAGGCAGCAGGTGTGGATGAGCCATCGCGACGTGGTGGGCGCGCTGCCGCCGGGATTTTCCGTGACCGGGCGGACCGATACCTGCGCCGTCGCCGCCATCGCCGCTCCGGAACGTAAGCTGTATGCGGTCCAGTTCCATCTGGAGGTGGTCCACACCACGCGCGGACGCGAGTTTCTGGCGAATTTCGTTTTGGGCGTCTGCGGCTGCCAAAAGGATTGGGACCCGAGCCATCGCGCGCCGCTGCTCGAACAGGAGATCCGGGAAGCGGCGGGCAACCGCAACGTCTTCTTCTTCGTGTCGGGAGGCGTGGATTCCAGCGTGGCCTTTGCGCTTTGCACGCACGCGCTCGGGGCCGGGCGCGTGCGCGGCGTGTATGTCGATACCGGGCTGATGCGTGAGGGCGAGACCGATTACGTGGGCCGTCTGCCCGGCCTTTCGGTGGAGCATGCCGAGCGCCAATTCCTGGACGCGCTGGCGGGCGTAACCGACCCCGAGCAGAAACGCCATATCATCGGCGAGGAATTCGTGCGCGTGCAGGAGCGGGTGATCGAATCGCGGCGCCTGCTGGACGAACACTGGATTCTCGGCCAGGGCACCATCTATCCCGACACCATCGAATCCGGCGGGACCGCCAAGGCGGCGCTGATCAAGACGCATCACAACCGCGTGGCCGGGATTCAGAGGCTGATCGAGTCCGGGCGCATCGTGGAACCGCTGAAGTCGTTCTACAAGGACGAGGTTCGGCAGGTCGGCCGGGAACTCGGGCTGCCGGCCGAGTTGCTGGACCGTCATCCGTTCCCGGGCCCTGGTCTCGCCATCCGCTGCCTCTGCTCCGAGCGCGATGCCCTGCCGGCGGAAACCCCGGACGGCCTCATGATCCCGGTGCATTCGGTGGGTGTGCAGGGCGATGCGCGCAGCTACGCGCCCGTGCTGGCCATCGATTCCATGGACCATGCGCGGGCAACGGCTCTGATCAATCGGCTGTCGGGCGTCAACCGCGTCATCAGCCACGTCGAATCGCAGGTTCCGCCCGACCAAATGGAAGTGTTCGCCAGTTCGCTCACGCCCGAGCGAATCGGACGATTGCGGTGCGCCGATGCCATGGTGCGCCGCCTGTCGCACGAGAGCGGGTACGACCGGCGCGTCTGGCAGTTCCCGGTGATTCTGATCCCGTTGGGCACGCCCGGCGCGCCCGATTCGGTGGTGCTGCGGCCGGTGGATTCGGTGGATGGCATGACCGCGCAATCGGTGATGATGGACCTGGATCTGTTGGAAAAGATCTGCGCCGAAGTGCTGCGGGTGCCGGGCATCGCCGGCGTGTTCTACGACCTGACCCACAAACCGCCCGGCACGATTGAATGGGAGTAGGCTACCGGGCCTGCACCGGTTTGACGAACTTCCCGAAGATCCACGCGAACAGCCCCAGCACGACGCCGAAAAGGCAGCCGATAATTGGCCCGAAAAGCACCATCAGCAGCTTGGGCGATTCCGCTACGGGCATGGATTTCATCATCGCGGCATACTCGGTGTGCCTGGCCATGTACTGCTCGAAGAGCATGACATGCGCGGCGGTAATCCAAACACTGTTCAGCAGGCTCACCGAGAGGCCGTGCAGAAAGAGCCGGTCGCGGCGGCTTCTGGCGAGGATGTAGGCGCACACCAGAAAGATCGCCACCCAGCAGGCCGGTTCGATCGAAGGTGGGATGATGAACACGGTGGCCACCCCCATCGCCAATCCGAAAGCCGATAGCAGAAAGATCAGTTTCCAGTCCATAGCGCCGGCGCTCCGGGTCAGTATAGCAGACGGAAACTTCCGCAACTTCTTGAGGCGGCCACCGGCCCCGCAAGTCCACGAGTCCGTTCCGGCCATTGCGCGGAAGCCGGGCCTCGAAGTCTGGTCCAGCCCAACGTTCAGACGCTCCCCGTCGCGGAATGGGCGCGCGACGCGCGAAAGTAGTCACTGGCACGGAGTTTCGATAGAGACAGGGCGAGCTAGCGGCCGCAAGGGCTCCTGCGAGCGGCAGACAGGGCGTCCGCGGCGGTCCAGGGGGACCGCGCCCTACAGCAACGAATCGATGTACTGCGTCATCTGCGGATCCATCCAATCCGCGGGCTCGGCAAGCTTCTTGAGAACTTTGCCTTTGGCATCGATGATGTAGGTTTCGGGGTACATGAACGTGCCGTAGTCCTCGTGGATCTTGGAGTCGCGCGCCGTAAGGAACAACGGATTGAAACGCTGGAGGAAGGCTCGGTAGACCTTCTCGTCTTTATCCACGCTGACTCCCATCACTACCACTCCCTTGCCGGCGTACGCCTGAGCGAACCGGCTCAACGAGGGGGTCTCCTGCACGCAGGGAGGGCACCAGGTAGCCCAAAAATTCAGGACCAGCAGTTTGCCGCCGAAGCTTGGGACCGAGACGGTGCGGCCGTTATCGGCGGTGATGGTGAAATCGGGCGCTGTGTCGCCCGGGACAACGACGCGTTCGTGGATGCCTGCATAGATAGTGAAGACCAGTGCGACTGCGAGCAACCCGATTCCAGCCCGCAGAATCGCTTCCATTTTTACCATTTCCAACGTTCCTTTTCGTTCGTGGCGGGCGCGTATGGCGGCCCGTGTCTCAGTTTTGACGCGTCGCGCCGGTAAAATCTATAATTTAATTGTATCGCCGTCACGGCCCCGGGAGTCGAACAAAGGGCGCCATCCATGGTTATCACCCGCAAAGTAGAGTTTTCGGCTTCACACATTTGCCGCGACCCGCGGCTCTCCGACCAGGAGAACCAGGCGTTATTCGGGGCAGCCGCCAATCCGCACGGGCATGGCCACAACTACGTGGTGGAGGTGAGCCTTGCCGGAGAACCCGACCCGGTGACCGGGATGGTGTTGGATCTGAAGGAATTAAAGGAAGTCCTGACGCGCCAGGTGGTGGAGCCTTACGACCACCGGTTCCTGAACTACGAGGTGCCGCCGTTCGACCGCGTAATTCCGACTACAGAGAACATCGCACAGGACATCTGGCACCGGCTGGAGCCGCACCTGAACGACCGGCGTAAGAAACTACACGCCGTACGGGTCTATGAGATGCCCGACCTGTATGTGGACTATTTCGGAGAGCCGACATGTTCCGGGTGACGCGGCGGTACGAGTTTTCGGCCTCCCACCGGCTGCACGCGGTTCAGTTGAGCGAGGCTGAGAACCGGGTGCTGTACGGTAAATGCAACAATCCGTACGGTCACGGCCACAACTACGTGATCGACGTGAGCGTGCGCGGCCCGCTCGACGCCGCTACCGGCCGGGCGGTGGATACCAAGCGGCTGGATCAACTGGTGGGGCAGCACGTGCTGAAACCTTTCGATCATCGAAATCTGAACACCGAAGTGCCCTTGTTCGGCGTTGTGGTGCCGACGTCGGAGAATCTCGGCTTCGAGATCTGCCGCCGATTAAAGCGGCACTGGAAAGAAGTGTTTCCAGGCGACTGGCCGAAGCTGGAGAAGATCCGCATCGAGGAAACCCCTCGCAACATCTTTGAAGTGGGAGCCCATGAAATCGAATAAGGCAGTAGTGAAGATGATGAGTCCAAAACCGGAGGAGCCGACCATCGTACCTCTGATTCAGCAACTCCTGGAACGGTTGGGAGAGGACCCCCGCCGCGATGGCCTGCGGCGCACTCCGGAACGCGTCGATAAGGCCCTGAAGTTTCTGACCAGCGGCTACGGCATGGACATCGCCAAGATCGTCAACGGCGCGCTCTACAACGTGAAGTACGACGAGATGGTGGTGGTGAAAGACATCGAATTCTTCAGCCTATGCGAACACCACCTGCTGCCGTTTTACGGCAAAATGCATGTGGCCTACCTGCCTGAATCGAAAGTGATCGGGTTAAGCAAGATTCCGCGCATCGTGGATGCCTTCGCCCGCCGTCTGCAGATTCAGGAGCGCCTGACGCAGGAAGTGGCGCAAACCATTCAGGAGACCATCAAGCCTTTAGGCGTGGGAGTGATTTGCGAAGCCCGCCATTTCTGCATGATGATGCGGGGCGTCGAGAAGCAGCACTCCGGCGCCATGACCAGCGCCATGCTCGGAGCGTTTCGCTACCGGAAGGAGACGCGCGACGAGTTCCTGGCTCTGGTGAATCATCGGGGTAATGGGTTCTAGGCTTGTTCTAGGCTAGGCAGGCCAGGAGGCTCGCACCACTCGCCGCCTTAACGCATCCAGCGCCATCTGGCAGGTGAAGGCGCGAATTCTCTGGCGGTCGCCGAAAAACTGCCGGTGCACGACGTGCACGCCGGCGGCTTCGGCAACCCCCACGTAGACCGTGCCCACCGGAGCCGACTCGCTCCCCGGATTCGGCCCGGCCTCGCCCGTGATCGAGAGAGCGTACGTCGAGTTGGTGCGGCGGCGCGCGCCGATGGCCATGGCTTCAGCGGTTTCCCTGCTCACCGCGCCGTGCTCTTCCAGAATCTCGGGGCTCACGCCCAGCAGTTCCACCTTCATCGCATTGTTGTAGGCGATGAAGCCGCCGGCAAAATAATCCGAACTGCCGGGGACGGAGGTGAACCGCTCGCCCAACATGCCGCCTGTGGCGCTCTCCGCCACAGAAACCGTGGCGTGGCTCTTGCGGAGCAGGTCGCCCACAACAGCTTCCAATGGATCGCCGTTGCGCGAGTACAGGCGATCGCCCAACAGCAACTCGATGGGGCCGCCCACCTCGGCCAGCAGTCTTTCGGCTTCGGCTTCCGTGTGGCAGCGCGCGCGCAGGTGAATCTGCAGGTCGCCATGGGCAGCCAGGATGGTGGTCGCCGGGTTCTCGTACTTCTTGTATACCGGCGAAATGAGTTGATCCAGGTCGGATTCCGGCATGCCCGTCACCCGCAGAAACAGCGTTCGGATCACCTGCTTGGGCACTACGCGCGCCAGGCGCGGCAGACACTGGCGTTCGAACATGGCCTTCAATTCGTGCGGCGGGCCGGGTAGCAGCATGGCCACGGCGCCGGACTCCTCCACCCACTGGCCGGGAGCGGTGCCGCGGTCGTTGGGCAAAATCTCGGCACCCTCGATGACGAATGCCTGGCGCTTGTTCACCTCCGCCATCTTTCGTTTGGCCTTGAGAAAGCGCTGCTCCAGGGCGTCGGCGATCTCCGGGTGAAACACCAGCTTGCGGTCCAGCGCCTGCGCCGCGGACTCACGCGTCAGGTCGTCTTCCGTGGGGCCGAGGCCGCCCGAAAGAATCAAGATGGCGGAACGGGACAGCGCGCGGCGGATGGCGTCGGACAATCGCTCGCGGTCGTCGCCGATCACGCACTTGGTGACTACTTCCACGCCCAGGTTGTTCAATTCGGCGGTGAGATAGAGGGAGTTGGTATCGACGCGCTGCGGCGTAAGCATTTCGGAACCGACTGCAATGATCTCGGCGTTCATCGTGTGGATCAAACAGGCCCGATCAAATCAGCGGACGGCCCTTGATGCCAACATCGACGCGGTAGAGCGCATTCGTGGTGGCCACTACCACGGCGCGCGACGGCGTGATCGCGAGGCCGACAATGCCCGGGCCGGAGAGGAAAAGGTCGGCACGACGGTCAGGATAGATGCGCACCACGCCTTTGCGGCCGGCAATGGAGGCGGCTACGTACAGCCTGCCCTCCTCGTCGAAAGCCATGCCTTGCGGGCGGCCCAGGCCGCGGTAGAAGACCTCTACTTCGCCCTCGTGCGAGATGCGGTGCACGGCGTCAAAGCTGGAAGTGGTCGGACCCGTCACGTACAGGTAGCCATCGGGACCGAACGCCAGGTGATAGGCCGCGATGGACGGTTCCAGGGTCGCGAAAACGAAGATCTGGCGGCTTGGGCTGATTTTGAAAACCGTGCCGCTGCGGTCGCCGACGTAGAGGTTGCGTTCGTGATCGAAGGCGATTCCCGTGGCCACGCCCATGCCTTCCACGAAGACCGACACGTTGCCGGTGGGCGTCACCTGGTACACAATCCCGTCGTTGCGGCTGGATATGTACAGCGTGCCCTGTGCATCGAACGCCATAGCGGTGGCATTCATCAACTCATTGATGAACGGCTTCATACTGAAGTTGAGGTCGATCTTGTAGACCGCGACGGGGACCTTCTGGCCGCGGGACCCGCTAAACGTGGCGTAAATGTTGCCGAAGGAATCGATGGCCGGATTCGTGACCGGGTGCAGGCCGTCGGCGATCAGAACGCCGACATCGCACGCCCAGGAATCGCTGGCGGCGGAACCGCTCTCCACAACCAGTTCGCCGTCGGTGGCGCCTTCCGGGACGCGCGCGATCACGAAGGAATCGGACCCGATGATCACGGGTGCGCCGACATCGCCGATGGTTACCCGGGGCCGTGCGGACCTGGCGAAGCCCTTGCCTCGGATTTGCAGTTCCCCGCCGGCAATGGCCGCGGGGGGCGTGACCTGGGAGATCTGAGGCTTGGGGTCGGAGGATTTCCGGAGAGGCATGGCTAATAAAGATTGAACCATCCTGCCGCGAATAACACAAGCGCGGCATAGACGCCTGCCATCACGTCGTCGGCGTTGATGCCGAGACCGCCCGGCAGCGCTTCCAGTTGGCGGACCGGCGGCGGCTTGAAAATATCGAACAGCCGGAAGAGAGCGAGCGCAAGCAGGCAGCTCTTCCAGTTGAAGGGACGCGCGCCGGCCAAGGCGATCCATTGGCCGATGACTTCATCGATCACGACGAACTGCGGATCCTTGGTCCCGTGTGCCTTGGCGGCGGCGCCAGCAGCCCAAACGGCCGGGTAGAATACCGTCGCGGCCAGGACGAGGAAGTGCCACCAGGCGAACCCGGCGTATTCGTGCAGCACAATGCCAATGGCCAGCGCGGCGGCCGATCCTACGGTTCCGGGAGCCTTGGGGGAGTAGCCGCAGCCGAACCAGGTAGCCAGCGCCAGGGCCATCCGCCTGCTATTCACCTTCGTCTTCTTCCGGCGCCCGCGGGTGTGCCGGCCCGGAGATCGTGTACTTCTCCATGGCCCAGTTGCCCAGGTCGATGGTCCGGCATCGCTCGCTGCAAAAGGGAAACTCGGCGTCGCCCAGGGCGACTTCGATTTTCTTGCAGATCGGACACTTCATAAGGCGGCGGCGAGCGGCTCGATGTTGATGAACCCAGAGGAAGCCAGGTGGGGCGCCGGCTCGGTAGGAGCAAGAAGCGTGCCCACTATATCGTAATCGTGCGCTCCGGTAATGCGCAGACGGCGAATCTCACCGGGGCGAGGGCCGGCACCTTCGAAGTCGTTGATCAGCGCGACGCCATCGATTTCCGGCGCCTGCGTTTGCATGCGCGCTTCCCACAGCAGGTCCGTCTCCTCCGAGAGGCCGTCCACCAGCACGGACACTTCGGACCCGACCAGAGACCGGTTACGCGCGCGGGCAACCTTGCGTTGAATCGCCATCAGGCGCCGCTTGCGGTTCTGGATGGTGCGGCCATCCACTTTGCCATTCAGCGCGTAGCTGACGCTGGTGTCTTCGTCCGAGTAACTGAAGACGCCCATGTTGTCGAACTTCGCGGCTTCCACGAACTGGCAAAGTTCTTCGAAATCTCCGGCCGTTTCGCCGGGAAAGCCAACGATGAAGCTGGTCCTGATGGCCACCCCGGGAATGGTGCGGCGGATGCGCTCGATCAGCTTGAGGAAAATCTCGCCCGAGGCGCCGCGCTTCATCCGCTTCAGCACCCGCGCGCTGGCGTGCTGCAACGGCATGTCGATGTACTTCGCCAGAGCTTCGTGCCGCGCCATGGTGTCCAGCAGCTTTTGCGTCACCTTGTTGGGGTAGGCGTAAAGGAAGCGGATCCATTTCTCGTGCGGCGTTTCGATTTGGGCCAGGCGGGCCAGAAGATGGGCCAAGCCGTCCTGCAAGCCCAGGTCCTCGCCATAGCAGGTGGTGTCCTGCCCGATCAGGTTGAGTTCGCGGACTCCCTGTTGGAACAGGCGCGTGGCTTCGGCGATCGCCGATTCGAAGCGGCGGCTGCGGAACGCGCCCCGGTACTGCGGGATCACGCAGAACGTGCAGGGATGGTCGCAGCCCTCGGCGATCTTGATGTACGCGAAGTGGCGCGGCGTTGAGAGCACGCGCGGGGTCAGGTGGTGGTAGAGGTACGGCTCCAGCGGATTCGATGGCACGGGAATGCCTTCGCAAACCGCCACGATGCTCTCAAGCTCGTTGGTGCCGATCAGGGCGTCGACCTCGGGCATGTCCTTCCGGATGTCGCCGCGATACCGCTCTACCAGGCAGCCGGCCACAATCAGCCTCTTGGCGCGGCCGACTTTCTTGTACTCCGCCATCTCCAGGATGGTATCCACCGATTCCTTTTTGGCCGGATCAATGAAGCTGCAGGTGTTGACCACCAGGACATCGGCCTGATCGGGGTGTGGCGTGAGTTCGTGGCCCCTGGCGGCCAGTTGACCCATCATGACTTCGCTATCCACCAGGTTCTTGGGGCAGCCGAGACTTACAAAACCGACTTTCAATCGTGTGTACCAGACAAAAACGGGAGCGCTCTTTCCAGGATAGCACTCGTGAGCGCTGTGGCACCTGCATTCCTGCCTGTGCAGACATTAACTGAACATTTGTTGAACCGCGAATTCCGGCAGGGGTCACTATGGCACAAACAAAGCAAAGGACTTCCACAGATCCACGCCGCAGTCGCGGTTGTGCGAAGATGTCTCCTTGAGCGCGAAGAGAGAATCCAAGGAGTCAACGTCGAAATGGCTGAGCGCGTACTGGTCACCGAAACATCGCTTATTGAGCAGGTCGGAGCCTTTCAGGGCTATACTTTGGACTTCGACAAGTACATTTCAGCTATATTCCACGCCAACAATAATCGTTTCGTCGAGAGACAGGGAGCTGAACATGATCCGCGCTTTAAACAGCTGATCCCGTACGTCCTTCTACGGCATCAGAACTCAGTATTTAATTACGTTCGCGGTAAACGGTCCGGTGAGCTTCGTTTGATTTCCAAGCGCTCAATAGGTGTTGGAGGGCACATCGAGCCGGTGGATTCCAACTTGTTCGCATCGGACCAGGATATGTATCTCGCCGCGGCTGAGCGAGAAGTCAAGGAAGAGGTGCAAATGGCAGCCCCATTTCAAGGCCGAATCGTAGGTTTGATAAATGATGATTCCAGTGAAGTCGGAAGGGTCCACATTGGGATAGTCCACATTTGGGATCTCGCTGTGCCGGAAGTTTCAAAGAGGGAGGCGGCGATTACGGACTGTGGGTTTTGGGAAGTTGAAAAGTTGCGGCGCTCATGGGACGAACTAGAAACCTGGTCTCAGCTGGCGTTGGACATCCTTCAAGATCCTATGACTCCGTCGTATCAGCGCTAGAGGGAATCCATCCCCAGGGAAGGCCGTTATTACGTTTGTGCCTTCGCCGGGAGGACGTATGAACGTAGTGGTGAGTGAGCCTTTCTTGTGTTTGGCCGTATGCTTCGAAGCAGTGGTTCACGCATTATCCGGAATCTCGGATTTGCTTAGTCGATATTCCTTTGCCGAGCGATTTGGGGTTGTGATTCCTCCTGGCAACCAAGCACTCCAAGGCGTTATCTCTAACGTGAAGTACAGCGCCGATTGCCGTGAATGGGGAATTGAAGCGGACCCGCCAGGCGTTAATGCACTTTTTCGAGCTCAAGGCGTGGCATTGACTGCGGAGTTCGAGTCGACCGCGCAACACCAGGATTGGTCGTTCGAGGACCAAGTAACAGCATTTGTGCAGACGCGGATGGCGGTGATCTTCTGCTTGGATTATGGCCGTCTATATGGAAAAACAGAATGGGCTGGGCAAGGCCACGCCGTGATTGGCTTTTCCAGCGTTCGCCGAGACAACGATGTGTTCGTGTCGATAATGGATCCAGGACCTGATCGGGCAGGGCTTTATGACGTTGGGATTCACGACTTGTACGTTGCGACAGGTCGTCGGCACGGCGGATTCTGGAGTCTGTCCCCGATAACCTTTTGAAGCTGACGAACGGTCAAGTTTGGCGATATCACCCGCCACTACGCCTGGTCATCATGGGGCGCGGTTTCAGTTCCCTGACCCGATCCATCCCACATCCCCTTTCATTTCAGAGGTGACCACCAATGCACAACGCGGCAGCTTCCGATTATGCACACGTCCCATCTGCCGACTGCCTTCGCTCCACCCCGCATCATAATCATGCGACAATCAGCCTTCGGACAATAGCCAAGGTGTTTCCATTCTCCGCGCTGACGACCGCCGATCTCGTTATCGACACCACGTACGAGGGCGGTGCGAGGGGAAATGCTGCGGATGAACGTTCTGGGTAAACTCATTCCCGGCGTCGGCAATCAGGGCGGCTTCGGTGCAGTCGGCAGTTGCGATGGGCCGCGTCTCGTGATTCTGTATTCCAGCATGGACGACGCCGACTAGCCCGATTTTATAGACGTGTCCTCCGCTCGCCGCCAAGAAGATGAACACTCGAAAACCCAGGGTCCTACTGGAACCGGCGTCGGCATGAATCGCCCGTTTGCTGGGGTTGGTCAGGAGGGGCCACAAGGCGTTTATAATAAGCATTCGCATCCAACTTGGATCGCGCGAGGGCAATATTGGCCGCAGCACCAAACCTGCCGTTCGAGATTCTGAACAACAAGGGTCGTCATCAGCGCGATTCACGCGACATAGTGCTGGGAGGGGGCGCAAACGAGCTCGTGTTCGGCGTGGTTGGGCACGCCGGGGCAGGTACGTCTACGGTAGCGGATACGCTTGCGAAATTGCTGCAACAGACCAAGGTGGGACAAGACACTTTTGAGGTTGAGTTGATCGTCGCACAAACCGTGATCCGTGAGTGGGCGAAAGAAAGGAATAAGCCGTTCCCGCCGGTTGCCGAAAAGCCAACCCTGCACCAGGTTCAGGAACTGCAGGACCTCGGCGATGCAATGAGGGCCGAAGAAACAGAGGGGGGAGTGGCGGATCATTCCGCCGTTGCACGTCGGATGATCTTAAAAATCCGCGCACAGCGTGGGGAAAAGACGCATCAGGCTGTAGAGGGTGGCAAACCGGTGAAACCGGACGGCAAGCACAGAGTATACATTCTGGATTCGCTACGCCATCCTGCTGAAGTCGCCCTCCTGCGTCACATCTACCAAGATGCCTTCATCCTAATCGGAGTTGTCTGTGAAGAAGAGAAGAGGATTGAGCGCCTCGGGAAAAAGTGTAAAGACGCCGGTCGTGAGAACGCTTTGGAATTCATGAGGCGAGATGCCGACGCAGATGAAAAACATGGGCAACACGTCGCTGACACATTCCACCTGTCAGATTTTTTTGTCGATCACAGCATGGATCGAACGAATCGCGATGGATCCAGCAATCGGCTGTGGGAGATCAATGACCATCTGATGCGCCTGCTGAGGATCCTCACCCATTCCAGCCTCGAGAGGCCGACCATTGCCGAGACCGCGATGCATCATGCATCGAGTGCTCAGCTGCGAAGCGCTTGTCTCTCAAGGCAAGTCGGGGCAGCGCTCGTGGACAGCGGCGGCAATATTGTGGCCACGGGCACCAACGAAGCCCCACGTGCAGGCGGAGGTGTCTATGGCGAACAGTTCAGAGATCATGAAGAGGAAGAAAAAGCAGAACTTGACTACCGCTGTGCGTACTTCGAAAAGAGCAGCGACCGCTATTGTAGAAACAGTCGAACGCAGCTTGAGATCATACGGCACTTGATCGCCGATATTCCTGTTCTTGCAAAGGTGCCGCCGGCAGAGCAACCTGCCCTAATCGAGAGTTTGAGGAAGACGGAACTCGGAGCGCTCATCGAATTCAGCCGGGCAGTTCACGCGGAGATGGATGCCTTGCTCACGGCGGCCCGAAAGGGCGTATCCATAGTCGGCACGCGCTTATTTGTTACCACATTTCCTTGCCACTATTGCGCCAGACACCTTGTGGCCGCCGGTGTTGACGAGGTGCAGTTCATTGAGGCCTATCCTAAAAGCAGAGCGATCAGCCTCCACCGTGACGCCATCGAGTTGGAAGGTATAGACTGGAAAGCGCCAAGCAAGGGAGGAACGAAGGTGCTGATCCATCCGTTTTCCGGTGTGGCCCCTCGTTTATACAAGCGCGCGTTCACGAAAGACCGGGAGTTGAAGGATAAACTAACCGGAGAGATGCGCGTGCAGGAACCAGATTGGGGCACCCCCTGGCATTTGAGAAGCGTCGGCTACCCCGAGATGGAAGCGGCGCTTTCTGAAGAGACGGCGTCTACAAAAGAGAAGGCTGGTGAAGAATGAGTGCCGGATCGCAAAGCGGGCTTTCGCTCGTCCACGCCCCAAAACGACGCGCAATCGAACAAGAAGACTTTGTTCAGCCGTCTTTACAAGGCGTTCTTTTCCCCATCACAAAACGCAACTTGGCAGTCTTGGTTCGGTTTCCAGACGTCACGGACGAAGAATTCAAATCAGTCCTTGAGTTCGCAAGGCCGCGAATCGTTGCGGATTTTAGGTCCGTCCCTACGTTTTCAATGGGCAGGCTCAACCGGCGGCTTGTATTCGATGCTCTAAAGAAGCATGAAGTTGCCTACCTTGAAGTGGCGATGTCTGCAGATGACGGAAGACAGCCCGCACTCGATCAAAAGAGTGCCGCCTTGCTCATGGAAGCTTGGCAGGCCCAGAATGGCCCGGTGGTATTTCTGACGCATCGGGGTGACGGCCCAGTGGACGGACTCCCTTCCGTGATCCGTAACCTCATTGGGTGTTCGAAGGTTCAGTGGGATCTCCTCGAAGTTCCGCAATTTCGGTAGCGGCAGAAATGGACTGGCGGCGGCGAGTCCACCGTCGCAACGTTCGGCAGGTCCGACCGCCGACCTTGTGATCGACACGGTTTATTAAGGTGGGACACGGGGCAATAGCGGAGACGACATCTCGGGTTGCGGGCCACAATCCGCCCGACCGTTGGTGGCCCAGAGCCGACACTCTGGCTTCATGCTCAGTTGCTGTGTTGGTTTGCTGTCAGGCTCCTCCTCCAGGCAGGCAAACACAGGCCAGAAGGCCCGTGCCACTGCTGCCGGCGAGTCACCGTGATCGATACAGCGTCCAGGCCTCCAAGATATCCTTCCCGCGAAAGCGTATGGTGCGATCGTCCAAGACTTCGGCTCCCATGCGCATCTGCGACTCGATGGGGAGCGAGTTGCGAGTGGTGTACTCCACCTGTAAGGTGACTGGACCGGGAACCGTGTATGGCTTGATCGCACCGATCTTTGCCATGCCGCGGCGTGCGGCCTCCCGGATGGTATCGCGCGCGGCCGCAGCGGATAAGCTGATGCACGTGTACCGGCCGAGGCCCTCCTTGACCACGGCGAGCTCGGCTTCGGGGACGATCTCGTGGAGTTCGTTCGCAGCGGCCTGGTCCCCGCTCAGCATGATCGCCGGTGTGGCGAAATGGCCGGCCATGGCGGCGATGACGTCGATCTCGCCGACCGCCTTGCCATTCAGCAGCATGTTCTGAATGCCCAGCGAGCTGTAGCTGTGTGCCATGATGCCGCCGCGGACGTTCGCCTTGCTATGCTGGCCCACATAGGCCACGGCGGAAAAATGACGCTCCATGAGCATTGACGGCCCTAAGGCCCCGATTAACAGCTTGGCTTTCGGATGAATCGTGAGCGTGGATAAGGTTTGGCTGCCATCGTGGCCGTCCCAGACGACGATCTCCTCGGCGCCCCCGGCCAGGAATCCATCGACTGCGGCATTGATTTCGCCGGTGAGCAACTGGCGCATCTCCTGGTCTTTCGGGTCGGTCTGGTCCTGCCGGCAAACCCCACCGACGCCTTCGGCGTCGGTAATGACGAGGACGGTCCTTTTCTGGGCCAAAACCGCAGGGCAGCTCAAGAGCACGAAACACAGCAGGAGTCGCATATCTATCTGTTACCACAAGGGGCCCATGTTCACGAGCAAGTCGCGGGTGCAGGAGGAGCCTGACTGAGTGCGGCCAACCAAGACAGGCAGGAAGCCCGTGCCAGACTAGTTGGCGTTCACGCCCAGCTTGGAATTCAACTTATTGAGCTCATTGCGAAACAACGGGTTTTCCGGGTAGTCGCGAGACAATTCGGCGAGCAACTTCTGGGCATCCTCCGGTTGTTTCTCACGGAGAGCGATGATGCCGAGCAGAATCTTCGAGAACGGCCGGAAGTACCGGCCTTCGCGTGCCACCGTCCGGAGGTTCTGGACTCCCTTTTCCTTGCTGCCGTTCACGTTGTCGAAGTGGACAAACCAGCGAACGAAGAAGGGCAGACTGCCGATCATGTATTCAGAAATGCCTGCGGTGAGGTAGGCGTCGTAGAATTTCGAATCGAGCTTCAGCAACCGTTGGGCATAGCCATTGGAGCGCTTAGCCAGGGTCAGGCTCGAGATCTGGCGCTTCTCCACCAGCGCCATATAGTCGGTGGCCACGCCCTGGGCAACGCACATGGCAAACAGCGCGGCGCGGTCGTTGGGATCGGCCTGAAGGGCGGCCTTGACCCGGCTATCCACGTCGTTGATGGCCCGGAGGAACTTCTCGCGATTGGCCGAATTGGGTTCCAGCTTCTTTCTCTTTTCCGCGATCCGATTGTCGTCAATGAGGAATTCGCTCTCCAGGATGCCGAGGCGGTCGAGTTCGTAAAAGAGATAGCCGGAGGCGCGGAAGGCGTAGGGCAAGGGTTCCTGCGGGTGAAGTGCGATGTAGCGGCTGAGAATCTCCTGGCTGGCCGGGAAATCGAAATTGTACATGCGGGACAAGGCGTCTTCCAGCGATGGATCAGTCGCAAGCGCCGGGAAACACAAGATCGCTCCTAGTACGCAGAATCGCAGCATCGTCAGATCTATCCTATCCCTTTTCCGCAGGTTCCGCTACATCTGTGAACAGTTTAACGCAAATCGGGTCAAACCAAACACAGACTAACACTTACGACGTCTCGCCGCAACCGACGGTTGCAGCATTTTGCTACCTCCGCCCCTCGGCCACTATGGTGATTTGCATGTCACGAGCCAATCGGACCACCCGCTGCACGACGGTTTCGCTGTAGCGCTGCCAGAGCGGTCTGGGTAAAGACCGACCCATGAAAATCTGCGTGACCTGATTGGCCCGCGCAAATTCGGCGACAGCCTTCGGCACGTCGCTGGCGTTTATGGTGTGAGTTTCCACCCGGAGGTGGCGGGCGAAACTGAGGTGCCTCTCCACCGCCTCAGGGTCCTTCTCCGAAGGCAGGCAGACGTGCAGCGCCAGACAATCGGCCTGCAGGTAATCGGCCACCCGCTTGCCGCGGCGGATCAGGTTGGCCGAGGCGGGCCGGCCCGTGAGGCAAATCAGGATGCGTTCGTGGCCTTTGGACGCCGGAGCAGGCGCCGGGGCGGTGAGGCGCTCCTCTACCTCGTGAGCCGTATGCCGCATGGCCATTTCGCGCAGCGCGGTGAGGTTGGCTTCGGCAAAGAAGTTCTCCATCGCCCGCTTGGCCTTTTCCGGAGCGTAGACCACGCCGCGCTCGATGCGGTTGCGCAACGCGCGCGGGGTGAGATCGACCAAGACCACTTCCGCTGCCTCGTCCACCACCCAGTCCGGCACCGTCTCCCGAACGCGCACTCCGGTTACTTGCCACACCTGGTCGTTGAGACTCTCCAAGTGCTGCACGTTCATGGTGCTGAGCACATCGATCCCGGCAGCCAGCAGCATCTCCACGTCCTGCCAGCGTTTTTCGCGGGGGGACCCTGGCACGTTGGTGTGGGCAAATTCGTCCACGAGAGCTACCGCGGGCTTGCGCTGTAGAATCGCCTCGGTGTCCATCTCCTCGAACGAGGTTCCGCCGTAAGGCAGCGTGCGGCGGGGTACGGTCTCCAGACCCTCGGTCCTGGCGATGGTCTCCTTGCGGCCGTGTGGCTCGAAGTAGCCGATAACGATATCCACGCCCTTCTGACGCAAGGCCTGCGCCTCTTCCAGCATGCGATAGGTCTTGCCCACGCCGGCGGCGTATCCCAGGTAGATCTTGAGGTGGCCGCGACCGCTCATTCGTCCCCCTGGTGCGGGAACAGCCGAATGTCGAAGTCTTCTGCCGCGTCGATCAATCGGTCCACGGGACTCCGCAGGAAAGGAACCCGCCGTTCATGACCCGTGTGCCCCAGGAACACTTGCGTGATCCGCTGTTCGCGGGCAAATTCCAGCAGGGTATCGACGAAATCCGCACCGGCCAGGCAATGCACTTCCGCCCCGAGTTCACCGGCCAGAGTCAGGTGGCGCTCCAGCCGCTCCTTGTCGGCCGGGGGCAGATCGTCCTGCTGTACGTAAGCCGCCAGCAGCGCGCCGTGAAAACGCAGGGCGTTGCGATGGCCGCTGCGCAGCATTCTGGAGGCATCGCTGCGCGGTGTCAGACAGACCAGGATGCGCTCCTGCGCGCCCCAACGCGCCATAACGCCGTGTGAGTCCAGGTAGGCCTGCAACTGCCGGTCCACCACGTCAGCGGCCAGCAACAAGGCCAGTTCCCGCAACTCGGCCAGCGCGCGCGCGTCCGGGATGCGGCTGTTTCCGGTGCGGTCGAGCAGCGTGTCCGGAGGCGCATCCACCACCTCGATCTCGTCCGCCGAGCGCAGGAACCCCTCCGGAGCGCTGTTAGCGGCGCGCTTGCCGGTGATGCGGGCCACGGCGTCCTGCTGCTCGCGGATGTGCTGCAGATTGACTGCGGTGATGACCGAGATGCCGCGGTCGAGCAGTTCGGTCAGGTCCTGCCAGCGCTGGCGATTGCGGCTGCCGGGTGGATTGTCGTGGGCCAGTTCGTCGATGAGGACGACCTCGGGGTGGCGGCGGAAAAGCGCTACCAGGTCGATCGCGCCGTCGACCATGGGTAACGTTTCGAAGCGGGCAACCAGGTCGCGGACGTCGGGCGTGACGTCGCGCTGAAGGGCGCCGATGACCACGTCCTGCCCGCGCTCTTTGCGGCGGCGGCCTTCGTCGAACATGCGGAACGATTTGCCGACGCGCGATGCGTATCCCAGAAAGACTTTGAGCCGCCCGCGCGTTTCGCGGCGCTCTTCGGCCTGCACCCGCCGCAACAGTTCTTCGGGGTTGGGACGCCGATCAACCAAGGATGTGAGGCTCCATAACCTGCAGGCCGGGCGCCTGCCTCACATCATTCTCGCAAGGTCCGAGGGCGGCTTCAAATATATCGTTGCGGCGAACTTGCCGAGGGCCGCGTACAACGCGATCAGCCTTTGTAAACCTTCCAGAAGACCTCGCGGAACCTGGCCATTTCCTGGTCGGTGCCGATGGTCACGCGCAGCATATTATCGAGGGGCGGGAAAGGCCGGCCGACAGCAACGCCCATGCCGGGCATGGTGTTGATGAACTCGCGCGCGTTGCGGCCGACGTCGATCATCAGGAAGTTGGCTTGAGGCGGAATGAATTTCACCTTCTGATCGGTCAACCAGCCGCATAACTCGTGCCGGGTGCGCGCCAGGGAGGCGCGACGCTCGCGCAGCATGTTTTGCTGGTCGCCCAGGGCGGCGACCACGGCGCGGGCGCTGACGATCGAGATCACGTTCAAACGGAGCGGCGCCAGTTTTTCGATGATGTCGGGCCGAGCGGCAGCGAAGCCCACGCGCAGGCCGGCCATGCCATAAATCTTGGAATACGTCCGGGTGACGATGACATCCTTGCCTTGGCGCACGTATGGCAGGGCGGTCTCCAGGTCAGGCGACTCGCCGAAGTGGATGTAAGCTTCGTCGACCATCAGGGTCGTGTTCTTGGGCAGGTTGGCGACCAGCCATTCGATATCTTTGCGGCCGGTAACGGCCGACGTCGGGTTGTTCGGATTGCAGAGATAGATCAGACCGCCGCGTGCCTTGTCGGCCTCTTCGGCCATCTTACGGACATCCGCACTGTAGTCCTCCCGCAGTTTGGTGAGCACCACGGGCCGGCCGAATGTGCGCGCCGTTTCGATGGGAGCTTCGTAGGCCGGTGCGACGCTGATCAGGGGCCGCGTGGGGGAGGTGTATACATCGACGGCCAGGTGGAGCGGTTCGCTGGAGCCGGCGCCCACCGTCAACTGCTCGGGCTGCAGTTCCTCGCTCTTGGCGATGGCCTTGTAGATGTCGGCGAATTCCTGGTAGTGGTAGCGGTTGGAGGTGGGGATCACTTCGCGCATCGCGGCCAGCGCGGCCGGCGGAGGTCCCAGCGGATTCTCGTTGGCATTCAGCCACACCATGTCTTTGGGAAGTGCGCCCGCTCTTACGGCGGCGCGCTGCGCGTACGCCATTTCGGGCAACAGCCGCGCGGCGGCAGCGGCCACTCCCAAACGTGCGGCAAAATTCCTTCTGGTCAACATATAAGCCCTCCTGGGTTAGAAGCCATCATATCGCAACCGAACACCGGAGGTGAGCTCTGCTCCAGGGGGCCTCACGATATGGGAGAATGGCCGCACATTCAACCGGAAGCGTCAGATCCTGCCGGATTCTTTTCTGCGGCCTCGGCTGGCTCGCGATCGAGCCGCGACAAAGGACGGGGTAGACAGGTTGCGGCATCTCCGCAAATCGGTTTACGCGCCCGATCCAGCCCACGTTTACTGGTTGACTAACTGGGCCTCGCGAGCTTCCTTAACTACTTCGGTGGTCAGATCTTTGGGGCCGAATGCAATGCCGATCTTCTTAAGAAACTCGTAGGGCGCGACGCCGCCGGCAAAGATCCAGGTGAAATCGTTGGGCATTTCCCGCTGTTCACCAGCGACCTCGAGGATGACGGTTTTCTCGGTGAATTCCACCGGGATCGAATTTAAGACCACCTGCAGTTTTCCGGAAGCGACCGTCTCCTGAAGGCGAATGGTGTTGCGTTCCTTGATGCGGCCGAAGGAATCTTTGCGGTAGGACAGGGTCACCTTGTTGCCCTTCTGCATGGCCAGACCCATGGCGGCTTCCACCGCACTGTCACCGCCACCCACCACCAGAATGTCCTTGTTGATGTAGTGATCCGCCTCGAGGAGACGGTACATCACTTTGTCCATATCCTCGCCTTTCACGCCCAGCTTCCTGGGAGTTCCGTTCTTACCGATGGCCAGGACTACGGAGGCGGCCTGGTATTCGCCTTTCGGCGTGGTCACCTTGAAGGAACCGTCGGGCTGTTTGCGGATGGTTTCGACCGGTTCGTTCTCCTGAACGCGAAAGTCCTCGCGGTTACAGACGGTCTGCCAGAATTCCAGCAGACTTTCTTTGGACAATTGCATCTTTTTGAGGGTGATGCCCAAAGGAAAGTCGATGGGACTGGTCATGACGACCTTCTGACGCGGATACTTGCCGACAGTTCCGCCGAGCTTCTCGCGCTCGATGGTGACGTATTTCAGCTTGAACTCGATGGCGCGGAGGGTGGCGCTGATTCCGGCGGGGCCGGCGCCGATAATCGCGACATCGTACCGGCCGTCCGGCTGCCTGTCAATCTCCCCCGTTTCGAAGCGCCGGACGATGTTGTCGATGCATTCGCGTCCCTCGCGAGCGGCGTTCTTGATCAGCGCCAGGCCGCCCAACTCGCCCACGATAAAGAGATTGGCGACGCTGGTTTCGAAGTCGGGTGAGAGATTGGGCATATCGGCGCTAAGACCGGGCATAGCCCTGACCATCGTGATCGCACCCACCGGACAGGCCTCCGCGCAGAGGCTGTGGCCAATGCACTTGTGCGGCGCGATAAGAGCGGCTTTGCCCCCGACCATGGCGAGGACCTGGCCTTCGGGACATGCCGTGGTGCAACCCTGGCAACCGATGCAATTGGTGACATCGATATGCGGATGCTGCCCGCGCGGGCCTTCGCTGAACACCTGGCCCTTAGCGAGGTGTTCGCGAATCCGGCGTTCGCGCCGCCGCCACCACCCCAGGTACAGAATCACCGGGACGATTAAGATCGCTCCGTAGATTCCCGCGACAATCAGGTTGTCAATCACGACGCCCTTCCGAATATGAAGGTTTGGATATCCGCATTACAACCCCACGGAGACGACCACGCCGATATGCAAGATCAGCAGCCCGACGAACGAGACACTGAACGGGCGGTGTACCACGTGCCACAGATGAAAGACGCGTTCGGTGCGGTCCAGGAACGCGATTGCCACGCGCTGCCGGGATAGGCGGCGGACGTTAGAGACAATCAATTCCAGGTCGCGATGGTGCGACATCAAAAATCCGCCGAGCGTGGTGATCTTCTGAAAGCCGCTGAGGCTGTGGCGGCGCAGCCGGCTCACCTGGAAAGGACGGGCCAAATCTTTGCAAATCATCAACCACAGCGTGCCCAGGAGACTCATCTTTCGGATTTCGTCGGCGCCCGGCACGTCGAGCAGCGGAGCCAGGTCGCCGGGCTGGAAATAATTCTGGCAGTGCAGGCGGTTGGCGAGATCGGACGTTTGGCTCTCCAGTTCGTCCATCGTGAGTTTGACGGTGCTGAGGTGGCGCGGGATTTTGGCGTAGACATACCGTCCCACAAACCCGCTTAGAGCCACCACCATCATGGTCCAGTAAGCCAAGCCAGCTACCCCGTGATATCGGAAGGACGTGTGGAAGGTAACCACCAACGGAGTCGCAATTCCGAAGAGGATATGAAAATTCAGCCAGCGCCTGGTGCTGCCTTTCCCGGATAACCATTTCCAGTGTTTGCGCAGGGGGTACAGGAACAGGATGGCGAACATCCCGAGGCTCAAAAATCCGAGCCTCAACCCGATGGTTCCGCTAGAGCGCAACCGGGAATGCAGCGGGGAAAGAGGCCTATCCTCCAAGCTCAGGGGATAATACCGGGCGCCCAGGATTGCCAGGTAGAGGATCAGACCGGCGGCCAGCAGAATCCCGAACCAGAGGAGGACCTGATGCAGAGCCTCCCCTTTCGGCCGCGCCGCGGCGACAGTTTTCCTGGGCGTGCTAACCGTTAGGGGCGAACTAGTTAGTGTAGCCATCTTATCTATTAAACCTCCCGGGAACTATTTATGACAATCGAGACACTCCCTAGGGGTGTCCCGGTACTGCTTAATGCTTTTGCCATTGGCTTGCTTCTGTTCTTTGTGACACTTAGCGCAAGCCAGGGGACGATGAACCTGGTCGAGCGTGAATCTGGCCCTCTCGTGACTGAACCCGTCGTCTTTCCAATGTACGATTACGTGACAGAATGAGCAATCCTCCTCCCGTCCACCGCTCCGGAACTGGCCGCCGTGAGGGTCTTTCGACTCGTGGCATTCGAAGCACCGGCTTGGAGTATTCGAAAACCCCGGAGCCGGTTTGGCGGGAACGCCACCCGGCGCGGGCTTGGCAGTAACCGTTAGACCCGGCGATGGCGGTTTGTGGCACTCTATGCATTTCACCTCTTTGTGCGCACGCTCCAGCGCGAACTTGGTGGTGGAGTGATCGAATGAGCGCGTGTCCTGCCACTTGTCGGTAGTATGGCAGTTTTCGCAAGTCAACTTGGATGTGACCGGAACCTGGTGCGGATCGGTGTGGCACGCGTTGCAGGTCCGCGAGGCGAAGTGATACTGGCGCAGGGAACGAGTGAAAGCGGGGTCGCTGGCGGATGCCGCCGGCAATGCCGCGATGGCCGCGGTGAGGGGCTTGTGACAATCGGCGCAGGCTACCTTGACATGGCCCCCGGTGAGCGCGAACTGCGTCTTCGAGTGGAGGTCCACGGTAAATGTCGTGGGCTGAAAGCCCGTTTGCGCGTGGCACCGGTCGCATTGGTTGGCGATAGGCTCCGCCTTGAATTCACCGCCGTGCCGGTCGGCATGGCAGGCGAAACAGGTGAGCTTGTGCGTGATGTATACGGCGTCCTTACCCTCGGGTTCATGGCATTTCGTGCACTTCAGCTCGGAGTGTTTTCCTTCCAGAGGGAAGGCGCTCAGGCGGTGCGTGTCGAGGTCGAACTTCGTCGGCTTGTAGCCGGTTTCGTTGTGGCAGGACGAGCAATCCGATCCAGCCTTGCGTGTCGCGAATTGACCTTTGTGCGGATCTTCGTGGCAATCCTGGCAAAGCTCATGTTTAATCGGCTGGTGGAAGTCGGCGGTCTTGTGACATTTGGCGCAAACAAGTTCCGCGTGTTTCCCATTCAGCGGAAACTTGGTTGTCTCGTGATGGAAGTTGGCGCTGGGATGATTGTTCTTCCAGCCATTGGTATTGTGGCAACTGTCGCAAGAGCCCTGAAACCTGACCTCCTGAAACCCGCCGCGATGCGGATCGGTGTGGCAACCTTGGCAGCTCGAGTAATTCAACCCTTTGTACTGAGCGCTCTTTTCACCCTCGCGCGGGCCATGACATTTCTGGCAAGTCACTTTCTCGTGCAATCCGGTGAGCTGGAAGCGCGCGTTGGCATGATTGAATCCCGACGCTGGCTTGAAGGCATCTTGATTGGTGTGGCAATGAGCGCAATCCGTGCCTAGCTGGCCTCGATGCGGGTCTTCATGGCAGGAGGCGCACTCCTGCCGCAGGCCAAGAAGAGAATGGTTGAGATCTTTTAGTTTGATTTCGGAGCGGGCGGCGGCGGCAATGTTTTTGACGGTATGGCACTTCTCGCAGGCTTGCTGGCGGTGTTTGCCTTCCAGAGCATAGCCCGTCTTGGCCAAGTGGTCGAAGCTGTTCTTGTCCAGACGCCTGAGGGCGAATTTCAGCCCGTTATGCTCGGCATGACAGCGCGCGCAATCCGCCTGGCTGGCGGATGCCTTGTACTCGCGTGAGTGAAATCCAAGGTGGGCGTCCACCCTGCGCCGAATCTCGGCATGACACTCCAGGCACCTAAATCCGCGCGAGCCTACTCCGAAATCGTGACACGTAGCGCACTTGGTTACGCCTTCAAGCTGCTCATGATATTTGGATAAAGGCCCTGGCGAAACCTGTCCGCGTGCGGAGATGCAGAACCACGCAGCCAACAGAACGAAAACTGGAGCTTGGCGGGCCATAGACCAATGTAAACAAAGAGGTAGCAACAAAAGACAACTTGCCCAGCGCGGAAGACACTACCCTCCGTCTGGTCCGTATGGGTAAGGAGCAGGGCCCAAAAATATAATCGGCGGGCTCTATTTTCCCGGTGCTGGCGCACCCATACTTCTGTCGTCAAACTGTCTGGCCGGAGGATTCAAGGGGACCGGTTTGGTCTGAAGCAGAGTGATGCGTCTGGTCTGTTTTGTTTTTGTCACGCTTTTCTCCGCTGAAGCCCAGGTTTCCGGGGAGGGGAAGAATTGTATGGAATGCCACCCCGCGAACAAACTTAGCCTGTCGACCACGACCAGCCACCAGAGTGTCGCTGGATGCGCGACGTGCCATACGGTGCACAGCCAGCAGCCCCCACCGAAGACCGGCGAACACTTCTTGAAGGCCACCACTCCCGCGTTGTGCAATGAGTGCCATGCCGAAGTCATCAAAAAGGAATTCGTGCACGAACCGGTCAAAATGAATTGCGTGCTTTGCCATAATCCTCACGGGGGATTGCGCGCGGAATCCAATGCGCTCTGCATGGAGTGCCACTCGCCGACTGCGAAATCCAAGGTTAATAGCGACGCTCCAACCGCCTTATTCGGCGGGCAGCTCACCGTTCCAGCGCACTATTTTCCCAAGCTCAAGCTGCTCACCTTGCGAAACGACCTCGGGCATCCCACGACGATCCACCCTGTGTTGAGAGCCAAGGATCAGGATTTTCCGGCCGTCACTTGCATGGCGTGCCACAAACCGCATGGGGCGGATAAGAGTGTTCCGATGTTGGTCACGGAAACGGAGAACTTCGAACCACTATGCTTGAGCTGCCATACGTGAAAAGTCCCTCCTGGTTTCGCTGGATCGCCGCGATTCTGGTCGTGTGCGCCGCCTTGCAGGCGTCCGACGACAAAAGCGCGGCCAAGAAAAAGAAGGACGCCTCGAAATCCGCCGGAACCGAGACTCCAGCGACAGACTTGGTCTGGCCCCTCCCGCCGGAGCTTCCCAGAATCCGATGGCTGGCAGCCTACTCGGATCTGACCAGGGTGAAAAACCCCGTCGCTAAGAAGGCGGGGTGGCTGGACAAAGTCACCGGCACGAAAACCATCGAAGAACGGATGGAACTCAATAAGCCGTACGGCATTACGACCGACCGGCGCGGACGAATCTACACTGCCGACTCGGCCGCGAAAGTCGTTTTCATCATCGATCCCGAAGCCAAGGTCGTTGAGAAGAGGACCGGCGACGCCCGTACCCCGCTGGTGATTCCAGTGGGGGTAGCCGTGGATGCCGACGATCGGCTGTTCGTCTCCGACGCGGCGCTGCACTCGGTGATCCTATTCAGCCCTTCCGGACAGACACTGGCCAATATCGGCTCCGCCGCGCTGGGACGGCCTGGCGCAATCGCTATCGACCGCGATCGCCACCGCTTGTATGTGCCGGATGCCAAGGAAAGCCGGATCGCGGTGTTCGACACTGTGTCGCTCAAGTTCCTGAACTATATTGGCAGCCCCAGCACTCCAGGGAAGCCCGAGCCCGGACGATTCTCCTCCCCCACAAACGTGGCGGTGGACCGGCAGGGAAACCTCTACGTGGCGGACACATGGAACTACCGGGTCCAGATCTTCGACGTAACGGGAAAATTCGTTCGCATGTTTGGAACCCAAGGCGACAGCCCGGGCGAGTTTCTCCGGCCGAAAGGAATCGCCGTGGACTCCGAGGGCCATATTTATGTGGCCGACGCCGAGTTTAACTGCTTCCAGATTCTGTCACAGCAAGGGCGCACGCTTCTTGCCGTGGGAGTACTGGGCACCAACCCCGGACAGTTTTTGCTGCTGACAGGATTGTATATCGACGCCAAAGACCGGATCTATACGACCGAGAATTACCAGGGCCGAGTCCAGGTATTTCAGTACATTCCGCAGCCGGGGTCCTCGGAATACAAGGAGGTGAGCGCAACCGCCAACCGCTGAAGTTTAACTACAAGCAACCTGCCGCCGTGGAGCCGGCAGGCTGGAGTCAGTAGAGAATGATTAGAAAGCTTCAACAAGGGGAGTAACTAATGAAGCTAAGGTTTATTGTTTCCGCCGCACTCGTGGGCTTGGCGCCTTTCGCGCTGATGGGCGCCAACCCCGGGAACTTGTCGAAATCGGCTTTCAACACCGATGTGAAGCACAATATCAACGGGCAGGGCTGCAAAGGCTGCCATGCCCCCCACAACGGCCAATTATCCAACGGAGGAGCGGCCAGTGTAGGGACCAACCAGGGCACGGGCACCATCATGCTGTGGTCGCAGAAAGTGGCTACCGTCACCTATGGATCTTACACGTCCTCGACTCTGACCATTGCCAACAGCGGAGAAATCGGCGGACAGACCCTCGCCGCCAGCTTGGCCAACGGCAGCATGTATTCGCTGCTTTGCCTGAGCTGCCATGACGGCATCACATCCACCTTCAACGCGCCAGCCACCATGACCGCAGCGGAAATGGTCGGTTCGGATACCGCCAAAGGTGGCACTACGGCTTCGCTGGGTTTGACCAACGACCATCCGGTTAACCTGGTTTATCCAGCCACGCCGACCGCGGCCCAGGGACTTCAGCCACTGGCAACGGTTCAAGCCGCTGCCAACGGCGGGTTGCCGTTTTTTGGGCCCAGCCAAAACTCGATGCAGTGCGC